>Ga0214472_10006605_pt1 | contig 12151 bp, 14 predicted proteins | sample RVTome_6_FD_207662 | JGI IMG/M metagenome (GOLD analysis project Ga0214472, IMG submission 207662) | Soil microbial communities from uranium-contaminated site in the Upper Colorado River Basin, Wyoming, United States - RVT140D175 | ecosystem: Environmental > Terrestrial > Soil > Contaminated >...
TCGGGATTGTCACTACGGAGCCGCGGGAGGGGGAAAGCTGGGTTCCCTACAGCAAGGTGTGGGTGACGAACCCTCGTCTGCATCCTCAGCGCATCGAATATATCCGGCCGGCTGAGATGCCCGAGGCGATCCATCCGATGCGGGCTTGTGGAAGCTTTGGCGCCTGCCTCACGTGGCCTACCGCGTCGATGATTTGAGTGAGGCGATCGAGGGCCGCGAGGTGATTCTAGGACCGTTCGCGCCCGGAGACTTCGCCACGGTAGCCTTCGTTCACGAAGACGGCGTGGTGGTTGAGTATCTCGAATACAGCGACCTGAACAATTGGTTTGGCCAAGCAACGCCGTGGCGGCCGGCCGGCCCGCCCGCCCGACGCTGGTTAAACGGAAACGGCCGGCCGCGTCAGGCGTTTTTCTTCTTGTACCACTCGATCTCAGGGCCGATCTTGCCCTTGCCGGTGCGCGTCAGCAGGCTCGTGATTTCGCTATCGGTGAAGGGTTTCTGATGCTTGATGACGGCCACGTTCTGTTCGAGCTGCTCGACGGTTTCAACGCCGGAACAGATGACGTCGGGACCTTGGGCCATCGCGAAGCGCAGACATTCGGGGATAGTGGCGATCTTGTTGTTGAGAATCGGCCCCATGGCGTTGGTCTTCATGGCGATCTTGCCGAGCCCTTTGGCTTTCACTTTCGGCAGGACGTTCTTGACGAAGCTCAAATAATGCGGGTCGACCAGATTGACCGGGTGCTGCACCGTCTCCCAGCCGTCGAAGCCGTTCAGCAGCGCGAGGTGAACTTCGGGGTCATGATGGCCGGTGAAGCCGATGTGGCGGACTTTGCCTTCCTTCTTGGCCTTGACGAAAGCTTCGAGCGAACCGCCGGGGCCGAAGATCTTCTCGACTTCATCCATGCGCGCGACTTCGTGACATTGCCACAGATCGAGGTAGTCGGTCCTCATGCGGCGGAGCGTGTCTTCGAGTTGCGCCATGGCCCCGGCGCGGTCCCGCAGCTCAGCCTTGCTCATGAGCAGCGCCTTCTGGCGCTTCCCCCCTTGCATGGCGTGACCGAGGAACTCGTCGCTCAGGCCGCTGTGATACTTGTGAGCGCTGTCGAAGAAGTTGACGCCGAGGCCGATTGCGCGGTGGATGATTTCGGTGGCGTTCTTCGGGCCGGCCTTGGCCATGTGGAATCCGCCGAGGCAGAAGTGTGAAACCTGGAGCCCGGATTTTCCGAGGGTACGCATCGGCATCGGGCCTTCGGCCGAGGCGATTGCGCCCCCGGCGAGGACTACGCTTCCGGCGACGCTGCTCTTGAGAAAGTCGCGACGTTTCATTGGGGGTTTCATGGGGACCTCCGGCCTGGATAACTCGCGCCCTGACAAGCGCCTCTCACAGGACGCGCTTCTTGCCGTGTTTCGCCACCAGGATAGCCCAACAGAATAGCATCGGGCCGGACGCCCGTATAATTAGAGCCGGGTAATCAAGACCCCGGGCGCTGTTTTGAACTTTTACCTGATCATGTCGAGCTTTCGCCACCGACGTTGCCGAGACCTGCTCTCGGTCGGCGTTCTTTCCTGCGCCAGCTTGGCGCCCGCATGGGCGGCGCAAGGCGCGGCGGGCGCTGAGCAGAAAATCAGCTTCACGAGCGACGTGGCACCCATTCTCGACGAGCGTTGTGTGAGTTGCCACGGCGCTTCGTTTCAGACGGCCAATCTGCGGCTGGACCGCAAGGAACTCGCGCTCCGAGGCGGGGATTCCGGCGCCGTCATCGTGCCCGGCAACGCGGCGGAAAGCCTGCTGATCCGGCGGATCAGCGGTTCGGATCTGGGGCTTCGCATGCCGCCGACGGGCCGGCTGCCTGACAAAGAGATCGAAGTCCTGCGCGTCTGGATCGATCAAGGAGCGGCCTGGCCGGATCAGCCGGACACAAGCGGATCAGCCGTCGTCACGCAATCGGGGTTGCGAGGCCGCGAGAAGGAACTATTCACCGCGGTGCGGCGCGGGGATGCTGCTTTGGTCGCACGGATTCGTGCTTCGGACGTTGACCTATCGGCCGCGGACGAATTCGGCGATACGGCCCTGATGTATGCCGCGCTGCATGCGACGCCGGACGTCGTGAAGGAGTTGCTCGATCACAAGGCCGATCCGAACCAAGCCAACCATGCCGGAGCGACTGCGCTGATGCGCGCCGCGCGCGACTTCCGAAAGGTTCGTCTGTTGCTGGAGGCGGGCGCCGAGGTCAACGCGGGATCGCAGGATGGGCGCACAGCCTTGCACGTTGCGGCGCGGCAGCCGGGGACCGGCACGGCGCTGCAAGCACTGCTCGGCGCCGGTGCGAACGTCAACGCGCTGGACTCGCGCGGCGTCACGCCGCTGATGGAGGCTGCCCTCGCCGGCGATGTCCGCTCGATGCGCCTGCTCGTCGAACACGGCGCCGCAATCAACGCGCGCCGCAAGAACGGCCGCACCGCGCTGATGGCGGCCGTGCAGTCTCGCAGCCTCGAAGCGGTTTGGTTCCTCGTCGATCGCGACGCGGACGTGAACGTTCAAGCCGAAGCGAGTATCAGCTCAAACAGCAAAGATACGGCGCTGACGATGGCGGCATCGCGCGGGACGGCGGGTATTCTGCGCGCCCTGCTGGCTCGCGATGCTGACATCCGCGCACGTAACGCGATGGGTTACACGGCCCTGATGCAGGCTGCTTATTCCGATTATGTCGACGCTGAGTCGGTGAGGGTCTTACTGCACGCCGGCGCCGATATCACGGTCAAGGGCGAGGATGGCGAGACGGCGCTTTCGTTGGCAAGCAAGCGCGGCCGTACTGAGATTGTCGAACTGCTGTTACGGGCGGAGGCAAAGAGCGAATGACGGATCGTGGCCGATATCGGCTGGGCCTTCTTGTGTTCGCCGCTCTTTTTCTTTGCCTGCATGCTTCGCCGGGGCGGGCGGCCCAGATCGATGCGTCGCGCGTCGAACAGGCGGTTAAGAAGAGTCTTCGATTGCTTCAAAGCAGCCCTCCGGTGTTCTTCAAGACAGCCGGCTGCGTGTCGTGTCACCATCAGTCGCTTCCAGCCATGGTCGTCGGCTTCGCCCGCGGCAGAGGGTTCGAGGTCGATGAACAGAAGGCGCGGGAGCTGAACGAAACCGTTGCCACGATGATGCACGCCCGCCGCGAAGAATTGCTGCAAGCGATCACCGACGGGGCAGCCCATCATTCGGTAGCGTATACGCTGGCGGGGATGGCGGCGCAGGGGCTGCCCGCCGGCGTGGTGACGGACGCGATGGCGATTTATCTGGCGGAAGGTCAGCAGGACGCCGGTTACTGGAGCACGGCGCCCGACCGTCCGCCGGTGCAGTACAGCGACTACACGACAACGGCGCTGAGCATCTGGGGTATGCGCGCGTATCCGCCCGACGGATGGAACGACGAGTTTGAGATGAGGATCAGGCGCGCCAGAAACTGGCTTCTTGAGGCAAAGCCCACGCCCGCGATGGAAGAGATGGCCTTTCGGCTGCTCGGTCTCGGCTGGGCCGGCGCGACGTCTCCCGAAGTCAACGGGGCGATCCGTGATCTTTTCGCGGCCCAACGCGAGGACGGCGGCTGGGCGCAGTTGCCGACCCTCGAGAGTGACGCCTACGCAACGGGGCAGGCCCTGGCCGCGCTACACCTGGGCGGCGGGATGCCGATCTCTCACCCCATGTATCAGCGAGGGGTCGCCTTCCTGCTCGAGACACAACACGAAGACGGTTCGTGGCTCGTGAAGTCGCGCGCGCGGCCTTTTCAACCTTACTTCGAGAGCGGCTTTCCGCACGGAGTCAATCAATGGATTTCCATCTGTGCGACAAGTTGGGCGACGATCGCTCTCATGCTGACCAGGGAGCCGCTCGCGCCGCGGAAGGAAGCGGAGACGCTCGAATGACGGCGAATAACAATCTGGTTCGTGTGCGAGTTTCCTGTGTGTTGACTCTCGTCTTGTTGCTGTGCGGCGCGGGCAGCGCGACCGCGGCTCCAAATACTCTGACGCCCGAGGAGAAAGCAGCGGGCTTCAAGCTTATCTTCAACGGCAAGGACCTCAGCGGCTGGTCCGTCCCCGGCGATAACTGGGAAGTTCAGGACGGCGTGATCGCTCGCACCGGCAAAGGCGTCGGGATCGATTACACGGCCGAGCCCGTTCCCGATGATTTCGAGTTGCGCTTCGAGTGGAAAATCTCGCCGGGCGGCAACAGCGGCGTTTATTACCGTCCGGGACAGTACGAGTATCAGGTGCTCGATAATCAGCGGCACCGCGACGGCAAGGACCCGCGTACAAACGCCGCGTCCTTGTACTATGCATTCGCGCCGTCAAAGGACGCGACGAAGCCGGTCGGCGAGTGGAACACCGGGCGGATCGTCGCGCGGGGAACGAAGATCGAGCACTGGCTGAACGGCGAAAAGGTCGTCGATATCGACTACACGGACCCGGCTTTGCAAGAGCTCGTCGAGCGCTTGAGAGTCCGAGGCGGCGATGTGAACGCCCGCGGCCGCTACCTTAACTTGCAGGACCACGGCGATGCGGTGTGGTATCGAAGCTTGCGGATGCGGGCGATCCGGTAGGGTGCGACCAATTTTTCCGGCGCGGAAAATGTGGGCTCGCTGCTCCTGTTCGCGCTCGCGGAACTCCGCAAACCAGTTTTGCACGACGCGGATCGAGCGAGGGGTGTTCGCGTCGCCAACCGCCGCTTCCGGGAGGACGAAGCGGCTGCCATCCGAGCTGACGTCATAGTTGTGATACCGAGGCCATCGCAGGTTCGGGTTTGAAAACAGCGACACGGGTTCTCCGATCGAGAGGCGCGCGCCGGTTGAGATTGGCACGGAAACGAGCGTCTCGTCCTGCACATAAAACAACTCGTTGCCGTCTCGCCGCCAGCGCGGGTCGCGTCCTCCACGGGTCGAAACCTGCTGCTTGACATCGCCGGCCGGGAAATTCGTAATATAGATCTCGTCGCTTCCCGACTCATCGGATTCATAAGCGACCAGCCGGCCGTCCGGGGAGAACTGAGCCTCGCTTTCGTGGAAACGTGTTTGAAGAAAGGGCCGTGACGTATAGCCTTCTCCCGAGCGCTCCAGAAGCCACAGATCCTCGCGCGTCTGATCAAGAATCTGATAGATCAAGAAGCGGCCATCCGGAGACCAGTCATTCGGGATCCCCCAGAGTGGCTCGGGCGTGGGGAGCCGCTCCTCGCCGGCCGTGTCGATGGGGCTCAAGAAAATGTTGTACACGCCATTCTTACGCGCGGAAGGGTAAACGACCTCCCTCCCGGTCGGCGTCCAAATCGGGCGCGAGTCATGACCTTCGTGGAAAGTGATGCGGCTTTTCGTGTTTCCCATGACATCATGGACCCACACGTCCGTGTCATCTTCTCCCTGTTCCAGTCCGCGCGCGGCCACTTGCGAGCCGTCCGGTGATAAGGAGGGATAAGCGATGTCGAGCTGAGCCTGCCCGATCGAACCTTCTTTCTCTCCCTTGCGATTTCGCCACACGAGTCTCATCTCGTTGACAGAGGGCGAGTCCACGTACACAAGCGTGCCGTCGGCGGCGATCGAGATGCCGGAGGAATAACCCTCAACGTTCTCCGCAATGACAAACCCCTCATCCGCACGTGCTAAGCGCTCCAGTCCGAATGGAAAGGCTCTGAGACGGTTCGCTAAATCCGTAGTGAGCAAGTGTCCGGTGGGGGAATATATGGTCGCCCACGGAAAGGAACCGAGGTCGACGGTCTCGTCAGTGTCCAAATCGTAGATAATCAGGTTTCCTTCAAACACGCTGCCTACGAATACCGTCAACAGACAGCGATCTGGGATCGGGAGAAAGTAGGGTCTGAAGTAGGGTCCCATGTAAACCAAGTTCTGCTCGGTCCTGTCTGCCTCGATCGCAGGTTTGGGAGTGCCTCCAAGAGTTGAAACTTCGTAGATCTGATGCGCTTATCAAGAGAGTCCCCCTCGATGAAGGCCATCGCGATAAAGGCTTTGCCATTCGCCTCGTCGATTTCGAATACAGGACAAATGTTGGGGTGATGCAGAGCCGCCGCCGCATGCGCTTCGCGCTCGAAGCGGGCCCGAACGCCGGCGTTGCCGAGAAAATGAGTAGGGAGAAACTTGAGGGCGACCTGGCGTTTCAGCCTCAGGTCCTCGGCCTTATAGACAACCCCCATCCCGCCTTCGCCCAGTTTTTCGACGATCTTATAATGCGAGATGGTCCCGCCGATCAGGACACATCGATTCCATCACGATTCCGATAGCTGCGAAGGCGGTAAGGGTGATGAATGATCAGGTAGAATCGGCGCCGATGAGCTCCACTTTACCCAGTGCTCTCAGCCGGGCATCAAATGTGAGCAAACGGCAGCGATGGTGGTCTGCCAGGGCGATCAGGTAGGCGTCTGTGACCTGCTTGTTCCCAAGGATTCGGTCAAAGACTTCTCGTAGTGGCGCCTCAGTTGGAGCGGGCATCGCGGCTAGATAGCTATGCCTAGCATCATCTACCAGGTTGGCCAGCAGGGAGGCCGCGTCCCCCGGAGTTACCTTGGCGCCTACAACGTGGGGATTCGAGGAAAGCCGGATGAAGCCGAGTTGGGTCAGGGCGCAAGTAGCCCAGGGATGCCTGCTTCGCTCCAGCCGCCTCCGAGCAGGTCCATGAAACTGATGGTTGGGCCACGCCAAGGCGAGAAGGACATTCAGGTCCAGCAGTACAAGATTAGAAGTAGCCTTCCTCATCAATGAAGTCTTGAATGCGCGATGCTGGAATCACTGGTGCGTCCTTCGGCACGTCAAAAGTTGGGAACCGCTTCTTGCGACCGGTGGCCGGCTCGTTATGACGAGCTATTCCACGGCGGGCCATCTCCGAGACCACTTTTCCGAGTCGCTTGCCGGAGACCCGCGACAGGTGAGCGGCGGCCTGATAGATATCGTCATCGAGAGTGACCGTGGTTCTCACACTGTTATTGTGATACAGTGATGCACTGATGTCAAGATCCATAGACAGGCGAGATCCCAGGGAGAAAATCATGTCGAAGCGCTTCGCTACCTTACTCGTCGCCCTGTTTGCATTCTCAGGCACACTGCCCGCCCTCGAACGCCCCGATGTGGAATTCAAAATCTTCCAGTTCCCGGCGGACAGGATTCCCTGCATCGATGGAAAGACCGACGACTGGGATCTCGTTCCTGACTCCTACACGATCGGCACGGATCAGCTATCCGACACCGTCAAGGGACACGGCACGAACATCGACCCCTCGAGCCTCGACGTAAAAGTCAAGGTCGGCTGGGTGAAGGGCATGCCGCATCTCTACGTTCTTTACGAGGCTTTTGACAACTACTGGGACTTCGCGCAGGCCAACCGCCACAACGACATCTTCGAACTCGTGGTCGATGCCGATCTCTCCGGCGGCTGGTTCATCAGGAGCGAGCATCCCAACAAACAGCTCGATCCGATGAAGGCGCACTTTCTCTTTCACGGATTGCACGCGCAGAACTACCACATCATGACGCCGCACGAGGGGCAGGACTGGGCATTTGTTTGGGGCAGTCAGCCCTGGGTCAAGGAACTGCCCTGGGCCAATGCGGCGTACGACTACAATTTCAAGCCCGGTGAAAGCGGCAAGCTCATTCTCGAGTTCTGGATTACGCCGTTCGACTATGCACCGGCCGAGCCCGAGCGGGCCGTGATTTCGAAGCTGACCGAAAACGAGATCATCGCCATGTCGTGGTCAGTCCTCGACTATGACGACGTCAATAAGGAAGACTACGAGGGGTTTTGGAATCTCTCGCATAAGACGACCATGTACGGCAATGCATCCGACTTAGTCGCCTTTCGGTTGATGCCGCTTGAAGAGCGATTCCGGCAGCCGATTGAGGCGACATGGTCGTTTCAAGTGCTCGATATGGATCGCCGCCTAGTCGCCTTCCAGGACATGTCCCACGGCGATATCAAGTCGTGGACGTGGGACTTCGGCGACGGAACCACTTCGACCGAACAGCATCCTCTGCACAGTTATAAGGAAGCCGGCGACTATGTCGTGACGCTCTATGTCGAAGGCCCCGCCGGGAAGGCCCGCCGCACCAAGGTTCGCGACGTAGCGGTGCAGTAGCAGAGGACCGCTGTCAGACTCCGCCCTCATTCTTTGCTTGGCGGTTTACGCCGCGGCGGACGCCAGGCTCCGCCCGATCACGACCTCTACCTGGTTCGAATCTCGTCACCCGCGCGCAGCATGCCTTCGGTGAGCACCTGGGCTCTCAGGCCCCCGCGGTGGAGGAGCCCTTTTTCGACGTCCTTCTGTGTCAGTTTTTCGAGATGGCCGCAGGGCTCGCATAAGCGCAGTCCTCTCAGAGTGACTTCACCGACTTCGAAATCGCGGCCGACGAGGTGATTCAGCGCGACTCCCCTTGTGAGAAGGTTGCGGCGTGTGGCGGCGGGCGAAAGAGAGATGGAGTACTCGCGTTCGAGCGCTTCGAGAGATTCTGTTTCGATGAGGGTGACCTCGTTGGATGGGTTGCCGGGCTTGGTGAACGTCCCCTCGCCGCGGAAGTAACGATCTCCTTCAATGCCGCTGCCGGGAACGGCGCGGGCTTCAGGAACGTTTTGAAGTTCGGCGGTCTTGGCCGGGGCGATGTAGATGGCAAGCAGGGTTCCCATGCTTGGATGATACGAAATCGCGGTTTGTGCTGGGCGGTTGCTGTACACCGTAACCCTTTCCCTCGGCGATTCGCCTCCTATGGAGCGGACGTTCCTAGGATTGATTCCGCTGGGTTTAGGTGGTACTGTATAGACGGCTGCAAGCAGATATTTTCATTGATCTCGGCATCTTAATCGTCGTTCATCCTGAAGGAGCGATCAATGTTTGACGCAGCCGAGAAGAAGGAAGCAGGGGCCCCTTGGGGCATTATCGGTGGAGGTCTGGCCCTCGTCGGCCTCTTAATTGCTGGTTACTTTATGGTCAGCTAGCCCCCGATTGGGAGCGTAGAGGCGACTGAACAGCGGGTGCCGTCGCGCAACGGAGCGATGGCGCGGTAAGGGTTCTTCACGCTTGGCGCCACCCTCTTCGTCCAACGGGAGTAGCGCTCTCAGCAGGTTTTCATGCTGTTGCAGGGTGCTAGCCGGAAGGTCGAAGATCCCGCAGGTAGACATTGCGAAACGCGACGGGGCCATGATCGCCCTGTAGCAGCAGTGGAGCTTCGGGCTTCTCTTCCCAGGGGGAAGCGCCGCGGGTAGAGCCCGTCAGTTCGTACTCTCCGTGGATTTGTTTCCCGTTGTGGTCGACCCGCAGAAAGCGGGCGTTCTCGACCTTGCTGTCGGCTTCGAAGCGCGGGGCGCGGAACCAGATGTGGAAGCTTTCCCATTCGCCCGCCGGGCGGCTGGCGTTGAAGCTGGGGGGCCGCCCGCCGACGCGCTTTTCGTTGATGGCGCGGGCGTAGATGCCGCCGTTATCGCCGTACTTGAGAGCGGTGCGCCCGTAGCTGTCATAGATCTGAATTTCGTACAGGCCCATTAGACAGATCCCGGAGTTGGATCCCTGGGCGACCATGGATTCGAGATAAAGCTCCACGTCGGCATAGCTTCTCTTCGTGATGGGATTGTCGGACTTGCCGGCGCGATTGTTGACGAAGGCCGGAACGGCTCCTCCGGCGGGATCGAAGGGCTTTCGCGCGAGCGTTTTGGGGTCGCCGGGATCGAGCCAGACGAGACTCGGGACATCCCAGTCGAAGGGTTTCGCTGGACGGTCAGGGTTTTTGAGCGCTGTCCACTGACTGATGTCTTTGCCGTTGAACAGGGACTCCCATCCTTGTTTGGAATCCCTGATCGATGGTTCGATGGCCTTGAATTCCGCAGTGGGCCCGTGAGAGACAGCCGCCGCGCCACGGGGCAGGCCGGCAGCAAGGGTTGTGGAAAGCAGAAGGAAGTGGCGGCGGCGCATGCAGCTATATTGTACGGCGGGCAAGGGGGAACGGACGGATTTTCTTGGCGGGATTCAAGACATCTCGTCCTATAGCGGGATCGCTTCCCGGCGCAGGGAATCGCTCAGCCGTAAATCCCCGCCACATGCCAGGTCCGCGACGCCAACTCGCAGCAAACGCGGTAGAGCTGCTCCGCCACTTCGACATCCCACTCCTCGTAAGCCCAAACATCGTCCGTCCACCACTCGCCGCACACGCGCCACGGCCCGGCGCAAGCGCGCACCGGCCCGCTGATCCGCCCGCCGTTGATGTAGATCGGCTGCTTGCCCCGCACGATGATTTCAGCCTCGACCGCCGGACGGAAACAGCGAAACGCCATCGCCGGCCGCCGCGAGGTTTCAGGTGTCAGCCGCTGCCCATTTGATTTGTGTTCGAAACTTGAGGGCCGTGTAAAAACGGGGACTGTACCAAGCGCCACTCGCGAACGTTCTTTACCCGTATCCATCACAAGCGGCGCGAAGCGGACTGTCCCCGTTTTTCCACGCCCACGCGCAGCCGCCTTCCTTCCCCGCCCCTCCCGCGGCGGCGCAAACGACGCCACCTCAAAAGCCCGCGGACGATGCGTATCCACCACCGCCGGCGAACCGACGTTATTCGCGCCCACTAAATGAGTCAGCCGCACCAGCGTCACCGCGAGCTGTTCCGGGCGCGGACGCGCCGCTAAAAACAGATCGTGCTGCAAAAAACGCCGCGGCGTCGGCTGCGCGGCCACCGTTACGCCTTCCACCATTTCACCCGGCGGGTTCGCCGCCAAATCCAGCCGGATCAGCTTCAACAACGCCTGCGGTTCCGCCAGCGGATACGACAACGCAATGATGCGCTCAAAGATGACGCCGTCGCTGCGCTTCAACGCCACCCGCACCGACTCCGCCGCGAAACCGTGATTGCGCAGCCGCGCGCAAAGGTTCCGCAGCAAGTCCGCCAGCGGGAACGATAACTGATCGAGATCGCCCAGCGGCCAATCGAACTCCTGACCTTCTTCAAACGTCGAAGGCTGCTGCCAGGCCGCGAACAGCGTGTCGTCCTCGCCGCGCGCCAGCTTCGCCAGACAGGCGCCGCGCTCACCGAATCGCGCCACGAGCGAATCGAGCGGCAGCCGCGCCAACTCACCGACCTTGCCGATGCCCCAGCGCTCGAAAACCGCCCGCTCCTTCTGTTCGAGCGGCAGGATGTCGAGCGGCAAGTCCTTAAGAAACCCTCGCGCCTGATGCGGGAAGATGTGCGTCACGCCCTCGTGTATCCGCGCGGCGCACAGGGCCACGAAACGGTTTTGCGAGACGGCGACATGCACCGGCAGCCCGAGCTGCTCCGCCTTTTGATGCAGAATATCGGCCGACGCGTGCGGGTTCTCCAGCCCGGCTAAATCCACCGCCAGCAAACCGGGCGCGGTGTCTTCGACGCGCGGCGAAATCATCAGCGCCGCTTCCAATAATTCCTGCTGCGTCCGCGCTTCGGCTTGCTCGTCGCGCGGATAGATCTCAAGCTGCTCAGCCGGCTTCGCAACGGCAAACCGCGCCTGAGCTTGATCCAGAGGCATGCCTTCGCGAATGCCCGCCGCGCGCGCGGGGAGATTCGCGCTGTAGACAATGCGGTTCGGCTCCGTCCCGGTGAAGACCAGCGCCGGCGGCGCCTTCAGATTTCGCTCACCCCGCAACCGCCCCGGTAACACCACCGCGGCCGCGAAGTCAGGGACGTAGAGACACGCATAAAGCCGCGTCATCGCACCGCCTCGAAACGGCAGGATGTTTCGCCCTTGCGCTCCGTTCGCCGCCGCTGATGCAGCAGCGTCGCCTGAATCGAAACGCCGCCCAGCAGCAGCGACACGCCGGGCTGCCCCTTCCAGTGAACCTGCCGCCGCTCGAGCCCCAGCGTCCGCGCCGCGACGCTCGCCGTCACATGCTCGGATGCGAGCGTCAGAATCGTTGCCGGACTCTGCGCGATCGTGCTTCGCAGCCGCGTCCACGGATATCTCTGCCACTCCCGCAGCCGGCGCGGCTGCAGTCCGTGCAGGTCGATCACGATCAGCCCGAAACCGCGCGCGGCGGCCACCAGATTCGCCGCCCTCCAGGCCTTGTCGACGCGCGCTTCCTTGCGCCGAAAACCCTGCTCCTTTGGGGCATCCACGGCGCAGCGAACCCACAGCACGCGGTCCAGCTTGACACCCGCTT
>Ga0214472_10006606_pt1 | contig 12151 bp, 10 predicted proteins | sample RVTome_6_FD_207662 | JGI IMG/M metagenome (GOLD analysis project Ga0214472, IMG submission 207662) | Soil microbial communities from uranium-contaminated site in the Upper Colorado River Basin, Wyoming, United States - RVT140D175 | ecosystem: Environmental > Terrestrial > Soil > Contaminated >...
TGCTTTCGCAAAAACTTTTACGATGGCTAACTATTTCTTTTCCGCTTTTTTGATCTTTTTCTCGGCCTTCTTTTCTTTCATGGTCTTAGCCGGTTCTTTTTTACCCGACTTCTTGCTGTCCATGCCCTTGCTCATGATGTTTCTCCTGTGAGGATGCGGGACCGAAACGCTGAATGGCTCATCATAACACGCTCCGGGTTTCCTGAAGTTTTTTTTCAACCTGCCCGTCGTCAAGGACCAGCCTGGCCATCGCCGCCCCAGAGAACAAGGTCAATCAATTCCATTTAATAAAAACAGAATTTTGATCATTATCCACCATATGACATAAACAAAATCGGCGGCGCCAAGCCCAAAGTCGAATCGGATACCCTTTTCCTGACCGTCGCAACGGACATCCGGGTCTATGCTGCAAGGAGCTTGGACCTCCTCCGTTCTATTCACCCTATCCGATACGCAAAAAGGCCGCTGAAGATATGCCGTATCCCAGCGGCCGGGAAAAAATGAACCTCCTTCCATCACTTAATGGACGGATATTTTTTTGCGAGCTTTCTGCGCTTCAGGCGATTTGGGCAGGCTGATTTTCAGCACGCCCTTTTTGTAGGTGGCCTCGATCCGGTCTTCGATCACATTTGTCGGCAGGGGAATGGTTCGGTGGAAGGAACCGAAGGAACTCTCTTTGCGATAATAATGTTCCCCTTTTTCCTCTTCTTCGGACTTTTTCTCCCCGCGGATGATCAGGTTGCTGCCGCTCATGGAAACGTCGAGGTCCTTTTCGTCCAAGCCGGGAAGCTCCGCGGTGATGTGAATTTCGTTGTCCGTTTCCGAAACGTTCACACTGGGGAAATAGCCGCTCCGCCATTCCCCGCCCTCGGCAAGTTCGCCCAAACCCATTCCGTGGGTAAACTGGTCAAGAACCTGGTTCATCTCGCGCTGCAAGGTATAAAAGGGATTTTCTTCACCCCTTCTGACCGCCAGTTCTTTTTTTTTCCAGGGTATTAATTCTCTTAAGGCCATATTCTTCACCTCCTCGGGTGGTTTGGAAATATTTCCTGTTTCGAGACCGCCGGTAACCGGGTTAATGGCGAATCTCGATCCGTTTGGGCCTGGCCGCCGCGGATTTGGGCATGGTCAGGGTCAATACCCCGTTTTTGAAATCGGCCGACGCCTTGTCCGGATCGATTTCCTGGGGAAGCTTAAATTGCCGGTAGTAGTCGACCAGGGCGAATTCCCTGAACAGCAACTCGCCGCTCCTGGCACCCTCGATGGTTCCCCTGAGGGTCAGGATGCCCTGTTCCAAGTGGATGTCGAGATGGTCCTTGGTCACCCCCGGCATGTCGGCCATCAGGGTGAGGTTGTCTTCGGTTTCGAAGATGTCCACTGCTGGACGGAGGTAATTTTCCGGACGGCGCACCTCCTCCAGACCGGCAGGAGTTGATTCTCTGCGAACGGGAATTTCTCTTTCGGCCATGGCTCTCAGCCTCCTTTCGCTGGTGCCCTCAGTGGGTCTTTACCGCGATCTTCTTCGGTTTGGCCTCTTCCGCCTTGGACAGGGTGACCGTCAGGATGCCGTTGCGGTACTCCGCGTCGACCTGCTCGGTGTTGACCGTCTTCGGCAACTCGATGGTGCGCAGGAATTTTCCCGCACCCCTCTCCTGACGGTGCCAGGTACGCTTACCGGCTTCGCTTTCCTTCCGTTCTCCGGAAATGGTCAGGGCGCCCTGCATGATGTTGAGGTCCAGGTCCTGCGGATCTTTCCCCGGCACCAGGGCTTCGACGTAAAAGCAGTTTTCATCTTCCTTGAGGTTGATCCGGGGGAAATCCCTCGTGCCGAGTCCCGGGAAAAAGGTGGGGGACAGGAATCGCCCCATGCCGATGTGGCTGAAGGCCCTGTCAACCTCCCGGCGAAGATTCTCCATTTCCCTGAAAAGATCCCAGCTTTCCATGGTTTACCTCCTTTCGGAAAGAGTGAGCCGTTTTCCTTTTCAATAATTATTCTAACAAAAATTGGGGATAGATGGGTCGGGTCGGAAGGAAAAAAGTGCGGGAAAACAGTTCGGTAGGGGATTTTCGAATGGGGGGGCGCTAAGGGCCTGTCAAGGAATAAGTGAAACACTATGGCGCTCGGATTTAGGTCAGATTTGGCCCTGCTGATTGAGGCAAACCGCAGGCGTAGCAGGGCTACGTTGAGGATTTGGCGATTGAGGCAGGGTCAAAGATGGCTTGAAGATGAGATGCCAGATGTAATACTTATTTCTTGACAGGCCCTAAACGTACCCTTCCTTACGGAACCAGTCCACCGCCTTGCTCAAGGCATTTCTTATCGATTGCTGGGGGAGCCCGAGTTCCTGTTGGGCCTTGGAGGAATCGAAGAACATCCGTTTGCCCGCCATCTGAACTCCCGCAAGGGGAATCAGCGGCGGTTTTCCGGTGAAGCGGGAGATCGCCTCGCTGAGGTGCGCCGCCAGGAGAACCGGGGTGTAGGGAAGTTTTATCCGGGGGGCGGACAGCCCCGAAATTCCCTCCAGGTGAGAAAAGATCTCCCTGAGAGTCAGGTTTTGGTTGCCGAGGATGTATTTTTCGCCGATCCGCCCATGTCTGGCCGCCAGGATGTGGCCCCTGGCGCAATCTTCCACATCGATCAGGTTCAGGCCGGTATCGAGGTAGGCTGGCATTTTGCGATTGAGGAAATCGACAATGACTTTCCCCGTGGGGGTGGGTTTGATATCGAGTCTTCCCACCGGGGTCGAGGGATTCACGATGACCAGCGGCAGGCCGCGCTCCAGAAAGCATTCGGCGGCCCGTTCGGCGAGGAACTTGCTCTTCTTGTAGTGGCCGACCATGTCGAAGAAAGTGACGGGGGTTTGTTCGCTTCCAGGTTGACCGTTGCCGGGGTTGCCGAGGGTGCCGACGCTGCTGGTATAGACGACCCGAGAAACCCCAATTTTCAGGGCTGCTTCCAATATGGATCGGGTCCCGCCGACATTGACGGCATACATGGCTCCGGGGTCCCGGGTCCAGAGACGGTAATCGGCCGCGGCATGAAATAGCGTGTCGCAGCCGACCAGCCCTTTTTCCAGCGAGCCTCTGTCCAGAAGGTCTCCCTCGCAAATAGCGATATCGAGTCCCGCGAGGTTTTTCCGGTCCGACCCGCACCTGACAAGGGTTGTGACGTGGCAGCCTTCCGCCAGAAGTTCCCGGACGAGACTTGCGCCGATAAAACCGGTGGCTCCGGTTACGAAAACCTTTTTCATGGCTGGCCCATATGGGGGGGCTGCTATTGTAAATTCGGCAACTATCGCCTGCCTTCCTTTTGCGGTGTACGGTACCACGCCAACCAGGATAAATTGTACCTGAAAAATTTGATAACACACTGCAGGTTCAGGAACCTGTCTCCACCCGGTTTCTGCCGTTCTGCTTGGCCCGGTAGAGAGCCCTGTCGGCATGAGCTATCAATTGCTCTGGCTTAGATGGCGACTCCTCCAGGTGGGCGACACCGAGGCTGATGGTGACTCCGGCCTCCGCCTCCACCGTCTTGCGCAACCGCTCGGCTGCCTCCTGGGCCCGTTCCGGTCCGGTTTCCGGAAGCAGGACCAGGAACTCCTCGCCGCCGTAACGAAAGACGTAATCCGCCCTGCGTACCTCGCGGAGCAGGATTTTTGCCAGCATGGTCAGCAATTGGTCGCCTGCGAGGTGACCCTGGGTATCGTTGTAGTGTTTGAAATGGTCGATATCGATCATGACCAGGGACAGCGCTTCGTCGTAACGGCGGGCCATATCGAAACACTTTTCCAGCTGGGTCTCCATGAGGCGGCGGTTGCCGAGTCCGGTCAGGGGGTCGTGGAGGGAAAAGGTTTTGGTCTCTTCATAGAGCCTGGCGTTGTTGATGGCGATGCCGATCTGATTGCCGAGGGAGGCGAAGAGGTTGCGGTGCCGATCACTGACCTCCGTTCCCGGCTCGGTATAGAGGTTGATGAGGCCCACTACCTTGTCCACGGCTCTCAGAGGGACGATTATGTGACCATGAGGTTCCCTGCCCCGGTGATGCAGGACATGTTGTTCATCCTCGCTCGAGTCGCTCGAAACGACGGTTTCGCCGGTGGCCACGGCCTGCCCGCAAAGGCATCTTCCGATGTGAACTTCCTCGCAGGTATCCAGGGCTGCTTCGGGAATGCCGATAAAAGAGGCCAGATCCATCCTTCCATCTTCGACGAGGTAAATGGCCCCTTTGATTTCGAAGGGAAAAATTTCTGTTTTAATCAGGGCTTTCAAGACCTCTGCTACCAGTTCCTTCAGATCAAGGGTCTGGCTGATTGCGCGGGAGACTTCGTAGAGCACCTTCAGCTCGGCGTTGATTCTCTCCAATTTCAGATTATGCCGGAGGATCTTGGCCTCGGCCTGCTGCTTTTCGATAGCCCGCCTGGCCAGCAGGAGCAGATTGTCGACGTCGAAAGGCTTGAGGACGTAGGAGAAGGCCCCCCGGTTGGTCGCTTCAATGGCCGAGTCGAGGGTGGCATTGCCGGTGAGGACGATGGCTTCAACCCCCGGGTGATCGGCCTTGACCCTGTCGAGCAGGTCGAGTCCTGATATGTCCGGCAGGCCGAGATCGATCAGCATCAGGTTGACGGGCTGCTCTTTCAGCAGGGTCAGGCCATCGGCCCCGTTGCCGGCGGCGAAGCTGTCATACCCTTTTACCTTGAGGATGTCGGACAGGGTCTTTCTAAGACCTGCATCGTCATCGACGATGAGGATACGGGGTTTTTCCATGGGCTATCTTTGATCCCTTCGCAAAAAAACACAGGATGGCAGCGTTTACAATGGCCAAGCCATCATCTGTCGGAATTTGGACGACCTTCGAAGGGTTCGCCGAGGAGGGCCTGCTTCTTCTTTCGACTGACCTCTTCGATGATGTCGATCAGTCCATTGATCTCCACCGGTTTGTAAAGACAGGCGTAAGCCCCGATCTCTTCCCCCTTGCTGAGGGAAATGGTCATCTCCTTGCCGTAGCCGGTCACCAGCACCACCGGCTTGGACGGATATCGGCCGCGAATTTCCCGCAGGACATCCAGCCCGTCCGCGGCGCCAATCTTGAGATCCAGGACCACCGCCAGTTTATAGTTCTGTTCCATGTGTCTGAGCACGTTAGCCGCTTCCATCTCTGTTTCCACCAGGTAGCCCTTGCTTTCCAGGATATCTTTGATGGTTTTACAGAAAGCGGGGTCGTCGTCGACGACCAGGATGCTCTCCTCTTTTCTCAGCAGCGCCAGGAACGACAGTAGAAGCTGGATGTTGATCGGCTTGGTGAGCACGGTGTAGGCCCCCCGGCTTTTCGCTTCAGAGACCTGTTCCGCAGTGGCATAGGCGCTCATCAGTACCACCGGCAGGCCGGGGGCGCGCTCATTGATCAGGCGCAGGGCCTCCACGCCGTCGATTCCAGGCATTTTCACATCCATCAGGACACAGTCGGGAGAAACCTCCCCCACCTTCGCCACCGCTTCCTCGCCGCTGTATGCCGCAGACGGTTCATATCCTTTTACCTTAAGGATATCGCAAATAGTCTTGACCATCCGCCGGTCGTCGTCCACTACGAGGATCTTCAGCTTTTCCTCCATGGCTCTCCCCTTCCCACAGATGGCGTCGCAAAAAGTCCGCCCTACGGCGTTACGGCGTTTTTTCAGGATCTCGACATACTAAATGTATGCCTTCGTCCCTGAAAAACCACCAAGCCTTGTAGGACGAAATTTTTGCTTAGCCATCGTAATCGTAAGTGTTTTTGCGAAAGCATCACAAACTATCCACAGACAGTTTCGCTCACTGGCATCAGTTGATGGTGCCTGAATGCTTGCCGAATGCTGTCCCGCAGGAGATCCTCTCCCCAGGGTTTGGTGAGGAATTTGAAGATGGCCCCCTGGTTGACCGCCGCGGTGACGGTGGCGAGATCGGCGAAGCCGGTCAGGGCCACCCTGACGGTATCGGGATAAAGATCCTTGACCCGACAGAGAAATTCGGTGCCGCTCATCCCGGGCATGCGCTGGTCGGCAACGATGACCCCGACGGAATTAAGAGCCAGTATATCAAATCCTTCGGCTGCGTTTGCAGCCGTGAGTATTCGATAGCCCTCTTCCCAAAAAGCCCGCTTCAGGGCCTCGATGACGTTGGCTTCGTCATCCACCAGCAGCAGGGTGCGTTGCGGATCGCCGGTTGCTTCCATCCGGGGTGGCAACTGCCGCTTTTCCCGCAGCATCTGTTCGATCTGATCGGGCGGGACCGGGCGGCTGAAATAGTAGCCCTGCATTTCATCGCAGCCATGGGACTGGAAATAATTCAATTGACCTGCCGTTTCGATCCCCTCGGCAATGACCCGGAGTTTCAGACTGTGCCCCAGAGTGATCATCGCCATGGCGATTGCCGCGGTGTCGGGATCGCTGGTGATGTTGCGCACGAATGACTGGTCGATCTTTATCTTGTCGAAGGGAAACAGCTTCAGGAATTTCAGGTTGGAATAGCCGGTGCCAAAATCATCCATGGTCAGCAGCCCACCCAGTCCCTTCAGCTTTGCGATCAGGCGACCGGCGCTCTGCACGTCGTGCATGAGCATGCTTTCGATGATCTCCAGTTCAAGGTACCGGGGATCCATGCCGGTCTCCTCCAGGGTCCGGGCCACTATTTCGGCCAGATTCTCCTGCTGGAACTGCCGCGGCGAGAGATTGATCGACATGGTGAGGCCCGGCAGGCCCATATCCTGCCAGGCCTTGTTCTGCCGGCAGGCGTTATCCAGCACCCATTCGCCGATCGGGACGATGAGACCGGTTTCTTCGGCAAGGGGGATGAAATCGCCGGGAGAGATGAACCCCAGATCGGGGCTCTGCCAGCGTATCAGGGCCTCCATGCCGGTTATCCGGCCGGTTTTCAGGTCCACCTGCGGTTGGTAATGGAGCAGGAACTCTTCCCTTTCCAATGCCCGGCGCAGGTGCTTTTCCATGGTCATGCGGGCAACGACCTTTTTATTCAATTCGTCGGTGAAGAACTGAAAGTTGTTGCGCCCCTGTTCCTTGGCCCGGTACATGGCCACATCGGCATTTTTCAACAGGGTCTGGCCATCGTCCCCGTCCTTGGGATAAATGCTGATGCCGATACTGCAGGAAATTTCCAGTTCATGTTCTTCGATCATGAGAGGCCGGGAAATCGAATTTCTGATATTTTGCGCCACGAGGGCCGCATCCTCGCTCTGCTCCAGATCGGACAGGACCACGACAAATTCATCGCCGCCCTGGCGGGCAACCGTATCCATGGAACGGACGGATTCCGATATCCGGCCGGCGATGATTTTCAGCAGCCGGTCGCCCATGTGGTGGCCGAGGCTGTCGTTGATGAATTTGAAGTTATCCAGGTCGATGAACAATACCGCCGCCTTGGTCTGGTGGCGTTGCGCGTGGAAAACTGCCTGACAAAGGCGGTCCATCAGCAGGGTGCGGTTGGGCAGGCCGGTAAGCTCGTCGTGGTTGCTCTGGTATTCCAACTGCTCTTCATAGTGTTTGCGATCAGTGATGTCGTTGACGATACCGATGAAATGGGTGACCCTGGCCCTTTCGTCCCGGACCGGCGCGATGGAAAATTCATTCCAGAACAGGGTCCCATCCTTGCGGAAATTACGCACCTGGACTATGCCCTCCCGTTTTTCGCGCAGGGCTATCTGGATCTCCTCCAGTTCAGGCTGGTCCCGGGCGTCCTCATTCAGGAACCGGGGGTTGCGACCGAGCACTTCCTGGGCGGTATAACCGGTGATCCGTTCGAAGGCCGGGTTGACATAGACGATCGGGTCGTCCGGGAGGGCCGCATCGGTGATCATGATGCCGTTGCTGGTCGATTCGATGGCCCGTTGATGGAGGCGCAAAGCCTCCGTGGTGCTCTGTTTCTCGAGGGCCAGCTTGATCAGGTGCAATAGCTGACCCATGTCGTAAGGCTTGCGCAGGAAGGAATAGGCGCCCCGGTTGGCGGCCTCGATGGCCGCGTCGAGAGAGGCCTGTCCGGTAAGAATGATGACCTCCGTAGCGGGGTTGTCGGCTTTGATCTTTTCCAGCACTTCGAGGCCGGGCAGATCCGGCAGCCCCAGATCGACAAGTGCCAGATGGACGACTTGTTGTCGCACCAGGACAATACCTTCGCTGCCATTTTGAGCGGTCAGGGTCTGGTAACCCTTGACCTTCAGAATGTCGGCCAGGGTTTTGCGCAGTCCGGGATCGTCATCGATAATCAGAATGGTTTTGCCTTCCATCGGCGGAACCACCTTTCCTTTATTCGAATCCACTTGCGGTGGTTTCATGAGTTATCCCTGGTGGCCGGCATTATCATCCTGAAGGTCGTTCCCTTTCCAACCTCGCTCTCCACCTCGATCCGGCCGCCGTTGGACTCCACCAGATTCTTGCAGACCACCAGCCCCAGGCCGATTCCCCGCGGCTTGGTGGTGAAGAGGGGCTGGAAAAGCTTCCGCATGTTGCCGGGAAGAATTCCCTCGCCGGTGTCGACGACGGAAATTTCCAGGGAATCTCCCTCGGCTCCGGAAATCGAGACCTGAGAATCGAGAGGTGTTTCCATTTTTTGAACCTTTCTTGCGCCGAGGTACAGGGAGCCCCCGGCCGACATCGCCTGAACCCCGTTGTTGATCAGGTTGATCAGTACCTGTTCCATCTGCTGGGGATCGATATCGAGTCCGGGGAGGCCATCCGGAACGTCGACGGTTGCCGTGATGTTGTTTGGCAGGGTGCATCTTTCCAGACTCTGCCGGAAAAGTTTCACCGCCGGCACCGCTTTCCGTTGCGGCGGCCTGGTGCGGGCGAAGTCGAGCAGGTCGGCGATGATCCACTGGGAGTTGTCGATCTCGCGCTGAAGAATGTCCAGGTACTCCAGCGTGGTTTCATCCGCCTCGGTAAGGACCAACTTCAAAAAATAGACCGCGTTGTTCATCACCCCGAGGGGATTGCGCAACTCGTGGCCCACACTTCCCGATAGTTGGCCGAGAAAGGCGAGCTTTTCCTTGCGCGCCAGTTCCTCCTGCGCATCCAGAAGCTGCCCGGTTCGTTCCGCGACTTTTTTCTCCAGTTCGGTATTCAGCCGATGGACCTGTTCTTCGGCCTGCTTGCGTTCGGCAATTTCCGCATAGAGCTTTTTGGTCTGATCCACCACGCTGTTTTCGTAGACCTCGATCAACTGTTCGAGTTCCGCAATGCGGGAATGGAGTTTTTGCAGGTCTTGTTCAGTAGGATTTTTATGTGTCATATTCTTGTTGCCCCTCAATATTAACTCGGGTCAGGTCCTTCGACGGTCCCGCCGCCGGAAGCATCACCGTAAAGGTCGTCCCTTCCCCCGGCCGGCTGGTTACCTCGATCCACCCCCCGTTGGCCCCGACGAGATTCTGGCAGATCGGCAGTCCCAGCCCTATGCCCCGCGATCTGGTGGAGAAGAGGGGTTGGAAAAGATTCTTCATGTTCTCCAGGGGGATTCCTTCGCCGGTGTCCGAAAAGGAGATTCCCATGAAATGTCCTTCGGGTCGGCAGTCTGAGCCGCAAGCCCCGGTATGGATGATCTTTTTTTCGCTGATGAGCAGGGAACCGCCGCCGGCCATCGCCTGCAGGGCGTTGCTGGTGAGGTTCCGGAACACCTGCTGGATCTGGGCCGGATCGACATAGAGGGGCGGGAGTGTTTCCGGAAGATCGACCGAAACCGTGATATTTTCCGGAGAAAAAGATCGTGCCAGGCTCTCTTCGATCAATTTTCGGGCCTCAACCTGCTGCGGCCGGGGGGTTCTGGTCCGGAAAAAATCGATAAAGTCGCTGAGGATGCGCTGGGAGCCGTCGATCTCGCTCTGGATGATCGCCAGATACTCCTTGACCGTTTCGTCGGCATCGGGCAGCTTGTTCTCGAGAAAGAAAACGGCGTTGGTCATTACCCCCAGGGGATTGCGCAATTCGTTGCCGACGCTCCCGGCAAGCTGGCCGAGAAGGGTCAGTTTTTCCCGCTGCACCAGTTCTTCCTGCGCCGTTCGGAGCGATACGGTCATCCGATCGAAAGAATTTCCCAGTTTTTCGAATTCATCCTCCGTGGCAAGGGCGACCTTGTGCTTCAGGTCCCCGCCGGCAATGCGTTCCGTAGCCCTGACGAGAATGGCCACCGGCCTTCCGATCAAGCGTCTCAGCAGCAGATAAGCGCCCAGAGAAGCGAGAAGAATGGCTGTAAGGACACCCAGGGTGATGGTCCGGGTCATAACAAAAATCATCCGGTTGAGCCCGGACAGGGAAAAGGTCAGGGTGACCCGGCCGATCTCCTCGCTTATCACTCCCGGCCCGTCCAGCATCAGGGCCTCCGCCTCACGGACCATCTTCGTCACCAGGGGGCCGGTGAAATCCCTGCTCGGCCCTTCTCCTTTGGTTCCTTCCTGGTAAAGCACTTGTCCCTCCCGGTCCTCCACTCGGCAGTAGATCACATCCCTTGCGGACATAACCTCCCGCACCGCATTTCTCATCGCTTTCCGGTCCCGGACCAGAACCGGGTATTCCAGGTGGAAGCGGGCATCCGCGACGATTTGGGCGGCTCGTTCATTCAGTTCACGGTTCCTGGCCAAGGTTTCCGTCCGGACGAAGAAAAACCCGAGGATCCCGCTGAGGGCGAAGATCAGGACCGAGATGAACAGCGCGATTTTTTTGTCGATGGTAAGCTTCATTTAAATACCTCGGCGGCTTCCTTGACGGCTGCGGCATCAAGAGAGATCCGCAGTCTTTTCGCGACTGCCAGGTTCAGGGAAGTCTTGATCCCCCTTGGCGTCGCTGGTTTGATACTCGTCGGATTTTCACCGTCAATGATGCGCAGGGCCATCGCCCCCGCCTGTCGGCCGATATCCCGGTAATCCGCCTCGAAGGAGAGCAGGGCGCCGGCCCGGCTGTAGGAAGCCGCCAACCCGACCACCGGCACCCTGGTTTTCATGGCCTCCGCCAGCAAGTATTGGATCGACTTGGGGGAAAAGACCCTGGTATCGGGGACCATGAGAAACAGGTCGATACGCGAGGCGATGTCGGCAAAGGCTTCGGGCAGCTCTGTTCCCGATTCGATCTGCCTGCCCACCGGCCGCAGCCCCAACCTATCGCATTCCCGGGCTATTTCCTGGTACAGGGGGGCGGAATCGGGCGAGAAGATCACCCCGATGCGGCGGACCCCGGGCAGCAGCTTCCGGATCATTTCCAGCCTGGCCCGCGCGGGGATCTCCAGGGAGACCCAGGTGACGTTCGGCGCGGCCAGGGATTGGGGGCGCAGGACCATGGAGAAGATCAGCGGGGTATGGTGCAGATTCGTCCCGGCGAATTTCGCCGCTTCCGGACCGACGGTGAAAACGAGCAGCGGCTTTTGGCTGTCGATTTGCCGAGCGACCTTTTCAGGCTTTTCCCTTTCCAGGATATGCTCGATGATCGCTATCCCCCCCCTTTTCTGCTGCACTATTTCCCGAAACCCCTCGAAGGCCTGCCGGTAAGGGGCGATGTCGGCGGAAAACAGGACGGAGACCTCCGCCTGCCCGGCGGCGAAACTCCAGCCGGGGGACAATAACAGGCACAGGATAATGATCAGCAGTTTCAGCATCGGCTTGGTGGGTACCTTTACCAAAACCGGTAGTGCAACTTGAGAAAAATCTTCCGGCCGACGGGGTCGCTGCTGGCATCGGGCAGGTTGATCCCCGCCGGGTATTCGAAATGCCGGTCATTAAACAAGTTGTAGACATACAGCGACGCTTCGGCCCGGTCCTGCCAGAAAAGGTAGCCGATCCTGGTGTTGAAGATGAGGTAGGGGTCGGTCCGAACCAGGTATTCGTTGCCACTCAGGTCGGAGGTGAGCCATTCCGAGCCGTCCGCCCAGTGGAGGAGGAGGTTCGTGGAAAGGCCGTTGGCGAACTTCATCCGCGTGCCGGCATTAACCTTGTGCGTGGGGCTGTCATGCCGTACCCGGTCCTGTTCGTTAACCAACCGGGTGAAGGGGTTGTCCTCTTTGTCGGTGATTCGCTGGTAGGAATAGTTGGCGAAAACGGAAAGCCATTTCGTCACTGCTACATTCAGATCGAGCTCTCCACCGACCCCCCAGGCGTCTCCTCCGTTGACAAAACTGGTAACGAAAT
>Ga0214472_10006607_pt1 | contig 12150 bp, 10 predicted proteins | sample RVTome_6_FD_207662 | JGI IMG/M metagenome (GOLD analysis project Ga0214472, IMG submission 207662) | Soil microbial communities from uranium-contaminated site in the Upper Colorado River Basin, Wyoming, United States - RVT140D175 | ecosystem: Environmental > Terrestrial > Soil > Contaminated >...
AGTTGAGTTATGTTGTAAAAAACCTAATCCGGATAAACCGGAAATAAGTACCTTAACATTGGTTTGGACCTCTTTGAACCAGACCAATCCACAAATATCTTGCCATAAAAAATACGATTCATATTACGCCCGTTGTGTTGGCTAATAAAATTATTTCTAAGGTACTAAAAAGGCGCTGCCGCAATGCCGTTTTCATTCAGGGTGATGCCGTCATTATTTGTTTCTTTTGAGAACATATTGTCCCAAGCCCAGTAAAATTTCTTTTTCGGAGCTATCCTGAAAGAGATCCAGACCCGTTGCCGCCTCTTCTATTAGTTTTGCCGCCCTTTTTCCGGCATAGACGAATCCGTCACAACCTGCAATAATGTTTCCGGCCTCCGGAAGATTTTTTTTCCTCTCTTGCGGAGTATTGTCAAGAAGGCTTGCCAGCATCTCTCTATCTGTGTTTGTGGATTGTTTGAGTGCGCTGATTAGGGGCAGGGTCATTTTACCCTCAATAAAATCATTGCCGACGGCTTTGCCTGTTGTGTTTGAATCGCCAAGATAGTCGAGAAGATCATCGATGATTTGAAAAGCAAGGCCGAGGTTGCGGCCGTAGTGTTTCAGCGCCGCCCTTTTTTTGCCCTTTTCGCCGGCGTACATCGCCCCCGTTTCGCAGGCTGCTGATATGAGTGCTGCTGTTTTGCCCTCCAGGACGCTGAAATAGCTTTCTTCCGATTGATCTTTAGTGATGACGCTCCGCATCTGGATAAACTCGGCCTCAACCATGGATGCCGCCGCGGTGGAAATTTGGGCGAGAATTGCTTCTCCGCCGATGGTCCCGGCCAAATACATTGCCCTGCTATGCAGGTAATCGCCGGCCAGAATGGCAGGCGTATTTCCCCAGACGCTGTTTACTGCCGGGCGGCCGCGCCGCACATCGGCATGATCGATTACGTCGTCGTGCAGAAGGCTTGCGGCATGGAGATATTCAAAGGAGATGGCTAGCCTATACAAGCCGGCCTTTGTTTTTTCGTCCTGAAAGTTCTTTTTTCGGCATAATCGCGCCGAAAGAATCGTTAAAAGAGGTCTAATTCTCTTGCCGCCGCTGAGAAGGGCATGTCCCAGGATTTCCTGCAATTGAACATTCGTAACTGATCGCAGGTCGTCCGCAATGACTTTATCAATAAGTACGGCCTCCGATTTCAGATGGGCAAGAAGAGTATTTTGGCCCACTACCGTATTTCCCTGAAAAATAAAGATATCTCCTTTAAATCTCTGATAACCGGGCTTTCAGGCAAGCTTTTGAGAAAGTTTTTGCCGTACCCTTTGCTGTATAGACGAATATCCATGATGGCAATAATGCCTCGGTCCGATGCCGCTCTCATGAGTCTGCCAATGCCCTGACGAAGGGCAAGAATTGCCCTGGGGATCTGAAAGTCGAAAAAGGGGTTTCCCCCCTCGTCTTTAATTCTTTTTATCCTGGCCATAATAACAGGATCGCTTGGGACTTCAAAGGGGAGTTTGTCAATTATGACACAACTTAAAGAATCTCCCGGCACATTGACGCCTTCCCAGAAACTTGCGACGGCAAGCAGGATAGAGTTAGTTTGCTGCTGGAAGGATTCAAGCAGCAGATGCTTTGGCGCTTCTCCCTGAACGAGGATCGGGTAGGTACGTTTTTCAGGGGATGAATACGATGACTCTAGAAACGCATGCATTGTTTTCATCGCCCTGATACTTGTAAATAGAAGAAGAGCCCTGCCTTGTGTCTGCTTCAGTATGGCAAGTATTTGTTTTTCCAAGGCGTTCTGATATTCAGGGGCGCTTGGTTCTGGAAAATGAGGCGGGGGGATATAAAGCCTGGTACGCCCCCGGTAATCAAAAGGCGATGCAAGGCACAGAGTTTCAGTTATCCGCGGCAAACCCATCCGCTCAAGAAAATAGTTGAAATTTCCCCCTGTTGAGAGGGTCGCTGAGGTAAAAACAATAGTGCGGATTTGACTATAGAGTTGATCTTGAAGTTCTTTGGTGATGTCAATCGGGGTTGCCGACAGACTGACTGTTTTGGTGCGGCGCTCGTACCAGTATACGGAAGCCGGATCCTGATCCTTGGTAATTATTTCCAGACTCATGATTATGTCGCGGCAGCGTTGGATGGGACCGCTCCATATTTCATTGGTCGGGGCAAGGGTCTCCAAATGAGAGGTCATTATCTGGAGGGCGTTGAACAGATCGTCCAGGTGTCCGGACCAGTTTTCGACACGCTCGCTCGTCTCAAGAAGAGGAAACCGGCCGAGTTCTTTTGGAAAGATGTTGGCAAACAGCTCTGACTGGGTTGCCAGACTTCTGGCAACCTGGGTCGTCGGGTTATTTTTTTTCAGGCCGGTCGTCGAGGCGATATTTTCAATGTCTCTGGCAAGGTCCAGGAGTTGATAGTGGCTGAAACTGGTGCCGAAATATTGGGTGGCGATACCTTCAAGGTGGTGTGCCTCGTCAAAAATAACGGACTCGTAGCGGGGCAGGACTTCGGCATGACCGAATCTGCGCAGTCCGAGGTCGGAGAAAAAGAGGTGATGGTTGACGATGAGGAGTTGAGCTTGCGCGGCTTTTTTCCTGAGCTGGGTGATAAAGCAGTTGTGCCAATCGGGGCATGTGTTGCCGAGACACGCTCTGGTTGAAGAGCTCAGTTGGCGCCAAAGGTCGGAATTATCCGGCAGCCAGTCAAGTTCACTGCGGTCGCCGGTTTTTGTCTCGCTGAGCCAGTCGCGCAAGAGTTGTATCTCTTGGCTCGTTTCAAACAGATTCATTTGTGGCGACAAAAGAAACTGTTGAGCGCGGAAAAGACAGAGGTAATTTTCTCGTCCTTTCACACAAAGGGCTTTCAATCCGGGGGTTATATGCTTTTGGATAAAGGGGATTTCTTTATTGAGAATCTGGTCCTGCAGATTGATCGTGCCGGTCGAGACCACGACCTTCTGGCCGCTTAGGGCCGCCGGAACCAGGTAGGCCAGGGTTTTGCCGATTCCCGTTTCTGCTTCCACGGCAAGAATCTGGCTCTCCTGTGTCGGCCATAAGTGTGTTTTCGGAGGAATATGTAATGCGTTGGTGACCGCCGCCGCCATTTTCATTTGTCCTGGTCTGAGCTCAAACGAGGGCAGAGATTGTGCGAGGAGGCCTTTTTCGCCAAATATTTTTTCTACATCAGCGGCTGTCTGCATGGCTGGGAATAATTAGTGGTTTATTGTCAATAAGTCAATCTCCTTGACATGAAAAAAATCAAAATGGTAGGATTTAATATATAACAAGCGATATGGTAATGTGGGCGTCAAACTTGCTCACTTTTATTTGAAAAATTGTCCGGGAGGTCGTCGCATGAAAGAGATTAAAAAAATTTTGGTACCTATTGATTTTTCAGATAATTCAAAGAAAATTTTAAAATCAGCCCGTTATGTGGCCGAAAAATTTTCAGCGGCTATTTCCCTGATTTTTGTGGTTCAAAGCTTTGAAGATTATTCCGGTTTCTTTGTGCCGCATCTACCTCTGGACAAGTTGGCGGGAGAGATGCTTGCCGGAGCTCAAAAAAAAATGGCCAATTTCGTTGAGGATAATCTTGAAGATATCACGGTGCAATCTCTGGTCGTCGCAGGCGATGTGGCCGAAGAGATTCTCGGATATGCCGAAAAGGAGCATATGGATCTTATAATAATGGGAACGCACGGCTATAAGGGTCTTGAGAGAGTATTGTTCGGCAGTATTGCGGAGCAGGTGGTTAAAAACTCCCCCTGCCCAATCCTGACGATCAACCCGTATAAGTGATATGGGCGGACTTGGGCTCGATCGCCATACACCTGCAATACACGTATCGGGGCACTTGGGACCGGTAAAAAAATAATGTAACCATCTTAATTTCTTACCGGTCCTTATAGTAAGACGCCAAGCACCGCGTTTTGACGTAATGGTTTCTTGGGAGGGGCATTTTTCAGAGAGAGCCCTTCGACAAGAAGGTTGGCAAATGGCATTTTGAAAAGGTAAAATGCCATTTTTTTTGTACCGTTGGCGGCAATGGCCTGAACGGTTTTTTCCCATTTGATGAGAGCTTCGGCTAACTTCTCATCCTGATGAAAGATTCCCGTCTCGGCTGTTTGCTTCAGTTGATCGAACAATGTTTTTCGGCACGTTTCTGTTTTGCTTTGGAAATCAGCCAGAAACGCTGCATACTTGTGGTCATCTTGAACCTCGGCAATTGGTCCGGCCAATGAAATTGTAAAAAGATGTTCCGCTCTGGTTTTAGAGGCGATTGTCTCCTTGAGGAGGTCAAATGCGTCATTCGGCCCCATTGTTATCAGCCATGGCGGCTCTTTTTGGTCCGCCAGGAACAGCACGGCCCAAGCCTTGAGCCGCCGCTTGAATCGCTCGGGAGATTCCGCACTCATTTGCATGTCTTGGCTGTTGATCAGGGCGCTCAGCTCTTCGTCGCCGCCTTTGAGAGCGGTTAACAGCCGGGCTTCTTTCAAATTAATAGAGTAAATTTTCTCTTGCAGCTCTTTTTCTTCATTCTCATGAATCTCCGCCAGTCTCAACAGGAGGCGGGCTTGAAGAAAGGTCTCTTCGGTCCGTTGAGCGTTTTCCCTTGATTTAGTATCCGGGTTCATCTGGGCAATCAATTGTTTAACGGAGGATTCGTCCACCGGCAGAGGCGAGGAGGAGAGGGAAGAGAGAGAACTTCCGTAAAAGTCGGGACTGTGCCTCCGTATATCTTTAATCAGCCGATTGAATTTAACGAGATCATTTCCAAAAGGCAGCGGAGCGTATTGTTCAAGCATGCCCGCCTTGACAAGCGGATTCTCCGTCTGCTTGCTGTCTTCAGCCGGCTGAAGTTGGGTCAGGCTGTCAAAAAAAAGAAGTAGTTGACGAAAAGATGAATATTGATCAATAGTCTCTGGGCAATGAAGACTGGTTATTGTAGGCATGGGGAAGTCCTTTGTTATTGTTAGACGATATACACTGAAGAATGTAATTTAGGCGGCTTGGAGAATAGGGTTTCGGCACGTCTGGTTGCAAAATTCATAAGGGAGCGTATGCAATATTTTTCCTTGATTTTTCTGACAATTTTCTACATTTTGGCAAATGTCCATTATTATCCCGGCCAATGGCTCCGCACCGCTTATGACACCTCGCTGCACATGGCTCGGATGGCTCCATTTTCCATAGGCTGCACCATCCTTTTGGTTATTGTGTTTCAACGAATGTTGTCGGCTAAACTGCCCTGGGACAGGGTTGCACGAATCTTTCTCATGGTATCCATAATTTTTCAGGTCATTTGGGTGTTGAATCGCATGTCTGGTTCCGCCCAAGGATTATGATTCTCCAATTGGCGTACAATTAACCTCTTATTAAAGAGCTGTCGGCATGGTATCCTGAAGGAGCGGTGGAGTTTGGCAGAAGCATGGATTTTTTGCCAAGCAGGGCGCCTGGATTTGTGACCGAGTTGCAACCGGTCTGGACGTGGTCTCCGAGGATGGCCCCAAATTTGCGCAAACCGGTTGAAACGAGGCCTTCTTTTGTCCGCACCGGGACATCGCCTCCGGTGAACCGTAAATTCGCTAACTTTGTGCCGGCTCCAAGATTGACCTGGTTGCCGAGAATTGAGTCGCCCAGGTAGGCGAAATGGCCTGCTTTGGCATCATCCAAAAAAATAGAATGTTTTACTTCGGTTACATGACCGATGACACATCGCTTGCCTGCCAGACAGTATCCTCTCAGGTAGGCGCCTTGCCGTACCTCAGTGCAATCCCCCAGGATTACGGGGGACTTAACGAACGCTCCCGACTCAATGAGCACTCCCTTTCCCAGCGACAAAGGTCCGCCATCCAGGATGACTCCTGCCATGATGAGAGATGCCCCCTCAAGGAGTACATCGTTGCGGAACACCCGCATCTTTCCTTTTGTCGCGTCGCCAAGGTCAATATGAAAATTTTCCGTGACTTGCAACAGTTCCCCCATGAACAGGACGTAACTGTGCGGAAGAGGCCGGTTTTCCGGCAGGGCGGGATTCAAGCCGGCATAGTCATAGCCGTTCATATATTCCTTAAGGTTCTTCAGGGTATCCCAAACGTTGGTCGATGAGTTGAAAACCTCTTTGTTTTCAAAAGCCGATACGTCAAAAAATGATTTTGTCGTTAGCATGCCTGCTGCCTGATTTTTTTGTGGTTAGATTATTTGATAATGGTGTTGAATGAAAGATTAAGCTCATAGCTGAATGATACTTCAATAAAGCAATCTGCAGGATAATTCAATGAAAAATCCCACTGCCGTCAGGGTACCTTAATCCGGGTTGAGGACTTTTACGAAATTGTTTTTTATAATTCCGGACAAACACCAACAAGAAACAATTTCCAAGGGGTTAAAACGGTGAGCATTATTGACTTCAGAAAGCATCATGATTACTCTGCATTGATTGATTTATAGAATGAAATTTCTTGAACAAACCTGAACAGCAAACGAGGAGAGCGACTGTGGATTTTGGAGATACTCTAACCACTGGAATGGGCGACTTTTTTGATATAGAGGCACAAAACATTCCAAAAGAATTGCCTATGATGGCCGTCAGGGATGTGGTGGTTTTCAATTATATGATCATCCCTCTCTTTGTGGGGCGCCCGGCTTCTGTCTCGGCGATCAACGAGGCTATGCTGAAGGATAAGCTTCTTCTGCTGGTAACTCAGAAAGATTCATCAGTCGATGAACCCGGGCCTGATGATGTATTCAAGGTCGGTATGGTCAGTATGGTCATGCGGACTTTGAAACTGCCTGATGGCCGCTTGAAAGTCCTGGTGCAGGCCCTCTGCAAGGCGCAAATTGATGAAATTATCAAGGAGGACCCCCATTTTGTCGCTCGAATTACCACAATTGTCGATGAAGAACAAACAACCATAACGGTTAAAGAAGAGGCCTTGATGCGTACCGTTCGGGAGAATACGGAAAAAATTCTTTCTCTCAAAGGGATTATGTCCTCCGATTTAATGGTGATACTCAATAATATAGAAGAACCGGGGCGTTTAGCCGACCTGGTCGTCTCCAACCTGCGCCTGAAGACGCCCGAATCTCAAAAAGTTTTAGAAACCTTTGACCCTGTTGCACGCCTTGGCAGGGTAGCGGAATTGTTGCGCAAAGAGCTGGAAGTCTCCACCGTGCAGGCGAAAATCGAATCCGACGCGAAGGAGGAGATGAGCCGAAATCAAAGGGAGTATTACCTGAGAGAACAAATGCAAGCCCTGAAAAAAGAGCTTGGCGATATCGATGACCGCTCCGAAGAAATTGAAGAATTACGGGTTAAACTGAAAAAAAACCGCATGCCTCCTGTTGTTCGCAAAGAGGGGATTAAACAGCTCAAGCGTTATGAAATGATGCATCCGGACGCCTCAGAGGCGACCATTGTCAGAACTTATCTTGACTGGATTATCGAGGTTCCTTGGCTGCGCGGCAGTAAAGACAAACTTGATCTTAAGCATGCAAAAGAGGTTTTGGATGCAGATCATTATGGGCTTGAGAAGATCAAAGAGCGAATTCTCGAATATCTGGCCGTCCGCAAACTGAACAAAAGCCCAAAGGGTCCCATTCTCTGTTTTGTAGGACCTCCAGGTGTCGGAAAAACCTCCTTGGGGCAGTCAATTGCCCGGGCCATAGGACGGAAGTTTCATCGTATTTCCCTTGGCGGCATGCACGATGAGGCTGAAATTCGCGGCCACCGCAGAACGTATATCGGCGCTATGCCCGGACGAATTATCCAGGGTTTAAAAACTGTCGGCGCCAACAATCCGGTATTTATGATGGATGAGGTCGATAAAGTCGGTTCCGATTATCGGGGGGATCCATCTTCGGCTCTCCTCGAGGTGCTTGATCCGGAGCAGAATTTTGCCTTTTCCGACCATTATCTTAATCTGCCTTATGATCTGTCCAAGGTTATGTTTATTGTGACCGCCAACATGACTGATACCATTCCCTCGCCGCTTTTGGACCGAATGGAGGTTATTCGTTTGAGCGGTTATACCCTTGAGGAAAAGATGGTCATTGCCAAACGCTATCTTCTGCCTCGTCAGATTAAAGAAAGCGGTATCAAGGCGTCTCATTTTCAATTGAACGATTCAATATTGAAACAGATTATTACCCATTATACCAGAGAGTCGGGACTTAGAAATCTTGAGCGGGAGATCGGCAAGGTATGCCGAAAAGTGGCTCGGCGAATAGCTGAAGGAGGAAAAGGGCCATATAAAATATCTGATAACACCTTGATCTCCTACCTCGGGCCTCCCAGGTTCCTGCCGGAAATGGAAACGGATACTATTGATCAGCCCGGATTGGCAACGGGGCTCGCCTGGACGGAAGTGGGGGGAGAGATCCTCTTTATAGAAGTGTCCATCATGAAGGGAAAAGGAAAAATTACTCTGACCGGACAACTTGGTGATGTAATGAAAGAGTCCGCTCAGGCCGCATTAAGTTTCTGCCGTACCAAACTTGAGATTTTAAAATTGCCGGACACCTACTTTGAAGAAATTGATATCCATGTTCATGTGCCGGCCGGAGCAATTCCAAAAGATGGTCCGTCTGCCGGGGTGACCATGGTAACGGCGTTGTATTCGGCCCTTTCCGGAAAACAAGTCAGGAAGGATATTGCCATGACGGGAGAGATTACTTTACGGGGAAGAGTCTTGCCGATTGGCGGCCTCAAAGAGAAAGCGCTTGCGGCTTTGCGTGCTAAAATCAATACTATATTCATTCCGGAAGAGAATAAAAAAGATCTTATTGAGATCCCGGAGGATATCCGCAAGAAATTGAAATTTATACCGGTAAAAAATGTGGACCAGATACTCAAGGCGGCTTTTAAAAAATAAGAGTTCAGTTGTTATTGGTGAATGACGGATAATGCAACCCGATCGGTCCAGACCGTTGAGCCGGCATGGAAAAGACAGTATGTAGTAATTATTGCCTGTGCGCTTCTTATCATTGCTTTGCTGGGTGCTTTGGGGCTGTATTCGTATGCTGTTTCTCAAGGGCCGGTTCATGGAAGTTCGGAATTACGGGTCTATATTCCGCCAGGCAGCAGCGTTCGAGAAATAAGGAACATCCTGAGCGAATCAGGGGTTATCGGAGATGACATCCGATTTGTTATTTTAACAAGGGTTCTCGGGGACGCTAAAAAATTGCAGGCCGGTGAATATCTCTTCCCTCCGGGCAGAACGCCTTTGCAAATAATAAAAGATTTAGCGGCTGGAAAAACCGTTCTTCGCTCAATAACCGTTGCGGAGGGGCTCACTGTCCGCCAAATGGCAGACATTTTCGCAGAGCAGGGGTGGAGCGAAAAAGAACCCTTTCTGGCCCTCGCTCAGTCCAAAAACTTCATCCGATCCCTTGGAGTTAAAGCCGATAATCTGGAAGGTTATCTGTTTCCTGACACATATTTTTTCCCGAAGGGAGAGAATATTCGGGAAATCGTCGGGGCAATGGTCAGAAAGGGAAGGCAAGTGATGCGGGAGGAGTGCCGGAATGGTGTCGGAGGTTTTTTCTTTGCCTGTTCAGGGGATGATTTATCGACAAAAGCAGACAAAGCCATCGCCGAACAGAAGGGTATTGCCCGGACACTTTCAACGCATCAAATTTGGACTCTTGCCTCCATTATAGAAAAGGAAACCGCCTTGGAAAATGAGAGGCCCATGGTGGCACGAGTTTTTCTAAATCGTCTGGCCGCAAACATGAAACTTCAGGCCGATCCCACTCTGATCTACGGGCTGCAAAAACATGGAGAATCCCTTACCAAAGATGACCTCGGGACACCCGGATTGTACAATACATATCGCAACAAAGGACTCCCGCCCGGACCGATTTGCAGTCCCGGCAGGTCTTCCCTCAGGGCGGTATTCAATCCCTCAGAGGATTTAAATTATTACTTTGTGTCTCGAAACGACGGCAGCCACTCTTTTTCAAAATCTCTCAAGGAGCATAACAAGGCAGTCAAAAGGTATCGAGAATTGGTCAGACAGAAAGAATCATCAAAGCTGTAGTTGAATTTGTTTGCTTTGCCGAGGTTCTTTGGTTACTTTTAAGCCGATTTTTATAGTAAAAAACAGAGTGGTTCCTGATCATTAATTGAATAATGAAGGGGAGTTTGCATGAATTATAATAAGCAGGCGAAGAAACTTACAACCGCGATCCGAAATTTTTCTGCACTCAGAAATGCCAGGGGCTTTTCCCTCATCGAGCTGCTCATTGTCATGATCATTCTGGGGCTGCTGGCCTCTCTGGTAGGGCCGCGCATGTTCGGCAAATTGGGCATGGCGAAGCAGAAGACGGCAAAGACTCAGATTGAAATGCTGATGACAGCCTTAGATTCATACCGGCTGGATGTCGGTAAGTATCCCTCCTCGCAGGATGGCCTTGAGGCCCTGGTGAGCGGCGGAGGAGACAAATGGAACGGCCCCTATCTTCCCAAAGGAAAAGTTGTTCCAAACGATCCTTGGGACAGCCCGTATATTTATCAAAACCCTGGTGAGCATGGTGAAGTAGATATTTTCTCTTTAGGCGCCGATCAACAAGCTGGTGGTGAAGGCGAGGATGCAGATATCGGTTCGTGGGATTAGTCGGAATAAGCGTGTAAATTGAAAAGCCTGGAAGCATGCTGTAGCAGGCGAGGTCAACAAATATACTGGAATTGCGAATAATTTTTTAAAAAGCAACATTAGTGCATGTTGCTTTTTTTATTTATAACAGGAGACGCAGGACGGATGAAAAAAGCTTTAGTTACCGGAATAACAGGGCAGGATGGCGCGTATCTGGCTGAATTTCTATTGAGCAAAGGGTATGAGGTCCATGGGATCAAGAGAAGAAGCTCGCTGTTTAACACTGCAAGAATTGATCATCTCTACCAGGATCCCCATGAGGAGAAACCGAAATTTATCCTGCACTACGGGGATATGACCGATTCGAGCAGTTTGATAAATACCATCCAGCGGGTCCAACCGGATGAAATTTATAATCTTGCGGCTCAGTCCCATGTGGCGGTTTCGTTTGAAGAACCGGAATATACAGCCGATTCCGACGCGCTTGGAACTCTACGACTCCTCGAAGCGATTCGAATCCTCGGTCTGGCCAAAAAGACCAGGTTTTATCAGGCTTCAACCTCTGAGCTTTTTGGAAAAGTCCAGGAAATCCCCCAGAAAGAGAGCACCCCTTTTTATCCACGATCGCCGTATGCGGTTGCCAAGCTCTACTCGTATTGGATTACCATAAACTATAGAGAAGCTTATGGGATGTACGCCTGTAACGGTATCCTGTTTAACCATGAATCGCCGCTGCGCGGAGAGACTTTTGTAACGAGAAAAATTACCAGGGCGTTGGCGCGGATTTCCCTTGGTCTGCAGGATTGTCTCCATGTGGGAAATCTGGAAGCCAAAAGGGATTGGGGGCATGCCAAGGATTATGTCGAGATGCAGTGGCTCATGCTCCAGCAGAGCGGTCCGGTTGACTACGTTATCGCGACAGGTGAACAGCATTCCGTGCGGGATTTCATCTCGGCAAGCGCGCAGGAGCTCGGCATCACTCTTGTGTGGGAGGGGTGCGGCGAGTCGGAAATAGGACGAGTTTCAGCGCTGAGCGCTAAAGAGGCAGAGGCAAATATGCAGGTGGGCAGTGTCGTTGTTCGGGTCGATCCGAGATATTTTAGACCGACAGAGGTCGAAACGCTGTTGGGAGACGCATCAAAAGCTCGGAAAGAGCTGGGTTGGACACCGAAAATACAATTTAAGGATCTGGTTGCCGAAATGGTAGCTGCTGACCTGGAAGAGGCCAAACGAGACGCCCTTTGCCGCAATGAAGGGTTCAAGACCTTTAATTATCATGAATAATCACGCCCGTCTCCTTACATCCGACTCCGCTATTTTTGTTGCCGGTCACAGAGGCATGGTTGGCTCGGCTATCGTCAGGCGCCTTGAGGCGATCGGATGTAACCGCATAATAACAAAAAATCATACGGAGCTCGACCTGACAGACCAGGGGCAAGTACGAAAATTTTTTCATACCCGGGACATTGACTATGTGGTTCTGGCTGCGGCAAAGGTCGGCGGAATTCATGCAAACAACACCTACCCGGCCGATTTTATTTATCAGAATCTGATG
>Ga0214472_10006608_pt1 | contig 12149 bp, 11 predicted proteins | sample RVTome_6_FD_207662 | JGI IMG/M metagenome (GOLD analysis project Ga0214472, IMG submission 207662) | Soil microbial communities from uranium-contaminated site in the Upper Colorado River Basin, Wyoming, United States - RVT140D175 | ecosystem: Environmental > Terrestrial > Soil > Contaminated >...
CTGCCCGGTCCGACGAAATGGGGCAACAGCCATTCATAGCCCAGGTACGAGGGATACGGAAAGCACAAACGCCATGACCAATCCACGCACGATCATCGCCGTTGGTGCGCTGGCCGCCCTGTTGGCGGTGACGCTGGGCGCGTTCGGGGCCCATGCGCTGCGGCCGCGTTTCGAGGCCGAGCCGCGCCTGGCCGACACTTATCAGACCGCGGTCCGCTATCACTTCTACCACGCGCTGGCACTGGTGGCGGTCGGGGTTGTGGCCGCCCTATGGCCCTCCCAATTGCTGAGCTACGCCGCCTGGGCCTTTCTCGGCGGTCTACTTCTGTTTTCGGGCAGCCTTTACCTGCTCAGCCTGACCGGCGCCAGTTGGCTGGGGATGGTGGCCCCCATCGGCGGGCTGGCCTATGTGGCCGGTTGGGGTTTGTTGGCCGCCGCCGCGCTGCGAGGCTAGCGGCGGTGCCAGACGCAGACCGCGCCGGGCAATCCGGCCCGCTCGCTCCGCTCGTTGTGCTCCTGACCCAGGACCTTTTCCTGCAGCCGCGTTTTAGCGATGTCCTGCACGCGGCCGGCTTCCGGCTGCAAGTCGTAGAGTCACCGGCCGACCTGTCGGCCGAAGGCGAGGTATCCGACCGGCCGGTGCCACTGACCGAGCCACTGACTGGCGCCGATGCCGGACTGGTGCGGACGTTGACCGAATGGCGGCCGGCGCTGATGCTTGTCGATCTGACTGCCGAAGGCCTGCCCTGGGCGCGCTGGATCCACACGCTCAAGACCTCGGCCGCCACCCGCCGCATTCCCATCCTGGCATTCGGTCCGCATGTGGAGGCCGACAAGCTGGCGCAGGCCAAACTGGCCGGCGCCGATCGTGCGCTGCCTCGTGGGCAAATGGTGCGCCAGCTGGCCAAATTGGCCCAGCGTTATGCTCGCACCGATGACCTGGGGCGCTTGCGCTCGGGCTGCCGCCAGCCTTTGTCCGAGCTAGCCCGCCAGGGGGTCCAACTGCACAACGCCGGTGAGTACTTCGAGGCCCACGAGGCGCTCGAGCATGCCTGGCTGCAGATGCAGGACGAAGCCGGCTACCTATACCGGGCGCTGCTCCAGGTGACCGTCGCCTACCTACACATCGAGCGCGGGAATTACCGGGGCGCCAGCAAGATGCTGCTGCGCATCCGTCAATGGCTCGACCCGCTGCCGGACGAATGCCGCGGCGTCGACGTGGTTGCATTGAAGGCGATGGTCGAAGAGCTGCGCCAGGAGGTGCAGCGGGTCGGTCCCGACGGATTGGATCAGCTGGACCGCAATTTGCTTCGGCCCTTCCCTATTGAATTACCGCCCTCGAAATGAATGCCTCGGTCGCCTGCAATTAATCGGTGTAGGGACGTTGTATACAACGTCCCTACAGGGTTCGGTTGAAGCCGGGGTCCGGAAACCGCGCCAAGTATTGCGTCACGCGTGGCGCGCTTCCTCGGTCTTGCGCCTCGCCGGCTGGCGCCAGGCGAAACGGGCCAGGTCAGGATTGCCGACGCCTTCGACGGCGTCGGCGATCCAATCGCCGAGCAGGGGGGCGAACTTGAAGGCGTGACCGGATCCGCCGCTGGCCACCACCAGCCCCGACCGGCCGGGCACCCTGTCAATGTAGAAGTCACCGTCCCAACTGTCGGCGTAGTAGCAAACGCGGGCGCCGATACGCTCGGCGCCGGCCAGGTCCGGCAGGGACTCGGCCAGGAATCGCCTGAACTTGTGCTCATCGGCCGCTGTGATCTGCAATCCGGCGCCCGGCGCCTGGCGAACACCTGGCCCATGGTTGGCCAGCTTGAGGGTTCCATCCTCCAGCGCCGGGAAACCGTACCAGCCGGTCTCGGCGATATCCACGGCCCAGGTGACAAATTTGGGAGATTGAAACCGAGCCAGATCCGGAACTCGGAAGTGCAGCACCGGCTGGCCAACCGGCCAGACGCAGCCCGCCAACTCGGGCAAGAGCGCAGGTGTCCAGGCGCCGGCGGCCAGCACGCTCCAGTCGGCGTGCAAATCGCCCTGATCGGTGCGCACGCCGAGCACGCGCTCACCATCGATCCGCCATCCCCGCAGGGAGCTCCCCGGCCGCAGGTCGACGCCTGCCTGCTCGGCCTCGGCCAGCAGTTGGGCCACCACCCGGCCCGAGGAGGCCCAACCACCCTGGGGGTTGTAGTAGCCGTCAACCAAGCCGGCCTCGGACCAGGCCGGGAACCGGCGCCGGATGCTGCCGGCATCCAGTCGCTCCGGCTGGTGTCCGCGCGCCTGCAACAGGGCAAAGCTGGCGCCTTCATACGACGCCGGTTGCATTGGGCTGTGTTTGAGCAGACTGAAGCCGATCTCATGGAACAAGGGCTCAGGCCAGACAGCGCTCCACTGGCGCCAGCCGAGCAGCGCCCGCTCCATCGCTTCCATATAGAAGGCATCGGCCCCGTAGTCCATCCGGATGACTTTGCTGATATCGGTCGAGGCCGCCGCTGGATGGGGCAATGGCCCCGGATCGACCAGCGTCACCCGCCAGCCGCGCCGGCGCAGGCTGAGGGCGGCGGTCACACCGAAGACGCCACCGCCAACGACCAGGACCGAATCCCTCATGGGGCCACCGCCCTCGGTTTCACCGTTCAGCCACCTGCTTCAGGTAGTCCAGCAGCGCAGCTGGCGCCGTCTCATCGTGCAGGCTCATCGCTCGCAGCAAGCCCTTCTGACGCAGCTGCTTCGCCAGCTCACGCTGCTCGACCAGCAGCGTGAGGCAGGCCGCGCCCAGCGCCCGGCTGTCCGCCTCGGCCACCAAGTAGCCGGCGTCGCCCATCACGGCCGAGGCCAACGGGAGGGCGATGCCGGCCACCGGGGTGCCGCTGGCCAGCGCCCAGCGCAGCTCCTGGCCGTTGGCACTGGGTCCGGGATGCAGCATGGCGGCGGCCCCGCGCAGCAACGCCGGCAGGTCGGTCCAGGAAATCGGCGGCAGGATGTGCAGGCTGTCCGCCAGGTCGAGCGACGCAGCCCAGTGCCGGGCGTGGTCGGCCACCGACGGGTCAAGACCGGCCAAGACCAGTGGGTGGGAGTCCCCGACCGAGGCGTCGACCCAGGTCCAGGCCGCCAGCAGCAGTTCGAGTTCGGCCCGTGACGGCTCGAGCGCCAACACGTAACCGTCAAACAGATCAAAGCGCAGGCGTATCCCCCGGTCATCGTCGCCGGCGGTCGGGCGAAACTGGCTAGCAACAAACGGCGGTAGCAGGCGATCCGGAGGGGGGCCTAAATCGACGCCGGCCAGATCCTGCCAGCGGTAGCGGCCGGCAGCCCCCAAGGCCCCGGCGCTGGCCATGGCCCGACGCAAACGCTCGGCCAGGCCGCTCTCCCGGGGAGGCCAGCCAGTCTGCTCGATGAGGACAGGCAACGGGCTGCGCAAGGGCGCCGACGCCTCCAAGCTGAGCAACAAGTCGGCGCCTGCTCGCTGGGCAGCCGGCGCCAACCGCCATTGTTGGAACCTCCAATGGCCAAGCGAGCCAGGGCCAACCGGAACCTGCTCGACGTGCCCCTCCGCGTCCATCGGGCCCGGGGTTATCCAGCTGACTTGCAGGTCGGGCTCGTGCGCCCGCAGTTGAGCTAGCAGCTCAGCCGCCCGCCAGGCCAGCCGACCCGAAGGCTTGTGCGCCACCCCCCAGCCATCCACTGCCAGATGCATTGCCACCGCCCGCGAACACGCCACCGGTTGGCCCCAGTGTACGCCAGGCCCTCCTCCGCCTCCACTGTCGGCGCCTCCATTTTGCGGGCCAACTACTTGACAGGCGCCCAGAATCTGTCTATAGTGGTTCCGTTGACATGTAACATTTCAGATGTAACATGTCAACTTTGCCCCTGAGGTCAGGTACCCACCCTGGAGGGAGGGACCGGGACGATGAGCGAGTTGTTCTCCGAGCTCAAATCAACCGATCTGACCGAACAGACCTATTCCGTCATCAAAGACCGGATTCTCGCCCGACAACTGCATCCGGGCGAGCGCATTTCGGTGGCCGACGTGGCCCATGCGCTGGGGGTCAGCCGTACGCCAGTCACCGTGGCGCTCAAGCAGCTGGCCGCCGAAGGCCTGGTGGCCATCGTGCCGCGCGTCGGCACCTTCGTCAGCCGGCTGACCGAGCGCGATGTTGAAGAGATTTTCGAGACCCGCCGGCTGATCGAAGGCTACGCCATCCGTCGCCTGTTTGAGTTGGGCAAGGTCGACGAGTACCTGCAGGCGATCGAAGGGCCGCTGGCCCGCATGGATCATGCTACCGAGGACGACGACTACGCGGACTACCAGACCTTCATCGATGCCGACCGCGATCTGCACATGATTCTGGTCGAGTTCTCGGGCAATCAGCGTCTGATCGAGATTTACCGCGAACTTAACGTGCACGTCCATATCACTCGCGCCCACTATATGCAAAGCATCGAAAACGCGCGCGAGGCTCGGCAGGAGCACGACTCCGTGATTGATGCGCTCTCCCACGCCGGCCCGGCCGAAGCCGAAAGCCGGCTTCTGACCCACATTGACAACGTCTGCCGACGCATCCTCGACCTGGTCGAGGAATTGGGTGGCGAGCTGTAATGGGCCGAGCGGCCGACCGCGTAATGACCGGACTGCCTTCCCTCTTCCGGCTCGACCAGCAGGTTGCCATCGTCACCGGCGGCGGCCGCGGGCTGGGTCTGGCGATGGCACAGGCGCTTAGTGAGGCCGGCGCCGCCGTCGCCATCTTCGAGGTCGACCGGGAGACGGGCCAGGCCGCCGCCGAGGGCCTGACGGCCGCCGGCGGGCGATCATGGGCCATGCCGGTGGACGTCGGCCGGGCCGACCAAATCGAAGCGGCGCTCGATCGATGCGAAGCCGAGTTGGGACAACCCACCATTCTGGTCAACAACGCCGGCGTCACCAGCAACTCGCCGTTCGAAGATCTACCGGCCGACGATTGGCAACGAGTCATCGACATCAATCTGGGCGGTGTTTTCCGCACCACGCAGGCGCTAGGCCGGCGGTTGATGGAAGGCGGCGCCGGCGGTTCGATCATCAACGTCGCTTCCATTTCGGGTCTGGTCGGCAATCGTGGCGGCAACAACAGCCACTACTGCGCCAGCAAGGGCGGCGTCATCGCATTGACCCGCTCGCTCGCAATCGAGTGGGCGCCGCACGGCATCCGCTTGAACGCCATCGCACCCGGCTACTTCGTCACCCCCATGACCGACCAGCTCAGAATCCGAGATGCCCGCTTTTATCAGGAGCTGGTCGACCGTGTGCCGCTTGGCCGTTTTGGTCAGGGGTCGGATCTGGCCGGCGCCGTTGTCTTCCTGGCCAGCCTGGCGTCGGCCTTTGTCACCGGCCACACCCTGGTCGTCGACGGCGGCTACACGGCCTGGTAGGGAGGAGTACGGATGACCAGCAGCCTCGTCCCCGAACCCGCCGGCATCGCCAGCGTCCCCATGTTGCGGGCGCCCAGCGACCGGCGCAACCGGATCTTGTCGGCGGCTGCCATCTGGGTGGTGTTGGCGATCTTGATAGTTGCAGCCTCGCTGGTGTCCCCCAACTTCCTGACCACCCGCAACCTGACCGTGCTGCTCAAACAGGCCGCCCCGCTCGGCGTCCTGGCCGTCGGACAGACAATTGTCATCCTGACCGGCGGCATCGACCTGTCGGTCGCCTCGGTCATGGCCACCGTTTCCATCTTCGCCGCCGGCATCACCAATGGCCGGGAGGAATTGGTATGGCCGGTGGTCGCCTTTTGTTTGGTATTCTCGGCGGCCGTTGGTCTGGCCAACGGCCTGATTGTCACCAAGCTCAAGATCCCGCCCTTCATTGCCACCCTCGGCATGATTCTGATCGTGCAGGGCATCCGCTTCTCCTACTCGGGTGGCACGCCGAAAACCTACATTCCTGATGTGCTCCGTTTCTGGGGGCGGGATTCGATTGGACCGGTGCCGATGGCCCTGATCACCTGGCTGCTGATCGCCGGCATCGCCACCTTTGTGCTGGCCCGCACGACCTTTGGCCGCCGCTTGTACGCCGTCGGCGGCAACGTGCGGGCAGCCTACCTGGCCGGCGTCAGCGTTGACCGCATCAAGATCGCCGCCTACACGGTGTGCAGCTTCCTGGCGGGCATCGCCGGTCTGGTGCTGGTCGGCTACGTCGGCACCGCCGACAACTGGCTCGGGGAAGGCTATGAGCTGAACGCCATCGCCGCCGTCGTCGTCGGCGGCGCCGCCTTTGAGGGCGGCAAGGGCAGCCAACTTGGCACAATCGGCGGCGTGCTCATTCTGACAGTGCTTTTCAACCTGGTGCTCATGCTCCAGTTTCAGGAGGAATCGCGCAGGATCGTGAAAGGTCTGGTGATCCTGTTTGCGGTCGCCCTCTACGCCCGCCTACGAACGCGGCGCTAGAGGTTGGTCCACGGCTGGGGGCAGCCAATTCATCATCGGAAGGAGGCACCAACTACTACTCTGGCTGGCAATGCACTACCCACAACGTGCAAGCGTTGCACCCAATGACCCCCTAGGAGGACGAGAAAGATGTCTATCCGCAAAAGCATGACTCTGCTGTCCCTGCTCGTGGTGCTGGCCTTACTGCTGGCAGCCTGCGGGACCGCAACGCAAGCTCCGGCCCCGGTAGTTGAAGAGCCCGCTGCCGAAGAGCCGATGGAAGAGCCGGCCGCAGGGCCGATCTCGGTTGAGCCCGATGCCGACGGCATGATCGACACCACGCCGTTTGCCAAGGACCCGCCGTACACCATCTGCTTCAGCAACGCCTCGATTGCCAATGCCTGGCGCGTCGCCATGGTGCAAAACTTCGAATATGGCATTCAGGAGGCCGAAGAGGCCGGCCTGATCGAGGAGTACCTGTACACCGACGCCAATGACGACCCCAACAAGCAGATCGGTGACATCGAAGACCTGCTGACCAAGGGCTGTGACGTGCTGATTATCAGCGCGGCTGCCCAGGATGTGGTCGACCCCGGTGCCAAGCAAGCGATGGACCAGGGTGTGCCGGTCATCACACTTGACCGTGACGTCAGCAGCCCGGCTAACCGGGTTGCCTACGTTGATGGCGACTCCTGCTTCATGGGCACCGCCCAGGCGGAGTGGCTGGTCGAGGAACTGGGCGGCGAGGGCGATATCGTCCTGCTGTCCGGTGTGGCTGGCGCCAGCCCCGCTGAAGAGCGGCTGCGCTGCGCCCGCGAAGTCTTCGCCGCCAACCCCGGCATCGTTGAACTGGCCCATGCCTACACGGACTGGTCGCCGACTGGCGGTCAGGCCCAGATGGAAGCCTGGATCACCCAGTTTGGCGAGCAGATCGACGGCATCTGGTCCGACAGTGCGCTGCAAACCGTGGGCGCAGTCGAGGCCCTGCTGGCCGCCGAAATGACGGTCCCACCGATCACCGGTGAGGACTGGGCGCTGTTCCTGCACCAGGCGGTGGACAACGACTTCCCGTTCGCCGGAGTCAGCTTCCCCAACCGCATGGGCTACTTTGCAGTCGTCGATGCGCTGGCGCTGCTCCAGGGCGAGCCGATCCCGTTCCACCATCAGGTGGTGGGCATCGTGATCACCATCGAGAACCTGGACGAGTACTACAACACCAGCATGTCGGATGAGCTTTGGCTCGACATGCTGCCCGAGGTTCGCGAGGAGTTCTACGGCGGCTAAATCCCGCCGGCAAGACCGAACAAGTCTGCTGGCCGGAAGGCTCGGCCTTCCGGCCAGCAGGTTTCACCAATCATCTTGGCGTGAGGTGCACGGCGTGACCGACCTGATTGAGATGCGGAACATAACCAAATCCTTCCCTGGCGTGGTCGCCTTGGAAGACGTCTCCTTCAGCTGCCGCGCCGGCGAAGTGCATGCCGTCGTCGGTGAAAACGGCGCCGGTAAGTCGACCTTGATGAAGGTCCTGGCCGGGGTATACCAACCCGACAGCGGCCAGATCTTGATCGACGGCCAACCTGTGCATATGGCCAGCCCGCACGCGGCCCAAGGGCTGGGCATCAGCATCATCTATCAGGAGCTCAATCTGCTGGCCGATATGAACCTGGCCCAAAACGTCTTCCTCGGGCGCGAGCCGCACAGCCGGCTCGGCTTGACCGATGACAAAGAACTCGAGGTTCGGGCGCGTGACATCCTTCGCCGGCTGGGTATCGACCTCGATCCCCGCACCCGGCTCGGCCGGCTCAGCGTCGCCCAGCAGCAGATGGTCGAAATCGCCAAGGCCCTGTCCCTCAACGCCCGTGTGGTCATTATGGACGAGCCGTCGGCCGCCCTTGGTGGCCGCGACCTGGATTACCTCTTCGACGTCATCCGCGCCCTCAAGGAACAAGGCGTCGGTGTGATCTACATTTCCCACCGCATCGCCGAGGTCTTCACGGTGGCCGACCGCGTCACGGTCTTCAAGGACGCCAAGGTCGTCGGCACCCACAGCGTCAGCCAGATCGACCGGGGCACCCTGGTACGGCTGATGATCGGCAAGACCTTCTCCGAAACCTTCCCGCCGCGCGGCGCTGAGGCCGGACCGGAGGTGCTGCGCGTCGAAAAGCTGTCGGTCAACACCGAGCTGCGCGATGTCAACCTGGTCGTGCGCGGCGGTGAAATCGTCGGCATCGCCGGACTGGTCGGCGCCGGCCGGACCAAACTGGCTCATGCCATCTTCGGCACCTGCAAATTGGACCATGGACTTATTCACATTAATGGCATGCCGAGCCGGATCTCCTCCCCGCGCCATGCGTTGCGCCATCGCATGGGCTTTCTGACGGAAGACCGCAACGCCGAAGGACTGGTGCTGGGCCAGACCGTGCTGCACAACGCGGCCCTGCCCAGCCTGGGCAATCGCCAGCGCTGGGGGGTAGTCAACCGCAAAGTCGAGCGCGACGTGATCAACCAGACCACCAGCGGTTTGCGCTTGCGGGCGCCCAGCCTGGCGGCCGAGGTTGAGAACCTGAGCGGTGGCAACCGGCAGAAGGTCGTGCTGGCCAAGTGGCTGATCAGCCAGCCAGAGCTGCTCATTTTCGATGAGCCAACCCGCGGCATTGACGTCGGCGCCAAGGGCGATATCTGGCAGCTGATGCGCGACCTGGCCAACGAGGGCAAAGCCATCCTGATGATCTCATCCGAGCTGCCCGAGATTATTGGCATGAGCGACCGGATTTACGTGATGCACAGCGGCACGATCGTCGGCGAACGCCGGGGGGCCGAAGCCAACGAAGAGGACGTCATGATGCTCGCCACCTACGGCCAAGATCATGGCCACTGAGATCATCCGGGCCCGACCTCCAGCCAGCCGGTTTCAGCGGTTGTGGGATGAGCAGCGCGACGTCATCATCATTTACGGCTTGCTGCTGACCATGGTGCTGCTGGCGGCCATCTTCCTGCCCGACTTCAGGCTCGGCCGCAATCTGTCCAACGTACTGCGCCAGAGCGTGGCGCTGGGTATTGTCAGCATCGGCCAAACGGTCGGTATCCTGATCGGGGGCATCGACCTGTCTGTCGGCGCCACCATCAGCCTGGTCAACGTCTACGCCACCGGCTTCATGGCCAACTACACCACGCCGGTCCAGGTGGCCGGCATGGTGGTGGCCCTGCTGGCACTGGGGTTGGTCATCGGCGCCGTCAACGCCACCGTCATCACCCGGCTGCAGGTGGCCCCTTTCATTGCCACCATGGGCATAGGCGCCATCCTGCAGGGCATGGTGCTGCTGTACGCCAAGAAGCCCGGCGGCAGCATCGCCCCCGGCTGGGATTTCTTCGCCTTTGGCATGGTTGGCCCGGTGCCGTTCCCGGTGATCTTTACCGCGGTGCTGGTGGGCATCACCTGGCTGGCGCTGACTAAGACCGTCTGGGGCCGACACGTCAAAGCCACTGGCGGCAGCGAGCTGATCGCTCGCCTGTCGGGTGTTGAAACCCGCCGCGTGATGACCTATGCCTATATGTTCTGCAGCTTCATGGCCGCCATGACCGGGCTCTACCTGGCGAGCCGGATGGGGGCCGGCGACCCCGGTGTCGGCGGTCTCAACTACGACCGCTTCGACCTGGATTCGATTGCCGCTGTGCTGATTGGCGGTACCCGCCTCGGTGGCGGCAAGGGGAGCGTAATCGGCACGATTGCCGGTGTCCTGATTGTCTCGGTCCTGAACAACATTTTCAACCTGGTCGGCGTCAACCCCTACATTCAATGGATCATCAAGGGCTTGATCCTGTTGGGCGCGGTCGCTATCTACTCGGCACGCAGCAGCTCCCGGTCGTGAATCCTTGGCCAATGGACGCCGCCCGCAACTACGCCCCAAACGTCAGCTGGCTTTTCCCCGAGCTGCCCTTCGCCGAGCGCCTGGCCTCGGTGAGTGCCTTGGGCTTTCGGGCGATCGAATTCGGTTTCCCAAGTCAGGCTGATATCGAGGCGCTGGCAGCCGCCCAGCGGCACGACGGGTTGACCATCGTGCTCTTCAACCAGGATGTGCCGGTGTGGGATGGGGCCAACCGCGGCTACCTGGTCGACCCGGCCCGCCGCCATGAATTCGATCGCCAGCTCGACCGCGCCCTGGATATCGCCGAGCGGCTGCACGTTGCCAAGATCATGCTGCCGGCTGGCGTTCGCCTACCGGCGCTTGCTCGGCAAGCCCAGGTCGATTGCCTGCTCGCCAATCTGGCCCTTGCCGCGCCGCGGGCCGCTTCGGCCGGCGTGCTGCTTACCTTGGAAATGCTCAACCCGGCCGATAACCCGGGCTATTTTCTGGACAGCACCAGCGAAACACTCGATCTGGTCAAGCAAGTTAATCATCCCAACATCCGATTTCAATTTGACAGCTACCATGTCCAGCGAATGGAAGGCGACCCAGTCGAGCGGCTGGCGGGCATCGGCCCCTGGTTGGGCCACGTGCAGTTCGCCGATGAGCCGGGACGACACGAGCCGGGCACTGGCAAAATCGATTTCAACCGCCTGACCAGATGGCTGGCCGATGAGGGCTACCACGATTGGATCGGGCTTGAGTACCTACCCCAACAACCCGGGGCGGCCGCGCTGGCCTGGTGCTTGCCGGCCACCCCGGCCTCCGACCCCACCAACATCCAAGCAAACGCCACAAGGAGGCAAGAATGAGTCCGCTGTACAAGGCGCCGTCAGAGCACGGCCACCACACTGTGTTTAAGCCTGGCCAGGACGGCATCGAGTGGCTTGGCCTTGATATGCTCCGTCTGAAAGCCGGCGAGAGATGGCAAGGTTCCTTCGGCCAGGTCGAGACTGCTTTCGTGATCCTGGGCGGCCGCTGCCATCTCACCCTGGCCGGCCCCCAGCCCAATACATGGCACAACTTGGGCGGCCGGGCCGACGTCTTTAGCGGCGCCGGCACCACCGTCTACCTGCCGCCTAAGGCCGAGATCGAGGTCGAGGCCGTCAGCGGGCTGGAAGTTGCGCTGGCCAGCTCACCGTGCGACGTAGAACTGCCGCCAGTTGTGATCGGACCAGATGACGTCAAAGTGATCTCGGCTGGCGCCTCGAACTGGCGCCGCGACGTTCGGCTGATGATTCCGCCGGGCTCCCCCATCAGCCAGCGCATGATCGTCGGCGAAACGCTCAACCCGCCAGGCAATTGGTCGGGCGTGCCGCCGCACAAGCACGACCTGAACTCCGACATTGAGAACTTCCTCGAGGAGTTCTACCTGTTCAAGGCCAGGCCGGGCGACGGCTACGGGGTCCAACTGATGTACCACGATGGCCAGGGCGAAGGCCTGCTGGTTGGCGACAACAGGGTCAGCGTTATGCTCAAGGGCTACCACCCGACGGTGGCCGCCCCCGGCGTTACCCTGTGCTACCTGTGGGTGCTGGCCGGCGAGGTGAAGGACTACGACATCACGATCGATCCGCGCTTCGGCTGGGTCGCCCAGACCGAATCCGTGCTGCGCGAGAACCGCAACGGCTAGGGCGGGACGATGGCCAAGACCTTTCAACCCCGCGGCATCATCCCGGCGATGGTCACGCCGCTGACCAGCGACGACACGATCGACGTCGCCGGCCTGACCGCCCTGACCCGCCACCTGATCGAAGGCGGCTGTCATGGCTTGTTCAGCGTCGGCAGCCAAGGGGAGTTCTGGGCGTTGACGGCCGAGGAAAAACAGCTGACCTGGGAAACGGT
>Ga0214472_10006609_pt1 | contig 12149 bp, 7 predicted proteins | sample RVTome_6_FD_207662 | JGI IMG/M metagenome (GOLD analysis project Ga0214472, IMG submission 207662) | Soil microbial communities from uranium-contaminated site in the Upper Colorado River Basin, Wyoming, United States - RVT140D175 | ecosystem: Environmental > Terrestrial > Soil > Contaminated >...
CCTCTTCGTGCTGGCCGTGCTGGCGATTATGGTGTCCATCGATCTCCTGCTGGCGGCGACGATGGGCTATGCGGGCGGCGGGCCCGAGGACGCCCCGCGCGACGTCTGGGCGATCGCCACCGATCCGGGGCTCATCGGTCTGGCCATCTTCGGCACGCTGATCGTGGTGGGCGGCGGCAGCCTCTTCAAGATCGCCCAGCTGCGTGGCGGAGGAAGAGTCATCGCCGAGGAGCTGGGCGGGCGGCTCCTCCATGCGGACACGTCGGATCCCACCGAGCAGCAGATCCTGAACGTCGTCCAGGAGATGGCGATCGCGTCGGGCACGCCGACGCCTCCCGTCTATCTGCTCGACCGCGAGCAGGGAATCAACGCCTTTGCCGCCGGGTTCACGCCGAGCGACGCCGTGATCGGTATCACACGCGGCACCGCCGAACACCTGACGCGGGACGAGCTGCAGGGCGTGGTGGCTCACGAGTTCAGCCACATCCTGAACGGCGACATGCGGCTCAACATCCGGCTGATCGGGATCCTGCACGGGATCCTGATCATCGGCCTGCTCGGCTATTTCATCCTGCGTGCCAGTATGTTTTCCGGGTCCCGCCGCAGAGGCTCGCGGGACCAGGGCGGCAGCGCTATGGCCATCCTCGCGCTTGGAGCGGGGCTGGCAGCGGTCGGCTTCTTCGGCACCTTCTTCGGAAATCTGATCAAGGCCGCCGTGAGCCGCCAGCGGGAGTTCCTGGCCGATGCGTCGGCGGTGCAGTTCACCCGCCACCCAGATGGGATCGCGGGCGCGCTGAAAAAGATCGGCGGCTTTTCGGCCGGCTCCAGCGTGGAGAGCCCCAACGCGCCCGAAGCCAGCCACATGTTCTTCGGCCGCGCCACGAGCGGCATCTCTGGGATGTTCTCCACGCATCCTCGCCTCAAAGAGCGCATTCGCCGGATCGACCCGTCCTGGGACGGCGCGCTGCCGGAGGAAGTCGAGCGCGCCCAGGCGGCGTCGAAGCCGGCAGTAGCCCGCGGGGACATGGCAGCAGTTTCGGCAATGGCGGGTGGCGAGGGCGGGTGGCACACCGCCGGCGGGGCGCACGCGGCCATGGCGCACGCGGTAGAGAGCGTCGGGCAGCCGAGCGAGGCGCACATCCACTACGCCGCCCAACTGCTCGAGAGCCTGCCGAAGGCGCTCGTCAGTGCCGCCCACGAGCCCTACGGCGCACGGGCCGTCGTCTACACGCTGCTGCTCGACCGCGAGACCGGGCCGCGACAGGTCCAGCTCGCCCGCCTGGCTGAAGCCGCGGACCCCGGAGTGTACCAGGAGACCTTGAGGCTGGCCCCGCTCGTGGCCGAGCTCGACGTGCGTGCGCGGCTGCCACTGGTCGAAATCGCGCTGCCCGCTCTACGCGATCTGACGCTGGCGCAAGAAGAGGTCTTCAGACAGAACGTCGTCACCCTGGTGCAGGCCGACAAGCAGATCAACCTGTTCGAGTGGTCGCTTCACCGGATCTTGCTGCACGATCTGGACGCGCATCGCGGTAAGGCTCGTCCGTCCGCCGTCGCCCCTCGCGCGTTGCCCTCCGGCCAGGCCGCCTGCGAGCTGTTGCTCTCGATGCTCGCCCATGCCGGCCATCGCGACGCCGAAGCAGCACGACACGCGTTCGAGCAGGGGCGGCAGAGTCTGCAGATGCCGAACGCGCGTTTGCGCCCGGGCTCCGATCTACGGCTCGACGCGCTCGATGCCGCGCTCGCGACGTTGGAGAAAGCGGCGCCTCAGACCAAGCGGCGGATCCTGCGAGCTGCCGTTGCCGCGATTGTGGCCGACCGCACGGTGACCGCCGCCGAGGCCGAGCTGCTCCGCGCCATCTCTGCCTCCCTCGGTGCGCCGATGCCGCCGCTGCTGGCGCAGTAACGGCAACTGCCTACCTATCCGCCGGGCGGGACGCTCGCTTTGTCGACACGTGCAGCGGGCTTGCCATCGCGGCCTTTGGGTGCCCACTGTGCGAGGATCAGTCGATATGGCGAAGCTGCTCCTGCTCTTCACCGTCGTCCCGATCGTGGAGCTCGTGCTGCTGCTCGAAGTGGGCCGCCGGATCGGAACCGCTGCGACGCTGCTCCTGATTCTGGTCACGGGAGTCGTCGGCGCCGTACTCGCGAGACGCCAGGGTGTGGCGGCGCTGGGGCATATTCGGGCGGAACTGGCTGGCGGACAGATACCCGGGCCAACGATCGTCGACGGCGTGCTGATTCTTGTCGCAGGTGCCCTTCTGATCACGCCCGGTATCCTGACAGACATCGCCGGCTTTCTCTGCCTGGTGCCTGCAACGCGCCGCTCGATTCGCGCCCTGCTGTCGCAGGCGTTTATCCGCGCTGCCGGCCGGGGAATGGTCACCGTGGAGGCACAATTCGTCGATTCGCGCGAACCGCGCGACCAACGGTTCGCCGGCAGAAGCTCGACCACGGAGACGAACGCCCCCCGCTCCCGGCAATCGGATGGGCCCGGTCCAGAAGAGCATGGCTCGCGTCGAACCTGAAGCGTTCGGGGATCGGGAACTGAGACGCGTCTTCATCGCCGCGACCCTTGCCGAGGCGCTCCGGGCCGAGAAAGTGCTCACCGAGCGGGGAGTCGATTACGTCGTGGAGGTGGAACCGCTCGGTCGCACGCTGCTCGGTTCGGATCGGTTCGGGGCGGCGTTCTACGTCGCGTTCAGCCAGGCGCGGTACTGCGGGTCGCAGCTTGTTGCCGTGGGCCTTGCGCCGGGCGTCCTCATCGACGACGAGACGGATCCTGAGAGCAACGATTCACGGCACTAGCGCTATGACATGTCGACGTGCGGCAGCGCTCCTCTATGCAGTCGTTTCGGCAAGTGTGGCTGCTGATTCGTCGCGACCACCACGTACGGTCTTTCATCGGGGGCGGACAGCAGTGCCGCCCGGCGCGCGCGAGATTGTCGGCGATCGCCAACGGCTGACCGAGTTGGCAACACCGTTCGCGCGCTTGCACCCGACGTCGTCGACGTGGTGCTGGTTTTGGAAGACAGGCACATGAGCTGACCGCGCGGAGTGCGTTATTCGGACTTCCGCGGCCCGACCGCCACCAGTTCCAGATCGAGGGTGAGATCCTGTCCGGCCAGCGGATGATTCGCATCGAGCGTGACCTGCTCGTCTGATACGCCCGCGACCCTCACCGCCGTCACCTGGCCGTTCTCGTGCCGCACCTGCAGCTGCTGACCGACCTGCGGCTCCAAATCCTCCGGGAGCTCGGTCCGGTCCACCGCCAGCACGAGCTCGGGGCGGTGCGGGCCGTAGGCGCGTGCAGCCGGAATCGTGACGGTGCGCTCCTCGCCCGCTTCCATCTGGATGAGCGCCTCGTCTAGCCCGGGGAACGGCGTTCCCTCGCCGACCGTCACTTCCAGCGGGTTCCGCTCCTTCGAGCTGTCGAAGACCCGACCATCGTCGAGACGCGCGGTGTAGTGAACCTTCACAGTGTCGCCGGGTCGTGGATGTGCCATGTGAACCTCTCCTCGACGCCATTACTTCCGCGTCCCAGTCAGAGTAATCCGAGGCCCGGGGGCGCCCGCAAGCCCGGCTATGCCGATTGACGTAGGACGTTCGTCAATTCGGCACGCCGCACGATTGCCCTGAACACACCGCGCGAGTTCGATCCTCGCCCCCGGCACTCGTTCGCGATTCGCGGCGAGCGCGGGGCGGCCCTCCACCGCCTTACGCGGGCCGATGCGACAACAGGAAGCTGCGAACGTGGCGCACCGCCAGGGGAATCTTCTCCGGGGTGTCTTTCCAGGGGTACATGCTCAGTTGGCCCTTTGGCGCGAGCATCGCGCTTTCGATCGCGACGGCCAATGAATGCCCCGCGGTGTCGTCCGGTAGGACCAGTACCGGCGTCTGACAACCCTTCACGAAGTCGCGTGTCACCGTGAACACGAAGTCAGGTTTGTTGCGAAACATTCCGTTCAGGAATTGGTCGGCCATTTCATTCGTGATGTCGGGGCGCCGCTTGACCACTTGTGCGGCCCAGCCGGTTGTCTGACTTTCATAAAGGGAGTTCGGCAGCTCCGGTCGGAACCCGACGGGCTGCGCTGGCACTGCCGCGACGACGCGATTGGGCGCCCGCTTGACGAGGTTCCAGATGAAAGGCCCCGCAATGCAGAAGCCAAGCACCATGAACTTGTCGATCCCGAGGTGATCCATCAGACCGATATGGTCGTCGGTGTAGGAATCCCACGGCCGGTCAATCTCGAGCGGGCCGGTGGACTGACCGGCTGAGTTGCGGAGGTCAGCGTAGATACAGCGGAACTCTCCCTTGAATGCCTCGATCGTGTTAAAAGGATTGCCGCCGCGGATGCCCGCGATCGTCGAACCGTTCAACCCCCCGCCCGCGATGAGCAGCAGCGGGAAGCCCGAGCCTACTTCCTCATAGCGGATGCGGACGCTCCCTCTCTGGTAGAAGCGTCCGCTTTCTCCGCTTCCGGTCTGCTGCGCGAACACTAACGGCGTAGCAGCCATCGCCGCCGCCGCGGCGCCAGTCTTCAGAAGCTTGCGTCTAATCGGATCCACCATACGTCCTCCTCACGGCCGGTGTTACGCCTCGATGGCGCAGGGAGCTCTCGTCATCGGGGACGGCGCCGTTCTGCTGCTGACTACCCGGAATATAGCGCATTCGCGCTGGCGCTCACCGAATGCCTCGCTTCCAATTCCTAAACACTTGGCGACCAGGCAGGAGTTATCCGAGTACGACCGTCCCCACAGAGCCTGTCATCCTGGATAGCACAAGCCTCAGGAGCTAGTTCCTGCAAGGGAGTGAAGGTTCGAGTCCTTTCTTCCGCACCAGCCTTCGCTCATGCTTGCCACTCGAAGCGTGAGCTACGGCTGGCAAGCCCTGCAAACTCTGTCCGCCATAGCTCCGAGGAGGCGTTCAGCGAGGAGCGAAGGCTACTCCGGCTCTTGACCTCGTTTGTGGGTGCTGTCGTCGGCGTAGTCGTCTGAGGCCGCATCCGTCGCTTACGCCGCAGCTATTTGGGCGTCAGAAACCACTCGGGGCGTCGATAGTTTGGCTTTTTCGCGCCGCGGCCGTAGTGCTCGGCGAGGCCCGTGACCATGTCCACGACCTTTTCGAGCTCATCGAATTGGATCTTCTCGGCCTCGTCACCTGGCTGATGGTAGTCTTCGTGGTTGGCCGTGAAGATCGTGATGTGGGAAACGTCGTTCTTGGCGAAGTTGTAGCTATCGAAGTAGTAGCTCATGCGCCACGTGGGATTCTGATCCGGGATGACGGTCACGCCGGCCGCCTTCCCCGACTCCACCGCTGTCTGGAACAAGCCTTCGCTGCCGGGGCTCAGCGCCTGCACGGTTCCTCCAGAGCGGCCGACCTGGTCCACGTTGATGTTTACGACCGTCTGTCCGAGTGGGGCGAGAGGGTGGGCGGTGTAATGCGCAGAACCCATCAGACCCTTCTCCTCCCCGCTGAAGAGGGCGACCATCACGCTTCGCTTCATCGGTCCGGCGGCGGCGAGCCGGCGTGCCGTTTCCAGAACGGCCGCGGTTCCAGAGGCGTCGTCGTCCGCTCCATTGGAGATTGCGTCTTCCCCGGGGGGCACCCCCGGACGGACGCCGAGTGCGTCGTAATGGGCGCTCAGGATCACCCACTCGTCGCGAAGGGCTGGATCGGTTCCGGGTAGGATACCAATCACGTTGTTGGCCGTACCTCGAGTCGTCTCCGCGACGATCTCCATTCGCACCGTTGCGGATAGCGCCTTCGCCACGGACTGCCCCTGGGTCAGCCGGGCCTGAAGCTCGTCGTACGTCCCCCTTGCTGCCTCGGCCAGGACCCGGTCGAAGACCGCGGGACCGATCATGAGCATGGGTACAAACGCCATGCTCCGGGGATTTTCGAGCAACTGGGCCAGCGGCAGGGTCGAAAAGGGGGCGTGGAACCCAATCTCGGCGCTCGGCGTTGTCAGAGCCGGGTCCGAGAGCTCTGCGGTCACGTAGACCAGCATGGCACCGTTGCGCCCAAAGATCTGAACCGATTTCCCGACCGCGTGGGCGGGGTCGAGAATGCCGAGCGGGTCGAGCTCCCACGGCGCCCCGAGGAGGGCGACTACGGCCTTCCCCGCCACGTCCAGATCCTTGAAGTCGTCGACTCCCTCTTCCGGGACAGAGACCCCGTACCCGGCGAGCACGAGATCGAATTCGACGGGGGTCTGGTCAGGTCGGAGTCCCATGGAGATATAGAGGTACTCATCTCGCGGGATGGGGACGCCATTGATGAGCACGCGATACTCTGCCGCCCCTTGATCGAAGACGCTGAATTCGTAGGGCTGGAGGTAGTTTCCATCGCTCACCCCCGGTGCCCACCCCGCGCCTCGCAGCTGGTTTGCGAGGTACACGGCGGCGACGTCGAGGCCGCGACTGGGCGTGCCCCGGCCTTCCAGCAGATCGTCTGCCAGGAATCGGACGTCCGCTTCAGCTCTCCCCTTGGGATGTCTTTCGACTCGCTCCTCGGGAGGGCTTGTGTGGGAACACCCCCAGACGAAGAAGGCGAGCAGCGCTGAAAGGAGGACGAGGTCTCTGTTTGCAAACATGGGTCAGCCCCAGGCGCAACGAGTGATGAAAACATCCAATCAGAGCGTAAGCGACCCCATCATACCAACAGCGGTTACGATAGGCCGGCCTCACTCCGACGCCAATCTGGGCGGTGATTTCGTACGGACCGAGCCGGGTACCTGAGGTGAAGGCCACGAACGGGAACCGACGTGACTATACGAAGTTAGCTGGAGCGGAGGCGATAGGGAACGAGTAACGCCGCAGTGGCTGCCGATGCGGACCTTCAGATCGTCCGCCGAAGGCGTACTCGCGACTGAACCACCCGGCGCACGCCGGCAGTCCGCGGTATCTGACGCCTGAGGCCCTCCGGACTGCCGGTCTCAAGGCTTGGCAGGTTCCACGTGGGTCTTGCGGAGCAGCGGCGCGGCCTCCGGCGAAATCATGAATCTGATCATCGCGCGCGCGGCGTCCGGCTCCTTCGAGACGGTCAATAACGCGACGCTGGACGGGCACGGCTTGTTCAGGAAGCCAGGCAGTGGCCCGACATACTCGGTTCCAGGCACGCCGACCATGATGTTGGTCTGCTGAATGCCGATCTCGAAGTCCCCGCGCGCGAGAGAGTCGGTGACGGGACCGCCGGTGGTGAACGTGGTCTTGGCCTTCAACTGCTCGGTCAGGCCGAGCTGCGCAATCCCCTCCCCGATATTCGTGCCGCTGCAGCCGCGCGAATAGCCGATCGACTTCGCCGCGAGCAACGTCGCCTTGTAGGTGTCCACCGTGCTGATGTCGGGTTTCGGCGTGCCAGCCCGCACCGACAGGCCGAGACCGGCGAGCACGAACGGCGTCACCGTGCTGGCCACGACCCTGCCAGTCTTGACGAGTGCCTCAATCGCGGGGGGATTTCCAGTGACGAGGTCTGCCGGGCCGGTGTTGATTCGCTTCTCGAGCGCAGCGCCCTCTTCCTGGATGACGATCACCTTGTGCCCGCTCGCCCGCTCGAACGCGACGGCGAGTTCCCTCACCCCGGGTGTCGCGCCCTGGTTGGTGAGGATGATGAGCTCCGCCGCAAGGACCGCTCCCTGCGGCACCAGGGCTCCCACGATGCACGCTGCGACGAACTTCGCGCACGCTCTCATGGCTTCCTCCCTCTGTGCCTCTATCGGCAGCCGGATCGAATATCCTGCTGCCAACCCGAGCACCGGACTATAGCGCAACCGCCGGATCCGAAGATACTTGGCGACTCAGGAGTGATCTGAAGAAGCCAGCGTCCCTCGGGCCGGCGCGACCGAGAGGCGAGCCAACGCGGGCCGTGTTTTCGCTTTAAGAGGCTGTATCAAAACCTCGAAAGGCGCGGTTCGCCGGTTAGCACCACTCTACTTCGTCGGCACGAGGCGCTTCAGCTCCTCGAACCAGTTCACGATCATGTGCATGGACTGCGAGGCGACAGTTGTTTGCGGTGACGGCTGCGGCAACAGGAATGTCCGGCCGTCCGTTCCCACGTCGAAGCCCGCTGACTGACCAAGCCCAGGCCGCGCAAAGAGCACCTTCGGCTGGGCGGCGAACAGCGACCCCGCAAACGTCAGGTCAGCCTCGAGCAGTTGATCGCCGCTTTTGAAAAAGAGCTCTCGGCCGCTCGGAGACCAGACAGGCTCGACCCCGCCGGTCATTGAAACCTGCACGCGCGCAGTCCCGTTGAATTCGCGCACGTAGACTTCATCGCGACCAGACTCGTTCGACACGAAGGACACCCATCGGCCGTCCGGCGAGAACCGCGCGCTTCGCACGTCGAACGCTCCGCTGATGACGGGCTGTCCTGTTTCCTGCCCGTCCGCCCGGATCATCCACACCTCGAGCCGTCCGCGTTCGTGGTTGTCGTAGACCACCATCCGATTGTCCGGTGTCCATGCCGTCGGGTAGTGAGGCCACGTGGTGGTGGTGAGTCGCTTTTCGCCACTCCCGTCGATGCCGGCCACGAACAGGCCGTTGCGTCCCTCACCGTAGGACGAGTACGCCATGCGGGTGCCATCGGGGGATGGCACGGGGTAACGGCTGAACCCGGAAAACGTCAGTCGCGACCGCGTGCCTCGATCAAGGTTGATCGCCCAGATGTCCGAGTCGGGGTTCGCGATCTGGACGACCGCCGTGCGGCTGCCGCGGGCGAGGCGCGGCGCCCCGTACGCGTGGCGCTCAGCGCCGAGCGGTTGCTCAACTCCAACACGATCGACCCACACCAGCGGCACACTTGCTCCGCCGACCCCTGTGTCGGGATCGCCTTCCGTGTATGCCAAGTCACCAGTCTGCGAAAACGAGAAGCCCCCAGCTCCGGTCCCTCTCCACGTCCAGACGCCTTGGAGCACAGTGACAGGCGGGCCGGTCACCATGAGGCGCTCGACATCGAACGGCACGGCGACGATCGTCCCGCGTCGTGCATAGACGAGGTGGCCCGTGGGCGCATAGCGCGTGAACGCCGCGTTTCGGATCAGGATCGTGTGCTTGCCTGTCGTCGTGTCCAAAATAGCGGCGCTCGCATCGTCGAGCGCATTTCCCGTCTTGTAGACAATGGTGAAGAGCATTGCCCGGGTACCGGGGAGGGGACCCGGCCAACGGTGGGAGCGCTCTGCTGCTTGCGCGTCCAGCGTACTGATTTTCTCGACAGGGCCCCCGTTCGCGCTGACCCGGAGGAGCGCTGAGTCGGTGTCAGGCGTGAAGACGATTGTGTCCTCAGGTCCCCATGCGCCGCCACGTCCATCGCTAGCGGGCGCAATCGTTTGAGGCGAGCCGCCCGAAAGCGCCACCTTCTTCAGCGCGGCATTGGGCCCACGGTCGAAGTAAGCGACCCATCGGCCGTCCGGTGAGAAGAATGGCTCGTACGCGCCGTCGGTCCCTTCGATCGCTGACGGAGCGGATGATGAGAAGTCGTGCAGCGAGAGCTTCCCGCGCGCGAAGGTCGGGAAGGTGATCAAGCGCTTGCCGTCCGGAGCCAGCAGCGGCAATCCGTCACCTGCGAGCAGAAAGCGCCTGGCCGGTTGGAGTTCGGCCGAGGGTCCCGCGCGCATGCGATCGCCGAAGGCGAGCCATGCCAACGCCGCCAGGACGGGGATGACCCATAGCGCGACCCACCGCCAGACAGGCTTGCGCGGTGACGCGGCGTATACCGCCAGGTGACCACCACCGGCAATGACCTCTTCGAGGTCGAGGCGCGCGTCGCCAATCTCCCGAAGGCGCTGCCTGGAGTCTTTCTGCAGGCACCGCACCAGCATGCGTCGAACAAGCGGCGATGTCTCGCGCGGGAGCGCCTCCCACTCCACGTCGTCTCTGAGCACCGAGGCGAGGATCTCTGACACTGTCTCGCCTCGAAAGGCGCGCCGACCGGTGAGCATCTCGTAGAGCAGGCCGCCAAACGCCCAGATGTCGGCACGTTTGTCGACAGCTTTGCCTTTAGCCTGCTCGGGCGCCATGTACGCCGCGGTGCCGAGAATCACTCCGGCGCCCGTCATCGCCGCGGGGCTTGTGATGGTTGGCGACTGCGATGCGCCACGCGACCAACCTGACCCACCCGCCCCTTCGATTGCCTTCGCGAGACCGAAGTCGAGGACCTTCACCGTTCCATCGGGACGGACTTTGACGTTGGCGGGCTTCAGATCGCGGTGGATGATTCCCTGCTCGTGCGCCGCCTCGAGCGCCTCCGCGATCTGCTTGGCAATAGGCAGGGCCTCATCGGGCGGGATCGCTCCGCGCGTGATCCGCTGCGCGAGATCCTCGCCCTCGACGAGTTCCATGACGAGGGCGCGTACACCGCCGGATTCCTCGAGGCCGTGGATGTGCGCGATGTTCGGATGGTTGAGCGACGCGAGGGTCTGGGCTTCGCGGGTGAACCGTGCGAGCCGTTCGGTGTCGCTCGCAAACGAGTCAGGTAGGACTTTGAGCGCGACATCGCGATTGAGCTTCGTGTCGCGCGCCCGATACACCTGTCCCATGCCACCTTCGCCGATGTGGGCGGTGACTTCGTAGACTCCGAGGCGACTGCCGGGGCTGAGGGCCAACGCTGTGGATTATACGGGCCGGGGCGGCCGCGCGGAGCGGATTACTCCTGAGTGACGCCGTAGTGTTTACTGAGGAGACAGCGATCACCGGCTGGTAACGCCGGGGCTCAGACCACTAATTGCCTCTTGAAGCCTCGAGCGGGCGCCAACACTCAATGTCGTGGCGGAGCGGAGCGACATACCGGGTCCCGCGACGACGAGACAACTCCCGCTAAAGCTAATGCCATTCGGAAATTCGGTGTTCATGTCGTCAGACGATCTTGAACTGTATTGGTCCTTCGACCGACTGTGTCTCCATGAGCCGGGGCCACTTTCGGACGGGCTGACGTACAGCCCGGGGATTGGTGCGGGAGCGCCGTTTGGCGGTGACGCAGCGGCGCATGAGGGCGTCGCCGCGCTGTACGATGCGAACCTTGAGCCGTTCGGTGAGCAAGTCCTCGCACGGGCCGAGGAAGAACCACATCGAGCGCACCACGGCGAGGACGACGCCAAACTTCACCCGCAAGACCGGCACGTGCCCCGCCGCGGCCCGGGCGCGTTCGCGCGCGAGGAGGGCCGTGGCCAAGACGATGGCCGCAATCTCCTGCGCGGCGGTGATAACGGTATGGCTCTGCAAGACGTCGGTCTGGCGCAACACGCGTTTGGCTTCGCGGAAGTACAGCGCGTGTTCCCAGCGGGCGGCGTACAGCTGCGCGAGCTCCCGCGCGGGGGCCGTGCGAGGACTCAGCAGACTGGTCCACAAGCGCAGCTCCTGCGGGCGAAAGCCCGGCCGGCCGACGTGCACCCGAATCTCGCGGAGCTCCAGCCACTGCAGGATGTGGGAGGGCCGGCCCTTCTCGCGGACGGCCACGCGAATCCGGCGGCTGCCATCGGGCAGTCGTTTGCGCGTCTGCGCCGTGAGGTGCCGGGGGACGCGGAACAGGAACTGACTGCCCACCCGCCGGCACGCCGCCCACGCGTGGATCGTGAAGGCCGGCACGCCATACAAGCGATCGCCCAGCAACAAGACCTGCTTCGGCAACTGGGCCAACAGGCGGCGGGCCAGTTCCCATTCAGACTCGCCCTGCCGCGCGATCCCGGCGGCCAGCGGATTGTGGAGCCCCAGTTCGAGCAGCACGTTGACCGTGATCTTCGCAAACGCGGCACGCCCGCGCCGCGAGTGCGCTTTGGTGGTCGTCGCGGTGATCTGCGGCGTGTTGGTCACGCTGTATTGCGTGCCGTCGAGCGCGGTGAGACGCCAGCCGCGCCAGAACGCGTCGCGGTGCCGGCGGCGCGTCGCCACCGGCCGCAGGGCCCGTCGCATCAGGTCGGCAAAAACTTCCCACGGCAACCGGATCCGCCGATCCGACCAGGAACTGTTGGCCAGCGGCTCCTGGAACAACTCGAAAAAGTGCTCGGCCAACGTGCCGGCGCCTTGCATCACGTGAAACGTCAGCGCCTGGAGCAGTTGGTTGATCGGGACACGCGGTTTCCGGCCGCGGCGGCGCGGCAGGCGCGGCATCCAGTCCGGTCCCACCATGTCTGCCCACGCACCGAGAAAACCGGTCAGGC
>Ga0214472_10006610_pt1 | contig 12148 bp, 11 predicted proteins | sample RVTome_6_FD_207662 | JGI IMG/M metagenome (GOLD analysis project Ga0214472, IMG submission 207662) | Soil microbial communities from uranium-contaminated site in the Upper Colorado River Basin, Wyoming, United States - RVT140D175 | ecosystem: Environmental > Terrestrial > Soil > Contaminated >...
GCGCTCGCCGAGATCTTCACGCTCGGCGTGAAAGCGGGCGTCGAGCCGCTCGCCCTCTTCCAGGCGCTGCGCCACGGCGCGACGGGGAGAAAGCGCACCTTCGACCGGCTCGCCGAGCAGTACCTGCCCGGGGCCTACGATCCGCCGGCCTTCGCGCTCAAGCTCGCGCACAAGGACCTGTCGCTCGCCATAGCGCTCGCGCGTGAGGTGGGCGTGCCGATGCAGCTCACGACCTGCGCCTTCGGCCAGTTCGAGGAGGCGATGCAGCGCGGCTGGGGCGAGCGCGACTCGCGTACGCCCATGCTGCTGCAGAACGAGCGCGCGGGAGTCGAGCCGCACGTGCCGGCGGAGAAGCTGCGGCAAGTGCTCGGCTAGGGCGCGGCCGCCTTCACATCTGCCGGAAGAGGTGCGCGAACGGCTGGCTGACGGCGAGCGTTTCCTTGCGGCCCTTGAGCTTCACGGTCAGGTGGCCGGCGAAGTCGCGTGCGACGCCGGCGATCGCGCCGACGTTGACGACGGTGGACCGATGGATCTGCCAGAACAGGGCCGGGTCGAGCTCGTCCAGCAGCTCTTTCAGCGACTTGCGGATCAGGGACTCGCCCTCCGCCGTGACTACCCGGGTGTACTTGGTATCCGCCTGGAAGTAGCGCACCTCGTCTACGGTAATCAGCTTCACGTCGGCCCCCATCGACGCGTTGATCCAGCGCAGGTAGGACTGCCTGGGCGCGGACATCCTGGCGAGGACGCGCAGCAGGTTTTCCAGATCGGCCGGCGCCGCGCTCAGGCGGCTCTTGACGCGTGCGCAGGCCGTCGCCAGCCGTTCGGCATTCAGCGGCTTCATGACGTAATCCACCGCGCCCTCCTCGAACGCGGCCACTGCATACTGGTCGTACGCGGTGACGAACACGACGTGATGCCGCCCGCTCGCCTGGCGCGCGACTTCGAGGCCGCTGAGCCCGGGCATCTGGATGTCGAGGAACAGCACGTCCGGCGCACGCTCCTGCAGCGCCCTGGCCGCCTGCAGGCCGTCCTCGGCCGTCGCGACGATCTGCAGCTCGGGCCACACGCCGCCCAGCAGGTCGCGTAGCTGCGCCCGCAGGACCGGCTCGTCTTCGGCGATGATGGCGGTCGGCGCTCGCACGGCGGCCGGCTAGGCCTTTCCCTTGTCCGGCGCCTTCAGCTCGACCATCAGCACGCGGGCGTTCGTCTTGCCGACGTTCTCGACCTTGTGCGTCTCGGCGTCGCGCCAGAACACCTCGCCGTCCTTGCGTTCGTTCGCCCGGCCCGGGGAGCCCGGCCTGCTCACGAGACTCTTCCAGCCGTTCATCACGACGTTCAGGCGCGCGGGGTGCGAGTGCATGCCTTCGCCGCAGATGCCCATGCCCGGCCGGCTGGTGAATTCGAGCACGCGGACTTTGTCGTTTTCGAGAACGACGCGAAACGACCGCGGCATCACCTTCGCCGGGTCCTGGGCGGCCACGCCGGAGGCGCCGAGTTGCGCCGCGAGCCCGCCCAGGCCGGCAAGCAGCAGCTGCCTGCGATTGAGCCTCGATTTCTTCATGTCGCCTCCCAAGCGGATCGTCGTGGCCGCAGAGCGGACGATACGCTACGTAGGCTGCGCAGGCACCGCCCCCGACGCCTGAATGTCGGCAAGCGCCCGCCGCAGGAAACTGACGAGCTCATCGAGCAGACGGTCGGCCCCCGAGGGGTCGTCCTCGTAGAGCCGCTCGAGCCTGGACAGCGTCCGGAACACGTACTCCGGGTCGACCCGTGCCTGCAGGGAGCCGAGGCTCAGCTCCGCCAGCCGCTGTTGCGCGCCCGCACGCCGGAGTTCGGCGGCGCGCAGCTCCGCCAGCATGCGCGCGTGCCCGCGCAGCGACGCTTGCACCGCGACCGCCAGCCCGCCGAAGAAGATCATCATCCAGGCGTGGTAGAAGATCCTGCCCGCCCACGTCACCGGCTGGCCCACGCGGTCGATGAACAGCCCCAGCCCGAGCAGATCGCGCAGCACAGCATCCAGCACCGCATACCAGACCAGGGCGCCCGCGAACGCTCCCAGGACGACGGCAAGCGCGAGTTTGAGTGCCGATGGCTCGCGCGGCAGCTCGCGGGCCTCGGCATATCCCACCACCAGCGACAGCAAGACGAACTCCCCGCACCAGTCCGGCAGCAATAGCGCCAGCTCGGGAAGGCCGATCCCGCCGCGCTCGCCCACGAGGGGGGCGTAATGGACGAACTCGAGCACCGCCACGATCACGCCCAGGCCGAGGCCGTAGGCGGCGCGTGCCACCCAGAAACGCCCGGCCTTCGCGGTCGCGACAGCTGTCATCTACGCCTGCCCGCTGCGTGCGGCGCGGATGGGCACCGTGATCGTCGCGCGGATGCCGCGCGGCGCGTTCGCCTCGAGGGTCAGGCTGGCTTCGCCGCCGTATAGGGCCGCCAGCCGCGCCCGCAGGTTGGCGATCCCGGCGCCCGGTCCACCGCTCGCTCTCAGCCCGGCACCCGTGTCGGTGACGCCAACCTTGAGCTGGCGGCCCTCGCGATGCGCCTGGATATCGATCTCTCCGCCTTCGGGCAGCGGGTTGAGGCCGTGCTTAATGGCGTTCTCGGTCAGCGTGGAGAGCGCGAGCGGCGGAAACGCCAGCCCAGCCAGCTCCCGCGGAATGTCGAAGCGGACCTTGAGCCGTTCACCCATGCGCACCTGCAGCACGTCGAGATAGGTTCTTGCCAGATCGACCTCGTGCGCGAGCGTGGTTTCATCGTGCCGCATCCGCGGCAGCGCGGTGCGCAGGTAAGCCACGAAGCTGGCGAGCATCCTGCGCCCGCGCCCCGGATCCGTGCGATAGAGCTGCTGCACGTTGGCCAGCGTGTTGAACAGGAAATGCGGCTCGATCTGCGAGCGCAGCGACTGCAGCCGCGCCTCGGTCATCTGCCGGTCGAGCTCGACGCGCTGCAGCTCGCTCTCGTGGACTTTCGCTACGGCCTCCGCCGCCTGGCGACGGAAAACGAAGTACAGGTAGGCGAGACCGGCCACCACCAACCAGCGCGCGATCCTGGAACCCAGGATCGCGACGGCAGACGCATCGAGCGAGGGCTGCAGCCGCAGCATCAGCAGGAGCTCGCCCGCCAGCGCGCCGAGCACGATCGCCAGCAGGAGCAGCGCATGCCTGCGCACGCGCGACCGCGTGGGCACAAAGCCCGTCCCGGCGATCAGAGCGAAGATGCAGCCGCCGACGAGCAGCTGCTCGACGAAGTACTCCAGCCATCCGGCCAGAATGTCCGCCAGGGGCCAGGACTCAAACAGGCTGAACTGGAACAGCAGCTGCGTGGACAGCACGAAGACGACGGCGAGTGCGAGCAGCCCGCCGCGCCACAGCGACGGCCACGAGATCCATTGCGGCGCCATCGCGGAGGCGCCGCGGCCGAGGGAGTCATCCATGCGCAACCGAGCTCGCTCGCAAGCGCCTCGCTCCGGGTAAGCGCGGAGCCCGCCGGCGGACCCGCCGGCGTGCTCGCGCGAGGCATCATGCCAGAGGCTACTTGCCGAGACTAGGCTCGAAGCCTTTCGCCTTGAACACGGCTACAGCTTCGGGCGACGTCAGATGCCTGATCAGCGATTTCGCGGCGTCCCGTTGCTCGGACGAGGCACCCACGCCCGCGGTGAGCTGGACGTAGCTCTGCAGCTCCGGCGGGAAGGGTCCGATGACCTCCACGCCGGAGGCGCCCGCGAACACCGTGCTGGGCGCGAAGCCGAGCTCGGCCTCGCCGGCGGCGAGGGTTGGCGCGACGGACTCCACGGTCTTCAGCGCACGCGTCTTGACCTTCATCTGTTCCGCGATGCCCAGCTGACTGAGGACCCTGGCGAGATGCACGCCGATGGCGCCTTCGGGGGGGTAGGCGATCTGAGAAGCGCTCAGCAGCGCGCGCTTGAACGCGTCCACCGACCCGATGTCGGGCTTGGGCGCGCCCGCGCGCACCGCCACCGCCATGCCGACGCGCACCAGCCCGGCGCGTGTGCCCTCGACGATCCGGCCCTGCTTCGCCGCGCCGTCGAGCAGCGCCGCGGGAACGATCGCCACATCGAACTTCTCGCCGCCTTCGATGCGCTTCTTCAGCGCGCCGAGGATCCCGTACTCGACCACCAGCGTGCAGCCCGTCGCGAGCTCGAACTGCGGGCCGAGCACCTGCAACGCCGGCGCGAAGGCGGCGCCGGCGATGACCTTGAGCTCGGCGGCCCGCACGCCGGGACCGGACAGCATCAGCAGCGTGGCGCCGAGCGTACAAAGGGATTTCATGAATGACGGTATCACGGTGTTCTCCTTTCGGTGGGTGAATGAGGCACGCTACGCGCACACGCGGCAACGCGCAGCGTCAGGCGACGAACGCCAGAAAACGGCGACGAACCGGGCTATGTCGGGACGGAGCGCGGCGGCAGGATCGCGCCGCCGGGGAAAGCTCTAGAACCGCCCTAGGTGGCGAGCGGATCGCGCTTTGCCGGCGCCTGCGCCAGGGCGGCGACGGCCGAGGCCGCCAGCGCCAGTCCGATGAGCGTCGCCCCCTTGCGCATGCCAGTAATATAGCAACAGGAGGAAGGGTCATGCGCCTGCATTCCCGGCTGCGCTTCGCGCCGGCCGAGGTCAACGTCGAGAAGCGCGCCGACGGCACGCAAGTCCTGCGCTCGCCGCAGCCGCTCGAGCCCTTCGGGCGCGCGGTGGGCGATTGGCTCCTGCATTGGTACGATCGTGCGCCCGACCGGACCTTTCTCGCCGAGCGCAGGGGCGAGGGTTGGCGGCGCGTGTCCTACCGCGATGCGTTGTCGGACGCGCGCCGCATCGGGCAGGCCCTGCTCAACCTCGGCCTGAACGCGGAAAAGCCGGTTGCGATCCTGTCCGACAACAGCATCGATCACGCCCTGCTCGCGCTCGGCGCGATGCACGTGGGCGTGCCGGTGGCGCCGATCTCGCCCGCGTATTCCCTGATGTCGAGAGACTTCGCCAAGCTCAAGCACATCTTCGATCTGCTTAAGCCGGGCCTGGTGTTCGCCGCCGACGCCGAGAAGTTCGCGCCGGCCCTCGCGGCCGTGGGCGCAACATCGACTCCGGTGTCCAGGCTGCTCGAGACCAACCCCGGCTCGTCCCTCGAGGTCGCGTTCTCCCGCCTCACTCCCGATACCGTGGCGAAGATCCTGTTCACTTCCGGCTCGACCGGGATGCCGAAGGGCGTGATCAACACGCACCGCATGCTGTGCGCCAACCAGCAGATGCTGGCGCAGGTGTGGCCGTTCCTCGAGGACCGGGTGCAGACCATCGTCGACTGGCTGCCGTGGAATCACACCTTCGGCGGCAATTTCTGCTTCAACCTGATGCTGCGCAACGGCGGCACGCTGTATATCGACGGCGGCAAGCCCGCGCCGGGGCTCGTCGAGATCACGGCGCGCAACTTGAAGGAAGTTTCGCCGACGCTCTACTTCAACGTGCCGCGCGGCTTCGACCTGCTCATGCCCTTCCTCGAGAAGGACGCCGGCCTGCGGCGCAATTTCTTCCGCGACCTCGACATGCTGTTCTACGCCGGGGCGGCGCTGCCGCAGAACCTGTGGGAGCGGCTGGAGAAGCTCGCCCTCGAGGAGAAGAACGGCGAGCTGGCGATGATCTCGTCCTGGGGAGCCACGGAAACCGCGCCGTCGGCGGCCGCGGTGCACTATCCCATCGAGCGCGCGGGCGTCATCGGCCTGCCCAATCCGGGCTGCGAGCTGAAGCTCGTGCCCGCCGCCGGCAAGCTCGAAGTGCGCGTGCGCGGGCCGCACGTCACGCCCGGCTACTTCCGGCGCGAGGACCTCACGCGCGCCGCCTTCGACGAGGAAGGCTACTACCGCATCGGCGACGCGATGAAGTTCGCCGACCCGGCGGCGCCGGCGAAGGGCCTCGTGTTCGACGGCCGCGTGGCCGAGGACTTCAAGCTCTCGAGCGGCACCTGGGTGCACACGGGCGCGGTGCGCGTGAAGCTGATCGCCGCCGGCAATCCCCTCATCCAGGATGCGGTGATCACCGGGCACGACCGCGACGAAGTGGGCGCCCTCGTCTTCCTCAGCGCTGCCGCGAAGGACCTCGCGCCGGAGGCGCTGCGCTCGAGGATCGCGGGCGCGCTGAAGGCGCTCGCCGCCGAGGGCGGGAGCTCGATGCATCCCGTGCGCGCGCTGGTCCTGGCCGAGCCGCCCTCGATCGACGCCAACGAGATCACCGACAAGGGCTACGTCAACCAGCGCGCGGTGCTCGAGCGGCGCGCCGAGCTGGTGGAGAAGCTGCACGCGAAGGGGCCGGATGCCGAAGTCATCACGGCAGGAAGCTGAAACGAGCTAAGGCGCCATCAGCCGCGGCAGCCAGAGCGTGAGCTGCGGATAGGCGATCAGCAGCCCCACGACGCCGAGCACGATGGCGACGAATGGCAGCACCGAGCGGATGATCTCGCTCATCGAGGTCTGCGGCGCCGCGCCCTTGGCGATGAAGAGCAGAAGGCCGAAGGGCGGCGTGGCGAGGCTCACCTCCAGGATCATGAGCATCAGCACGCCGAACCAGACGATGTCGAAGCCGAACGCTTCCGCCACCGGCATGAAAAGGGGCGCCGTGATCATCATCATGCTCACCTGGTCCATGAAGCAGCCGAGAAAAAGCAGGATGCCGAGCATGCCGAGGAGCACGAGGAGCGGCGAGAGGCCCGCGCCGGTGACGAGCTCCGACAGGCCGTTCGAGGCCTGCGTGAAAGCCATGATCTGCGAGAAGGTCACCGAGCCGCAGATGATGAACAGCGTCATCACCGTGAGCCGCAGCGTCTCCCTCACCGCGACGCGGAACGAGGCCCAGTCGAGCCGGCGGTAGGCGGCCGCGGCGGCGACCGAAGCGGCGGCGCCGAGCGCCGCGGACTCCGTGGGCGTGGCGATGCCGCCGATGATGCTGCCCACCACCACGAAGAAGATGCTCATCAGCGGCAGCACGTACTTCACGAACGGCAGCACCCGCTCGCGCAGCGACAGGCGCGCCACGTCGTAAGGCGGCGCGATGCGCGGGTCGAGGGCGCAGCGCACGATCACGTAGGCGAAGAAAAGCCCCGCCAGGATGAACGCTGGGATGATCGAGGCGATGAGCAGGTCGCCGATCGGGATGCGCGCCACCGACCCCAGCAGGACGGCGAGCGCCGAGGGCGGGATCAGCATGGCGAGCCCGCCCACCGCGACGATCGGCCCCACCGCGATGGAGGGGTGGTAGCCGCGCCGGTACATCTCCGGCAGCAGCGTCGAGGAGAGCATCGCGGTATTGGCGATGGTGGAGCCCGAAAGCGACGAGAACACGGTGCCGCCGACGATGGCAACCAGGGAAAGCCGGCCGGGCACCCGTGCGATCAGCTTGTCCACGGCGTCGATCGCGCGCCCGGCAACGCCGGTGTGGAACATCACCTCGCCCATGAGGATGAAGAGCGGGATCGGCAGCAGCGCGAAGCTCTGCACCGACTCGGCGGCGTTCCTCACCAGCTGCATGACGCCGATCTCGCCGCCCATGAAGATCCACGCCCCGACCAGGTTGGCCGCGAAGAAGGCGAACACGACCGGCATGCCGAGCGCCATGAAGGCGAGGAGCATGCCGAGCAGGAGCGCGAGGATCGCGTACCAGGTCATCTAGGGGGCGTCCGGCCGCAGCAGCTGGCGCGCGTACAGCACGAGCAGAAGCAGGAACACGGGCGGCATCCCCGCGTACACCAGCCACTCGGGGAAGACGAAGCTCTTGTGCACCATGGTGCCGGCCGCGTAGGAGCGCCACAGCACGCGGCAGGCGAAGTACAGCAGCAACGCGCAGACCGACGCGCCCATCACGTCCGCGGCGCGGCGTGCGAGCCAGCGCGCCCGCCGCGGCAGCCGCTCGACCACGAGCTCGATCGCGATGTGCCCCTGCTCGCGCAGCACCCAGGGCGCGCCGAGGAAGGTGATGGCGTAGAGCATGTACTCCGACGCCTCCAGCCCCCAGGCGAGCGAGAACCAGCGCAGGTAGCGCGCCGCGACGTCGACCAGGATCAGCGCCACGAGCACGCACAGCAACGCGCCGGCGACGAGCGCCAGCGCGTCGATCAGCAGGTCGAGCGCGGACCGCCTACTTGCCACTCAAGAGCGGCCGCACTTTCCTCACGAATTCCGGGTCGCCCTTGGTCAGCACTTCCCAGTAGAGCTCTTCGGCCTTCAGCGCGAAACCCGCGCCGAGGTCCACGTACCCGATGCCGGCCTCGTCCTGGACCTTCTGCTGCTTGCCGCTCTCGGCCTCGCGCCACTGCGGCCACTGGTTCTCGACCCACATCGCGACCTCGGACAGGCACTGGCGCTGGCCCGCCTCGAGCCCCTTCCACTTGTCGAGGTTGACCAGGATCGCCACTGCCGCGCTGATGAAGCCCGGGCCGTGGCGGTACTTGGTGTACTTGTGCCAGCCGAAGTCGGCGATGCCCCAGAGCGGCCAGCCGTAGCCGTCGACGGTGTTCCGTTCGAGCGCGGTGTGCACCTCGGGCGGCGCCATGCGCACCGGGATCGCGCCCAGGGACTTGAAGAACGCGTCGTAGATCGGCGTCGAGCGCAGGCGCAAGCCGTCGAAACGCCCGCCCGGCGCGGGCTTGGAGCTGTAGATGTGGAAGCGCACGCCGTTCATGAGGTGCGTGAGGTACCACGCGTTCATCTTCCTGTTGTGCTGCTCGTTGATCAGCTTCCAGGCGCCGTTCGCGCGCTGCTCGGCGGATTCGTTCCTCGCCACGCTGATCACGTCGCCCTCGGGCATCGTGCCGACGTAGTAGTTCGGCGGCCCGTAGTGCATGTCGACGACGCCGCTTTTCAGCGCGTTCCACTGCTCGAGCGACTTGATCGCCTCCGGCCCCACCACGCTGACATTCACCTTGCCGGCGCACTGGCTGTTCACCTGCTCGACGAAGCGGCCGAACTGCTGCACGTACACCGACTTCACCGGCAGGAACGCGGCGGCCTTGAGCTTCACCTCGGCCGCGCTCGCGCCCGCAGCGGCCAGCGCGCATGCGCACAAGGCGACTGCAGATCTTGTTCTCATGATCTCCTCCTCTCGGGATCCAGCGCGCCGAGTCTATCGGCTGCTCCGGGCGGCGGCAAGAGCCGCAGGTGCGCGAACAGCGCGACGAAGCGCCCGACGAGCTCGCGCTGGTAGCCGGCGAGGTCGCGCGCGCGCCAGTCGTACAGGCCCTCGCCTTCGCGCACGCCGCGTTTGCCCTCGCGCATCAGCCGCTCGACGATCGCCGGCGGCTCGTAGCGCGGCGCATCCAGCGCGCGCGCCATCGATTTCGCCGCGTAGTACAGAATGTCGAGCCCGCCGTAGTCGATGAACTCGCACATGCCCATCGCCGTGTAGCGCGGGCCGAAGCCCGCGCGCACCGCCTTGTCGATGTCCTCGGGCGTGGCGACGCCCTCCTCCACCAGGCGCGCCGCCTCGTTCATGGCCACGGCCTGCAGCCGCGGCACGATGAAGCCAGGCGAAGGCGCGCAGCGCACCACCACCTTCCCGGCCGACTCGAGCAGCGCTTGCATCGCGGCGAATGTCTTTTCCGCGGTCGCCTTCGCCGGGCTCACCTCGACGAGCGGAATGAGGTAGGCGGGATTGAGGAAATGCGTGTTGAGGAAGCGCTGCGGATGCGTGACCAGGCCGGCGAGCTCGTCGGCGAGCATCGAGGAGGTGGTCGAGGCGAGGATGGCCTCGGGCCGCGCGTGCGCGCAGGCGCGCGCGAACGCGTCGCGCTTGTCTTCGAGCGTCTCGGTCACGCCCTCGAAGACGACGTCGGCCGCGGCGAGCGCCGCCGGCGCTTCCTCCAGCGGCAACACGCGGATGCGCCCGAGAATCGACTGGCATTGCGCTTCAACCAGCACGCCGAGATCGCGCAGCAGGCCGAGGTTGGCGCCGATCTCGGCGAGCGCCGCATCGCGCAAGCGAACCCCCTCGTCCGGTGCGCGCGCCTTGAAGTCGAGAACGTCGACGCGGTAGCCCGCGTAGGCGAAGACATGGCCGATGCCGCGGCCCATGCGCCCGGCACCGAGCGCGACGATGCGCATCACACGCCCTCCTGCAGCAGGCGGCGCATTTCTTCGCGCGACAGGCCGGCGAGCCCGAGCGCTTCCAGCGTGCGCGCCCCGGCCCGCAGGTCGCGCTGCAGCACCGCCGAGCCGAGCGCGAGCAGCCCCCGCGCCACCGGGCAGGCGACGCCTGCCCAGTCGCACACCGACACGAGGAAGGCGAGCCCGAGCTCGACGTCCTCGCGCACATAGCGGTGCTCGGCGAGCACGATGCGCTCCTTCCAGTCCCCGGAGTCCGTGAGCTTCTGGTGCACGCGCCGCCCGTACATCCACTCCTCGCCGTCCGCCGCATAGTGGTCGGCGAGCGGGAAATGCGGCGCCGCATAGTCGAGCGCCTCGCGTGCGGCGATCCGTTCGGCGTCGAGCGCATCGGTCACGCGCCGGATCGCGGGCTGCGTGCCCTCCTTGTGGATGTCCCAGCGCTCGAAATGCTCGAGCGGCCCCGCGTTCATGAAAACGAGCGGCGGGTGGATCACGGGACCCGCGTTCATCAGCGCCGCGGAGAGCGCGTCCGCCACCGGTTCGACCGCCGGGAAGACGCGCTCCAGGATCGCGAAGGCATCGTCATGCACGCGCGCGGGGAATACCCCGGTGGGCAGGCGGGTCGCGCGCGCGGTGATCGCGGCGGTGCCCGGGCCGTGCTTGCGCGTGAGCCAGGGCAGCGTTCCGGTTTCCGCGACGGCAAAGTGTGCGCGGCTGCCGGCCTCGCGCATCGCCTTGGTCATGACGTACGCGCCGAACGTCCCGGGTGCGAGGAACACCACCTGCCCGTCGGCGAGGTGCGGCGCGAGGCGGCGCGCGTTGTCGGGCTGCGTGAAGGCCGGATCGGGCATGAAGACGAGCTGCGCGCCGCGCACCGCCTCGCCCATGTCGGCGCAGACCCTGGCAAGACGGACTTCGCGCATTCCCATGGCGTCGTTGAGGTTGATGCGCTCTCGCAGCGCCGCCGCATCGCGCCGCCAGTGGCGCACCTCGTGGCCCTGCTCGGAAAGATCCGCGGCCGCCGCATGCGCGCCGTTGCCGCCCCCGAGGACCGCGACTCTCATCTGGTATATCTTATCGGCATGGAGCGCTCCTTCAGGGAAGAGGTCGCAAAACTCCGCCTCGGCGACGGCGAGGCCTTCCACGGCGAAGGCATTCTCGCCGTCACCAAGGCGCTGCTGCAGTCCGGGGTGTCGTATGTAGGCGGCTACCAGGGCGCGCCGGTGTCGCACATGATGGACGTGCTGAACGACGCGCGCGACATCCTCGACGAGCTCGGCGTGCACGTCGAGACCAACGCCTCGGAGGCGGGCGCGGCGGCGATGCTCGGCGCCTCCATCAACTATCCCTTGCGCGGTGCGGTGACCTTCAAGTCCACGGTCGGTACCAATGTCGCCTCCGACGCGCTTTCCAACCTCGCCTCCGCCGGCGTCAAGGGCGGCGCGCTCATCGTGCTCGGCGAGGACTACGGCGAGGGCGCCTCCATCATCCAGGAGCGCAGCCACGCCTTCGCCATGAAATCGCAGATCTGGCTGCTCGACCCGCGCCCCAATCTGCCGAAGATCGTCGAGATGGTCGAGCACGGCTTCACGCTCTCGGAAGCTTCGAGCTCGCCGGTGATGCTCGAGCTGCGCATCCGCGCCTGCCACCTGCAGGGCAGCTTCGCGACCAAGCGCAACCGCGCGGCGCGATTCTCCAGGCGCAACTTCCTCGAGAGCCCGGACTTCGATTTCGCGCGCATCAGCCTGCCGCCCTCCACCTACGCGCAGGAAAAGCACAAGATCGACGTGCGCTGGCCCGCGGCGGTGCAGTACATCCGCGAGCACCGGCTGAACGAGGTATTCGCCGGCGAGCGCAGCGACATCGGCATCCTGTGCCAGGGCGGCATGTACAACGCGACCATCCGCGCGCTCCAGCAGCTAGGGCTCGCCGACGTATTCGGCGCGTCGCGCGTTCCGATCTACTGCATGAACGTGACCTACCCGCTGGTGCCGGAAGAGATCGTGCAGTTCTGCGCCGGCAAGCGCGAGGTGCTGGTGATCGAGGAAG
>Ga0214472_10006612_pt1 | contig 12147 bp, 10 predicted proteins | sample RVTome_6_FD_207662 | JGI IMG/M metagenome (GOLD analysis project Ga0214472, IMG submission 207662) | Soil microbial communities from uranium-contaminated site in the Upper Colorado River Basin, Wyoming, United States - RVT140D175 | ecosystem: Environmental > Terrestrial > Soil > Contaminated >...
GCCTCGGCACCATCGACCAGCGACTGCGCGATCCTGCGGTGCTCGTCGGTGATGGCTGCCGCAGCGGCGCCCTTCAGATGTGCGGGCCGCTTCTTCTTGGTGATCTCGCAAGCTGCATCGAGGATCGCAGCGACCCCAGCAGCGAGCCCGCGCTGTCCGGTGGTCACCGTCGCATGTGAGGGGTGTAGCCATTCGGCGGTACGCGCGTTGCAGAAGCTGAGCGCACGCCCTGCTCGGGCCAGCGCGCCGAGCCGGTGCGCCATCATCGGCACCTCCGCTCGCACATCACCACCGACCACCAGCACCGCATCCATCGCCTGGATACTCGCGGGATCGACGCCGGTGCCAGGCATCAGCGGATCGGCGGCCTGGTCGCGGAAGTCCGCGCGCCGCAGTCGGTGATCGATGTTGCGGGACCCCAGACCGTCCGCGAGCTTGGATGCCAGCAGCATCTCCTCGCAGGTGGAGCTGGGCGACAGCAGGACGCCGAGCTGATCGCCCCGGTGCTCGGTCAGCGCTGCCGCCGCGCGCTCCAACGCGTTCTCCCAGCTGACCTCGCGCCACTCTTCACCCTCGCGGACCATCGGCACCGTCGCGCGGTCCGCGGCGTGGATGCCGTCGCAGGAGAAGCGGTCGCGGTCAGCGAGCCAACCCTCGTTGAGGCGTGCGTCGTCCTGCGGGACCACCCGCAGCACATCCTCGCCGCGCTTGACGTGGTTGAGTGTCCGCGAGCCGAAGCAATCGTGGGCGCTCACGCCGGCGCTCGCCTGCAGCTCCCAGGCCCGGGCCCGGAACCGGAACGGCTTGTTGTTCAGCGCACCCACCGGGCACAGGTCGATGATGTTGCCCGAAAGTTCGTGATCGACGCTGCGCTCGACGAACGTGCCGATGCGCGTCGCTTCACCACGACCGATGGTGCCGAGCTCCTGGATGCCGGCGATCTCCTGCCCGAAGCGGACGCAGCGCGTGCAGTGGATGCACCGCGTCATGTCGGTGGAGACCAAGGGCCCGATGTCCTTGTCCTTCACCACCCGCTTGCGCTCGGTGTAGCGCGAGATGTCGCGGCCGTAGCCCATGGCCTGATCCTGCAGCTCGCACTCGCCACCCTGATCGCAAATCGGGCAATCCAGCGGGTGGTTGATCAGCAGGAACTCCATGGTCGCTTTCTGCGCTCCCACCGCCCGCTCGGAGCGCGTGCGTACGATCATGCCGTCCATCACCGGCGTGGCGCAGGCGGGCAGCGGCTTCGGCGCGCGCTCCACGTCCACCAGGCACATGCGGCAATTGGCGGCGATCGACAGCTTCTCGTGGTAGCAGAAACGCGGAATCTGGATGCCGGCGCGGTCGGTGACCGCGATCAGCATCTCGCCGGGCGCGGCCTCGAGCACCTGCCCGTCTACGGTGACCTTCACGGTGAGCTGGTCCTTGGCAGCTGCCATCACGCAGCCTCCAGGACCGAACGGCCCTTGTGTTCGATCATGTAGGCGAACTCGTCGCGGAACACGCGCACGAAGCTCTGCACCGGCCAAGCGGCGGCATCGCCCAGCGCGCAGATGGTATGGCCCTCGATGCGGCCCGCCACCGACTCCAGCAACGCCAGGTCCTCGGGACGGCCCTGCCCTTCGACGATGCGGGTGATGGTGCGGTACAGCCAGCCGGTACCTTCGCGGCATGGCGTGCACTGGCCGCAGGACTCGGCGTAGTAGAAGCGGCTGATCCGCTGCAGCAGACGCACCATGCAGGTGGTCTCGTCCATCACCACCACGGCGCCGGAGCCGAGCATGGACTTGGACTTCGCACAGGAGTCGTAGTCCATGTTGGTCTGGAGCATGACCTCGCCCGTGACCACCGGGACCGAGGAGCCGCCAGGGATGACCGCCTTGAGGGCGCGCCCGTCACGCACGCCACCGGCGAGCGCGAGCAGGTCCTTGAACGGCGTCCCCATCGGGATCTCGAAGTTGCCCGGCCGCGCGACGTGCCCGGAGACCGAGAAGCACTTGAAGCCACCCGAGTTCTCGCAACCCTGGGCGGCGAACCAATCACCACCCTTCTCCAGGATCACCGGGACGGAGGCGTAGGACTCGGTGTTGTTGATCGTGGTCGGCTTGCCGTAGAGACCGTAGTTGGCAGGGAACGGCGGCTTGAAGCGCGGCTTGCCCTGCTTGCCCTCCAGCGACTCCAGCAGCGCGGTCTCCTCGCCGCAGATGTAGGCACCTGCGCCGAGGAAGGAGTACACCTGTGCGGTGATGCCGGTGCCCTGCACGTCCTCGCCCAGCAGTCCGGCAGCGTAGGCCTCGCCCAGCGCAGCTTCGAAGCGCTTGTACGGCTCGTCCATGAACTCGCCGCGGATGTAGTTGTAGGCGACCTTCACGCCCATCGCGTAGGTCGCGATCGCGAGACCTTCGACCAGCTGGTGCGGGTTGAAGCGCAGGATGTCGCGATCCTTGCAGGTGCCGGGCTCGGACTCATCCGAGTTGCACACCGCGTAGCCGTCATCGCGGCCCTTGGGCATGAAGCTCCACTTCACGCCGGTCGGGAAGCCGGCACCGCCGCGACCGCGCAGGCCCGACTTCTTCAGCTCCTCGATGATCTCGGCTGGCGGTGTGCGCTCCTTGAGGATGCGGCGCCAGGATGAGTAGCCACCGACGGATTCGTAGGCCTTCATCGACCAGGGCTCATCCAACCCCAGCGTGCGGTAGCAGACCTCGTTCTGACGGATCTTCTTCGCCATCAACGGTGCCCGCCTTCGCTGTCTACCGCATCCAGGATCGCGTCCACCTTCTCGGGTGTGAGCTCCTCGTGGTAGACGTGATCGACCATCATCATCGGCGCGCCGCAGCATGCAGCCAGGCACTCCTCCTCGCGCTTGAGGAAGAACTTCCTGTCCGGCGTGCTCTCACCGACCTTGATGCCGAGCTTGCGCTCGACGTGGGCCAGGATGGCATCTGCGCCACGGAGCATGCAGGAGATGTTGGTGCAGACCGACACGTGGTGCGCGCCCACCTTGTCGGTCTCGAACATGGAGTAGAAGGTCGCGACCTCATAGACCTGGACCTTCGGCAGCCCGAGGTAGGCAGCGACGGCGTCCATCTTCGCGGTGCTGAGGCTGTGGTCCTCGTGCTGTACCGCATGCAGCGCCGCGATCACCGCAGAGCGCTCGCGCCCGGCCGGGAACTTCGCCTTCCAGCGCTCGATCTCCTCGACCACGTGGTCTCCGAGCACGTCCACAGCGCTCATCGGTCCACCTCCCCGAACACGATGTCCTGCGTGCCGATCACAGCGACCACGTCCGCCAGCATGTGACCGCGGGTCATCTCGTCCAGCGCCGACAGGTGCACGAATCCGGGCGGGCGGATCTTCACGCGGTACGGTTTGTTGGCACCATCCGAGATCATGTAGATGCCGAACTCGCCCTTCGGGTGCTCGATCGCCGAGTACACCTCGCCGGCCGGGATGCAGTAGCCCTCGGTGAACAGCTTGAAGTGATGGATGAGGGACTCCATGTCGCCCTTCATCTCCTCGCGCGTCGGCGGCGTCACCTTGTGATCGTCCAGCATCACCGGGCCCTGGTTCGCACGCAGCCAATCCACGCACTGCTTGATGATGCGGTTGGACTGGCGCAACTCCTCCACCCGGACCAGGTAACGATCGTAGCTGTCACCGTTCGTCCCGGTGGGGATCTCGAACGCCATCTGTGGGTACGCGGCGTAAGGCTGCTTGCGCCGCAGGTCCCAGGCGATGCCCGAGCCGCGCAGCATGGGCCCCGTGAAGCCCAGCGCGAGCGCACGCTCCGGCGTGACGATGCCGATGTCCACCAGGCGCTGCTTCCAGATGCGGTTGTCCGTCAGCAGGGTCTCGTACTCGTCCACCCGCTGCGGGAAGTGCGAGGTGAAGTGCTCGATGAAGTCGAGCAGCGAACCATCCCGGATCTCGTTCAGGCGATCGACCTTCTTCTGCGAACTCCACTTCGACGGCCGGTACTTCGGCATGCTGTCGGGCAGGTCGCGGTAGACGCCACCGGGACGGTAGTAGGTCGCGTGCATGCGCGCACCGGACACCGCTTCGTAGCAGTCCAGCAGATCCTCGCGCTCGCGGAAGCAGTACAGGAACATGGTCATCGCGCCGACGTCGAGACCGTGCGCACCGAGCCACAGGAGGTGGTTCAGGATGCGGGTGATCTCGTCGAACATGGTGCGGATGTACTGCGCGCGGATCGGCGCCTCCACCCCGAGCAGCTTCTCGATCGCGCGCACGTAGGCGTGCTCGTTACACATCATGGACATGTAATCGAGCCGGTCCATGTACCCGATGCTCTGGTTGTACGGCTTGTACTCGGCCAGCTTCTCGGTACCACGGTGCAGCAGGCCGATGTGCGGGTCAGCTTTGCGGATGACCTCGCCGTCCATCTCCAGCACCAGGCGCAGCACGCCGTGCGCAGCCGGGTGCTGGGGGCCGAAGTTCATGGTCAGGTTGCGGAGCTCAGGCATCGCCCCGCTCCTTCAGCCCATCCTTCAACTCGGCTCGGTACCGGTTGTCCTCGGGGCGGATCACCTTAGGCACGTTCACCCGCGGCGCGATGGACACGGGCTGGTAGATCACCCGGCGCTTGATCGGGTCGTAGCGCACCTCGACGTTGCCGGAGACCGGGAAATCCTTGCGGAACGGATGGCCGATGAAGCCGTAGTCGGTGAGGATCCTGCGCAGGTCCGGGTGGCCTGCGAACAGGATGCCGAACAGGTCGAAGGCCTCGCGCTCGTGCCAGTTCGCGGTCGGCCACAGGTCCACCATGCTGGGGACGCTGGGGTAGCCGTTGTCATCGCAACGGACGCGCAGGCGCAGACGCTTGTTCCGGCTCACCGACAGCAGGTGGTACACGACCGCGTAGCGCGGTTGGGTATCGTCCCATTCCGGCGGGCTGGAGCGATCCACCGCGCGGCTGAAGCCGGTGCGGGTCGCCTCCTCCGCGCGCCACTCGTCCACGCCGTAGAGCAGGTAGTCCACACCGCAGATATCGATCATCTGTTCGAAGGCGAACTCGTCGCGCAGCGCGGTCGCGATCTCGATCAGGTCCGCGCTGGAGAGCTCGAAGCTGCGCTCACCGAGGCGGGACGGTACGCGACGCAGGCGGTCGCCGAAGCGCTCGCCCAGCTCGCGGATCAGGTCGTCCTGCTCGTCGCTCATCTAACCCCGCAGTTCCGCACCTCCCGCTAGCGCGAGAAGGTGTGGGTCCTCTTGATCTTGGCCTGCAGTTGCAGGATGCCGTAGAGCAGCGCCTCAGCCGTCGGCGGACAGCCAGGGACGTAGACGTCCACCGGCACGATGCGATCGCAGCCGCGCACCACAGAGTATGAGTAGTGGTAGTAGCCGCCGCCGTTGGCGCAGGAGCCCATGGAGATGACCCAGCGCGGCTCGGCCATCTGGTCGTAGACCTTGCGCAGCGCAGGCGCCATCTTGTTGCACAGGGTCCCGGCCACGACCATCACGTCCGACTGACGCGGGCTGGGGCGGAACACGATGCCGAAGCGATCCAGGTCGTAGCGCGAGGCGCCGGCATGCATCATCTCCACCGCGCAGCAGGCGAGACCGAAGGTCATCGGCCATAGCGAACCGGTGCGCGCCCAGTTGACCAGTTCATCGAGCTTGGTGACATGGACGCCCTCGCTGCGCGCCGGGATATCCAGGACGTGCTCTAGTCCCACTCCAGGGCTCCCTTGCGCCACTCGTAGACGAAGCCGACGGTGAGCAGGCCCAGGAAGGGTGCCATCGCCAACAGGCCGAACACACCGATGTGGTCCAGCGCGACCGCCCAGGGGAAGAAGAAGGCGATCTCGAGGTCGAAGATGATGAAGAGGATGGCGACGAGGTAGTAGCGCACGTCGAACTTCATGCGCGAGTCCTCGAAGGGTTCGAAGCCGCACTCGTAGGGCGACATCTTCTCAGTGTCGGGGCGCTGCGGGCCGACCAGCCAGCCGAGCACCAGGAGCATCACGCCGATCCCGACACCGAGGCCGATGAAGATCAGGACTGGGAGGTACTCAGCCAGCATCTCCGGATTGACTCCCTGCTTCGACGACTGTCACCGGAGCGTCACTCGCTCACGGCCCGAAATGAACTGGTGCGGATGGAGAGACTCGAACTCTCACGCCTTTCGGCACCACCCCCTCAAGATGGCGTGTCTACCAATTCCACCACATCCGCGATGTCAGCGTCCTGACCGGAGCGTCAGCCTCCGGTCCCAGATTCCTCCGGATCCGCAGCGGCGTCATCCGTCGCAGCGTCCGCCGCCTCAACCGGCGGCTCGCCGGCATCGGTCTCGGCGGGCATCGCGGGCAGGTCATCCGCCGAACCGGCGCCCTGGTCGAGCGCGGGGTCGCCTACGACGCTGCCGTCCTCGACCACGGGGAGCGCGTCGTTCGCGGCTGCTGCCGCCTGCTCCTGCGCCGCGCGCTGGATCACGCTGTCCGGCTCGACCTGGACCTGGCCCGCCATGTAGGCGAGACCTAGGGTGGTGGCGAACCAGAGCGTCGCGAAGACGGCGGTCATGCGGCTGAGGAACGAAGCCGAGCCCTGGGCACCGAAGACGGTGCCTGAAGCGCCGCCACCGAAGGCTGCGCCAGTCTCCGCGCCCTTGCCGCGCTGGAGCAGGACCAGGCCGATGATGCCGACGGCCAGGATCACATCGATGATGATCAGGATCTTGTAGAGCATGTCAGGTTAAAGCGTCCGTTCTGTTTGATCGGGTGTCCCGCCGCTATCCAGCAGCGCGACAGATGTCGAGGAACTCTCCGGCTTGCAGGGATGCTCCCCCCACGAGACCGCCATCCACATCCGGCATGGCGAACAGCTCCGCCGCGTTCGCGGCTTTGACGCTGCCCCCGTAGAGGAGCTGGATCGAGCCAGCGATTGTACCATCGGAACTCGCGATGTAGGCACGCACAGCTGCATGTACAGCCTGCGCTTGCTCGGGACTCGCGGTGCGTCCGGTGCCGATCGCCCAGACCGGCTCGTAGGCCACCACCGCGGTCGCGAAGGCCGCCACCCCAGCGGCCTCGATGACAGCACCGAGCTGCCGCGTGACCACCGCCTCGGTGGCAGCGGCCTCACGCTCGTCCAGGGTCTCACCCACGCAGAGGATCGGGGTCAGTCCCGCTGCCTGCGCGGCGCGGAACTTGCGCGCTACCAGCGCGTCGTCCTCGCCGTAGAGCTGGCGGCGCTCGCTGTGCCCCACGATGACGTAGCGGCAACCCACCTCCACCAGCATGTCGGCCGCGGTCTCCCCGGTGTAGGCGCCCTGCCCCTGATCACTGACGTCCTGGGCCCCCAGCCGGATCGCGGACCCGGCCAGCGCCTGGGCAGCGTCCGCCAGGTACACCGTGGGTGGGCAAACCAGCACTTCGCAGGTCGTCCCGGCCGCCAGGCCCTGGACCAGGCCGGCGAGCAGGGCCGCGTTGCGCTCACGGCTGCCGTTCATCTTCCAGTTTCCGGCGACGAGGGGTGTACGCATGACCAGTTCCCGAGGTCAGGGTGGGCTGAGGCGGCGCGAATGATATACGAACCGAGGCCTGCTGCCGTGATCCGGCCGCCCTAGCGGCCGATCACTTGCAGCTTGGGTGACCTGGGTCAGCTGGGACAAAACGGGCTCTCGGGGGCTGCGTCCGAGGTGCGGCGGTCCGGAAGCGGCAGTTCGGAAGCGGCTGTTCGGAAGCGGCGTCCCAGCGATGCCGCAGCAAGGCGCGAGGCCGCCCGAGGAGCGGAGCCAGCTCCGCCCTAGCAGGTGGATCGAGCCGCTAGGCCGAGGCGAGAGCTGTTCGATGACCTGCGGAAGATCGCCGCCTTAGAGCGACCACGCCAGAATCGCCTGCGCATGATCAGCGCCTGATGGCTTGCAGGTGAGCATCCGAGGGCGGCCTCGCAACACCGCTGCGGCGAGCGCGGGGCGGCGGACCTTAGTTCGGAGTGCCGGCTTCCCTGACTGCGGCCGCGATGCGCTCAGCAGCAGCACGGACCGTCTCCGCATCCCGTCCTTCGACCATCACCCGGATCAGCGGCTCAGTACCCGAGGCCCGTAGCACCACCCGGCCGTCTGCGGCCAGCTTCTCCTCGACCTCACGGACCGCCGCTGCGATCGCCGGATAAGTCTCCGGCGCCGCGGACAGGCGCACCGGCACGTTGATCAGCAACTGGGGACATTTCTCCAGGCGCGGCGCGGCCGCCGGTCCGTCGGTTCGCAGCGCGGCGAGCACCTGCAGCGCGGCGACCAAGCCGTCACCGGTGCCTGCCAGATCCAGACAGAGGATGTGGCCCGAGGTCTCGCCGCCGAGGATGCCACCGTGCTCACGCAGCGCTTCCAGCACGTAGCGGTCGCCTACCTTGGTGCGGATGAAACGTGCACCCAGCGCCGTGATCGCCTGCTCCAGCGCCAGGTTGGACATCACCGTGCCCACCACCGGGCCCTCGAGCAGACCGCGACGGGCGCGATCCACAGCAATCAGGTACAGCAGATCGTCGCCGTCCAGCAGGGTGCCGTCGGCCGCCACCATCTGTACGCGGTCGCCGTCGCCATCGAAAGCCACCCCGAGATCCAGACCCTGCTCGGTGACCAGATCCACCAGTGCACGCGGGTCGGTGGAACCGACGCCTGCGTTGATGTTGGTCCCGTCTGGCGCATCACCGATGGCGACCAGGGTCGCGCCCAGGTCGCGCAGCACCTGTGGTGCAGCCACCGCCATCGCGCCATGCGCGCAGTCCACGCCGATGTGCAGTCCACTCAGGTCCATGCCGCGCGGGAAGCTGGCTCGCGCGAAGGCGCAGTAGCGCTCCAGCGCATCGTCGACCGTGCGTACGGCCCCGCTCGCGCGGGACAGCGTGGGCGAATCATCCAGCGCAGCCTCGATCGCCGCCTGGAGTTGGTCGGATATCTTGCCGCCCTGGGCGTCGAAGAACTTCACCCCGTTGTCGTAGTGCGGGTTGTGGGATGCGGAGATCACCGCGCCCGCAGCGCCGTCCAGCGCTTCGGTCAGGAACGCGACCCCCGGCGTCGGCATCACGCCGACGAGTGCGACATCACGGCCACAGAAGGTGATGCCTTCGACCAGCGCTGCTTCCAGGTCCGCACCCGACGCGCGTGGGTCCCTGCCGATCACCACCGGGCCCTCGTCGGGCAGCGAGACCGCGAGCGCCTGGCCCAGCAGCGAGAAGAACGACTCGTTGATCGGCTCTTCGCCGTAGCGACCGCGGACGCCGTCGGTGCCGAAGTAGCGATGGCTCATCGCAGTGCCCCAATCTCGCCGATGACTCGCAACGCGTCCACGGTCTCGCGCACATCGTGCACGCGCAGGATGCGCGCACCGTGCAACACCGTATGGATTCCAGCGGCGAGGCTGGCCGATAGCCGCTCCCCGACTTCGCGCCCCAGCAGCTTCCCGAACATGGATTTGCGCGACACGCCGATCAACAACGGCGGCCCGATCGCCGCCAGCTCATCGGTCGCCCGCAGCAGCGCGAGGTTGTGATCGAGGGTCTTGCCGAAACCGATGCCCGGATCCACTGCGATGCGCTCGGCCGAGATGCCAGCGGCGATGCAGGCGTCGATCCGCGCCCGCAGGAACGCCGACACCTCGGCGACCACATCGTCGTAGCGCGGGTCGTCCTGCATGGTGTCGGGCTCGCCCTGCATGTGCATCAGGCAGACCGCGGCGCCCGAAGCCGCCGCAGCGGCGAGCGTGGCCTCACCACGCAGCGCGCGCACATCGTTGATCATGTCCGCGCCCGCAGCGACCGCCGCGGACATGACTTCGGGCTTGGAGGTATCCACCGAGATCCAGGCCTCGGTCCCACGCCGCAAGCCCTCGATCACCGGGATGACGCGCGCCAGCTCCTCCGCCACGGACACGGGCGCTGCGCCCGGTCGGGTGGACTCACCGCCCACATCCACGATCGCGGCGCCGTCCGCGACCATCGCCAGACCCACCTCGACCGCGCGTCCATCATGGGCACCGCCGTCAGAGAAGGAATCCGGGGTGACGTTGAGCACACCCATGACCACCGACGAGCGGAGATCCAGGGTGCCTCTCGGACCGAAGAGGGCGGAACGGGCTGTCATGGTCGCAGTCTACCCATTCGCCGGTGAGGACTGCCCTCTCCCCTCCCTATCCAGGGAGGGGAGACGCGGCGCCCCGCCGCGTGGGGAGGGTGCGGATCCGGGACGGATCCGCGGAATCAGTGCTCCGAGGTCGCAGGTCCGCCGACCTTGGGACCTGGCTTCGCCGCCTGATTACCGGTGGGTGCGCTGGGCGGGGTCTCGTCCCAGTCAGCGGGCGGCCTGGGCTCCTTGCCCGCCATGATGTCGGCGATCTGGTCCTGGTCGATGGTCTCGTAGCGCAGCAGCGCGCCGGCCATCTTGTGCAGCTGATCCATATGCGCCGTGAGGATCTCGCTGGCCCGCGCGTAGTTGCGATCCACGATCGCCCGGATCTCCTCATCGATCACATGCGCGGTCTCATCCGAGACCTGCTTGTGGCGGTTCATCGAGCGACCCAGGAACACTTCGCCCTCGTCCTCGGTGTAGGTCAGCGGACCGAGGCGCTCCGACAGGCCCCACTTGGTGACCATGTTGCGTGCGATCGCAGTCGCGCGCTCGATGTCGTTGGATGCGCCGGTGGTCACGTTGTCCACGCCGAAGATCAGCTCCTCGGCGATGCGGCCGCCGAACATGCTGGCGAGCTGACTCTCCAGGCGCTGTTTGGTGTACGAGTAGCGATCCTGTTCCGGGAGGAACATGGTCACACCCAGCGCGCGACCGCGCGGGATGATGGTGACCTTGTACACCGGGTCGTGCTGCGGGACGGTGAGACCGACGATGGCGTGCCCTGCCTCGTGGTAGGCGGTGAGCTTGCGCTCATCTTCGGTCATCACCATCGAGCGCCGCTCGGCGCCCATCATGATCTTGTCCTTGGCGCGCTCGAACTCCTCCATGGAGACCGTGCGGCGGTTGGCGCGCGCTGCGAACAACGCAGCCTCGTTCACCAGGTTGGCGAGGTCGGCGCCGGAGAAGCCGGGCGTGCCACGCGCGATCAGCATGGGTTTCACATCGTCGCCCAGCGGAACTTTGCGCATGTGCACCTTGAGGATCTGCTCGCGACCACGGATGTCCGGCAGCGGCACCACCACCTGGCGGTCAAAACGACCCGGGCGCAGCAGCGCGGGATCCAGCACATCGGGGCGGTTGGTGGCAGCGATGATGATCACGCCCTCGTTGCCCTCGAAGCCGTCCATCTCGACCAGCAGCTGGTTCAGCGTCTGCTCGCGCTCGTCGTGCCCACCGCCCAGGCCAGCGCCACGGTGGCGACCCACCGCATCGATCTCATCGATGAAGATGATGCAGGGCGCGTGCTTCTTGGCCTGCTCGAACATGTCGCGCACGCGGGAGGCGCCGACGCCGACGAACATCTCGACGAAGTCGGACCCTGAGATGGTGAAGAACGGCACCTTGGCCTCGCCGGCGATGGCGCGTGCTAGCAGCGTCTTGCCGGTGCCGGGTGACCCGACCATCAGCACGCCGCGCGGGATCTTGCCGCCCAGCTTCTGGAACTTGCCGGGGTCGCGCAGGAACTCGACCAGCTCGACGACCTCCTCCTTGGCCTCCTCCACGCCAGCCACATCGGCGAAGGTCACGCGGACCTGGTCCTCACCGAGCAGGCGCGCACGGCTCTTGCCGAAGCTCATGGCGCCACGGCCACCGCCGCCGCCCTGCATCTGACGCATGAAGAAGATCCACACGCCGATCAGCAGCAGCATCGGGAACCAGGAGATGAAGATCTGCATCAGCATGGACTGCTGTTCGGGTGCCTGGGCGCGGATGGTCACGCCGGCATCACGCAGCTCGCCGATCAGGGCGGTGTTCTGGGTCTCAGGGTTCTGCACCACGAAGCGCGCACCCGAGTCCGTGGTCCCGATGATCCGCTCCTGGTCGAACACCACCTCGGACACATCGCCCCGATCCACGCTGTCGAGGAACTGGGTGTAGGTCAGCTCCTGGACCTGCGCTTGGCCCGGGCCGAAGGAGTTCAGCACCGTCAGCAATACGACGGCGATGACCACCCAGAGAAGCAGGTTCTTTGCTAGATCGTTCAAGGGCTTACCTCTGAT
>Ga0214472_10006613_pt1 | contig 12147 bp, 6 predicted proteins | sample RVTome_6_FD_207662 | JGI IMG/M metagenome (GOLD analysis project Ga0214472, IMG submission 207662) | Soil microbial communities from uranium-contaminated site in the Upper Colorado River Basin, Wyoming, United States - RVT140D175 | ecosystem: Environmental > Terrestrial > Soil > Contaminated >...
CCGGTGACGCCTCCCCGGGCTGGCCCGCGGCGCACCGGGATCACGACTTCCTGGACGCCAAGGGCGTCCTGGAGCATGTGATGGCCGCCCTGGGGATCACGGGCTGGTCCCTGGGAGAGGCCGTCGGCTTCCCCTACCACCCCGGTCGCTCGGCCCGGGTCCTCCTGGGCGCCGAACCGGTCGGAGAGGTGGGCGAGATCCACCCCCGGGCGGCGGCGGCCTTCGACCTATCCGGGCGGGCGGCGGCCCTCGAGATCAGGACCGGGCCGCTGGTCCAGGCGGCCGGGCCCGTGGTCTACGCCGACCTGTCCCGGTTCCCTCCTGTGCACCGGGATCTGGCCTTCCTGGTGGACGAGGTGGTCCCCGCGGGTGAGGTTCGGGCCTCCCTCCTGGACGCCGGCGGCTCCCTGGTCGATCGGGCCGTCCTGTTCGACGCGTTCCGGGGCGACCCTCTCCCGGGAGGCAAGAAGAGCCTGGCCTTCTCGGTAGACTTCCGGGCTCCGGATCGCACGCTGACCGATGAGGAGATCGAGGACCGCGTGGCGGCCATCGCCGAGCGCCTCCGAACCGAGGTGGGCGCCGAGCTTCGGTCGGGCTGACCCCGCTTTGCCCGGGCTCACGGGCCTCGGTAGGGTGGTCGAATGGACCGGGACTTCCTGACGCTGGACGAGATCACGCCCCGCGAGCTGGACCAGCTCCTGGAGCTGGCGGCGAAGGTCAAGGCCTCGCCGGGCGACTTCGCTTCCCGCCTGGCGGGACGTTCCGTGGCCCTGATCTTCGAGAAGCCCTCCACCCGAACCCGAGTTTCCTTCGAGGTGGGGGTGGCCTCGATGGGTGGCCACGCCGTGGTCCTGTCCTCGCAGGACCTCCAGCTGGGTCGGGGGGAGACGATCGAGGACACCGGACGCGTGCTGTCGCGGTACGTGGACGCCATCGTCCTGCGGACGTTCGGCCAGGAGCGGCTGGAGAACCTGGCCGCCGCGGCCACGGTTCCCGTGGTCAACGCGCTCTCGGACTACGAACACCCGTGCCAGATCCTGGCCGACCTGCTGACGGTGCGTGAGAGGAAGGGGGACCTGGCTGGCCGGACGCTGGCCTACCTGGGCGACGGGAACAACGTGGCTCACTCCCTGCTCCTGGGGGGCGCCAAGGCCGGCATGTCCACCCGGGTGGCCACGCCCCCCGGGTACGAGCCCATCCCGCAGGTGGTCCAGCGCGCCGAGCAGATCGCCGCGGACACCGGCGGGACGGTGGAGGTCACCAACGACCCAGGCGTCGCGGCGACGGGCGCCGACGCCCTGTACACCGACGTGTGGGCCTCGATGGGGCAGGAAGCCGAGCAGGCGGAGCGGGTCCTGGTGTTCGCGCCGTACCGTCTGGATACCGACAAGGTCGAGCGGGCCCGGGACGACGCCATCGTCCTGCACTGCCTGCCGGCCCACCGGGGCGAGGAGATCACCACCGACGTGATCGACGGGCCTCATTCGGTCGTCTGGGACCAGGCCGAGAACCGCCTCCACACGCAGAAGGCCCTGCTCCTCTGGCTCCTCGGGGCCGCGTAGCCGGTCGTAGGATAGGGACATGCCTCGGTCGAACGACGAGGTTGCCGCGCTCCTCCAGGAGTACTCGGATCTCATCTCGATCTCCGGCGGTGACGCGTTCAAGGCCCGGGCGTACGAGAAGGCCGCGCGCTCGGTGTACGGCCACCACGGCGATGTGGAGAAGCTGGATCTCAAGGGCCTGGGCAAGATCCCCAACGTCGGGAAGTCGATCGCCGAGAAGATCGTCGAGTACTTTGAGACCGGCACGATCATTGCCCTGGAGGACCTGCGCACGGAGATCCCCGACGGCGTCCGGTCCCTGCTGGCCATCCCCACCCTGGGCCCCAAGAAGGCCCTGGTGCTGTACGAGGAGCTCAGGATCTCCTCCGCCGAGGAGCTCCTCGGCGCCCTGCACAACCACCGTCTCCGCGACCTGAAGGGCTTCGGCCCCAAGACCGAGGAGAACATCCTCCGCGGCCTGGAGCTGATGCAGCGCTCGGGCCAGCGGATCTCGGTGGGCGCGGCCCTGGATCTGGCCGAGGAGATCCTGGCCGAGCTCCGACAGGTCAAGGCGGTTCTCCGGGCCGACCACGCCGGGTCCCTGCGCAGGATGCGGGAGACGATCGGGGACATCGACCTCCTGGTGGCCTCGGAGGACGCCTCCGCGGTGATGGACGCGTTCGCCGGTCTGCCCTACGTCCAGGAGGTCATGGCCCGGGGCGAGACCAAGTCCTCGATCCGCACCACCAAGGGCCTCCAGGTGGACCTCCGGGTGGTGGAGCCGGGCGTGTGGGGGGCGGCGCTCCAGTACTTCACGGGGTCCAAGGCCCACAACGTGCGGATCCGGGAGATCGCGGTCCGCAAGGGCATGAAGCTGTCGGAGTACGGGCTGTTCCGAGCCAAGAGCGGGAAGCTGATCGTGGCCGAGACCGAGGAGGAGGTGTACGAGCGACTGGGCCTGCCGTGGATCCCGCCGACGCTGCGAGAGGACCGGGGCGAGGTTCAGGCCGCTCTGGCCGGTGAGCTGCCCGACCTGGTCCAGGAGCGCCACCTGAAGGGCGACCTGCACACCCACACGGACCTGACCGATGGCCTGGCCACGCTGGAGGAGATGCTGGCCGCCGCGGCGGCCCGCAAGTACGCGTACTACGCGGTCACGGACCACGCCGAGCTCCTGTACATGCAGCGGATGACCAGGGAGAAGGCCCTCGCCCAACGCAAGCGACTGGCCCAACTCCAGAAGCAGCACCCGTCCATGACTCTCCTCCATGGATCGGAGCTCAACATCCAGGCCGACGGCACCGTGGATTGGGACGAGGACTTCCTGGCGGGCTTCGACGTCCTGGTGGCCAGCGTCCACTCGCACTTCAACCAGTCGAAGGACGAGATGACCCGCCGCATCATCCGGGCCATGGAGCACCCGTACGTGAACATCATCGGTCACCCCACGGCCCGGATCCTGAACCGACGCCCGCCGATCGACTTCGACCTCGACGCGGTGTTCGAGGCCGCGGCCCGCACAGGCACGGCCATGGAGATCAACGCGTTCCCCGACCGGCTGGACCTCAAGGACGAGCACATCATGTGGGCCCGGGAGAAAGGCGTGCGGTTCGCTGTGGACACCGACTCCCATTCCACGATCCACCTCGGGTTCACGCGCTTCGGCGTGGGCACCGCCCAGCGGGGATGGCTGTCCCGGGCCGACGTGATCAACACGTGGCCCCTGGCCCGCCTGCGGACGTTCCTGGCCAAGGGGCGGCGCTGACCGCACCCCTCCCTCGGTCCTTCTACGAGCGCCCGGCGCTGCGCCTGGCCCGGGACCTCCTGGGGCGCCTCCTGGTCCGCCGGACCCCTTCCGGGCTGCTGATCGGACGCATCGTGGAGACCGAGGCCTATCGGCCCGACGACCCCGCCAGTCACTCGTTCCGAGGAGAGACACCCCGGAACCGGACCATGTTCGGCCCGGCCGGCCACGCCTACGTGTACGTGTCCCACGGGATCCATCACTGCATGAACGTCACCGCGGGGAACGCTCAGGCCGTGCTCCTCCGGGCCCTGGAGCCGATGGAGGGCGCCGAGGAGATGGCCCGGCTCCGTGGGATCCGCGACCAGCGCCTCCTGTGTGCCGGCCCGGGTCGCCTGTCCCAGGCCCTCGGGATCACCCTGGCTCTTGACGGGACCGACCTGGTCCGGGGGCCGGACCTGTGGATCGCCGGAGGAGCCCGGGCCCCCCGGGCGGTGCGGACCCCGCGGGTGGGGTTGGGGGCGAACCCGGCCGCTCCCAAGCCGTGGCGCTTCGTGGACCCGGAGAGCCGCTTCCTGTCTCGCCCTGCTACGTGGGGGAGGGAGCCGGCGAGGCCGAGGGGTTCACGGTGATGGTCACCGTGGAGCCCTCCGGCCGTTCGGAGCCGCCCTTGGGGGACTGCGAGACCACGATCCCGGGCCCGTAGCCCGCCTTCATCGAGGACGCGGTGAGGATGGCCACCGCGAACCCCGCAGCTTCCAGCTTGGCCCTGGCCTGGGCCTGGGCCAGGCCCTTGACCTTGGGCACCACCACGTAGGGCTTGGCCTGGGTGGACACCACCAGGTGGACCCGGGTCCCGCTGGGCGCCGCGATCCCGCCCACCGGATACTGGCGGATCACGGTGCCCTGCGGGTACCCGGCGTGGTACTCCTCCTCGCTGGACGTCGTGTAGCCCTTCTCAACCAGGAGGGAGACGGCCGCATCCACGGGCATCCCCACCACGGTCGGGACGCCGACCCCGCTCTGGGGGACCCCATTGACCACGGAGCCGTCCCTGCACCGTTTGGGCTGCGTCCCGGCCACGAAGGTGATGGTCTCGATGTCCCCGGGCAGGCTCAGCTCATCCGCCAGGCAGCCTCGCGCCGTGTCCACCGCCACGCTGACCTGCGTGGCCCTGGGCTTCTCGAAGTTCTGGACCGGCATGTCCCGGGTGGCCTTCATCATGAACGCGTGCCAGATCTGGGCCGGGAACGACCCGCCCGTCACCCGGAGGCGGGTCTTGGGAGGGACCATGGAGATGGCCGCGCGAGGGAAGCCCACCCACACCCCCGCCACCAGCTGAGGGATGAAGCCCACGAACCACGCGTCCCGCCACTGCTGGGCGGTCCCCGTCTTGCCGGCGGCGGGCCGGCCGATGTTCGCCGAGATGCCGGTCCCGTACAGGATCACCTTGCGCAGGATCTGCGTCACCACCCAGGCCACCGCCGGGGAGACCACCTCCCGCGGCTCGGGCCGGGCCGAGTACAGGAGCCGCCCGCCGGCGTCTGTCACCCGCTCGATGGCCACCGGCGGGACGCGCAGCCCACCCGCGGCCAGCGTCCCGTAGGCGGAGGCCATCTCCAGCGTGTTGACCTCGTTGGCCCCTAGGACCGCGGACGGGACCGCCCGGAGCCTGCTCCGGATGCCCATGGCCTTCGCGGTGTGAACGACGTCCTTCGCCCCCACCTCCATGATCAGCTGGGCGTACACCACGTTGACGCTGTTGATCGTGGCGTCCTCCAGGGACAGGGTGCCGTACGCGGAGCCCTCGTAGTTCTGGACGTTCCAGGTCTGGCCGTACGCCAGGGGGATGGCCAGGGAGGTCCCTCCCCGGTAGGTCTTCTGAGGCGAGATCCCCTGCTCCAGCCCGGCCACCAGGGCGAAGGGCTTGAACGAGGATCCGGCCTGGCGGCCGGTCCCGCCGTCGCCGGTGGCCAGGTTCACGCGGGCCACCCGGTCCTTCTTGGGCTTGGCGAAGAAGTCCCTCCCGCCGACCATGGCCACGATGTGACCGGTCCGTGGGTCGATCGCGGTCAGCGCGCCGTACGGGTCGCCCCTCTGGGACAGGATCCCGTACACGGCCTTCTCGGCGGCCTTCTGGAGCTTGAGGTCGATCGTGGTGTGGATCCGGAGGCCGCCCTTGAACAGGGCGTCGTAGCGCTCCTGCTGGGTGGCCCCGAACCGCTCGTCCCGGAGGATCTGCTTCTTGACGTACTCCACGAAGTGCGCCGCGGGGTACCGCCGCTTCTCGTCCGGGGGATCGAGTCCCAGGTCGGCCGAAGACGCTTCCTTGAACGCGGCTTGGGTGATCAGTTCTTGCGTGAGCATGGCCCGGAGGACCAGGTTGCGGCGGACCATCCCGGCGTCGGGGTTCTCCAGCGGGTCGTATCGTTCCGGTGCCGAGATCAGCCCGGCCAGCAGGGCCGCTTCGTGCAGGGCCAGGTCTTCGGCCGGCTTCGAGAAGTACTTCCGGGCCGCGGCCTGGAGCCCGTAGGCCCCGCGTCCGAAATAGATCGTGTTCAGGTACTCGGCCAGGATCTCCTGCTTCGTCATCTGTTCCTCGAGCTTCCAGGAGATGGCCGCCTCCCGGATCTTGCGGTTCAGGGTCCGGTCCGACCCGACCAGGCGGTTCTTCACGAACTGCTGAGTGATGGTGGAGCCGCCCTCCACCACGCGGCCCTCGGATGCGTTGACGTAGGCCGCCCGCAGCAGGGCCCGCAGGTCGATGCCCCGGTGGTACCAGAACCGCTGGTCCTCGACGGCCACCACGGCGTCCTGGACCACCCGGGGGATCTTCTCGTAGGGCAGGATCACCCGGTCCTGCTCGGCGTGCAGGACCGTGAGCACGGTGCCGTCCGCCGCGTAGACCACGGAGTTCTGGGCCAGGGGGGGCGGGTCGATGGACAGGTCGAACCGGGGCAGCCTGCACGAGGTGGCCATCATGGCTGCCGCCAGCAGGGGACCCAGGATCCGGGCGAGCCGCCCGAAGGGGGAAGGTCGGGTCATCGCCACTCGATTCTACCCACGGGTGTGCGGTTCCCTTGGTAGCATCCGCCACATGTTTCCCCCTCCGGCCGAGCAGCTCGAGGTCCTCGTGGACGACGCGGCGGAGGTGATCCCCCGGGAGGAGCTCGGGCCCCTTCTGGAGCGATCGCACGCCGAGGACCGCCCACTCCGGGTCAAGCTGGGCATCGACCCGTCCCGGCCGGACCTGCACCTGGGCCATGCCGTGGTCCTGCGGAAGCTCCGCAGGTTCCAGGACCTCGGACACGTGGCCGTCCTGATCATCGGCGACTTCACCGGCCGGGTGGGCGACCCGAGCGGGCAGTCGGAGACCCGGCCCTTCCTGACCGCGGAGGAGCTGGAGGCCAACGCCGTGACCTACCTCCAGCAGGCGGGCTTGGTCCTCGACATGGACCGTGCAGAGGTCCGCCGCAACGCCGAGTGGCTGGCCGGCCTGGACATGGCGGACGTGCTCCAGCTGACCTCCTCGTACACCGTGGCCCGGATGCTGGAGCGCGACGACTTCAGCCAGCGGTACCGGGACGGCAAGCCGATCAGCGTGGTGGAGTTCCTGTACCCGCTGATGCAGGCCTACGACTCGGTGGCCGTCCGGGCCGACGTGGAGATGGGGGGCACGGACCAGACCTTCAACCTGCTGGTGGGGCGCGACATCCAGGAGCGCTACGGCCAGCCCCGGCAGGTGGTGTTCACCATGCCGCTCCTGGAAGGCACGGACGGCGTGCGCAAGATGTCGAAGTCGTTCGACAACTGGGTGGGACTCACCGAGCCGCCCGAGGAGCAGTTCGGGAAGCTGATGAGCATACGTGACGAGCTGATCGTCCGGTACCTGCGTCTATGCACGGACCTCCAACCGACGGATGTGGAGACGGTGGAGCGCGGACTGTCCGGCGGCAGCCTGCACCCGAACGAGCAGAAGCGACGCCTGGCTCGCGAGGTGGTGGCCCTGTACCACGGACAGGACGCGGCTGGGAGCGCCGAGGAGCGATTCGACACCCTGTTCAAACGTCACGAGGCCCCCGACGATGCGCCCGAGCATCGCCTTCCGGACGGCGGCGAGCCGATCGGTCTGGTGACCCTCCTGTCTGAGGCCGGGCTCGCCGCCAGCAAGTCCGACGCCCGGCGGCTGGTCGAGCAGGGGGGCGTGCGCATCGACGGTCAGCCGCTGACCGACCCGCAAGCCCGGTTGCCGCGGGAGGCACTGGTGGGGAAGGTCCTCCAGGTGGGGAGGCGCAGGTTCGTTCGTCTGCGCTGAGGGATCAGCCGGCCCGGCGGCCGCCCGTGACCATGGACCGGACCACCGTCAGCTGGCGCTCCCGGAGGGACCGGCGCTCGGCCGGGGTCCGGTTGAGCACGGCCAGGACCTCGTTCAGGCACTCCGGCGGGTCGAACGGCTTGGGGATGTAGGCGTCGCATCCCAGCTCCCACCCGCGGAGGCGATCCGCGGGCTGGCCCTTGGCGGTGAGCACGATCACCGGGAGCTCACCGACCTCGGGGTCGTCCCGAACCTCGGTGAGCACCTGCCAGCCGTCCACCCTGGGCATCATGATGTCCAGCACGACCAGGTCGGGGGCTCGGGTGCGGATGGCCTCCATGGCCCAGGCTCCATCTTCGGCCTCGGACACCTCGAACCCGGCCATCTCCAGGAGAGCCCTGAGCAGCCTCCGGACCGCGGGCTGGTCGTCCACCACCAGGATCGTGCGCATGCCCCGATGATGGGGCCGTCCTCCTCCTCCGGGAATGGCCCGGATGGGTCATCTTGGCCTGGTCCGACCCGACGGCCGCCGGCACCCGTGCTACCATAGGGATCGAAGCGGACACGCCGGTCGAGGCCGGCGTTGACGGGGAGCCCGCGGCGGGGGTATCATCACCCGTTGCTAGAACCCTCCGAAGGGGCGTCCGATTTGGTCGAAAGCCTGATCGTGACAACCGAAGAGCGGGAGGAAGCCACCGAGCGATAGCCTCGAGGAAGAGGTTGCTGCTGGGTGGCCGCCGGCTCGTCCGGCGGCCTTCTGCGTCTCGGCCCTCCGGAGAGGGCGCACCTTGAGAACTGAACAGCGTGCCAAAAGCCAGTGCGAGGTCCCGTCATCGAGGGAGGTCGCGGCTCTGCCGTGCCCGAGCTCGAGGCGGACTGTACTGATTCCAGCCGGACAACCGGCCGGGTCAACGCACCACCCGATGGGCCGGCAGCTCATCGGGGCTCCAACGGACGGAGGCTCCTTCCCTCGGGAGGGATGTCCGACGTTTTCTACGGAGAGTTTGATCCTGGCTCAGGACGAACGCTGGCGGCGTGCTTAACACATGCAAGTCGAGGGAGAACCGAGAGCGGGGTAACCCACTCTCGGGGAGACCGGCGAACGGGTGAGTAACACGTGGGCAACCTGCCCCAGACTCTGGGATAACCCCGGGAAACCGGGGCTAATACCGGATATCCTCGCGGGACCGCATGATCCTGCGAGGAAAGCTCCGGCGGTCTGGGAGGGGCCCGCGGCCTATCAGCTTGTTGGCGGGGTAACGGCCCACCAAGGCGACGACGGGTAGTTGGCGTGAGAGCGTGGCCAACCACACTGGGACTGAGACACGGCCCAGACTCCTACGGGAGGCAGCAGTGGGGAATCTTGGGCAATGGGCGAAAGCCTGACCCAGCGACGCCGCGTGGGGGATGAAGGCCCTCGGGTTGTAAACCCCTTTCAGCAGGGACGAAGCGAAAGTGACGGTACCTGCAGAAGAAGCCCCGGCCAACTACGTGCCAGCAGCCGCGGTAAGACGTAGGGGGCGAGCGTTGTCCGGAATCATTGGGCGTAAAGCGCGCGCAGGCGGCTCGTTAAGTCGGTTGTGAAAACACGAGGCTCAACCTCGTGCCTGCATCCGATACTGGCGAGCTCGAGGCAGGTAGGGGAGATCGGAATTCCTGGTGTAGCGGTGAAATGCGCAGATATCAGGAGGAACACCGGTGGCGAAGGCGGATCTCTGGGCCTGTCCTGACGCTCAGGCGCGAAAGCTGGGGGAGCAAACAGGATTAGATACCCTGGTAGTCCCAGCCGTAAACGATGGGTGCTAGGTGTGGGAGGTATCGACTCCTTCCGTGCCGCAGCTAACGCATTAAGCACCCCGCCTGGGGAGTACGGCCGCAAGGCTAAAACTCAAAGGAATTGACGGGGGCCCGCACAAGCGGCGGAGCATGTGGCTTAATTCGACGCAACGCGAAGAACCTTACCTGGGCTTGACTTGCAGGGTAAAGCCGGTGAAAGCCGGTGCTCCTTCGGGAGCCTGCACAGGTGCTGCATGGCTGTCGTCAGCTCGTGCCGTGAGGTGTTGCCTTAAGTGGCGCAACGAGCGCAACCCCTGTTCCATGTTGCCAGCGGGTTATGCCGGGGACTCATGGGAGACTGCCGGTGCCAAACCGGAGGAAGGTGGGGATGACGTCAAGTCAGCATGGCCCTTATGCCCAGGGCTGCACACATGCTACAATGCGAGGTACAGAGGGCTGCGATCCCGCAAGGGGGAGCGAATCCCAAAAAGCCTCGCTCAGTTCGGATCGGGGTCTGCAACTCGACCCCGTGAAGTCGGAGTCGCTAGTAATCGCAGATCAGCAATGCTGCGGTGAATACGTTCCCGGGCCTTGTACACACCGCCCGTCACACCACGAAAGTCGGTAACACCCGAAGCCGGTGGCCCAACCCTCTGGGAGGGAGCCGTCGAAGGTGGGATCGGCGATTGGGGTGAAGTCGTAACAAGGTAGCCGTACCGGAAGGTGCGGCTGGATCACCTCCTTTCTAAGGAGCTATGGCAACCCGGCTCGTCCCCGGGGTCAGGGGATCGGTTCCCTGGACCGTGGACGATGATCCGGAGCTCCAAGTCGATGCACTGGCTATTCCGCCGGAAGAACCCTGAACGCCGTCTGGGGTCGCTCGAGAGAGCGCACCACGGGCCGGAGGGGGGACGCCGGCGGGGCACGCTGTTCGGTCCTGAGGGTGCGAGCCCTCTGGCGGAAACGCCACGGACCTTGAGAACTTCAGAGCGAGCGCGAGCATCTGGGCCAAGTTACAAAGGGCCTACGGTGGATGCCTAGGCGCCAAGAGCCGAAGAAGGACGCGTGAGGCTGCGAAAAGCCACGGGGAGCCGCCAACAAGGCTGAGATCCGTGGGTGTCCGAATGGGGAAACCCGGCCGGGGTCATGCCCGGTCATCCAGGTCTGAACACATAGGGCCTGGAAGGGAACCGCCCGAACTGATACATCTCATTAGGGCGAGGAAGAGAAAGCAACCGCGACTCCCTCAGTAGCGGCGAGCGAACGGGGAATAGCCTAAACCGACGTGGCGTGATAGCCCGGTGGCGTTGCCACGTCGGTGTTGTGGGACCTGCCAGCAGGGGCACCGGCCCCCGCAGGGAGTTACAAAATCCGCACCTAGCCGAAAGCCTTGGAAAGGGCTGCCACAGACGGTAATAGCCCGGTAGGCGAAAGGCGACGGATCTCCCGGCAGTGTTCCCGAGTAGCACGGGGCACGTGGAATCCCGTGTGAATCTGGGGGGCCCACCCCCTAAGGCTAAGCACTCCTTGGCGACCGATAGTGAACCAGTACCGTGAGGGAAAGGTGAAAAGCACCCCGGGAGGGGAGTGAAATAGTACCTGAAACCGTAGGCCTACAAGCTGTCGGAGCCTCCGGCCGGGTGACCGGTCGGGGTGACGGCGTGCCTTTTGAAGAATGAGCCGGCGAGTTTGCGGTGCGCGGCAAGGTTAAGTCTCAAGACGAAGCCGAAGCGAAAGCGAGTCTGAAACGGGCGTACAGTCGCGTGCCCAAGACCCGAAGCCGAGTGATCTACCCATGGGCAGGTTGAAGCGAGGGTAAGACCTCGTGGAGGACCGAACCCACCAGGGTTGAAAACCTGGGGGATGACCTGTGGGTAGGGGTGAAAGGCCAATCAAACTCGGTGATAGCTGGTTCTCCCCGAAATGCATTTGGGTGCAGCGTCGCGTGTTCAGTCGTGGAGGTAGAGCACTGCTTGGGCTAGGGGGCCTACAAGCTTACCGAACTCAGGCAAACTCCGAATGCCACGACTCCAGAGCGCGGCAGTGAGACTGCGGGGGATAAGCTCCGTGGTCGAGAGGGAAACAGCCCAGACCGCCAGCTAAGGCCCCTAAATCCGTGCTAAGTGGGAAAGGATGTGGAGTTGCCCAGACAACCAGGAGGTTGGCTTAGAAGCAGCCACCCTTGAAAGAGTGCGTAACAGCTCACTGGTCAAGTGATTCCGCGCCGACAATGTAACGGGGCTCAAGCACGGTGCCGAAGCTGCGGGATTCCTCATATGGCTCGGCCCTCCTGGGCGACCAGGTGGGTCCAGGCCGAGGGATCGGTAGGGGAGCGTTCCCACGCGAGTGAAGCGGCGGGGTAACCCAGCCGTGGACGCGTGGGAAGTGCGAATGCCGGCATGAGTAGCGAAAGAGGGGGGAGGAACCCCTCCGCCGAATGCCCAAGGTTTCCTGGGGAAGGTTCATCCGCCCAGGGTTAGTCGGGACCTAAGCCGAGGCCGAGAGGCGTAGGCGATGGACAACAGGTTGATATTCCTGTACCACCTCAACCGCGCCAACCCCGAATCCGAGTTGCTAAGGGAACCCCTTCGGGGGCTACCGACCCACTCGGTACTAGGGGAGCGATGGGGGGACGCAGGAGGGTAGGTCGTCCCAGGCGATGGTCGTCCTGGGGTAAGCGAGTAGGAGGGCCTCCTAGGCAAATCCGGGAGGCCGCTACCTCCGAGACGCGATACCGAGCCGCATCAGGCGAAGCGACTGATCCCACACTG
>Ga0214472_10006614_pt1 | contig 12147 bp, 17 predicted proteins | sample RVTome_6_FD_207662 | JGI IMG/M metagenome (GOLD analysis project Ga0214472, IMG submission 207662) | Soil microbial communities from uranium-contaminated site in the Upper Colorado River Basin, Wyoming, United States - RVT140D175 | ecosystem: Environmental > Terrestrial > Soil > Contaminated >...
ATAGCGTTGAGAGGTCTCGTCGAACTCGTCGGTGAGATAGGCGGGGCGCTGGCCGAAGGAATGCGCCAGGACACGTTCGTCGCGCACGAGCAGAGCGCCGGCGTCGACCGGTGCGTAGAACCACTTGTGTGGATCGATCGTGATCGAGTCGCACAGCTCGATGCCACGCAGGAGCCCCGGCGATTCGTGTGACAGAAGCATGCCGCCACCGTAGGCGGCGTCTCCGTGAAGCCACAGGCCTTCGCGATCCGCGATCGCCTTGAGCGCGGCCAAGTCGTCGATCGCGCCGGTGTTCGTCGAACCCGCCATCGCGACGATACACGCCGGACGGACACCGGCGCGCTTGTCGTCGGCGATGGCCTGCTCCATCGCGTCGATGCGCACACGGAACTGGTCGTCGGTCGGGATCGGCCTCAAGCCCTCGCGCCCGAGCCCCACGATGTCGACCGCCTTGTCCACCGACACGTGGCGCTCTGCGCTCGCGTACACGGCAACGCTCTCCCGAACGCCTTCGTGCTGCGCGCGGTCACCGCTCGCGTGGTCGCGTGCGAGCTTCATACCGATCAGATTCGCCAACATGCCGCCGCTGGTCAGATTCCCCCCCGCCCCAGGACCGTAGCCGGCGAGCTCGCAGAGCCAGCGGACCGTCCGACGTTCCATGGCAACGGCGCTCGGACCGATCGAGTAGACGCCGAGATTCTGGTTCAAAGCCGACGCGATCAGGTCGCCGAGCACGCCGATCGGTAACGGGCTCGCCGTGATGAGGCCCAGGTAGCCGCCGTGGCCCGTGTGTGTGCAGTAGGGATAGAGCTTCTCCTCGAGCTCGGCGAGTACGCAAGCGCCGTCCTCACCGACCCGCGGCACGGGTTCGTCGAAGAGGGCGTCGAGCACTCCAGGCTCGATGTCGGGAAACACGGGACGCTCGTCCACGCCCTCGAAATAGCGCGCCAGCTCGTCGATGACCTGATGACCCAGTCGCCGGAATTCGTTCGTGTCCATGAGGTACCCCCCCGTCCTGTCGGCCCAGCCTCGTCGGCAGGGTCCATCCATGAGGCCAGCGAGTCTAAGCCCGGCAGCGCAACGGATCAGACTCTTTGGGTGCGCAAGGGATCGCTCACTGCCTTCGCACGCCGCCCGGCGTCTTCACACCCGCCACACCATCGCACCCCGCGGCGGTTGGACTCGCGACGATCGCTTCCCTCCGGTCCCCTACGTGGACCCGCACGCCCCGCAGGGGTTTCGGCACAAGCTGCTCGCGCTCCTGATCCGCAAGGAGCGGATCACGCCAGAGCACGCGAAGCGGCTGATGTCGTGGAGGTCCAATGCCGCGAGTTCCTTCGAGCGATTAAAGGTTGGCTCGCCCCACCGCGAGTTGGGTGATCGTGTTCTCGCCTGCGCCGGGCCGCGATTCCCACTGGAATCGCTCGCGAATCTGCATGCGTCCGTCATCGAGGCGCTCGAGGCGGCAAGTCGAATGGCCGCCGTCCAGGGTGCCGTCGTGGCCCATCTGGCAGTAGCGGAAGGCCAGCTCGGCGCCGCGCGCGATGCCCACCAGATAGCCGGCCGCCACCCGTCCACCAGCGTAGTCCGCCCACACCCGCTCGCCGCTCTGCCGAAAGCGGAACAACGTGTCGACACCGATCATTCCCTGCGCCGCGGTGGCGGTGGCGTTCATCAGCAGGCCGTCGAGTGCGCAAGCGTCGGTGACCACCGCCGGCGGCGGGGACGTGAGCTGCTCGATGAGCGCGAGAACGGCATCGCCGGCCGCCGCCGGACAAGCCCAGTGATCGTAGACTCCGCCCTGCTCCTCGTCGTAACCGCACACCACGACGACGCCGGAGCCGGTCTTGTCCTTGATCGCCGAGGCGAGCCAACCGACGAAGCCGCTGTTGGGTGCGTCGGCGGGAAACGTGAACGTCCAAACCACCATCGGTTCGCGGACCGACTCACCATCGAGCACCGGCACGAGCTGCGACCAGTGCGCGCCGTGGCGCACCAAGGCGAGTGCGTCGCGGCGAGCCGCCGAAGGAAACGCGGCGGCTTCGAACTCGACGTACTGCCAGGTCCCGGCGTGAACGCGCCTGGTCGAAGCGGCGAGCACCGCACGCAGGCGACGCTCGGTCTCGATTCCGGTCTCCACGGTGATATCCATGGCGGCATTCTTTCACAGACGAATCACTCGACGGAGCCGAGCGCGCGCAGGCGTAAGGGCCAGGGCCACGGACTGAGCCGGGCTGCCCGTCGCCTCCCCGGCGGCCGTGCCGCTGGGAGGCTGCGTGCCTTCGGCGGGTACGAGGGCCTCACCCACACCACCGCCAATCAGCTTTTCGCGTGACGTGTCGCCCGAGTCCGCCCGAGGCGTGACGCCCGGGCAACGGCTCGTCGGCAGGCCACCGAATCAAGGCTTCACCGCGCACTCGGCTGACGCGGTCATCGCTGCGGACGTGGATGGTGAGCTGCAGCCAGCTCGCGGTGCAGAGTGCCCGCGACAGACGGATCGCAGGTTCCTCCCGGATAATCCGTATCGCCGTTCCAGCAGAAGCCACCGTGGTTGGTACCGCCATCGCAGCGCGGCCCGGAGTAGAGTAGGTTCTGGGGATTGCCGTCGTTTCGCCAGACCACCGCGGCGGGATCACGGCAGCTGCCGCGCACCACGGTTTCGCTGCGGCGGATCTGGAGGTGCCCGGAGTACTCGCCGTCGGGCAGCAGCAGAATCGACTGGGGCGGCAGGGCGTCGATGGCCGCGTTGACCGCGGCGCCCGTGAAAGCTCCGACGAATGGCACCACTGACCAGGAGCTGGTGTCGACGGGGCCGAGACACCCCCCCGGCCGCGTGCGGCGAGGGACGAGGACCAAGGACCAGGCGGTCCCTTCGCCGAGCCACCGCAGCTCGCGCCTGCGGAACACGAGCGGCCCAGCAGCTGGGGAAGGTGAAGTGGGGGATCAGGACGGGCGCCATCATCGAGCGGTCGCACAACTGGTGGACGGGGTCATCACGGCGTCGCGCCGACACGCATCGTGTGGGCCCTGCGTGGTCGAGTCGGCAGAGGGGGCTGCTCCGACTACACGGCGGGAGTGGGGGAGTGGACGGTGAGAGACGGACGTCGTGACGCCGCCGAAGCGCCGATGCGAATGTCGCCGCTGCGGTAGGCGAGGAGCGGCCGCGCGCCTCTGCGAATCCCGAGCTGCCACGTCAGCCCCTCCGGCGCGCGCCCGACACAGCGCACGCGTCCCACGTGGACGCCGCGCAGGTGATGAAATGCGCACAAGGTCACCCGGTTCTCCAGCGCGTCCGACCCACCCGCGGAGCGGAAACGCACGTGGTGGTCGTGCAGGTTCTGCATCGACGAGCAGCCCGGTGCCGCGCAGCGCCAACCGTCACGTTCGAACACGCGATGCCGTGCAGGTACCTTCTCGTCGACGCCCCAGGCCGCGAAGGCGTGATCGAGCATGGCGTCGAGCGCCTCGCCAGCCGTGGGAAGCCGACCCGCTTCCGCCTCGATCCGACGCCGAACCGTGCACAGGGCTGTTCGGAACAAGCGCACCACGTCGCGAGACCCGGCGAGGCGCACCCAACAAACCTCGTCGGGTCGAGGCTTCCCATCCAGGCCCGCGTGAGCTCTCGCCGCCAGCCCGTCGAGATAGCGCGGAAGCCCTTCGTCATTGTCGTCGGCCATCGTCGGCGCACCGAATCCCCGCCCCGCTTCTCCCGCCGCGTTCCCGCCGTCCCCATCGCCCCCTCCGGCGGCGTGGGATACCCCCTGCGAGCTCCTGTGAATCGCACGGATTTCCCGGTCCGCTCCTTCCGCCGCGTCCCCGTCTCGGCCGCTTCCCGCGGCGGCGCCGGATACCCCTTGCCGATCCCTGTGAATCGCACCTATTTCCCGGCCCCCGCGCGTCCCCGCGTGCGACTCATCGAACGCGCAGCGTCGTGCCTCGGGTGGCAGTCCACCCTCTCGGCGGAATGTCTCGGGATCCACCTCGGCCAGCAGGAGCGCACGCTCGGCATCCTCGCGCAGGCGCCTGACGGTGATCCGCCCCGCCCACTGCACCCAGTCTTCGACGAAGCGTCCGAGAGGGTCCGCGCTCACAAGCGGCACCAGCGCTCCAGCCTTGACCCACGAGAGCGATCCCCCCCGCCAAGCGCGCGCCAACGCCGGGCTTTCTGCGCACGCGCGCTCCAGACGAACCAGAGCGCGTGCCCGCGTGGGGTCCATCCCGAGCCGTTCACGGACCCAGGTTTCGCGCGTGGTGAAGCCCAGCGTGCGGTGTACGCCCGGCTGCCACGCCAGGATCAGAAGTGGCGCGACTCGCGCCTCGAGAGACTGCTCTCGCGCGAGCGCGGCCCGCAAGCGAGCGTCCAGCTCGAACGCATCAGCGTTGGCGAGATTCTCGACCAGCGCCTGCAACTCCGCGTCGAGCCGAACCGGTCGACGCGCGCAGAGCGCGGATGGCTGCACGTGCTCGATGTCCGGCCCACCAGCCTCCTCGCGTCCCGGCTCGACGACGTCGTCAGGCGCCTCGTCTTCCTCGACGGCGGGCAGAGCCGACAGCACTTCCGCCGCGACCAGCTCGGCTGCCTCGAAGACCCGGAGCGGACGGCCCGCCACGCGCGACGCCACACGCCGCATCGCCCCCCACTTCCCGCGCACCCGGCGATCGCAGCGCAGCTCCAGCAGGCCGCCGCCGCCACGTGGTGCTTCGGGGCCGCCTGCCGACCCGCGCCAGGCTCTGCAACGAGCGTCCCGACAGGCCGAGGCGCTCCACCGCGTAGTCGGTGAGGCGCGCGTAGCCGATTCGTTCCCAGCCGCGCGCGTCCACCACGCGGGAGGCAACCCTCGCCGCGGCCGCGCGGAGCGGACCCTGCTCGCGACAGATCCTGGCGAGCCGCCGGTCCAGCTCCTCGAGCCCATCGGCTCCCCGAACGTCGCCGAGGTGGTCGATGTCCTCGAATCCGGTCGGTATTCCGACAGCCGCCTCGTCCTGGAAGCTGGCGCCAACACCGGGAGCTGTTTCGAGAACAGAGTTGACGTCGCTGAGCACTACCGGTCTCCTCCTGAATGCCCTCAAATATAGGCGAAAATAAAACGAATGGCAACCGTAAAGCGTATTCTCTCAGTGGGTTGCATGGCAGGCGTCTCGAGCAACGCTGCTCGGACAGGAGCTTGGTGACCTCCTCACGGCGCCGGTGTCCCTCCCGGCGTCGCCCGCGCGAATCCGAGGACCAGGACGAGTCGCTGGTCCAGATGGCAACGAGGGACCCTTGCGCGCCTGCATGGCGGCGCCCAGGTCGCGCAAGGTCTGGTCCGTGGCATGGCGGATCACCTCCCCGGAGGACCTCGCGATCGTGGTTGGGGTTCACGAGAACGTTCGCGCTCAGCCGCCTGGCGCCAGCGTGGCTGACGTCTCGCAGCTCAGCAATCTCGTACTGGATACCCTCGCGAACCTTGACCCCGAGCTCGACGCCCTCGTCGAGCCGGTGTCCATCTGCGCGCGTGCCGTGGACGTAGCGGCGCCCATCGATTGGCCAGATCTTCTCGTAGGCTAGCAAGAGCCGCGCGCAGTCGATGGCCTCGACGATAAAGTAGTCGCAGCCGCTGGCGGAAGTCGCGTTGCGCGCCGTCTTGAATGTGGCCGACGGCCACGAGCGTCATCAACCCCAGATCGGGAATCTGGCGAAGCCGGACGACTTGGTGATCGATGTCAGACGCCCGGACCTTGCTGAAGCTCTTGCCCTTCAACACGAAGGCAGCGATACAGCGTTCGCCTCGCAGGCGAACCTTGCTGATCAGGACATCGGCGATCTCGGTTGGGCCGTGCGGTGTTTCGGTCGGATCCGCGAGGATCTCCCGGAGCATCGGCGCCAGCTCGCCTGGCTCATCGCGCTCGCGAACGCTACTGGGTATGCGCGGCGTCACGGCGTCCTCGGGCACGATGACCACGTCGGAGAACTGGTCGATGTCCTGAAGCTTGACGAGCCGGCCCACTTGCGTACTCTGTGGCTCTAGAAGGGGACATCCTCGTCGAGGATGTCGTTCAGGTTTGGCGGGAGCCCGGCTTCACGGGGCTTGTCGGAGGTCTTGAGCTCGGGTGGATGAGCAACGGCGTCGCCGTGCTTCTTCTGCGCCAGCTATTCCTTCATTTGAGCAAGGCGCGCGGGACGCACGTAGATGTGATCCAGGAGGTGCGCTGCGGCATTGAGCAGGAACGACGCCTGGGCTTGATCGATGTCGAGGCTATCGACGTCCTTGGGCTGCGGCGGATGCGCCGCGAAGTTACGGAACCCCCCGAGCAGCTCGACGAGCTCGTGGATGTCACCAGTCGCATGACCTGCCTCGACGAACCGCTCGATCAGGTCTTTGAGGGGCATTCTCCTCAACTTGGTCTTCTCTGATTGCACCCCACTGGCATCCTTCAAGAGCCGGTGTCGGAGCGCCTGCTCGAGGAGGCGACTCGCGAGAAAGCCCTGAGGGTGTGTCGAAGCAGGAATGAATCGGCAAACTCGGCTCCTCGGATCGACGTCGGTCGATTGTGGCGATCGGGGCGACGGCGGCGTGGGCGAGATCACCGGTTGGTGGAGCGCCACGGACCTCGCCTCGCACCCCCGCGTCGGATGATGACAGCGGCAACGACGGTGCCGGGGAGGGCACAGCCGCCGATGTCTCGACGAAATGACCGGGTCGACCTCACCCGCGGGGCGCGTCGTCGCGCGACGACGAGGAGCACCGCGACGGTGAGCCCGCGCCGGTCGTCTTTCCATCTCCCCCGCCGCCGGACGATGCTCAACGCACCAAGGAACGTGTACTCGCACGGTGAGAGCGATCGAGAACACGAACTCCCTGACGGAGACCCGCTGGCGCATCCGTGATCTGGTGGCGCAGGAGTCGCCGTGCGATCGTTGCGTCACGAAGGTGCTCCGCGGTCGCCTGGGATCGCCGTGATGTCGCGTCGCTTCGGCAGCAAGCGTGTGCCCGATGCCTCGGCGGCCGAAGCCGCGCTCGAGGTGATGGACGCGGAGGAGCTGCGGGGGACGATTCGCGAGCTGATTCCGTGGCTCGACCGGGCGGTCCAGGCGCGGCTCGTCGACACGCTGGTGGAGAAGGCGGCGAGGAGCTCCGCGGACAGTGCCGGCCTAGCTTTCCAGAATGGTTGCGGTGAGGCCCGGAATAGCCGAGAAGTCGGAATCGAAGGTCAGAAGGTGACCGCCGCAGTCGAGCGCCGCCGCGATCAGGTACGCACCTGCGCACCTGCTTCTTCGGACAGCTTCCGGCTAGAGTGCCCGGGCCGTCCCTCGTTGACTACAGATCGGAGGTCCTACTGGGCGTCGTCCGGCCAGGGTGCGGTGCTGCGCCAAGCAGTGATGTTCGCTTCTCGAGGCGTCGCAGAGTACCTGGCGAGATCGCCACCAACTGGACCCGAGCTGTCCGCGACGTGAGCTACACTGCGCGTATGGACCGGGAGACTGCAGACGACATCAAGGAGGCGTTCCGTCACCACGTGAGAGTTCTCGGCGAGGAGCTCCATACTCGGCTCGAGGCTGTCGCCGACGGTCAGCAGCGGCTGGAACGGCGAGGAAGACCGGTTCTCCGGTCTCGAGTCGACGATGCGCCGCGAGTTCGACGAGACCCGCGCTCTGGTGCGCCTGTCGTAGCGTGAGCTGGCGCAGCGCCTCTCAACCGTCGAGTCCGACGTCACCGACATCAAGTCGCGGCTGGCGCAGGTGGAGTCGCGGGCCGGCAAGGCCGGAACGGACGATCACCGCCGTAGTGCCGCCCCTCGAAGACTTCACGGACGCTCGGTTGCGCAGCCATTTCGGTCGCGGCGAGCGTACCTCTCGGGCCAGCGCGAAATGAGCCCGCCGATGGACGAAGCGAGTCTCATCGAGAAGCTCCGTCGGGTCGAAGCGCTCTTTGCCGGAGCGACCACCGAAGGCGAGCGGGATGCCGCGGAGCATGCCCGGCGCCGGATCCTCGACCGGTTGCGGCAGTGGGAAAGAGAGGAACCTCCGGTCGAGTATCGCTTCTCGATGGCCGACATGTGGTCGCGCAAGGTCTTCGTGGCTCTGCTTCGCCGGTACGAGATTCTCCCCTATCGCTATCGAGGGCAGCGGTACACCACGGTGATGGCGAGACTGACACGACGGTTCGTGGACGAGACCCTGTGGCCGGAGTTCACGAGCATCTCGCAGGCGCTCGGAATCTACCTGGCAGAGGTGACCGAACGGGTCGTCCACGAAGTGATCCACGGCGACAGCTCGGAGGCCGAGGTCGTTCGTGGGCCGGAACAGCTCTCCACCGGACTGGAACCGCCGGTGGGGCCTACCCCGAAGAGCGATCCTCGTTCGAGGCCGGCGTCGGCCGAAGGCACGCGAGTCGCCGGGTCCGGTGCCCCGGATCGTGTCGAGAAGGGGCATCAGACGGCCAAGGGACGTCGCAGCAAGAAGCGGAAGAGAAGGAAGCGCCGATAGCGCGTGGGGCGCTCCCCTCTCGGGATTCACGAAGCGGCGAGGCTCCGACGGACTTCACATGCACCCGCGTGCGTGGGAGCATAGCTCATGCAAACGACCATGGAGGCAAGCCAGCCCCAGCGCGCGATCTTCCCGCGCCTGGCCCGATCTCCGATGCTTGGGCGAAGCAACGTCGCGCCGCGCAGAGCCTCCTGGGCGTCGGCGCCGGATGCGCTCCAAAGTACGGTGCGCAAGAGGAGTCAGGCTAGTCGAACGGGCGCAGCCATGAAGAGCGGCGCCCGACGGGCGCCACCAAAGAGAAACCCTGTGTAGACGCAAGACGCTCCCTGCCCCGTCAGCTGCAAGCGATTGTTCGGCGGCATTCACCGTAATGCGTTTCACGCCGCGTGAACGGTGACTCGAAGCTTCAGCCCGGCTTCCCGCAGCTGATCTTGAAGAGCCAGCCGTACGAACTGCGCTTGGTTGTGACCTAGGGCAGCTGCAAACTGCGCGGCGCGCTGAAGACTCAGGGAGCGCCGGCCATGTTCGATGTCGGAGAGGTGCGTTCGGGAAACGCCCAGCCGCTGTGCGAACTGAGCGAGGCTTTCGCCTTCGGTGTCTCGGATGGCCGCCAAGGCGCTTCCAAGGCTCAGCGGGCCCCCCATCAGGTTCTCGAGGTATGCGGTGTCCGACTCGGACCGGCGATTGCGTTTAGTAGTCATGCTTGTTCACCTCTTCGACGTAGACGGCGTCGACGGATGCTTCGCCGCGCACGATATAGATGGCTCGATAGGCGTCGCTGAGCCGGATGGCCCTGTAGCCCTGCCAGTCACCCTGCAGGGGATGATCTCTGAAGCCTGGGACCGCCCGAGCCGCGGCGAGCCCCCTCAAAACAGACCAAATCGCGCCAAAGCGCGAACTTTCGGACGATGTGTTGCGGAACCTTGGCAAGTTGCTTCCTCGCGGTCTTGGACAGCTTGACATCCACTGACGCAGTGTACCCATAAGTAGGGTACAGTCAAGGGCGGATGGTAGAATGCGCCTTACGCAGGGGATTGCGGCACGAACGCTCCCCCACACAGGATGCTGGCCTGGTCGTCGACATCCAGCTCGGCCGCCAGCGAGATATCTGTCGCGAAGCCAGCCTGAACCAGTTCGGTCCCCGAGGTGCATCGCAGTATTGTGTCGGGTAGATGGAACTGGGCGGCGAAGACGACTGAACACGGAGCTTCGAAGCAGATCGTGGACCCGTTGGGGGAGGGCAGGACGATGCGGGTCTGCGGCGGCAACGCGCGGAGCGACGCAGGCGACAGGGAGTACGTGCTTGACCCGCGCGAGGCAGCAAGCAGAGCGTCGTGCCGTCGAGCATACTCTGCGGCGCGATCGTCTCGCCAGACGAACGGGAGGACGACGGCCTTTCGCGACAAGGCTACCGACACGGCGGTCGAGAACGACAGCACGTCGACGACAACAGCAACGGGGTCGTCCATTGCGACTGTCCTGAGCCCCACGAGCCCCCACTCGAAGCGCACCTCGTAGGATTCTTGGCGCGCGTAGTCAGTCATGGGAGTGCTGTCTGCCGAACGGCTTGGTTTCAGCTGCAGGCCTCGTCAAAAGCTAATCGAACGCGGCGACGCCGTCAACAGCGGCGCGCTACGCGCGCCACCCTATGATGGACTCGAGCAAACGCATTCACCTCGACAGGCCTGTCGGCTGCAAACCTGAGTTAGGAAGCGATAACCTTCTCCAGTGATTACCGAATCGGGAGTATGCGTAACGCGCGTCTTGGGTCGATCACCAAGAGTGCACCAGCGTCGAGGGTCTGTGCATGTTGCTGCAGTACAGAGATGAGGAGCGGGCCGATTGCCTCAGGCGAGGTGTCTTGAGCACGCCTTGGACGACGCTGGGCCCGCGAGCGCGGGTGTGAGCGAGCAGCGCGCCGAAATCGAGGTCGTGCCTAAAGACGACGAGGCTGTCCTGCTGCGCGTAGGAGAATATGGTGGCATCGGTGGCACGGGGAGCACCCACGTCAGTCCAGTGGACCACAGGCGGAAGCGGACCATGGGTTTGCGAGCACACGCCCGGCCTGGTCCTGGCGGCAACTCCCAAAGGCGTTTCAGAGCGCGGCAGCGGGTCCGTGAGTGGTGCGGGCGGGAGGGAGCCTCGGTCGGGACGTGGTGTGCCGTAGATGCTCGAGGATGCGCTCGATGGTGGCTCGCCGCGTGATGAAGCCGGCCACGCCTCTCCCGACTCGTCGCCGGACGATCGACGCCGACGTACTCCGCGAGCATCAGCGCAGCGCCTCCCGAGAGATCGCCGCATCGACATCGGTGATAGACTTCGACCAAACAGGTCTTGACGAATCATTGCGAGGAACCCAGCCTCGGCGTTGTAACACCGCGCGCAGGATGCACTCTGCTCGGTCCTCGTTCCTCCGGCGTTTTTTCGTACCCAATCCCAGCGCGCCATGTCGATACTCAGGAACCCCCCAATGTTGATACTCCGGAACCTCGTAGCCACCGCGTTCGTTCTCTCACTTGGCGTCGTAGCGTCGGCTCAACAGATCTCGAAAGAAGAGCTCGTCTTCCTTACTCCCGAATGGAAAGGGGAGCGTTTCGAGGATGGCCGACCGAAAGTAGCTGACGACATTCTCGATCGCATGAGGCTGGTCACCCTGGAAGAAGCCTGGGCGGTGTTGCGGGGCACGAATTTCAAGCATCAGTACGAGGGCGACTGGATGACGATCAATCCAGATGATGTTCTCGTCGGGCGTGCCGTCACGGCGACCTTCATGCCTGGACGACCGGATATCCATCGCGTGATCGACGACCGTGGTCACCACCAAGACGGCAGAGTCAAATCGCAGAACTCCTGGGCGATCGACATGCTGGTCGCGCGAGACGTGTATGTGGTCGACCAGTTCGAAGCCCACGTCGATGGCCCGACAATCGGCGACAACCTCGGCAACTCGATTCACGCCAAGACCGGCAATGGAGTCGTCTACAACGGAGCGCTTCGCGACATTTCCGGCCTCGAGGAGATCGGCTCATTCACGTCGTTCTTCAAGAGCTATCACCCGTCTCATCATTTGAACCAACCGGATGGTCAGCTCAATACGACACTCGTCGGAATCAACCAGCCAACCCGGATCGGTCATGCCACGGTCATGCCGGGCGACGTGGTTTTGGGGCGGGATGGCGGTGTGATCTTCATCCCACCTCACTTGGCCGAGCAAGTCGTCAAGACTTCGGAGGTCGTGCGGTTGCGCGACATGTTCGGTCATGAACGGCTCCGCGAGCAGAGATACACACCAGGGCAGATCGATACACGCTGGTCGGATGAGATCGAGAAGGATTTCTCCGAGTGGTTGAACGAGCACATTGACGAACTGCCGGTACCCAAGGAGCGGGTTCAGGAGCTGCTCGAAACGCGAACCTGGTAATCGAGATGATGAAAAGGCTAGAGTCGCGTCGTTCCTTCCTGGGCAAGTCGGTAATGGGCTCGGCGCTCGGAGCGGGCGCCCTCGCCGGGTTCGGAAGCGAGCTCGAATCCGCGGTCGAGGCAGCACAGAAAACCTCGGCTCCTTCCGATCTCGAGATCACCGGCATCAAGTGCGGCTACATCCGCAGTCAGCACCGGTTGTTCGTGAAGATACACACGAACCAGGGTATCTGGGGATGCGGTGAAGGAGTCGATGCCGT
>Ga0214472_10006615_pt1 | contig 12146 bp, 10 predicted proteins | sample RVTome_6_FD_207662 | JGI IMG/M metagenome (GOLD analysis project Ga0214472, IMG submission 207662) | Soil microbial communities from uranium-contaminated site in the Upper Colorado River Basin, Wyoming, United States - RVT140D175 | ecosystem: Environmental > Terrestrial > Soil > Contaminated >...
TACGCTGTCCCCAGTGGCAGTCCGCCGGCCCTGGTAACCGATGTACCGAATGTGAAGATGCGAATCTCGCGGGCCGGCTTCCTTTCGTCGATGGCAAACGGGCGCATGTCCACGTACTCGGTGGGATAGTAGTGGAGCGACGCGCCTTCCCGAAACAGCCGGGGGATGTCCGATGCGTAGCCGTAGTCGTGAGAGAGTGACAGGGTCGAATACCGACGAATCCCGATGACATCCGGACGCCAGATCATTGCAATGGCAAACTCCACAACCACGAACAGGAGCACCGCGAAGAGGGCGGCTGTCGGCACCCGCCGAAAGCTCCTAAAACTGGAAATAAATAAAGGTTCGTCCACCAGATGCTCCTGCGGTCGCGAGTAGCACCGCCATGATCAAAAACAGGATGCCCTTGCCCCACCAGCTCAGGCGATCCAGGACATGCATGTCCCCGGATACTTCCTTGGCCACCTGGATCGCGAGTAACGGCGTCACGTAGCAAGCCAGGCGGACGAGGTCTTTGACTGCAGCCGATGTATCGCCAAGCTCGAATACGATCCGGTGGAGGTATCCGAGGCTCTGTCCGACCGAGTCGGCGCGAAAGATCAGCCAGCCGAGGCAGGCGAACTGGAACGTAACTACGATCGAAACCAGCGTCCATGCGCGTCCTACCCCGGCAAGAAGACCTCGCAGGGCGGCGATCACGGGGCTGAAGATGCGGTACGCCACCAGCAGGATGCCCTGGTACAACCCCCACACCACGAACGTCTAGGCCGCACCATGCCACAGTCCACCGAGGCCCATGGTGAGCATGAGATTGGTGTAGACGCGCAGTCTTCCACGCCGGCCGCCGCCGAGGCTGATGTAGAGATAGTCTCGCAGCCACGTGGAAAGGCTGATGTGCCATCGTTGCCAGAATTCCTGCACGTTCCGCGAGAAGTACGGCATGCGGAAGTTCAGCATGATCTCGAAGCCCATTAGCTTCGAAATACCGCGCGCGATATCAGAGTAACCCGAGAAATCTCCGTAGATCTGGAACGCGAAGGCATAGAGCGCTACCAGCAACTCCGCGCCCGGCAGGTCAGCACCCGGGGCAAAGGCGCGGTCGACGAGCGGTGCGAGGCTGTCGGCAATGAACACCTTCTTGAAGAGTCCAAAAAAGACCAGCCACAGGCCGCGGTAGAACTCGACCTCCGTCACCCGGCGAGGCATTTCGACTTGTCGAAGCAGGTTCGCGGCCCTTTCGATCGGGCCTGCCACGAGCTGCGGGAAGAACGCGACGAACACCGAGAAATCGAGCAGGCTCCGCGTCGGAGTCATGGCCCTGCGGTAGATGTCGATCGTGTAGCTCATGGTCTGGAACGTGTAAAACGAGATCCCTACGGGAAGAACGACATGGAGGGTAAACGAGTCGAGCTCCCAGCCGAAGCGCATGGCGAGGTCTTGCAGACCCCCGGAGAAGAAACCGAAGTACTTGAAAAACCCAAGCAGCCCCAGATTAGTGCACATGCTGATCAGCAGGTACCGACGTCGCGCAGACTGTTCATTGCTGCCGTGGATCGCCAGCCCACAGAAGTAATCGACGACGGTCGAGCCAATGATCAAGGTCAGGAATCGCCAGTCCCAGTACCCGTAGAAGACATAGCTCGTGACCAGCAGCAACACGTTCTGCGCACGATGCCGCATGCAGACGTAAAGCCCGTAGGTGATGGCGAAGAAGATCCCGAATGTGAGTGAGTTGAAGAGCATTGTGGTCTCTTGGAATTCGGCCGCCCGACGAGATCGGCGACAGATTACTGATTGTGTTGTAGAAGTCACGCCCTGATCAGTGACACTGGGGCGCTGTGTCCGAAAACAGGGTCGCCGCCGCCGTGGTCAGACCTGTTCCTGCCATTTATGCGATTCGGCCTCGAATCTGGCGTCTAGACTGCCCCTCGGAATCCCCGGGGATGCGCCCCCGGATCAAACGACTCCACATGCTGCGCGTACCACTCAGGCAGGCCCCATTCCCTGACGCATTCCGCAAGCTGAGCAACGTAGCCGGGATCGGCCAGACCGTCCTCCATGTTTGGCGCGATGTAACACAACGCCGGAACGGATTCACCATCCATGGTTTTGGAGATGACCGGCTCGGGTCGGTACACCAGACCGTAGCGATCCTCGAGTTCCTGATAGAGGTGGTCGAGATCGCTGCGTGCCAGGCTCACGACGGCTCCGTACGCATTGGACCCAGACACGCGCTCGAGGTTTACCCGTGGACGGATCGACAGTCGAAATCCTTCCAGGCAGGCGGGCTTCAGATCGCGTGGTGTGATTCCGTATTCGATCAGAACCGCGCGATTCATGAACGTACCGTAGAAGAAGACCCATACGTTTGGGTTATCGGTTTCCAACCTCTGTCTCCTGGGGCATGATTCCATGGGGTGGCATCCCGCTTCTGGTGACCTCCCCCCCGTTCAACACTACTTAATCCAACCTTCGGGGAATCCGCACCACCATATTCAGAGAAGGGAACGACCGTGCGAACACGGGCAATTCTGATCGACCGCCTTGGTCCACCCGAGCGACTCGTGGAGAGGGATGTCGAACTCGCCGATCTCGGCCCGGATCAGATCCACGTTGAAGTGCAAGCCGCCGGCGTGAACTTTGCCGATCTGATCATGCGCATGGGACTCTACGGGACGGTGCCGCCGCGACCATTCAGTCCTGGCTTCGAGGTCGCCGGAACCGCGGCGCGCGTCGGCGCGCACGTGGAGTCCATTCGTGAGGGGGATCGAGTCATCGCCTGGTCACGCTTCGGTGGCTACGCACACGATGTGGTCGTGGAGGCAAGGAATGTCCATCTCCTGCCCGATGAACTGGATTGGGTCGATGGGGCCGCGATTCCCGTCGTTTTTGCCACCGCGTGGGCCTGTCTGTTTGGCGTCGGTCGGGCCGTCGCTGGGCAGACAGTGCTCGTGCTCGGAGCCGGCGGCGGCGTCGGAACGGCCGCGGTACAGCTGGCAAGAGCAGCCGGGCTGGTCGTGTACGGAACCGCGGGAACCCAGGAAAAACGTGATTTCGTCGTGAAACTGGGAGCTACGGAGTGCTTCAACTCTCGTGGGAACTGGGAGAATCCATTGGTGGCAACAATCGGCAAGCGTGGGCTGGACATCGCGCTCGATCCATTGGGAGGCGCCGCAACCGCTGCCTGTCGGCGACAGCTCGCCTCGATGGGGCGGCTCGTGGTCTACGGGATGAGCCTTGCCGTGCCAGGCGTCCGCCGCAACTGGCTTGCCGCCGCCTTGACCTGGCTGCGAACTCCCCGGATCCATCCCATGTCGTTGGTTCGTGGGAACCTCAGCGTTTCCGGCGTACACTTGCTTCATCTCTCCAGTAAGCAAGACCTCGTGCAGCAAGCCTTTGAAGAAATGTTGCCGAAGTTTCGATCTGGAGAGCTCCACCCGGTGCTCGACCGTGTGTTCTCGCTCGATCGTGATGGAGCAGTGCAGGCGCATAGGCGACTACACGCGCGAGAGAACCTGGGCAAGGTCGTCCTCGCGCGCGAGACCTATGACGGAAGCCGAGGGCACCATTCTCGCGGATAAAATCGTGGTGTCGAGGACAGGGACGTCGAGGACAGCGACGATGACGCAGAAATATAGGCGGCGCATGAGAGATGCTCTTATTCGACGTGATCCGGTGAACGGGAAAAGCTGGCTGCGCGACGTCCGAAAGTGTCGTGAGGATACACTCGCGATCGGCATGTCAGGACTTTCCCGGAATCCCTAGACAGCTCGAGGTCTGGTTTCCCTACAGGCTGCGATAATTCCCAATCTGGGATATAGTAGCGTCGCTATGCCAAACGGGGATTCTGACCACTTCGGGCCCGACGCCGAGAACGACGCCGATCACCACCGCCCACTCGACGGCGACGACGCCAGCACTCTGCCGACCCCCCCCCGATCCAGCCGTAGATCGCCAGATCGACCCCTACCGCCTGCTCGAGCGCCTGGGTGAAGGCGGCATGGGCGAGGTCTACCTGGCCGAGCAGAAGACCCCCATCAAGCGCCGGGTCGCCCTGAAGCTCATCAAGATGGGAATGGACACCAAGGAGGTCATCGCCCGCTTCGAGTCCGAGCGCCAGGCCCTGGCCATGATGAACCATCCGAACGTGGCCCGGATCTTCGACGCCGGCAGCACCGACACCGGCCGCCCCTATTTCGCGATGGAGCATGTGCCCGGTGAGCCCATCACTACCTGCTGCGACAGACACAAGCTGGACATCAGAAGCCGCCTGGAGCTCTTCATCCCAGTTTGCCAGGCCATCCACCACGCCCACCAGAAAGGGATCATCCACCGGGACATCAAGCCGTCAAACGTGCTGGTGGCGGTGGAGGGCGGCAAGCCGGTGCCCAAGGTGATCGACTTCGGCGTGGCCAAGGCAACGCAGCAGGCTCTGACGGAGAAGACGATCTTCACGATGCAAGGGAAGCTGGTGGGGACACCGGCTTACATGAGCCCCGAGCAGGCGGAGATGACGGGTCTGAACGTGGACACGACCAGTGACGTGTACTCGTTGGGGGTGTTGCTGTACGAATTGCTGGTTGGGGCGCAACCGTTTGACGCCCAACAGCTAAGAGAAGCAGGGATCGTGGAGATCCACCGGATCATCCGTGAGGTGGATCCGCCGAAGCCGAGCACGAGGATCGGAACCTTGGGTAAGTCTGCGACGGAAAGTGCGGCCAGGCGGCGCGTGGAACCACGGGCTTGGCAGAAGCTCCTGCATGGTGAGCTGGACTGGATCACGATGCGGGCCATGGAGAAGGACCGGTCCAGACGTTATCAGAGCGCCTACGCGTTCGCGGAGGATGTTGACCGATATCTGCGGCACGAGGCGATATCGGCCAGTCCGCCGTCTCGGGTCTACAAGTTCAGGAAATTCACTTCAAGGCATAAGGGGGGCGCTGCATTCGCCGTGACCGTGTTGATCCTGCTGATTGGCTTCGGTGTCTCGATGGGAATCCTCCGCGAGAAAGCCGAGAAAGCGCGGGACAATGCACAAGCCCGCGCGTTGGAGCTGGAACAGGTAACAGCCTTCCAGGCGTCGATGCTCTCCGGAATCGACACCGAGGAGATGGGTCACGCACTCTATGCGGATCTTCGTGAGCGGGTTGTAGAATCGCTCGCAACGGACGGAACGTCGCCGGTTGAGATGGAATCAGCACTGGCAGCGTTTGACCAGATGCTCCGCCGGGCCAACGCCACCGACGTGGCGCTCGAGCTGCTTGATGAGCAGGTGCTGAACCGGGCGGTCGAGACGCTCGAGAAAGAGTTCTCGGAACAACCTCTGGTCCGCGCCGCTCTGCAACAGACGCTATCGATTTCGTACCGGGAGATCGGTCGTTACCCACCGGCGGTGCCGCTACAGGAAGCGGCGCTCGACACCCGGCGCCGCGTGCTGGGTGACGATCACTCCGAAACTCTGAAATCGATCAACAGCATGGGCGAACTTCTCTTTTCGATGGGCAAGCCCGACGAGGCGCTCGCCTATTACCGCGAGGCGCTGGAGGGCAGCCGCCGCGTGCTGGGCGATGACCACTCCGAGACGCTGCACTCGATCAACAACATGGGCGACATTCTTCATTGGATGGACAAGCTCGACGAGGCACTCGTCTACCGCAGCCAGGCATTGGAGGGTCAACGCCGCGTCCTGGGTGACGACCATCCGGAGACGTTGACCTCGATCAACAACATGGGCGCGCTGCTCAATTCGATGGGCAAGTCCGACGAGGCGCTCGTCCACTGCAGCGAGGCGCTGCAGGGCCAACGCCGCGTGCTGGGCGACGACCACCCGGAGACACTGAATTCGATCAATAACATGGGTCTCTATCTGCAATCGATGGGCAGGCTCGACGAGGCACTCGTCTATTACCGCGAGGCGCTCGAGGGCAGGCGACGGGTTCTGGGTGACAACCACCCGAGGACGCTGATCTCGATCGGAAGCATGGGCAACATACTCAAGGCGATGGGGAAGCTCGACGAAGCGCTTCCCTACTACCTGGAGACTCTGGAGGGCAGGCTTCAAGCGTTGGGCGACGACCACCCGAAGACACTGCTCTCGATCAGTCTCGTGGGCGTGCTGCTCAAGTCGATGGGCAGGCTCGACGAGGCCATCGTCTACCTGCGCGAGGCACTGGATGGTGGTCGCCGCGCCGTCGGCGACGACCACCCGGCGACGCTGCAATCGATCATCATCATCGGCAGGCTGCTCCTGGATCAAAGCAAACCCGAGGAAGCCACTGCGCTCCTCGAACCGGCGGAGGCCGCGGCCCGCCGCGCATTCACCGGTGACGGCGCGTTGCCTCTGGGAATTTTCCTCACCGTACTCGGTCGGTCACACGCCGCGACGGGCGCGTTCGACGCAGGCCAGACCAACCTGAACGAGGCCGACGCGATCCTCCGCGAGGCGCCAGGAGTGGAGACGGATCACCGCAAGGAGACGTTGACCAATCTTGTGGAACTCTACGAGGGCTGGCACGTCGCTGAGCCTGGTGCAGGGTACGATCGTAAAGCCGCCGAGTGGCGAAGCAAGTTGGCAGAGCTATAGGCAGGGTAGAGGAGCATGACGCCGCCGCGCTCCTCTTCCTGACATCCAGTCCGTCACGGTGAACACTTGTTCGTGGCCGCCGCAACGTGGCGACGGGGGAGGTCGTGTGGACCGTGGGCCTCGGGGCGGAGGGGTGAGTACGGATCTGCTCCTGCACGAGGGCAGCATCATCCTGGGCGTGGGGGATGGACGTCTGCTGCGCGTCGATCCCGCCGATGGCACGCTGCTCGGTGAGACCGACCTCTCAGCCAACCATCGCACGGCGCCGCGGACGATCAAGGCCGTGGGCGGAAAGATTTACATCGGGGCCTTCGTTGGGACGTTACTGGCGTATCGCTGGTAAGACAGGGCATGCAGCCCACCAACCATGGTGCCGTCAATCAGGCGATTCTACGCTCTGCGACAACTTCCCTGAGAGTTGCCGCCCCATCCGGGGAGCTATATAGATAGATTACGGACTCGGCCGCAGAGCCTCACACTTGGGCATTCGGGGCCAAACTGTGCGACAGGCTCTCGGAGTCTGACGATCGTCACCCGGCTGCAACTGCTCTCGCGACCCTATGGGGTGCTACCGAACGTAGATCAAAATGTGTAGAATCCGAGGAAGTCGCCGGTCCGGCGAGTGGGCGAGGAACCACAAATCCAGGCCGGGCGAGGCGGTGGATTCAGGGCTAGGTGGAGGGAAAGATGTCGGATCCCAACCCAGCAATGGAGTACGTACTCGACCGCGGCCATGTGATTGCGCCCGCCCGCCGGCCCGAATACGGACTCCAACAGCGGTTCTGGAACCGGCTGCTGGGGCGGATCGGATGGAAAGTCGTCGGGACCTGGCCCACGCCGAGCAAATTCGTCATGATCGTGGCGCCACACACTTCCAACTGGGACATGCCTCTGGGTTTGTTGGCGGGATTCGCCAGCGGCATTCTGCGCCGGTGGCCGTACGGCTTCATGATGAAGGACGATCGGTTCAAGAAGCCCTTCGGATCGTTCATGCGGAAGCTGGGCGGGCTGCCCATTGATCGCAGGAACCCCAACGACGTCGTCGACCAGATGCGCGCGGCGTTTGCCCAACGTGAGAGCTTCATTCTGGCCATCGCTCCGGAGGGCGCCCGGCGAAAAACCGAGTACTGGAAGAGCGGATTCTATTTCATCGCGCTGGCGGCCGCGGTTCCCGTGGTGCCCATCTCCTTCGACTACGGCCGTAAGGAAATTGGACTGGGGGAAGCCATCCACATGACCGGCGACAGAGACAAGGACATCGGCGTGCTCCGGGAGTTCTTCCGGGACGTCACCCCCCGTTATCCGAACAGATTCGGCTTCGTGAGGTTTCGAGACTAACACCGTGCCGGGCGCTGTGAGTTCAGATCGGACAATGCGGACGGAATCCACCGTAACGACCAGTTGGAGCTTTCGGCGACCTTCACGTCACCAGCCGCCGACCCGCGCTTTGACAGCATCACCTCGACGGTGTGGATCGACGTTGCCGTACTCGACGACGACGATGACGATCTCTTCGGCTTTGCCTCGCGAAGCGTCGCCCTTGACGGCAGTACGCTTGCGGGCGGCTCGCCGACGGTGGTGGAGAGCTACGATCCCGAGGGTTGGATCCGGCAGGGAGAGGAGCCCTGTAGCGGCGCGTTCTCGCGTAACGCCACCTTCACCAGCGACTCCGACGCGCAGTCGATCAGCCATGTCGTGACGCACGACTGTCAGACTGGTGGCAGCTCCGCACTGCAAATCGACTTCGCGGATGCGACCGCATACAGCCAGGATATCACCTGGGACGGCGCTGGCACGGCCACCCTCGCGGCGACACATCGCGATGGTACAACGGTCGTAGGTGGCTTCGATGAGGCCGGCGGGGCCTTCACGCTGACCACGAACTTCCCGCGGGGTCATGACCCGGTGCAGGTCGTGCAGAGTGGCAGCATCATCGGAACGACTCGAAGCTACAACGTGGTCGCGACCTTCGTCGACCAGAGCACGGAGAGCCTCGACGTCACGAGCGAGCTGCTCGCCGACGGCACGAGCAGCTTCGCGGCCGTCTTTGATCCGACCACGGGCGCTCTCGCCGGGTCGGCCACCGGATCCGACGGCGGAACGATTGACTTCACGATCACGCCGCAGCCAGACGGGACGCGCCTGTTCGTCTTCACGGCGAGTGATCCAGTCGACGAAGTCACGGTGGCTGGGATACTCGTCCTGCAGGCGGACGGCAGCGGCTGCGGCACCATCACCATCCGGCGCGGCGGATCGAGTCTCACCCTGCCGGTCTGCTTCGACGCGGACGGCGTCGGCGAGATCGACGGAGACCCCGTGGGTGCCTAAGCGGCGAGCCATGTACGAGGTTTCGGATTGGCCGAGGCCTTTGATTCACGGAAACCCCGTCTCGAGAGTGAGGCGGGGTTTTCGTAGGTGGCCTGGCATGATGATCGTTCGTGGCCGTCAGTACCCGCCGTCGTCCATCTCCACGTAGCCGAGCGCCTTGAGTTGCTCTCGTAGCTTCTGGTCGATCTCGATGTGTTCCACTTCGCCGAACCGAGGCTTCAAGCCGGATTCGAACTGCATCATCAAGCCCTCGAGCGCGTCGGCCAGCTCTGCCCATTCGACGGCTCGATCGTGCTGCTCGCTTGGGTCCGCCGCGAGATCGAAGAACTGCCGCGTCCCCGCGTTGCTCAGGATCAGCTTGCGGTTGCCGAAGATCTCCGAGCGCATCACAAGTCCGTCGGGAGGACTCCCCAGATCACGGCGCTCGAGGTGAGAGTAGAGAGGGGTGGAATTCGTGAAGTCGCCCGCGATTAGGTCCAAGACGCTCGACCCCTGACACTCCGGCGGCATTTTCAGGCCGCAGATCGCCGCCAGGGTTGGGAAAATGTCGACGATGCTGACCCGACTCTCCACGACCTGCCCCGTCGGCCATAGGCGAGGGCAGTACATCATCAGCGGGATGTCGATCAATTCGGAGTAGAGCGTGTGTCCGTGGTTGTCGCTCCCGTGGTCGCCAAATTCCTCGCCGTGGTCGCTCAAGATGACCAAGAGCGTATCCTCGTCCCAGCCGAAACGCCCGAAGAGCTCCGCGATGTGGGCGTCGACGTGCCGGATCTCGCTGTCGTACCGAGCGATTCGCTCGTTCCCCGGAACTCGGAACTCGTCGAACCAGGGGTTCCGTTCGTGATAGGGGCGGTGCGGATCCAGGAAGTGGAGGTAGAGGAACGTTCGGCTTCGCTCGCGAATATCGTCGAGCCAGTCCAGTGCGATCGCGCTGACGTGCTCAGCGCCTTCATCGTTCATCTCGTGAAAGCGATCGAAGCCTCGTCCAAATCCGAGCTTCCTGCTGATATTCACGTTGTCTGAGATGCCAAGGGTCGCGTAGTCCGCATGTTGGAAAAGCTCTGGAAGGAGCATCAAGTCGTCGGGGAGGCGATTCACCTCGATGCCCAGTCGGTGGCCAACGATCAGCCCCGTGCGCACTCCATGTTGAGCCGGGTACAGCGAGGTGAACAGCGAGGCCACAGCCGGAGCGGTCCACGAGGAGGTCGAGTGTGCATGGCGGAACACGACGGACTTGGTCGCCAGCTCTTCGAGAAACGGCGCCACCGCTACGCCGTACTCGGACGGTGGCAGACGATCGGCGCGAAGCGTATCGATCAGAATCAGGACGACCCGAAGGTCTCCGTCTCGCCGGGGCTGCGGGGACGGTAACCCGCCGTCGCAACCCGATCCGAGGAGGGTCAGCAGTGAAAGGGCCCGAAGGAGCCGGGTCGAGAATGGATGTGCCGTAGTGACCTCCCGCGCTGGGGGCCAAATCCGAAGGCCAGATGTCCTGTCAGGAACGGCGGCATCCTCCGCCCTTGAATAGTACCGCAAGCGCCAATGCGTGGCTAGCGGTGCCCCCTCAGGGCTGCTGCAGCATCACCATTCGCCTCGACGAGAAGCGGTCTATGTCAGCGGAGCGACCGAGTCTCAGACACGATTGAAAGGGCTCCTCGGGATGACAGTCGGCCGACGGGGAACCTGTCGATGCTGGACGGCATCGGCGCGGAGAGGGTTGCCATGAATGGCGAGCTGCCGGAGCCTGACATGACCCCGACCTGACCCCGACCTGACCCACCAACACGGCAATCTCGAAATCCCTCGGCGAGCGCGTCACATCCCAGAAGAACCTCCTGGTCGTGCTCGGCATGGCTGTCCTGGTCGGCACCGGCGAACGCATGGCGGAACGCTTCCTGCCGCTGTACCTGGTCGTGCTCGGAGGCGGTGCGCTCTCGGTCGGACTGCTCAATGCCTTGGACAATCTGCTCGGAGCTCTCTACGCCTTCCCCGGCGGCTATCTGAGCGATCGCATCGGCACCAAGCGAGCGCTGTTGATCTTCAATCTGATTGCGATGTTCGGATTCTCGATCGTCATCGTGTTTCCCGCCTGGCAGGCCGTGCTCGTCGGCGCCTGTTTCTTCATCTCCTGGACGGCCATTTCGCAGCCGACGACGCTGAGCCTGATCGCCCAGGTGCTGCCCAGCAATCGGCAGACGATGGGCGTTTCCCTGCATTCCCTGGTGCGGCGCGTACCCAAGGCGCTGGGCCCACTGCTCGGTGGCTGGTTGATCGCGACTCGGGGAGAGGTAGAGGGCGTCCGTGTCGCGTTCGTGATCGCGTTGCTGTTGAGCGCGGTCTCGCTGGTGCTGCAGCAATTCTACTTGGACGACGATCGACCGGTCGTGCGCCGGGCTCAGGCGAATCCATGGCGTGCGCTGCGGGCGATGAGCCCGGCATTGCGCCGTCTATTGGTGGCCGACATCCTGATCCGCTTCTGCGAGCAGATACCCTATGCGTTCGTCGTACTCTGGGCAGTTCAGATCGTCGGAATCTCTCCCGCACAGTTCGGTGTGTTGTCGGCCGTGGAGATGGTCGTCGCCATGCTGGTCTATATTCCAGTCGCCTACTTCGCCGATCGCAGCACGAAGAAGCCCTTCGTAGTCACCACCTTCGTCTTCTTCACACTGTTTCCTCTTCTGCTGTTGATCGCCGATTCGCACGCGATGTTGTGGGTTGCGTTCCTCGTGCGCGGACTGAAGGAGTTCGGCGAGCCGACGCGTAAGTCGTTGATCCTCGAGCTTTGTCCGCAGGACAGTAGGGCCAGCAGTTTCGGCGCCTACTATCTCTCGCGCGATGTCGTGGTCTCGGTCGCAGCTTTCGGTGGCGCCTTGCTGTGGCAGATCGCGCCGCAGCTGAATTTCCTCGTGGCCTTTGCGCGTGGGCTTGCGGGAACCCTCTACTTCGCCCGGTGGGGGCGGGATCTCCGCGACTGAAGGGAATCGCCAGTCTCTCGGTGCCCCGGATTTGGGGATTCGATACCGAGTTTGTTCAACAGCCCGGCCGAAGCTCGGCGCAGAGTCCGATTCGACGAGACATCAGATCGAATGGACTAAGTGGTAAGGAGTGTGTCCAGCCAAGGCAAGCATGTTCAGTGGGAGTCAGTCCCACCGGGGAAGAAGTCAGAATCCCCGTAGCTTGGATCGCATTGGTGGAGGAAACGAAGCTGATGAAGCCGATCGACAAAGCCCTC
>Ga0214472_10006616_pt1 | contig 12144 bp, 10 predicted proteins | sample RVTome_6_FD_207662 | JGI IMG/M metagenome (GOLD analysis project Ga0214472, IMG submission 207662) | Soil microbial communities from uranium-contaminated site in the Upper Colorado River Basin, Wyoming, United States - RVT140D175 | ecosystem: Environmental > Terrestrial > Soil > Contaminated >...
AAGGCGGGCCGCATCCGCGTGCTGGACTTCGGCCTGGCCAAGCTCATGACGACGCCGCGGCACGAGAGCGATGCCACCCTCGCCGCCGACGTCACCGGCGAGGGCAAGGTCATGGGCACCGCCTCGTGCATGTCCCCGGAGCAGGCCGAGGGCAAGGCGATCGACGCGCGCTCGGATGTGTTCACGCTGGGGATTCTGCTCTACCAGATGGCGACGGGTGAGAAGCCCTTCGTAGGTGACACGCCCATCTCGACGATCACCAGCATCCTGCGCGACGAGCCGGTTCCGGTGCAGGAACTCAAGCCGGATCTGCCGGCGCAGCTCGGCCGGATCGTGAAGCGCTGCCTGGAGAAGGATCCCGACCGGCGCTATGACACGGCCAAGGGGCTGAAGTTCGAGCTGGAGAGTCTGCGGGAGGACTCGAAGGAGTTGGCGGCGCCGGCGGATGCCGCTCCGGCCTCGCGAGGAAACTGGCGCTTGTCGGCGATTCTCGCCGCGGTCTCTCTGGGCGCGGTCATCATTATCGCGCTGCAGCAGCGGGACAAGGTGGCAGATCGTCCTGATGCGCCGCCACCCAATCCTGCGGAATCCGCAGCAGTGATTCCAGAGCAAGACCCCACAATCGTCGTCTTTCCCTTCGAAAATCTCGGCCCCGCCGAGGACGAGTACTTCGCCGGCGGCATCACCGACGAGATTGCGACGCGCCTCGTCGGCACGCGTGGCCTCGCAGTGATCAGTCGCAGCAGCGCGCGACAATATGACCGCACGGGCAAGACCATGCAGCAGATCGCCGACGATCTCGGCGTGGACTACGTGCTCGAAGGCTCGGTCCGGTGGCAGCGCATCGACGACGACAACAGCCAGGTCCGCGTCTCCCCCGTCCTGGTGCACGCGCCCGACGACCGCCAGATCTGGGCACAGAGCTACGACCGCGCCATGGAACAGATCTTCGAGATCCAGTCGGAGATCGCCGTGCAGGTGGCGAGTCAGATCGGCGCCGTCTTGATCGAAGGCGGCCAGACCGGCGCCGCCCCACCGACCCAGAACATGGCTGCGTATCATCAGTTCCTGCGGGCTCAGGTCGCCATCAACAACGACCAACTCGGCCGCAAGTCCTGGGAGGTCTCCCTCAAGCTCCTCTTGAACGTCACCGAATTGGATCCTGGATTCGCGGAAGCCTGGGCATATCTCGCGCGTGTCCACGCCGGCTTCTGTCACTTCAATTGGGATCGCACCCCGGAACGCCTGGAGGCCGCGCGCGTGGCTGCGGCACGCGTCCACGAATTGGCACCGGGCTGCGCCGCCGATCATCTCGCCGCGGGCTACTTCCACTACTGGGGTGAAAAGCGATTCGAGGAGGCAAGAGAGGCGTTCAACGCGGCGCTCGCGCTTCGCCCCGCCGACGTGGAGACGATGGAGGCGCTTGCCTTCGTCGCGAGGCGAGAAGGCCGCTACGAGGAAGCACTCTCGATGTTGAGAAAGGCGGAGCCGTCGACGCCCCAGAGTTGGCGCCTGCACTACAACCTGTCCGAGACACTCGGCATCCTGCGGCACTACGACGAAGCCATGGTCGAGATCGAGAAGGCCCTCGTCATCGATCCGGCCTCCGGCGGTGGATATCTCCAGAAGGGGGATCTCTTCGCGATCACCGGACAGCTTGATGAGGCGCTGGATGCCTTCCGAAGCTCCCCCGATCGGCCCGAGGACTTCCTCGGTGGATATCTGCGCTGCGCGATGGCCGCGGGCGAATTCGAGGAAGTGCGAGAAATCCTCGCCCCGCTCGGGCCCTACCTGCCGGCGCAGTTCGGCGATCTCTGCCCTGAGCTGTTCGAGGCCCAGATCGTCCACTTCACAAAGGGGCGCGAGGCCGCGGCAGATCTGTACGAGAGCGCTGCAGCCACGATCCGAGAGGTCATCGAGCAGCACCCCGACGACTCGAACCCGCGCTCCCTCCTGGGCGCGGCCCTGGCCGGACTCGGTCGATGCGAGGAGGCGGTCGAAGAAGCGGAAGCTGCCCTACGGCTGTTCCCCGCCGTCCGGGACCGCTGGCATGCCGACGGCCGCCAGAGGGAACTCGCTCGCGTGCACCTTCTGTGTGGAAACACGGGCGAAGCCGAACGGATCCTTCGCGAGCTCTGCAGAAAATCGACGAGCGCAATCTCGATTGAATACCTGCGCGGCGCCAAGCTCTACCAAGCCGACAGCCCCGTCCCCGAATATCGCGTCGTCGCGGACTTCAAGCTCTGATGGGAGCGCCGAGGAAGAAACGGGCGGCCAAGCAGACGCCGCCGCATAAGAAACCCGAGCATTTATCGGCCGTGCTACGAGCCTTATCGCGCCGTTATCCCGACGCCGACTGTGCTTTGCTGCATAACAATCCGTTTGAACTTCTTATCTCGACGATTCTGTCGGCACAATGCACGGACGCGCGCGTAAACATGGTTACCGCGGAGTTATTCAAGAAGTATCACGGCCCGAAGGATTTCACGCTGGTCCCCCAGGAGGAGCTCGAGAAAGACATCCGCTCGACCGGCTTCTTCCGCAACAAGGCCAAGAACATCCAGGCCTGCTGCGCCGAACTGCTGGAGAAATACAAGGGTGAGATCCCCGAGACCATGGCGGAGCTGTCAGCCCTGGCGGGGGTCGGCCGCAAGACCGCCAACGTCGTCCTGGGCAACGCTTTTGGCAGGCCCGACGGCGTGGTTGTGGATACCCACGTGAGCCGGATTTCGAATAAACTGGGCTTGACCACAACGCGCGACCCCATCAAGGCCGAGCGTGAGCTAAACCAGATCATCCCCCGCAAGGAGTGGGTGATGTACCCCCATCGCTTGATCCACTTCGGCCGCGAGATCTGTAACGCCCGTTCGCCCAAGTGCGACGAGTGTCCCCTCTACAAGTATTGTCCCACCCGTGCCTGAGGCTTTCCCATCATGACCGATCGTCCGCCCTTCCACCTCGCGATTCCCGTCGACGACCTGAACACCGCCCTATCCTTTTATAGGGACACCTTGGGCTGCGGAATCGGCCGCACCAGCGAGCGCTGGATCGACTTCGACTTCTTCGGCCACCAGCTCACCGTCCACGTGGTCAGCGGCAAGAACGAAATCTCCGCCAATCCCGTCGACGGCCACAAGGTGCCGGTCCGCCACTTCGGCGTGGTCCTGGACATGGACGCGTGGAACGATCTGCGCAGGAAGCTCGAGGACTCCGACCTGGAGTTCTTGATCAAGCCGTACACGCGCTTCCAGGGAAAAGTCGGCGAGCAGGCGACCCTGTTCGTGGTAGACCCGGCGGGGAATGCGCTGGAGTTCAAGGCGTTCTCGGATCTGGATCAGTTGTTCGCGTCGAAGTGAGCGCACGGCTCGATCTGCCAGCTCCCATCTGACGAATCAAATGGTCCGGATTTCGGCCGGCCGAAATTCGTCAGAGACTTGACCGCTTTCGGCCGGGCGCCACCCTTCCCCTATGGAAATCTCGGTCCGAAAGTGTGACACTGCTGACCGTGCAGCTGCCGCGCCGCCGCGAAATCACACATTCGGCCCGTGATTCTCCCCGGAGGAAGACCCCCATGCGTCCCATCGCGCTCGCCCTGACATTCTGCTGCCTCGCCGCCACGGCCTCAGCCCAACGCGCCGCCCAACACTTCGAGAATCTCGGCGATCACCGCCGTGCGATCACGACGAATTCCAAAACAGCCCAGGCCTGGTTCGACCAGGGCATCGCGCTCTACTTCAACTTCAACCACGAAGAGGCGATCCTCTCGTTCCAGGCGGCGGCCGAGGCGGATCCCGGCTGCGCCATGGCCTACTTCGCCATCGGGCTGTCGGCCGGTCCAAACATCAACAATCCCGAGATGGAAGAAGAGGCCGCGGAGCTCGCGTACGAATCGGCGCGGCACGCGCTGACGCTCCTCGACGACGAGAGCGATGTCGAGCGCGGCATGATTGAGGCGCTGTCGCATCGCTACGCCTGGCCCAAGCCCGACGATCTCAAGGAACTCAACCGAGCCTACGCCGACGCCATGCTGAAAATCTGGGAGCAACACCCGAAGGACGCCGACCTCGGCGCCTGGACGGCCGAGGCCCTCATGAATCTACGCCCCTGGGATCTCTGGACCCGCGCGGGTGAGCCGCAGCCGGGCACGCTGCACATCGTCGAGATCCTAGAAAACGTCCTGGCCATGGCGCCGCGTCATCCGGGCGCCAATCACTTCTACATCCACACCATGGAGGCCTCGCCGTTTGCGGCGAAGGCCCTGCCCGCCGCAAACATGCTGCGCGATCTCGTGCCCGCCGCCGGACATCTCGTGCACATGCCCGGCCACATCGACCTCCGCCTCGGCCACTATGACGCCGCCGTCATCGCCAATCAGAAGGCCATCAAGGCCGATCTGAAATACGCCGCGCAGACCGACAACGCGCCGGGCTTCTACACCATCTACCGCGCCCACAACTATCACTTCCTCGCCTTCGCGGCGATGTTCGAGGGCCGCCGCGATCTGGCGCTGCAGGCCGCCGCGGACATGATCGCCCAGGTACCCATGGATCTGGTGCTCGCCTATCCCGACTTCCTCGACGCGTTCATGGCCGTGCCCATCCACGTCGACATCCGCTTCGGTCGGTGGAAGGAGATCCTGGAGATTCCGCAGCCACGCGAGGAACTCGCCGCGAACCGCGCCTTCTGGCACTACGGCCGTACCGTGGCGCTGGCCAACGTCAACCGCCTCGACGAGGCGAACGAGGCGTACGCGGCCCTCGATGCCGCCATCGCCGCCGTCCCCGAGTCCCGCCTCATGGGCAACAACGACGTCCTGACGCTGTTGGAGATCGGCCGCCGCATGGCCGAGGGCGAGCTGCGCTATCGCGAAGGCAAACACGAGCGCGCCTTCGAACTCCTGCGCGAGGCCGTGGTCCGCGACGACGAGTTGAAATACGACGAGCCCTGGGGCTGGATGCAGCCGGTGCGTCACGCACTCGGCGCACTCCTGCTCGAACAGAATCAGCTGGAAGAAGCGGAGTCCGTCTACCGCGCGGATCTCGTGTTGCATCCCGGCAACGGCTGGGCCCTCCACGGCCTGGAGGAAACATTACGGCGCCAGGGCAATACGGCCGACGCGACCAGGTGCGGCCAGGAATTCGACAAGGCCTGGTCGCGTGCCGACATCAAGATCGGGGCGTCCTGTTACTGCGCGAAGAAGGCGACGAAGAGCTGAACGAGGCGGCTTCGCGAATTTCGGCCGGCCGAAATTCTGGGCCCCTGCTTTTCGACGCGTGAGAGGCCGGTGCGGCAACAGAAAAGAGGGCCAGGAGACGACTCCCGACCCTCTTCGATTTCCCAGACAAAACACGATTTAAAGGAGGCAGCTCAACGGAGGCATCCTGAGAGACGACTCTAGAACGGGAGATCCTCATCGTCGGCGGAAAGCCCCGCGCCGCCACTGGGCTCGCCGGACGCCGCGGCCATGCCGCCGCCGCCACCGCCGCCGCCCATGCCACCCTCGCCACGGCCGCCGAGCATCTGCATGTTCTGGCAGACGATCTCGGTGCTGTAGCGGGTCTGGCCTTCCTTGTCCTCCCACTTGCGGGTCTGGATGCGACCCTCGATGAAGACCGAGCGGCCCTTCGACAGATACTGACCGCAGATCTCCGCGGTGCGGCCGAAGGCCACGATCTTGTGCCACTCGGTCCGCTCTTGCCACTCGCCGCTCGAGTCCTTGAATTTTTCGTTGGTGGCGATGTTGAAGTTGGCGACCTGGGAGCCACTCTGGGTGGTGCGCATTTCGGGATCGTTGCCGAGATTCCCGAGAATGATCGCCTTGTTTACTGAGGCCATGTTCGGCCCTCCTTGAGATGCCGGGGCTCTCGCCCCCTGTTCATTTTCTTGACTGTTCTGCCTGGAAAGTCCGGCGGGTTCCCTAGGCTACTCTCGTGCCCGGCTGGGGTCAACGCGAGGCCGCCCGAAAGGCCGAACTGGCGCGAAAAATCACTGATTCTGGGCTGGAATTGGCGGCCGGCATCGCGTAGTTTGCGACTTCCGCCGCCAGTTGCGCGTGCCCGAGCGCGCGCCAGCATCCGAGAACAAGGAGTCGCGCATCCATGGCGAAGGTCATCGCCGTCGTTTCCCAAAAGGGCGGAGTGGGTAAGACCACCACCGCCGCCAATCTCGCCGCCGCCCTGGTGCGCGAGGGTAAGCGGGTTCTGCTCCTCGAAGTCGATCCGCAGGGCTCCCTGCTGCCCAGCCTCGGCGTCGATCCCGACGATGTCCTGCTGGGCCTCCTCGATTTGATGCGCGGCGACGCCCCACCGGCCAAGGCTGCCATCGAAACCTCGCTCCCCGGCCTGGATCTGATCGCGGGCCTGGGCTTCGAGCGCGACGAACTCGAGTTGGAGCGGCTCGCGGGCACGCATCCCCTGCTGCTGCGCGACACGGTCCGCAGGCTGGCGCCCCTCTACGACGCCATCCTCCTCGACTCCCCGCCGACGCTGGGCGCATTGACGCGTGCCACGCTCATGGCGGCCGACTGCTACCTCATCCCCGTGCAAGCCGAAGAACTGAGCTACCGCACACTGAAGCGCATGCTCGCCCTCTGCGACGAGGTGCAACAGCAGCACAACCCAGGCCTCAGTTGCGCGGGCCTCTTGATCACCATGGTCGACCTGCGCACGCGCATGTCGGTGCGCGTCGTCAATCAACTCCACGAGAATTACGGCGACCGCGTCCTCATGAGCATGGTCCCGCGGACGGTCGCGCTGCAGGAGATGCCGCTGCGTGGCCAGCCTGCCGTGCTCTACGCGCCAAAGTCGCGGGGCGCGCAGGCTTACCAGGAAGTCGCCGCGGAGCTCCTGGCCGAGATCGATCAGGACGCCGTGCGGGAGTTGGTCGAGGCGGAAATGCAGGAAGGCAGTAGCTTCGGCGACGATCTGCTGAGCGACGTCGACGGCGGCCTCGCGAGCTTCGAAGTCGATCGCTCCGAGCGCAGCGGCCACGGTCATGAATTGGACGCGCTGAATCCGTCGCTGCTCCTGACGGCCCTTTCCCCCGAATTCTCCGGCGACCGGCGCCGGCGCTCAGACCCGCACTAACGCGGGTTTAGTCGGCCACGCGCATGCCGCGCGCGCCCAGCACGGTGAACACAAGGCCATAGAGCGTCAAGACGGCGGCGGGCAGCAGCACGCCGCCGACTCCGTCTCCAAAGGTGATGAAGCCGTGCAGGCCGTCCATGGCCCAGGCCGTGGGAAAGACATGTCCGACGGTCCGCAGCCAACCGGGCACGATCTCCAGCGGCCACCAGCAGCCGCCCAGTCCGGCGAAGACCATTCCGAACAACCACGCGAGACTCTCGGCCTGCTGCGTCGTGCGGAACAGCCCGCTGATGAAGATGCCGATGGCGCCGATGGCGAAGCTGTAGGGGACGAAGAGGATCCAGAACGGCAGCATGAGCGGCAGCCAGCTGAAGCTGGTCTTGATCACGCCGAAGCGACCCAACAGCTCCGTCGCCACGACGATGACCATCCCCTGCACCACGCCCAGGAGCACCAGCGCGAGCAGCTTCGCCCGCATGATGTCGCCACGGCTGAGGACGGTCGTCGCCAGGCGCCGCAACGTGCCCTGCGCCTTCTCGCGCGTGATGGCCTCGCTGCCGGCGGTCAGCACGGACATCACCACGAACATCGCCAGCATGCCCGGGATCGACTGGCCCATGCCGCTGGGCACTGCCCGGCCCTTGCCCGCGTTGCGGCTCTCGATCGTGACGAAGGGCTCTTCGGTCACGAGGGCCATGAAGCGCCCCTTGTCTGCCGCATCCAAGCCGGCGGCACCCAAGGTGCCCCACTCCAGCGGCGGATTCCAACGGATGAGATTGCCGATGAAGCGCAGCTGCGCCTGCGCCAGCTTGAGATCGGCGGCCGCGTCGTAGCTCAGGTCGCTCGACGCGCGCTTGGTGAACGCGAGCTTCGTCTTCGTTCCCGCCAGGATCGAGTCGGAAAAGCCGGCGGGGATGTCCAGCCATCGCACGTCGAATTCCACGCTGTCGGACGCGGCCTCAGCTGGTGTATGGATCTCCACGCTGAAGCTCTCGCCCGCGAGCTGCTCCAAGAACGCCATCGACAGGAATTCGTCGTCGGCGTTGACCACGGGAAGCGAGACCGTAACGCGCGACGGATCCTCATCGGCGAAGAGCGCGCCGAAGAACAAGATGAAGCCGATCGGCATGATGAACATGAAGAAGATGGCGGCCTTGTCCACGATCTGTTGGCGCAGATCGAACAGGGCGACGTGGAAGAGGGTGCTCATCACAGACCCGCCCTCAGTTTGCGATGCGTCAGCACCGAGCCAGCACTCGCCAGCAGGATCCCCACCGAAAGGAAGATCAGCATGGCCCGTCCGATCGCCGCGAAGGGCTCGGCCTCGATGAATTGACCGACCATCGCGTCGATGGCCCAGTAGTTCAGCGTCATGTGGCCGACCATGCGCATCACCGGGCCAAACTGGTCCACCGGGGCGAAGCTGCCGCCGAGGACGCTCATCCCCATGACGACGATGAAGTTGAGCAACTCCGCCTGCTTCTCGCTGCGGGAGACGCCGTAGATCACCATGAAGACGCCCGCGGCGGCGAAGCTAAAGCCGGCGGTGATCAGCAAGGCCGTCAGGAAACGCGGCCCGAATTCGATCCAGCCGAAGATCGATCCGAGACCCAGGACGATGGTCTGGATCACGACCGCGAAGGCCACCGTGAACACCAGGCGTGCGCGCACGATCTCGCCCAGGGTCACCGGCGCGACCAGCTGGCGCCGCACCATGCCGTTCTTCTCCTCGTCGAAGAAATCCAGGATGCTGCGACTCGCCACGAAGAGCACCGACATCACGCTGATCATGATCAGGATGTATCCGAACAGATTGAAGCCCGGGGCAGCGTCCTCGCCTTCTTTCGCCTCCTTCACCGTGTCGATCTGCAGCAGCAACGGGAAGACGAAACGCTTCACGGAGCTCAGGCGATTGATGATGTCACTCGCGGCTGCCATCAGTTCGTCGGCCGGCGGAAACTCGTCGCGGTCCAAGAGCTCGGCGACGGTCTCGGCCTCGTCGCCCAGGACCTTGCCGCCCATGTCCAGCGCCGTCGCGAGCAATTCGCCGCCCAGCTGGACGATCTCGGGCTTGATGGACTCGGCCGGATTGCGAATCAACTCCAGCGTCGCGGCCTCTCCATCGAGTACGGCGTCGGTGAATCCCTCGGGGATGATCAGCATGGCCGACGCGGAACCCTTGTTCATCATGGCCAGGCCCTCTTCGCCCACGGCGACGGCCTCGATGTAGTCGGCCATGTTCTCGTTCGCAAGCGCAGCGGCGAGTTGCTGGCTGAACCACTGATCGTCTTTGTCCCAGAGCAGCATCTTGATGCGGGGAAACTCGCCGCCACCGCCGCCGGAGGACACGGTGCCGATCATCCCCGTCATGAGGAAGGGAAAGACGAGCATCGCCACGCTCGAGACCGGGCTGCGCCAGCGCCTGAGCATTTCCTTCTTGAGGATGTTCAGCATCTCAGTCGCGCAGCTCGCGGCCGGTGAGCTTCAGGAACAGGTCCTCGAGATTCGGCTCCTTGATGCTGACGTCGACGAGATTCAGCTCGGTCGCAAAGAGGCTTTCGAGCGCGCCGCCGAGCGGTTGCCCTGCCGGCAGCAGCAGCATGGCACTGCCGTCGGTGGCCTCGATGGTCTGCAGCGAACCCACCTTGGCGACCGCCTGATGCAGTTGCTCTTCGCCGAAATCGCCCGAGACCGTGACGACACTCCCCTCGCCGAGGGACGCCTTGAGTTCTTCGATGGTTCCCTGCGCCAGGATCTTGCCGTTGTCCATGATGGCCAGTTCGTCGCAGAGATGCTCGGCCTCTTCGAGATAGTGGGTCGTGTAGAGCACGGTACTGCCCGAGCGCACGATCTGCTCGACGACATCCAGCACCTTGCGCCGCGCCTGCGGGTCGATGCCGACGGTGGGTTCGTCCAACAGGATGAGCTTCGGCTCGTGGATGATGCCCATGGCCAGATTCAGGCGGCGCTTCATGCCGCCCGAGAACTTCTTCACGGGTTCCTTCGCGCGATCGGCCAGGCCCACCAGCTCGAGCAACTCGTCGACGCGCACCTTGAGCCGTTGTCCCTTGAGGCCGTAGAGGCCGCCCCAGAAGTTCAGATTCTCGCGCGCGCTCAGCTCCTCGTAGACGGCGACCTCCTGCGGCACGACGCCGAGCTGCGCCTTCACGGCCCGCGGATCCTTGGAAAGCAGGATGCCACCGACTTCGACGCTGCCGGCCGTCGGTTCGAGGATGCCCGACACCATCGAGATGGTCGTCGTCTTGCCGGCGCCGTTGGGCCCCAAGAGCCCGAAGATGGTGCCGGACCGAATTTCGAGATTCAGCGCGTCGACGGCGACGAGGTCGCCGAAGCGCTTCTGCAGATTCTGGAGGCGGAGCAAGGCGGGACCTCGGCGGGTGGGGCGCTCGGAAGGAACTCGCCACCATCATGAGGAGGCGGTGGGAGCTGTCAAGGGAACGTAAATGCCGCCGCCAGGGTTGCGGCCCCGCGACTATTCTCTGTATTCGGCCAACGTTGTGCCCGTTTCGCTCAGACGCACACGGATGAGCTGGGGCCAGCGCTCTTTCGCCGTCTGATAGAAATGCCGGGCGAGCAGTTCGGCGCTGGGCTGGAAACTCACCACGTCGTTCAGATGCCTGTGGTCGTAGCGCTCGCGGATGAGGTCGTCGAATTCCTTCAGTTCGTTGTAGTCGACGATGAAGCCCACGTCGCTCAGGGTCGCGCTTTCGAGCTGCAACTCGAGGCTGTAATTGTGTCCGTGCAGCCGGCTGCACGGATGCTCCTCGGGCAGGCCATTCAGGATGTGGCTCGCCGAGAAGTGGAACTGCTTCGAGATGCGATACACCGGTCCTCCCAGAACGATGACGGCCCCGCCGACAAAGAGTGTACGACGGGGCCGCGTAGCCTGCGGATCTGTTCTTGAACGCCCGGACAACCGGTGAACAGCCCGTAAGCCTGAGCGCCGCGGAAAAGGCACGCGGCGTATCTTCTAGAATGCAGAGAAACCGCCTCGCACGGCAAGCCCCTCGGCGGCGGGATTTCCCCAAAAAACGTCTAGATCTCGGGCTCTTCGGCCTCGAGGAGCCGGGCGAAGTCGGCGGGCGCCACGTTGCCGCCGGTCAACACGACGGCCACGCGCTTGCCCATGAGGCGGGCATCGGACAGGCAGGCGGCCAGGCCGACGGCGCCGCTGGGCTCGACGACGATCTTCATGCGCTCGAAGAGCATTCGCATGGCCTGAAGGATCTGGGCCTCGCCGACGCGCGGGACACCTTCCACCAGATCGCGCAATACGGGCCACGTAAGCTCGCCAATCCCCGTTCTCAGGCCATCGGCGATGGTCCTCGGGTCGGTCTGGGGAAGCCGCTCGCCCCTCTCCTTCGAGCGGGCCGCGTCGTCGGCCCCGGCAGGCTCGGCCGCGTAGATCGAAAGCCCCGGCCGCAGCTCGCGCAGCGCCAGGGCCACGCCGCTGAGCAGGCCGCCGCCGCCGATGGGGACGACCACGGCATCCAGCTCCTCCAGCTGGGCCGCGATCTCGACCCCCACCGTCCCCTGGCCGGCGAGGATGTGGGGATGGTCGAAGGGCGGCAACAGCGTCCCGCCCGTGGCCGCCAGCAGCTCGGCCGCCATGGCCTGGCGCGCCGCATCGGTGGGCTCGCAGAGATGGATCTCGCCGCCATAGCCCTCGACGGCCGCGCGCTTGAACATCGATGCGTTGTTCGGCATCACGATCTTCGCCGGTACGCCGCGCAGTCGCGCCGCCAGCGCGACGGCCTGGGCATGATTGCCCGAGCTGTGGGTGACGATGCCGCGTGCGACCTCTTTTTCGCTCAACTGCAACACGGCATTCATCGCGCCGCGCGCCTTGAAGGCGCCACCCTTCTGGAAGTTTTCGCACTTGAAGAAGACGGTCGCCCCCACCAGATCATTGATGCTGCGGCTCGTCAGGATCGGCGTGCGGTGAATGTAGGCATCGATCCGCTCCGAGGCCTCGCGGATCTCGTGGAGGTTCGTCGCATAGTCCGTCATGGATCCTCCCATCGCCCCGTGTCGACAT
>Ga0214472_10006617_pt1 | contig 12144 bp, 12 predicted proteins | sample RVTome_6_FD_207662 | JGI IMG/M metagenome (GOLD analysis project Ga0214472, IMG submission 207662) | Soil microbial communities from uranium-contaminated site in the Upper Colorado River Basin, Wyoming, United States - RVT140D175 | ecosystem: Environmental > Terrestrial > Soil > Contaminated >...
CAGCAACCGCTCCCGGGATTCGTTGTGTTGTCCGTGGGCAGAGCGAAGCTTGCCCACGGCACCCCGCCAAGCTTGCTCACCGCACCCTGCGGGCGACGCTGCACCCCAGCCAGAAGGCCACTTGAGTTTCGGAGCCGCGGTTCTAGACTCTGAAAAGATGCCCTCGTCAAAGACGGCGGCGAATCGGCCGATCGAAAGCCGCAGATGGCCGTTCCGCGCCGGGAAAGAGGTTCATAGGATGATCCGGCAAAGGCTGACCCTTACGGCGCTGAGTTTCAGTTGGATCCTTATCTTGATCCTGAGCCTGACCGAAGGAAGCGGGGCTTGGCTCCGGCCCGGCGATCGCCGCGGGCCGCGCTTCACGCCGGCGCCGGCAGCCAGCCGGACCGCGGCGCTGCCTTGGGACGACGGCGCGACCCGCGGCGCGCCCGTGGTCTTGCAGTGGGATCAGCTCGGCGCCACCAGCATCGGCGTCGGCACCGCCGGAACCCCGGCGGCGCAGGCCTTGATGCTGTTCGGCGGCGGCAGCGTCACCACCGGGCTGGCGCCTCTGATTCAGCCGGTGGCGGCGAGCTGGTCGATCTTCACCTGCACGATGTCGCCCTGCCCGCCGCGAGTCCCCGCCAACTACAAGATGGATACGCAAAGGGTCAATCTCTGGAACACCGCCTTCAATCCCGCATTGGGACGGCGCGAGCCCGGCGCCCGCATTTTCAACACCGTCTTCCGTTCCCCGGCCAACCCTCCAGGAACCGCCGTGACGGTGAACGAGTTCGTGATCAAGACCTTCACCGGGGCCCCGGTCTTCCGACCCTCGGAGTTCTTCTTCGCCGGCATCGGCGCCTCCGGGCCCAACAACCCGTCGCAGTTCTGGAACTTCGTCGCCGAGCCGGTCAATCCCGACGCCCATCGCCAGTGGTTCGGCGGCGGCGCCACCACGGCGGCCACGGTCGGGCCGACGACGTTCGCCAGCCAGTTCTACGCGGTCGACTTCGGCATCCGGGTGACGGTGGATCCGGGCGTCCCGCCGGAGCTCGATGTCGGAACCGGCCCCGCCGCCTCCGGCGCTTCGAGGCTGCGCACCTTTCGGGGTCCGTAGGGACAAAGACGGGCGGGGACGAGCCCCGCCCCTACATCACGTGCACTCGAGCTCGGCCCTGCATTGAGACGGTATCCAAGCCCCGCCCCTTGTCCTCACGAGGCTTCGGCGGGAGGCGGCAGGGTCGTGCGCGGCGCGACGCCGGCCGGCGGGGGCGCGGCTGGAACGGCCGGGGCCGGGAACCACGGCCGGCCGGTTCCGAAGCGGGTCGTGATCATCAGCCCGACCGCCATCCACGCGACCAGAGTCGAGATCAGCATGCTGATCCAGAACAGCGGCACCATCACCAGCAGCGCGTAGACCACGAACGCCAGCACCATGGCCCCCAACAGGTTGAACTCGCGCTTGAGCAAGTTGCGCCCGATCCGGTCGCCGACGAAGTAGAACAGCGCGGCCATGCCGATCCACTTGGTCACCTTGACCGCCAGGTAGAGCAGCAGCGCCGCGGGGATGCCGATGATCGTAACGCACAGAATGATCCCGACCGTGATCGCGGCGACATAGCTCACCAGCCCGACCAAGAACGACTGCAGCCACAGCTCCTCGACCGCATTGCCGGCGCGCACCACGGTGTCCTTGGCCAGCGCGGTGATGACAATCAAGACCAACAGCAGCACCAACAGCTCGACCAATCGAAAGAACGTGAACAGCGAGCCGAGCCAAGACCACACCGAGCCCAGCTGCGGCATCCGCAGCTTGCGCCCCATGCGTTCGAATCCGAAGCCGGGGATGTCGACCAAGTCGCCCAAGATCTCGGCCTCGGGCGCCGCGTCGAGGCGGCTCGCGATCGAGACCAGATCGCCTTCGACCACGGCGTCGGGCCCCAAGGTCACGTCGCTGAAGATGCCGACCACGCCGTCCCTCGCGGTGCCGAACAGCTTGAGCCGGCCGCCGATCACCACCACGTCGCGGCGGATCTCTCCGGCGATCTCGACGTCGCAGGAGACGCAAACGATTCCGCGCCGCCGGATCTCGCCCTCGGCGACCAGGATCCGCGAGGCATAGCCGACTTTCTCGCCGGCGTCCGTGCGCACGTCGAAGCCGCACGCCAGCGCCGCCAGCAGCGCGGCCAGAAGTCCAACAACCGCAAACCTGTTCGCGAATGGACGCATCACGAGAGCCTCCTCGGCGCCGGCAGCCGCCGCAAAAGCGCGGCCACGGCGGTCGCCAGAAAAAGGGCCATCAGGCCGTTGACCAGCAGCAGATCGGGCAGCGCGCTCTGCACCTGGCGCACCCACTGCAGCGGAGCTATGAGCATCAGGGCGGTATCGAGCAGCAAGGCGCCGGCCAGCCGCGCCAGCGCCAGCGCCGACCGAACCAAGCTCTGCAGCGCCCAGGCCAGCCACTGCGGGACCTGCTCGGCGGCGAGCTGCCAAGCGGTCGCGAGCTCGGCGCCCGGAAAGTGCCACCCGATCAGCAGCGCGATCGCGAGCGCGGCGCCCGCGATCAGCGCCGGGACCGCCACCTTGCGCGCCGGGCGCACGGCCGCGTCAGGCAGCGGCATTTCCCGCAGCCGCGCCAGCACCCGGCTGCGGACGTCGACCGTCACGCTCTGAGAACGCAGGCGATCGAGCTGCCGCTGCAGCTCTCGGTCCGCCGTCCAGGCTGCCGCGCAGCGCGGGCACGCGCGCCGATGCGTTTCCAGCTCCGGCGCCAGCGCTTGGCGCGCAGCGGCCGGCGACGACTCCATCGCCCGCTGGCGGAACGTGCGGCAGGTCATTTCCGCTCCATCAGCTCGCGCAGTCGCCGGCGCCCGCGCAGGAGCTGCACCTTGACGCTCCCTTCCGGGAGGTCGAGCGCGGCGGCGGTCTCGGCCACCGACAGCTCCTCGAGGTGGTACAGCACCAGCGGCCGGCGATAACGCTCGGGAAGCTGCGCCAGCGCTAGCCGCAACTGGTCCTGCTCGACCAGGTCGGGGCCGCGCGGCTCGACCGCCGGCGGACCGACGTCGGGACGCCACGCCTGGCGCGCCGCCCTGCGCTGCAGATCGCGGATCCGGTGCAGCGCCACCGAGTAGAGCCAGGGGAAGAACGGCCGCGAAGGATCGTAAGCACCGAGCCGCTGATACAGGCGCAAGAACACCTCCGAAACCACGTCTTCGAGATCGCCGCGGGCGATCCCCATGCGATAGGCCAGACTCGCAAGCATCGACTGATAGCGCGCGACGATCTCCTCGAACCGCTCTCGATCGCCGGCCCGGACCGCGCAGACCGCCTCACGGTCGCTGCGCGCCCGCTCCGCCATCGGTCTTTCCAACCCCATATACCCCCGCCAGCCCGATTCGGTTACAGCCCTGCACCAGCGGTCGCGGGCGCATGATTTCGCCGCGGGCTTTCGCAGGACGCAGAGCTATTCGTCGGCCGTGCCGAGGCGGGCTCAAACCTTGGGCCGGCGCTTCTCGGGCGGGGGCAAGCCCCGCCCCTACACAAAAACGCCGACGCGCAGTGCCTCAGCCGGGCTACACGTTGAGGACGTGGGCGGCGTGTTCATACTCCTCCGGCCGCACGTACAGCACGTAGCCGTAGCCTCCGCGCGCATCGGTCACGCCGCTGGAGGCGTAGACATTGACCCCGGCGTCGGCCAGCCGCATGTGGATGCTGGCGAAAGCGCCCAGCTCGTCGTCGCCGAAGACGATGAACGCGCGGTGCGGCCCGGTCAGCACGGTGCCGGTGCGCTCGGAAGCGCGCATGAGCAAATGGGTATCTTCCGGAAACAGAGCGAGCTGTGTCACCTCGGGGCCCAGCGGGATCGCGCTGAAAGCCAGCAGATTCACTCGGGCCGCCGCCAGTTGGCTGAGGAGCTGATAAGCCTCGCCCGGTCTATCCTTTATCGTGGCATAGAAATATTCGACCCGGCATACTTTGGCGGCCATAAAATTCCTCCCTCGAGCGCCTCGTGGAGCTCGTTCCTATTCTACACCCGGCTCGGGCCGCGCGGGATCGATCGATCGCGGGTCCGCGGGCCCTCTGGGTGTCGGGGCCGTCGGGGCCGCCGACGTGAGATGGAAGTGTCCCCGAAACCCGGGTTAAGTAAACTGTCCCCGAAATAAGGAGGTTTTGCGATGGAGCCCAAGGGGGGAGCCCAGAAGATCACCTACAGCACCTTCGCTGATAACCAAGAGCTCCACGGCGCCTTCGAAACCGCGGCCCGCGAGGTCCGCGGCTGGTTCGGCCAAACCCATCCGGTTCTGATCGGCGGCGCGGAGCGGCATCTCGAGCGCACGTTCGACGATCTCAATCCCAGCGACACCCGCGAGACGCTGGGCCGCTTCGCACGCGGCGGCGCGGCCGAGGTCCAGGATGCGGTGCAGGCGGCCGCGGCCGCCTATCCGGCCTGGTCGCGGCGCGACTATCGCGAGCGCGCCGCGCTGTTGCGGGCCGGCGCCGATCGGATCAGCGCTCACCGCTTCGAGCTGGCGGCGCTGATGAGCTACGAAGTGGGCAAGAACCGCGCTGAAGCGCTCGGCGACACCGAGGAGGCGGCCGATCTGCTGCGCTACTACTGCGACCAGATCGAGTCGGCGCACGGATTCACCCGTCCGCTCGAGCGCTTGACGCCGAACGAAGAGACCCGCAGCGTGCTGTTGCCCTACGGCGTGTGGGGGGTGATCGCGCCGTTCAACTTCCCGCTCGCGCTCAGCGCCGGCATGAGCGGCGGCGCGCTGGTGGCCGGCAACACGGTGGTGTTCAAGCCCGCTTCGGATGCGCCGTTCACCGGACTGATGCTGGGGCGCATCCTGCAGCAAGCCGGCCTGCCGCCCGGGGTTTTCAACGTGGTCACCGGCTCCGCCGCCGAAGTCGGCGATCCGCTGATCGCTCATCCGGCGCTGGCCGGGCTGATCTTCACCGGCTCGTTCGCGGTCGGCACCGAGCTCGAGCGGCGCTTCAGCGCCCATCTGCCCAAGCCCTGCATCCTGGAGATGGGCGGCAAGAACGCAGCGATCGTGACCGCCCAGGCCGACCTCGAGCTGGCGGCGGAGGGCATCGGCCGCAGCGCTTTCGGCTACGGCGGCCAGAAATGCAGCGCCTGCTCGCGCGCCTACGTGGCCCACGAGCGCTACGACGAGCTGCTCGAACGGCTGGTCCACTACGCCGGCTCGGTCAAGATCGGCGACCCGCTGGAGCGCGGCACCTTCCTCGGACCTCTGATCAATCGCGCCGCGGTCGACAAGTATCGCAGCGCGGTCGAGCTGGCGCGGCGCGACGGGCGGGTCGTGACCGGCGGCGGCGTGCTCGAGCAGGGCGGCTTCGAGCACGGCCATTTCGTCACCCCGGCGGTGGTCGATTCGCTGGGCCACGATCATCCGCTGCTGCAGGAGGAGTTGTTCGTGCCGCTTCTATGCGTCGCGGCGGTCGCCGATCTCGACGAAGCGATCGCGCGCAGCAACCGCTCGGCCTACGGCCTGACCGCCGGCATCTACAGCCGCGACGATGACGAGGTGCAGACGTTCTTCGACCGGATCGAGGCCGGCGTGACCTACGCCAACCGCCGTTCCGGCGCCACCACCGGCGCCTGGCCCGGGGTCAATTCGTTCTGCGGCTGGAAGGGCAGTGGCAACAGCGGCAAGGGCGCCTGCGGCCCGTACTACGTGGCCCAGTTCTTGCGCGAGCAATCAAGAACTTGGATGCGATAGATCTGCGCCAATTGCAAGGCGCTGCGAAGGCCAGAATGTAGGGGCGGGGCTCGTCCCCGCCCGGACCGGATCGGCTTTGCATCTCGACTCAAAAGACGGGAGGGGACAAGCCCCGGACAAGCCCCTCCCCTACACTACAGAGGCGGGCGCAACGCCCTCCCCGGCAGAGAAAGCGAATGGATCTGGCGCCGGCTGCGACTAGTCGTCGAAGTCGTCGCCGCCGCCTAGATCGTCAGAACCGTAGTCGTCGTCCAGGTCGCCGCCGCCCAGGTCGTCCATCTCCTGGTCCAGATCGGAATCGAAGTCGTCCAGGTCCGACTCGCTTTTCTTGCTCACTCCGGCCATCGCGAAGCGCGACGGCAGCTTGGTCGCGTCGCTGGCGCCGCAGTGCGGGCAGACCAGGGCATCGGAGCTCATTCCGGCGCGCAGGAAGACAATCTGCTCGAAGCGTTTGCGGCACTGGTTGCAGCGGAATTCGAAGATTGGCATGTTCGTTGCGCCTCACGGGAGGGGACAAGCCCCTCCCCTACATCCTTACGCCCCTATTCTAGCTATGGCCAGGTGAGTTGGCATCGCAATCAGGCGGGCGCGCGTTTGAGCTCGATCAGGCGGACCACCACGTTCAGATCGGCGCTGTTGAGCAAAGGAAGCCGCGCCCAACGCATCCCCTTGCACTCCTGGGCCGCCGCGATCGCGCGCCGGTGGGCCCGGGGCAGGTGGCTGTTGGCGACCAGCTTGTCCACCAGGTGGCGTTCCAGCGGCACGATCGCCTCCAGATTGCCCGACAGCACGTGCAAGGTCAGCAAGGTCTGCCGGCCCCCGCGGTAGCGCCAGGCCCAACCCCAGCAGGTGCTGTGGTAGTAAAGCTGCTCGCGGACGCCCGGCAGCGCGCAGAGCCTTCCGCGCAGTCGTTCGAGCCGCTTTCTTTGCCGCAGGTCGAGTAGTCCCTCCAGCGCCGCGGCGCCCGGCCGCAGGTTGCGGCGCGCGCGCGGCTTGCCGCGCGTCGATGTGCGCTGCTTCAAAAGCGAGCCCCCTCCCTTGACGCGGAACCCCCACCATAGCACAAACACGGGCGCTCAAGTGAGACGATGTTTGGCGATCCGCTGGGTCGAGGTGCGCGGCAGGCGGGCGCGAAAATTCCACCGGCTCGGAACCTTGAAGCCGGCCAAAGCCGCGCGGCAGTGCGCTTCCAGTTCCGCCGCGGTCGCGCTGCGGCCGCGGCGCAGCACCACGAAGGCGGCCACGTCCTGTTCGCCGAGCGGGCTGTCGATCCCTACGACCGCAACCTCGGCCACCGCCGGATGGCGCGCGATCACGCCTTCGACCTCGAGCGCCGAGACGTTCTCGCCCCGGCGCCGGATCATATGCTTGCGCCGATCGACGAAATGGTAGAAGCCCTCCGCATCGCGCCGCGCCAGGTCGCCGGTGCGCAGCCAACCGTCGCGCAGGACCGCGGCGCTCGCCTCCGGATCGCGGAAATAGCCCAGCATGGTCGCCGGGTTGCGCAGCCAGATCTCGCCGGCCGAGCCTTCATGGCTGTCGGCGCCGCCGGGATCGACCAGGCGCAGCCCGCAGTCCAGCCCCGGCAGGCAGCGCGGCCGGCCCATGGATCCCAAGCCGCGCGCGCCGCGGAGCGGCTGGATGGTGCCGAAGGTCGACTCGCTGAGCCCGTAGCCGATCACCAGCCGAGCCCGGAAACGGCGCTCGAACTCCAGGTGTGGCTCGGCCGGCGGCGCCGGCGCGCTGTACACCAACCGCAGCCGGTGCTGGGTTTCCGCCGCGCGGCTCCGCCGCTGGCTCAGGATCGAGAGCATCGCCCCGATCGCGTTGGCGACCGTGGCCCGGCAGGCCGCGATCTGCTCCCAGTAGCGCGACGCCGAGAACCGGGGCGCCAGCGCCAGGCTGCCGCCGCAGGCGAGGGCGCCCATGAAGCTGTAGGCCTGCGCGTTGATGTGCGAGACCGGCAGGCAGGTATAGAGCCGGTCGGACGCTTCGAGCTCGAGCCAGTGCGCGAAGCCGCGGCCGCTGAGCGCGTAAGTGCGATGCGACTGCACCACCGCTTTGGGCGCGCCGGTGGTGCCGGAGGTGTAGAGGATGTTGGCCGGCTGATCGGGCCCGACCGGCGCGCGGGCGACCGCGGGCGCCCTCTGAAGCTCGCGCTCCCATTCCAGAGCGCCGGCCAGCTTGCCGCCCAGCGCCAGCCGGACCACTCCGCCGCCCAGCAGCGCGCCAGCCGACTCCGCGATCGCGCCCAACCCGGCGTCGATCAGGCACGCTTTGGGATCGGCATGCCGCAGCACGAGGCCGAGCTCCGCCGCGGTGTACGCGCTGTGCAGCGCCACGGTGACTGCACCGAGGCGGGCGAGTCCCATCCACGCGATCAGCAGCTCGGGCCGGTTGGGCAAAAGCAGCGCCACCCGATCGCCGGCCTCGATCCCGAGGCGTTGGAACAGGCCGCTGGCCCGCGCCGCCGCCTCCTGAAATTGCCCGGCGCCGTAGCGCTCCGAACCGTAGACCAGAAACGTCCGATCCGAGCGATCGCCGAGCGCGGTTTCCAGCAGCGCTCCGATCGACTCTGCAGCGGCTCCCGGACTCGGAGCGGGAAGGGCCATGCGCGCTATCAGTTGACCCGCGGATTCGCCGGTTGGAAGGCGCGGAAAGGCTTGAGAAACAGCGTCCTCGCCAGCACCTCCTCGGCGGCCCCCAGCACCTGCCGGCCGCGCTCGCTCAGATCGTCGAGCTCCAGCAGCTTCTGGCGTTCGGATCCGTCGAGCGGCAGCAGGAGCGCCCCCAGGTTGACCAGCGCGGCGTAGGCCAAGGTCGGAGCCAGAAACTGGCCGTGAAAGCTCTTCTCCTCCTGCTCTTGATTCCAGGCGCGCAGGGCCCGATGCAGCTTGAGCGACAGCTCGGAGGCGGCGGCCGGATCGCGCGGCTCGGCTTCCGGCGCCGGCTCCACCCGCGCGATGCGGTACAGCTTGTCCGTCGGATCGAGCCAGCTTTCGATCCGCACCCGCTCCACACCGACCAAGAGCAGGTTGAAGCGGCCGTCTTCGAGCGCCTGATGCTCCAAGACTCGGCCGACGCAGCCGATCTCGTAGGTCGGCGGCCGCCCTTCGTAATCGCGTTCCCACCCCGGCTGGAGCTGGGCGATCAGGATGCGTCCATCGCCGGCCAGCGCGTCCTCGGTCATCTGGCGATAGCGCGGCTCGAAGATATGCAGCGGCAAGATCGTGGCCGGGAAGAAGACCAGGTTAGGCAGCGGGAAGACCGCCACATCATAAGATGTCTCCAACACGCTCCCATCATAGTTCGACTACCAGGTCTATTGCAGGGCCGCGACGACCGTTTCGAGGGCCGCCTCGACTACCGGTCAAGCTTGCTTCGAACCGGCCCGCGAGCTAACCTGGCGGCACTCTCTTCGGGCGAGCTGTGTCTTGAGCTCACCCCAAGGTCGAGGCTGCGATGACCTCATCCAAAGGAGGGGTGACGATGCCATTACGAGCCATCGCCCTGGTACCTCTAGTCGGGCTTTATTTGACAGCCTTGGGCCGTCCGGCCGAGGCCGAGCTTTTCGCCATGGATCAGGTCCCGGCGGCAACCTTGTTGGTTCCTTATTTCGTGGTCGATATCGCCAAATGCAATAGCAATTCGGGCGAGAACACCCTGTTGAAGATCACCAACGCAAGCGCCGCTCCCGCCATCGCCCATGTGACGCTATGGACCGACTGGGGCATCCCGTCACTCAATTTCGTTTTCTACCTGACCGGCTACGACGTCGAGAGTATCAATCTCAAAGAGATCTTCTGCGAGGGACAGCTGCCTCAATCGCAATCGATCAGCGACGACCAGGCGGGACACCTGCGATCCTGGCATCGTGGTAACGAATCCTCCATGACCGGGGATTGTGCCGCTTCGAACCGCAACAGCAGCCGGGCGATCGGCTACATCACGATCGACAACGTCGACCAAGAGGTGCCGGAAGGACTTTACCCGTCCCAATCGGACTATTGGACCCAAGGTTATGCCAACAAGATCAATGCGCTGCTAGGCGACGTCTACTTCTTTCCCAGCAATAAGCCCAAGAACCTGCCTGGAGTATCCGCGGTCCACATCGAAGCCGACACAACAGGCCGACGGATCGACACCGGCGATCACACCTTCTACGGACGTTATCTGAACGCCAGTGCCATCGATGCCCGCGAGCCCCTGCCGACCACTTTTCACGTGCGCTACACCCAAGCGACCGCGAAAAGCGCCGTGGTCGAGCCCATTTACCAAGACCACCAAGCGCAGGCGTGGATCTGGCTGATACGCGATGGGATCGTGAGCGATGCGGGCGTCCACCCGCTCTTCGGAGACCCGAACTTGTGATCCCAGGGCTGTAACAAGGCGGGCCCCGGCGGCATTCAAAACATAAGGAGGCAGCGATGCGTGCGCTGCTGATGTGGCTGCATATCCTGGCGGGCGTGGTCGCGCTGGGCGGGGGCATCTTCATCAACTTCATCCTGGCGCCGGCCGCCGCAGCCCTGCAGCCGGGCGAGCGCCTGGGCCTGCAGGCGCGGGTGATCCGGCGCTTTCAACCGACCGTCCTGATCTGCCTGCTGGCTCTGATCCTGACCGGCGTACTCTTTCTCGCCAGCGTGTTCAGCATCCCGGGCTATGGAGCCGACGTCAGCTACATGCGGCTTCTGACCGGCAAGCTGATCTTGGTCGCGGTGGTGCTGGTGCTGTCGCTCTACCAGTACTTCCGGCTCGGCCTGCCGCTGGCGACCCTGGCCGAAGATCCCAGCGCCGCCGACAAGGCCGCCAAGGCGCAGCCGCTGGCCCGGCGCATGGTCCTGGTGGCGCGGGTCAATATCGCTTTGGTCGCCATCATTTTCTATCTGGCGGTCCGAATGACCCGCGGCTAACCACCCAAACACGCCGGCGCCATGACTAGAAGCGCGGCGTATGCCCAAGCCCGTGTAGGGGCGGGGCTGGTCCCCGCCCGTGCCGTTTTCGGCCTTCGATCAGCCTGTTCGTTGCGCTGAGCGGGAGGGGACAAGCCCCTCCCCTACATTGATTTCAGAACTTGCGCCGGAATGACATCGGGGCAAGGCATCAGAGCGGCCAGAGCAGGGGCACCAGCAGCAAGGTGAGCAAGAACGCGATCAGGGGCAGGCCGCTGCCGAAGCCGACGAAGGGGTACGATAATGAACAAGTGAAGATTCCCCCTGCCCCGGCGGCGTTCAAAATGAAGTGGCATACGCTTGGCGGAAAGGTCGCGCTGTCCCTGGGTGCACCTTGTATCGTGCTCTTGGCTGCCGAGTTGCCAATACGAGGGCTCAATTACGAGCCCAAGCCGCTTGTTTCTCGAGCTGCTTTGGTGCCACGCGAAGGCAAGGTTGTCCGTTTTATCACCGACCCCGACTGCCGCGGCAACTGGCTGATGGCACCCAACCAGCAGCGCCTAAAGCGTCGACGCGGCCTGGTCTTCGCCACGGATGGAGCTGGTTGGCGTTCTCCCGAAAGAAAACTGCCCTACCTTCCCCTGCACCGGATTCTGCTCCTGGGCGACAGCTGCACCTTCGGTTGGGGAGTGAAATCATCCGAGACCTATGGAAGGCGTTTGGAGGAAATGCTGGGCGACCTTCGAGTTGAGGTCATCAATCGTCGAGTGCCCGGGTACTCGTCGCTCCAAGGAGTCCATCTGCTGAGCCAACACCTGTCGGCTGAGCCTTTTGATGTTGCTATTGTGAGCTACGGATGGAACGATGCAAACGAACGGTAACGGACGCTCAACGCCTCAGTCTCTCAGGCAGGGACTCCCTCCATACAGCGCTTCATAGGAGTCGGCTGTATCTCACGCTGGCTGGGATACTGCTAGGCTGGAAAGACCAAAGTGCTGCGAACTCTTCGACACAAACTCCTCGAGCCAGGGTAACTCCAGCGGAATATGTCACTGCGCTGGTCAGAACCTCTGAGCTGGTGCGTGAACAAGGCGCCAAAGCGATTCTCGTTACCAAGCCATATACCGAGGAATATGATAATTCCTTCCACCGAGACCCGAGCCCCATCCAGACAGCACCAATAGCGCAGCTCGTCAAACAAAATTCGCCCGCATGGCATCTTACAACTTGGCCGTGCTGAAGGCCGCGGAACGCTGCGGATGTGCTTATTTTGATCTAGCAGCGGCGTTTGAGTCCTACGATCCCGGAGAAGTGTTCGATTCGCCGGTGCACCCCAGCGCTGAAGGGCATCGCAGGATCGCGAATCTATTGGAGCCTTTGGTGCGCACGGTTCTGCAGGGTCAAGGCAATCAATGAGCCGTGGTGCAAGAACCGAATGACATCGAAGGCAACGCGGAGCTTGACGGGAGGGGACAAGCCCCTCCCCTACATTGATTTTCAAACGTGCGGGCGCCACGGCCAAC
>Ga0214472_10006620_pt1 | contig 12141 bp, 11 predicted proteins | sample RVTome_6_FD_207662 | JGI IMG/M metagenome (GOLD analysis project Ga0214472, IMG submission 207662) | Soil microbial communities from uranium-contaminated site in the Upper Colorado River Basin, Wyoming, United States - RVT140D175 | ecosystem: Environmental > Terrestrial > Soil > Contaminated >...
CGTACACCACCAGCACGCGGGCGCGCTCGCTGGTGACGCGGAAGAGGTGCGTCTCGCCGGCGGGGAAGAAGCACGCCTCTCCGGCCTGCATCTCGAAGCGCTCGCCGCCGACCTCGACGTGCGCCGAGCCCTCCAGGAGGTAGCACACCTGCTCGATGCCCGGGTGCAGGTGCGGCGCGGCGCCCGCGCCGCGCTCGATCTCGCCGACGATCATCTCGAGCTGCTTCGCGCCCACGGTTTCCGGGCCGATGAGGCGGAAGTTGCGCGTGCCGGTATGGTTCGCGGGCGAATACGGCGCGACCTCCGACTGGCGTACGAGGTATCTCATGAGGGGTCGATCCAGTTGTGAAGGGCGATGCCGCCGTCGACGACGATCGAGGCGCCGGTGACGTAGGCGCCGAAGCGCTCGGAGAGCACCGCCACCGCCATCGCCGCCACGTCGGCCGGGGTGCCGAAGCGCCGCAGCGGGATCTTCTCCACCATGCCCGGCGGCGCGTTGAAGCCGCCGCCCGGGATCGCGCCCGGCACGATGGCGTTGACCCGGATGCCGTGCGGCCCGAGCGCCCGCGCGAGCTCCTTCACCAGCATCGTCTGCCCGGCCTTGGCGGCGCTGTAGTGCGGCAGGTTCCTCGGCGTTTCGGCGTGGAGGGAAGTGACGATGATCATTCGCCCTCGAATTTTTTCGTTTTTCATATGCAAACCCAAAGTCTGGGCAAGGATGAAAGCGGCATCGAGGTTCACCGCGAGCATCTCGCGCCATTGCGCCTCGGTGACCGCGAGCGCGCTCTGGCTCTCCTGGCGCTTGGGGCTAGCGGCGTGCACCAGGATCGAGAGCCGGCCGGCCTTGCGGATCGCTTCGGCGGCAAGCGAGCGCGCGCCTTCCGGGCGCGACAGGTCGAACTCGAGCTCGCAGTCGGAGAGGTCGGCGCGCAGCACGCGCGCCCCCTCGGCTTCGAGCGCCGCGGCGATGCCGCGGCCGATGCCGCCCGCGGCGCCGGTCACCAGCGCCGCGTCGCCCTCGAGCAGCTTCATCCGGCGAGGCCGGCTTTGGCGCGCTTGGCGGCGAGGCGCTCGCGCGTCTTGGCGGTGTCGACCACGAAGCGCACGTGCGTGCCGCGCCCGACCTCCTCGACCGGGTCCTTCACCGAGAAGGCGAACACCACCTTGCGCCGGTCGAGTTCCGCGATCTTGAGCTCGAGGGTCACGTCCAGGCCGAGCGGCGTAGGCGCGAGGTGGTCGATCGAGACGTGCGCCCCGACCGAGTCCTCGCCCGGGTCGAGGTGCTCGAGCAGCCAGTCGCGGCAGGCGTACTCGACGTCGCTCACCATGCGCGGGGTCGCGTACACCATGCCCTCCTTGCCCATGAAGCCGATGCAGCGCTGCTCGTCGACCTTGACGGTCTTCGTCCGGGTGAGGTCCTTCGCGAGCGAGGGCTTCATGGCGCCTGGTACCCGGCGCGCTCCACCGCCCGCCTGAAGTCCGCGGGCGAGGACTTCGCCGGGTCGTAGCTCACCCTGGCGCGCGCCTCGGCGAGCGAAACGTCGACGCTCGCCACGCCGGCGACGCCCGAAAGCATGCGCGTCACGCTCTTCACGCAGCCCTCGCAATCCATGCCTTCGACTTTCAGCTCGACGGTTTCCATCGGTCAGCCACCTCGACGATCGGGAGAATCAGCCGATTTTACGTCGGGCGGCCATCCTTTCGCCGAGCGCGGTGCGCTGGCGCGCGTCGAGCGCCTGCCTTGCGAACGGCAGCACCGCGCCGGCCTCGTTCTCCATGTGGCGGCGGTAGAGCCAGCAGAAGCGCGTCACCTCTTCCGGGTCGAGGCGCGGGGCGTTCGCGTGGGCCACCGCCTCCAGCCGCTCGCGCAGCCGGCGCCATTGCGAGTCCATGGTGACGTGCTCGCGCTCGAGCTCGTCGATCACGGCGGCGATCTCGGCGCGCGACTGCGCCGAGGAAAGCTCGCGCAGCAGCGGGAACAGGTCCTCGTCCTCGTCCTTGTGGTGCAGCACCCCTGCGGTGTCGAAATAGCGCAGCACCGCTCGCGCGGCCTCCCTCGCTTCGGCGTCGCAGCCCTTCAACGCGAGGTGCGGCACGAGATTCTCCAGGGTCTGGAGCTGGTGCTCGATGCGCCCGTGGCAGGCCTCCAGCAGCTCGAGGGGCTCGTCGAACGAGGGCGCGACGGAGTGGAACGGGTTCATCGGCTAAGAATGCACCTCGCCGGCGACTCGCGTTTGATGCAAATCAAGAACCGCCGGCAGGCGCACCGTGAACACCGTGCCCTCCCCTTCGGCGCTCGTGGCGTGGATGCTGCCGCCGTGCTGCTCGAAGATCTGGCGGGCGCCCGAGAGCCCGAGGCCGGTGCCGGGAATGCGGCCGACCGCGTTCGAGCCGCGCTGGAAGCGCTCGAACACGCGCTCCAGGTCGCCGGGCGGAATGCCGATGCCGCGGTCCGCGACCTCGAGCTGGGCGTGCGCCCCGTCGGCGCTGCGCGCCAGGCGCACCCGGATGTCGCCGCCGTGCGGGGAGTACTTGACCGCGTTGTGCAGGAGATTGCCGACGGCGCGCTGCAGGCGCGCCGCGTCGCCCTCCACGAGAAGCGCCGGGGGCGCCTCCAGCATGATGCGGTGCCGCGCGGAGGCCTGCCGGCATTCGTCGACGCCCTGGCGCACGAGCTGAGCCAGGTCGAGGCGCTGGAGGTCGAGCTCGAGCCGCGCGCCGCTCTGCAGCCGCGCCACGTCGAGGAAGGCGTCGATCTGCTGCGCCATGCGCCGCGCCGCCGAATCGATGTGCATGACGCAGGCCTCCAGCCGGTCGCGCGGCAGCGAGGCGCCGCGCTCCAGCGACTGGCCGAGCAGGTCGGCGGCGGCGCGGATCGTGGCGAGCGGGTTTCGCAGGTCGTGCGAGGCGGCGGCGAGGAATTCCTCGCGCGTGCGCAGCGCCCGCTCCAGCTCCGCGCGCGCGTCGAGCGCGCGCTGGTAGAGCTTCGACAGGCGCGTGCCGAGCACCCAGCCCAGCGCGGCGACCAGCGCGAGGATCGCCGCGAGCACCGCGAGTCGCTCGAGCATCTCGTGCCGCACCGGCGCGAACGCGCTCTCCGCCGGCTCGGAAAGCAGCACCGCCCAGCCGTGGCCCGGGACGGGCGCGTAGGCGACCAGGCGCTCGACTCCTGCGGCACTCGCCACGATGCTGCCCGCCTCGCCGGCAAGCGCCGCCTTCGCCGCGGGCTCGCCGGCGAGCGAAGCAAGCGCCTTCGCGCGCGCCGGATCCGAATGGATGAAGGTCTGCCCCCTCGCATCGATTACCGCGACCTGCAGCAGCGCCGAGCCGACCTTGGAGATGAACTGCCGCGCGAAGCGCTCGGTGGGCAGCGGCGCCACCAGCACGCCGCGCCCGCCGCCCTCGAGGTCGAACGGCACCGCGAGCACGATCGTCGGCAACCCGGTGCGCCGGCCGATGAGCGCCGAGCTCACCACCGGCCGCCCGGTGGCGACCGCCTCCTGGAAGTAGGGCCGGTCGCCGACGTAGACCGGCGCTTCGCTGCGCGTGCCGAGCAGGCTGGTGCCGTCGGGGCGCACGACGCCGATGCCGGCCCAGTCCGGGTTCTCGGCGGCGACACGCTCCAGGAACGCCGCGAGCTCGGGCGTGGCGTGCCCGCGCGCGAGCGCGGGGTGCAGCGCGATCGAGCGCGCCGCGGCGAGATGGTTGTCGATGTAGACCTGCACCGTGAACGCGGCGGTAGCGGCGCGCCCTGCACGCTCGGCGGCGATGCGCGCGCGGTCCTCGCGGTACTCCTGCCAGACGCGCGCCGCGACCAGCGCCACCAGCGGCAGCACCGTCAGTGCGATCACCCAAAGGACACGCGCGCGCTGGGACACGCGGCTACGTTACGACGAGCCGGTCGCAAGGCGCAATGCCTGGGGCCGCGAGGGCCAGACGCCGCGCTCGATGGCGCGCGCGCCCTCGAAGAAAACGAAGCTCTGCGCGCCGTAATGCGGCAGAGGCCGCCCAAGCGCCGCAAGCGCCGCGGCGTCCTGCGCCGAGATCACGGCCACCGGCCCGGCCATCCACGCCTGCGCGCTGCCGCGCCGCGTGCGCGCCGGGAGCCCCTCGCGCGCGAGCCACGCGTCCACCTCCGCATGCAGCCCGACCACCAGCGTCGGCCTCTTGCTTCTCTGATTTTTCGCTGGACGATGATCGAGAAGCCGGCCGGCAAGCTCCGTCCCGATCGTCTGCAATGAATCGTTCAGTATGAGAAGCGTCGGCGCCGGATCCACCATGGCATTCCTCAGAATCGGCGGCGCTTCGCCGGGAGCGAGCCGGCGCAGCACGCGCAGCTCCGGGTCGAGCGCGATCGCTGCAGGCTTTTCCTTGGTTTCTATCAGGAAGCTCTTTTCCGTTTCGGAAAAATCCAAATCGGGGACGTGCTCCGATTCCCCTCCTTCGACTTCGAGAACCACCGGCACGCGCAGGGCATACGGCGGCGAGTCCTGGGCCAGGGTAACGCGAACGCGCCAGCCGCCCCCGGCGCGCTCGGCGCGCGCATCGGCGAGGCGCACGCTCGGCGCGCCGCGGCGCTCGAGCCACTGCTCGAAGAAGCGCCCGAGGTCCTGTCCCGACGCGGACTCGAACGCGCGGCGCAGGTCGGACCAGGCGGCGGCGCGGAAGCGCTGCTCGCGCCAGAACGCGCGCAGCGCCCGCTCGAAGGCCTCCGCCCCGATCGCCTCGCGCAGCACGAAGAACAGCATCGCCGCCTTGCGGTAGCCGGTGATCTGCGAGGTGGCGTGGGTGCGCGAGCGGAACGAGCGCAGCGGCTCGTCGCGCCCCGGCGGCACCGCGGCGATATCGCGCAGCCAGGCGAGGCGCATCTCGCGCGCGGCTTGTTCGCCCTCGCGCTCCTTGAAGGCGTAGTCGGCCATGAAGGTGGTGAGGCCCTCGGCCCAGTTGCCGCTCGCGTAATCGACGTATACCCCGTTGCCCCACCAGTTGTGCAGCACCTCGTGGCCGAGCGAGGTCGAGCGGATGAAAGGCAGCTTCAGCACCTCGATGCCGAGGTAGGTGAGCGTCGGCATGCCGTAGCCGGCGGGCGTCGGGCTCGACACCACGCTGAACTGGCCGAAGGGGTATTCGCCGATGCGCTTCTCGAAGAAATCGAGGTACTGCGCCACCGCATCCAGATAGCCCGAGGAGAGCTCGGCGATCTCGGGATGCAAGTAGGTGCGCAGGCGGATCTCCCTGCCGCTCGCGCTCTGGTGCATGCGCTCCTCGATGCGGTAAGGGCCGGCGATGAGGTCGATCGGCTCGCCCGGGTGCGGGAACGCGATGCGCGCCCGGTAGCGCTCCGGCGTGCGCGTCTCCTCGACCAGCGTGCCCGGGACCAGGCCGACCTGCCCGGCCGGAAGCTCGAGCGTCACCTCGTAGGAGGCGAGCGCCTCGGTGGCGCCCGGATACCAGCCGCTCGCGCCCGGAAGGAACACGCCGCCAGGTGCGTCGGCATCCAGCTTTCGCTCCCAGGTCTCTCCGTTCGAGATCCTTCCCTTCAACACGCGCGCCTGCGGATCCAGTGTGATGGAAAAACTCAGGTGACGAGGCGGGAACTTCGCCACGATCTCCACCACCTCGTCGCCGCGGCGCACGCGCAGCGGCAGCCAGGTGCCCGGCGCCTGGCGCTCGACCGCCTCGCGCACGTCGGCCGGCTCCTTGGCCGGCCGGCCGGCCACTTCGAGGAGGACATCGCCGGCGCGCAGGCCCGCCTGCTCGGCGATGCTGCCTTTACTTACTGCGGCAATGCGCACGCCGCGTTCGGCGGGCTCGATCGAGATGCCCAAAAGAGGCTTCTTCGGAACCGTCGGCGCGGCGACGCCGAACACGGCGTCGGCGAGGCCGGCGACCAGGCGCTCGCAGGGCTCGTCGCGATCCCAGGGCAGGAGCACCGCGATCTCGCGCACGCCGAGCTCGGCGAGCTGGTGCGGCACGCCATAGCCGTGCACCACGTGGCCCCGGCCCATGATGCCGGCCACCAGCGCGCCTGGACGCTTCGCGAGCGCATCGGCGATCGATTGCGCCATGACGCGGTCGTGGCGAGCCTGGCTTTCCACGAAGCGCTCGAAGTCCGACTGCGGGTGCTGCTCGTAGGTGCGCTTCAGCAGCTCGCGGTAGCCCGGCGAGGGCGGTGCCGGGCGCGGCGCCGCGGCGGCGCGCTCGCCGCGCTCGACGTCGAGCGCGAGCATCGGGATGCGCTGCATGCGCGCGTAGTGCAATAGCGGCAGGTACAGCGCCGGATCCATGTTCCATACCTTGCGCCACTCGGCGGCGGCGAGGAACTCGGCCTCCGAGAGCTCGCCCGCCACCCAGCGATCGAGCGCGCCCTGCACGCGGCGCGGGAACATCTCGAAGCCGAGCACCAGGTCCGGCCGCTGCGCGTGCAGCGCGGCGAGCGTGTGCAGCTGCCAGCGGTGGTGCTCGTGGCTGTCGTGCGTTTCGCCCAGCAGCACGACGGACTTCCTGGAGATGGAATTCAGAAAGGTGGAATCGAGCCGCGCGCCGGCGGGCGCCACCCAGCTGCCGACCGGCACGCAAGCCGAGGCCGCCGCCGGGAACAGCAGGACGAGAAGCAAAATCGGGATCAGTCGGCGCATTGGTAACGAGAAGCATTCTTGCGCACCTGGATCGATTCCGGTAACTTCGCCCGAACTTCGGGGAGGACGGCGTGCAGGCGAGGATGCTATATGCGCCATTGAAGATCGTAGGCTACCTCGTGCTGGCCATCATGGCGGTCTCGCTCGCCTACGCCGGCTACATTTCGCTCGCCAACTATGCCGGCATCGGCGTCTGAGCCGGGGGTAGCGGCATGGCGATGACGCGGCGCGGCAGCCGGCTGTTCGCGATCCTGTGCACCGCGGGGGCCACCCTCCTTTTCCTCGCGCTTACCGTCGACAGCCACCAGCAGTTCGGCCGGCTCACCAACGCGCACAACCTCACCCCCGAGGTGATCCGCGGCAAGGACGTCTGGCACAAGTACAACTGCATCAACTGCCACACGCTGTTCGGCGAGGGCGCCTACTACGCGCCCGATCTCACCAAGATCACGCAGCATCGCGGCGAGCCCTACCTGAAGGCCTACCTGCGCGACCCGTCGCAGTTCTACGACGAGCAGCGCCACCGGCGCCTGATGCCGCGGCAGAACCTGAGCGACGAGGAGATCTCGGACCTGATCCGGTTCCTCGACTGGGTGAGCAAGGTCGACAACCAGGGCTGGCCGCCGCGGCCGATCCTGGTCACCGGCGCCTCGATCCCCGGCACCGACAGCCCGCTCGCCGCGACGGCGCCGGCGGCGCGGCCGGTGGGCGCCACCAGCAATCCGATCGCGCTGGGCGAGTCGCTGTTCCGCTCGGTGACTCCCGCGTGCACCGCCTGCCACTCGATCGCCCCGGGCGTGAGCATGGCAGGGCCCACCCTCGCGGGGATCGGCGCGCGGGCGAAGGCGATCGTCGCCTCGCCCGACTACAAGGGAAAGGCCAAGGATGTCGAAAGCTACATCCGCGAATCGATCGTCGAGCCGAGCGCGCACTTGATCCCGGGCCCGATGTACTCGGCGAACGGCATGTCCTTCATGCCCAACACCTATGGCAAGGATCTGAAGCCCGAGCAGATCGACCAGCTGGCCGCCTATCTCGCCACCCTACAGTGAACCGCCACGTGAACCACGCATGAGATACCGCTCGCAACAGGTCGCCTACTGGTACTTCGCGGTGGCGATGGTGCTCTTCGGCCTGCAGATCGCCTTCGGCCTGCTCTCGGCGGCGAAGTACCTCGGCCCCGATCCCCTGCTCTACATCCTGCCCTTCGACGTCACCAAGATGATCCACACCAACCTGCTGGTGGTGTGGGTGCTCACCGGGTTCATGGGCGCCACCTACTGGCTGGTGCCGGAGGAGTCCCAGACCGAGCTCTACAGCCCGAAGCTCGCCTACGTGCAGCTCGGCCTGTGGACGCTGATGGGCCTCACCGCGGTGATCGGCTATCTGTTCCGCTACGGCACCGGCAACAAGCTCCTCGAGCAGCCGCTGCCGCACAAGCTCGTCATCGTCGCGGTGATGCTGATGTTCCTCTACAACGTCGGCATGACCATCTGGCGCGCGCGGCGCTTCACGACCACCGAGGCGGTGCTGCTGATCGGCCTGGGCGGCTCGGCGGTGCTGTTCCTGCCCGCGCTGCTCCCGTTCGACAACTACACCGTGTCGATCTTCTACCGCTGGTGGACCATCCACCTGTGGGTCGAAGGCGTCTGGGTGATGATCCAGGCGAGCTTCCTCGCCTACCTGCTGATCCGGCTCTCGGGCGTAGACCGCGAGGTGATGGAGAAATGGCTGTACGTCATCGTCGGCCTGGTGTTCATGGCCGGCATCCTGGGCACCGCGCACCACTACTACTGGGTCGGCGTGCCCTACTACTGGCTGCCGATCGGCGGCTTCTTCAGCGCGCTCGAGCCGGTCGCGCTGGTCGCCATGGCGGTGTACGCCTATTTCGCGATCCGCCGCTCCGGGCTGGCGCATCCCAACGTGCTCGCGCTGCACTGGACCATCGGCAGCGCGCTGTTCACGCTGTTCGGCGCGGGGCTGCTCGGGCTCGCGCACACCTGGCCAGCCGTGAACAAGTGGACCCACGGCACGCTGATCACCGCGATGCACGGGCACTCGGCCTTCTACGGCGCCTACGCCATGATCGTGCTCGCGATGATCAGCTACGCCATGCCCTCGATCTCGCGCCACCGGAGCGAGCGCGGCAGCGCGGTGGGCTACTTCGCCTTCTGGCTGCAGATGGCCGGCATGTTCGGCATGACGATCTCGTTCGCCACCGCCGGCATCGGGCAGGTGTACCTCGAGCGGATCCTCGGCCTGGGCTACCTCGACACGCAGCTCAAGATCCAGGTGCACTTCCTGATGCTGATGATCACCGGCTCGGTGTTCACCGTGGGCGTGGCGCTGTACATCTGGGACTTCTTCCGCGCCGCGCCGACCTTCGACGAGGCGCGCGACGCCGACCGGGCGCGCGCGGCGAGCGCCGCGCCGGCGTGACCCCCGCCGAAGGGCCCTTCTACCTCGCGCACGGCGACGAGGTGAAGATCTTCGAGCAGGCGCACGCCGAGCGCCTGCCGGTAATGCTCAAGGGCCCGACCGGCTGCGGCAAGACGCGCTTCGTCGAATACATGGCCTGGCGCCTCGGGCAGCCGCTGGTGACGGTGGCCTGCCACGACGACCTCTCGGCAGCCGATCTCGTCGGGCGCTACCTGATCCGCCACGACGGCACCAGCTGGCAGGACGGCCCGCTCACGCGCGCGGTGCGCCAGGGCGCCCTCTGCTACCTCGACGAGATCGTCGAGGCGCGCTCCGACACGGTGGTGGTGCTGCACCCGCTCACCGACTACCGCCGCATCCTGCCGATCGACAAGACCGGCGAGACCCTCGAGGCGGCGCCCGGCTTCCAGCTCGTGGTGTCCTACAACCCGGGCTACCAGAGGATGCTCAAGGACCTGAAGCCGAGCACGCGCCAGCGCTTCGTCGCGCTCGAGTTCAGCTTCCCCCCGCCCGAGCGCGAGGCGCTGATCGTCGCCGGCGAAAGCGGCGTCGACGAGCCGAACGCGCGCGCGCTGGTGGCGCTCGCCGCGCGCCTGCGCACGCTGCAGGACCGCGGCCTCGCCGAGCTGCCGAGCACGCGCCTGCTGGTCGCCGCCGCGCGCCTCATCCGCCGCGGCGTGGCGCCGCGCGAGGCGTGCTACGCCGCGGTGGTCGGCCCGCTCTCCGACGATGCGGTGCTCGCCGCCGCGATGCGCGACCTGGTCGACGCCGCTTTCGTCTAGATGGCCGAAGCCGAAGACGTCATCGTCGATGCCGCGCGGCACGCGACCAGCTTCCTGCAGGAGCAATGGCGCAAGCGCGCCCCGGCAAAGCCCGCGCCCGCCGCGCTCGCCGAGCACGCGCAGCGCCTCGAGCTGCTCGTCGCCGCGGCCTTCGGGCGCCCCTTCAGGATCCGCCCGGCGCAGCCGCCCGCCCCGAGAACTTTGTTAAGAAGAATTTTTGGAACAGAACCGGAAGTGCGGCGGGCGCTGCCCGCGACCGACGGCGAATCGATCTGGCTTCCCGAGACCCTCGACACGACAGACGCCGAAGAGGCCATCGCGCGCTATCGCACGATGGCGCTGCGCCAGGGCATGCGCGCGCTGCGCGGCGCCGCCGCGCCCGCCGTGTTCCGCGAGCCGCCGCTGGTGCAGGACTTCTACCTGCTGCTCGAGGCGGCGGCCGCGGACGACGCCCTGGCGCGCCTTTTCCCCGGCACGCGCAAGAGCCTCCAGCCTGCCGATCCGGAGTTTGCTTCGTACATAGGGGAAGCGACAAAAACACCGGACGAGTCGCTCGCGCGGGCTCGCGAGCTCGCCGAGCGCTTCTCTCACGAAAGAAGAAGACTCTCGAAAAACCTGTGGACCGGGGAGCTGCGCGAGCCTTCTCCCGAATCGAAAACAACCGTTCCGTACGAGAACCAGCCGGGCGAAGTCCCGTCCAGAAGCGCAAAGCTCAAGCGCACGCCCAAGGTGCGCGAGGCGCGGCCCGGCGAGGACGAGGACAAGCCGGGCGCCTTCATGGTGCAGACCGATCAGCCGCACGAGCACGCGGAAGACCCGCTCGGCATGTCGCGCCCGGTGGATCGCGACGACGCCACCTCCGCCCAGGACCTCGCCGAGTCGCTCGCCGACCTGCCCGAGGCGCGCCTGGTGTCGCGCCCGGGTTCTCCGAAGGAAGTGCTTCTTTCCGCGGAACCGCCCAAGTCGCGAACCGGGACGGAAACAGAAACTTCCTCGAAAACCGGGCTGGCCTATCCGGAGTGGGATTACCGCATCGGCGGCTACCGCACGCCCGGCGCGGTGGTGCGCACGCCGGCGCCGGCGCTCGGCGACGCGGCCTGGGCGGCGGCGACCCTCGAGCGCCACGCGGGGCTGCTCGGCACCATCCGGCGGCGCTTCGAGCTGCTCAAGGCGCGCCGCGTGCGGCTGCGCCGGCAGCTCGACGGCGAGGAGATCGACCTCGACGCCTGCCTGGAGAGCATGGCGGACTTTCGCGCCGGGCTGCCGCGCAGCGAGCGCCTGTACCAGACGCTGCGCCCGGCGCGGCGCGAGATGGCGCTCGCGCTGCTCATCGACGTCAGCGGCTCGACCGACTCCTGGGTGAGCGGCACGCAGCGCGTGATCGACGTCGAGCGCGAGGCGCTGCTCCTCGTGTGCATCGCGCTCGAGGCGATGGGCGAGCCCTACACGGTGCAGGCGTTCTCGGGCGAAGGGCCGGGCGCGGTCACGGTGCGCTCGATCAAGGGCTTCGACGAGCGCCACGGCGAGGCGGTGTCGCGGCGCATCGCCGCGCTCGAGCCCGAGCGCTATACGCGCGTGGGCGCAGCGCTGCGCCATGCCACCGCGCTGCTGATGCGCCGGCCGGCGCGCCACCGCCTGCTGCTGCTGCTCTCCGACGGCAAGCCGAACGACGTCGACCTCTACGACGGCCGCTACGGCGTCGAGGACATGCGCCAGGCAGTGCTCGAGGCGAAGCTGCAGGGCGAATTCCCGTTCTGCCTCACCGTCGATCGCGCCGCCGCCGGCTACCTCGGCGCCGTGTTCGGCGCGGGCCAGTACGCCCTGCTGCACAAGCCCGCGCTCCTGCCCACGGTGCTCCTCGACTGGCTCCGCCGCCTCGCTTCCTGAAAATCGGGGACGTCTACCGATTTGGAAACCGCGCGCTCGTCCGGCCGCAGGCATTGACAAGCCGTCCCGCGCACAATTCTAATTGCCGGTGCCGCGGCCGGCTGCGCGCCGTGCCGGGCGCCCAGAAAACCAGGGGGACTCCATGAACGCCACAGCTCCGGCCACAATCGCTTTCGTAGGCCTGCTTCTCTCGGCCGCCATCGTCCCCGACCGCGCGGCGGCGGACACGGCCTACGTCGCCAACGAGCAGACCAGCACCATCTCGGTGATCGACACCGCCACCAACTCGATCGTCGCCACGATCTGCCTCGGCTCGGACCCCGCCATTCCGGGAACGCCGCAGCCGGCCGGCCCCTGCAACGGCGAGGCCCAGCACCACAATCCTTTCTACAACG
>Ga0214472_10006621_pt1 | contig 12141 bp, 19 predicted proteins | sample RVTome_6_FD_207662 | JGI IMG/M metagenome (GOLD analysis project Ga0214472, IMG submission 207662) | Soil microbial communities from uranium-contaminated site in the Upper Colorado River Basin, Wyoming, United States - RVT140D175 | ecosystem: Environmental > Terrestrial > Soil > Contaminated >...
CTCTACGGCGAAGACGCGTTGCGCCGGCTGCGCTTCATCAAGCACGCCCAGGACTGCGGCTTCTCGCTGGCCGAGGTGCGCGAGTTGCTGACGCTGCGCGCCGCCGAGAACGCCTGCTGCACCGATGTGAAGAGCGTCGCCGTGCACAAGAAGCTGCTCATCGAAAGCAAGATCAGGACGCTGCAGGCGATGTCGCAGGCCCTGAGCGAGCTGATCGCACACTGCGACGGCGGGCAGTTGCCGCTGGAGGCGTGTCCCATTCTCGCCGCTCTCGATGCCAGCGGGCCGCGGCGGCAGGCGACAAAGGAGGCGGAGGCGCCATGATTCTCGTGGAAATCTTCTCGACGCCGGGTTGCGGCAAATGCGCCCAGGCGCGCGCGGCGCTGAAGGCGGTCGCCGAGAGCGTCGGCGCGGTGCGTTGGCGCGAGGTGAATATCCTCGACGAGCTGGATTACGCGGTCGACCTGGGCGTGCTGAGCCCGCCGGCCATCGCCATCGATGGCGAACTGGTGTTCCCGGCCCTGCCCGGAGCAGAGCGCCTGCGCCGGGAGCTTCTCGAGAGACTCGACCAGGCGCCGGACTGCGCCGGCGAGCGCTGATGGACATCGAGAGCCTGCGGCAGACCCTCGAGCAGGCGAATCTCGCCTCCCTCGCGGCGGGGTTCGTGATCGGCTTCGTGTTCAGCTTCAACCCGGTGGCCCTGGCCGCCATTCCCGTATCCCTGGCCTACGTCACCAAGGCCCGGGCGCCGGGCAAGGCGGTGGCGTAGGGCGGCATGTTCATCCTCGGCATGCTGGCCACCCACCTCGCCCTCGGCCTCGCCGCCGGCCTCGGCGGCGACGGCCTGCAGCGGCTCATGGGGCGGGAATGGGGCCTCGTGCTGGGACCGCTGCTCATCGGGCTCGGCCTCCTCTGGCCCGGCTGGCTGAAGCTGCCGTTGCCCACGATCAGCCTGCGCGCGCGGCGGGCGGCGACCGCCTGGGGCGCGTTCGCCCTGGGCGCGCCGTTCTCGGTGGCGATCTGTCCCTTCTGCACGCCCGCGCTGGTGGTCCTGCTCGGGGTCGCCGCCGCGATCGGCTCGGCCTGGTTCGGCGCGGTCCTGTTGGTCGCCTTCGCGCTGGGCCGCGCGGTGCCCATCATTCTGGGCGCGTGTGCGATAGGCTGGATGGAGAGCCTGTCGGCATTGGGCAAGTACCAGAAAGCCTTCGAAGTGTTCGGTGGAATCTTGCTGATCCTGTCCGGCTTGTATCTGCTCAATGCCTATCTTGTTGTCGTGCCCGGTATGGCGGCCTGAACGGACGGTCGCGGATCCGGTTGGCGTCGGGGAGACGGCAACGCAAGCACAGTTCAACCGGACAATCGTGTTTGACCGATTCAATCTTGATCGAGGCCATCTTCGACATGCTGAACGAAGATTGCTTGTTGCCCGCCGACTTCTACAACCATCGCATCCAGAAATTTGCCGCCGACGGCACTTTTTTCAGCTGTTTCGGCACCAAAGGGAGCAGGCCGGGTCAATTCGAGCACGCCATCGCGGTGGCGGCCGCCGCCGACAGCACGGTGTTCGCGTTCGATTTCGGCAACGACCGGATCACCCGGTGCCGGCCGCCAGGGCCTTGAGCGCGGCAGCCGCGCGACCCGGAAAGCGAGGGGACCCATGTACACGATCGGCAAGGTGGCGACGCGCACGGGGGTCGGCGCCGACACGCTGCACCATTACGAGCGGGAACGGCTGATCGCGCCCGCGGCGAAGTCCGTGCCTGGCTACCGCCAGTGCGAAGATGAAGCCGCGCACCGCGTCCGTTTCATCAAGCGCGCCCAGGATTGCGGCTTCACCTCGGCGGAGAGCCGGGAACTGGTCACGCCAGAGGTGGCGGAGGGCGCGCGTTGCGGACACGCGCGCGGCCTGGCGATCGGGACCAGGCCGCGCATCGCGCGCATGCCGAGAGCCCCGCAGGCCATGGTGCGTGCACTCGACGATCTGATCGAGCGTTGCGCGGGGGGCAATCTGCCGACCGTCGACCGGTTCGGCGCCATCTTGTCCAGCGTGGGGTAGAGATGCCGGCGACCGTCCGCCCCTCCCGTGCGCACGCCCTTTGGCGATCGCCCGCGCTGGGCGTGCTGGGGGCCTGGCTGCTCGTCTCCGTGGTGCTGCACCTGGCCTGGGAGATCGTCCAGCTTCCCTTCTACACCCTCTGGCGCGAGGCGTCGCCGGCGTTCATCGCGTGGGCGGTGGTGCACTGCACCGCCGGGGACGGCCTGATCGCGTTGGGCACCTACGCGGCCGCGAGCGCCTCGGTGCGCTCGGTCGACTGGCCGTGGGCATCGCCGGGCCGCGGACTGGCCGTCCTGTGGGCGAGCGGACTCGCCTGGACGGCCTTCAGCGAGTGGCGTCACGTCTATGATCTCGGCTCCTGGGCCTACGCTGAGACGATGCCCACCGTGGCCGGCATCGGGCTCGCGCCGCTGGCACAGTGGGTCGTGGTGCCGGGGCTGGCGCTGTGGTGCCTGCGCGAATGGAATCCGGCGTGCCGGACGCGGAGCGCAACGCCGATGCCTTCCCGCGACGAGGGCGAGACGTAGCGGCGGCGTGCGGCCGGCGGCTGCGCGATGGCCGTTCATGAGTGCCGGGTGTTGCCACGACGGAGCACACCTTCACCAGCATGACGCTCGAGCCGCGCAACGTCGTCTGACCAACCCGCGGGCGGCGCTGCGCCGCCCGCATGCAACCCTTATCGGAGCTCATATGAAGAAAATCCCGATCGCATCGCCCTTCGCCGAAGACGCCGCCGCTCCGCTTGTTCCCGAGCTTGTAAGGATCGTCCGTTTGCCGACGACGAATCCTTGCCGGCGTAATCGACCGGCCTCGTCACCGCGCCTTCCCGGCGTCACAGCCGGCGGCAGGGGCGAGAGATTCCCGAAGAGAGAGACATCCCCGGCTTGCGGCCGAGGGCATCGAGAAAATGGAGAACGGCATGAAGACCTTGACGATTTTCAGCACGAAGAGACTTCTGATCGCCGCCGCCGTGGCGCTCGCGCCCGCCGGTTCGGCATTGGCCGCCCAGGATTGCAGGGGCGATCCTTTCGCGCCCTACCACCAGGCGTTCTACGGCGACGGGCCGGCCTACGAGTGCAGGGCGGCGCCGCGCGAGGCTGGCGCACGGGGGCCTGCCGGCCCGATCATGGTGGCCGATGACGCCGCAGCCTGCCGCAAGGATCCCCATCGGCGCGTTCAACAGGCGCTCTGGGCCGACGGACCGTCCTACGAGTGCCTGGCGGCCAGCGACGAGCAGGCAGGCGCCCATGGCCGTGCCGGGCCCCTGATGGAGGAGGAGCGGAGCGCGGCGAACGATCCCTTCTACCGCTACGATCAGGCGTTCACGGGCGACTGATGAGGCGCGGTCGTCGGTCCGCGGGAGACGCGGATGGCGCCGGCGATGGACGCGCCGCACAGGGTGCGCCGTCGCCGGGCACACCCTTCAAACCAGTCTTGCGCCGGGCACACCCTTCAAACCAGTCCTGAGATCGCAAGCCGCGATCGGGGTGCCGGTCGCCTATCCCGCGCCCGCGTCTTCAAGCCGAGCTTCGCGCGCGACGGCTTGGAGGTGTACGAAGGGAGCTTCGAGCTGCGCGCGAAGCTGCCCAGGGGGCGCTTTGGGGAGGGCGATGCGCTCCGTGCCGAGCTCCGGGTGCAGGCCTGCAACGACGAGATCTGCCTGCCGCCCGACACCTTGTTCATCGTCGTCGGCCGCCAGCCATAGCGAACGCGGTCGAGGTGTCCGCGGGCGGCACGGGAGAACGTGATGTAAGGAAACCTCGGCGCGAACCGACCAAAGGAACATCACCCGGCGCGAGCCGGATTGCCATGCCAACCGGCCCGAGTGCCAGCCATGAGCGCCTCATCCCGCATTCCGCCCAAGCCTCGTCACCGTTTCTCCTGGTACGCGCGCCTCGTTCTGGCGAACCAGCGCCGGCGCTACGGCAAGGAGCTCGAGCCCGCGCGGTTGTGGGCGCGCACGCCCAAGGTCTTCGCCGCCCTGTCGCTGCTCTACGGCGCCCTCGACCGCCGCAGCTCGCCGATCGAGCCCGCGCTGCGCTCGCTGCTCACGGTGCGGGTGTCCCAGATCAACTGGTGCGCCTTCTGCGTAGACATCAACTCGGCCACCGGCCTGAAACGCGGCGTGAGCGAGGCGCAGCTCGCCGCGCTCCCCGAATTCGAATCCTCGCCACTGTTCGACGCGCGCCAGAAGGCGGCGCTCGCCTACGCCGAGGCCATGACCCGCAGCGACGCCGGTGTCGACGACGCGCTCATGGCACGCCTCAAGTCGCATTTCGACGACGACGTCATCATCGAGCTTACGGCGCTGATCGCCTTCCAGAACATGTCGAGCAAGTTCAACGCCGCCCTCGCGGTGGCGCCGCAGGGGTTCTGCCGCATCGCGCCGTCGCCGCCGGGCGCTCCCGGCGCCGGCGAGACTGCGCGCGGCGGCGGACGGCCGGGCACCGCCGAGTGACCAGGCTGAGAGCCCGGCGTCGGATCGTCGTCGCGAGCCAGGGTTCATGATGGCTCGGCAAATGACGGCCGGTATCGGCGCGATCGACGCCACCGAACGCGAGTTGATGCAGGCGCTCGACCGCCGCGGCGGTCGCCCCCAAGCCGAGGGTGCGGAGGGGCCGTCCCCGGAGTACAACCTGTACCACTGACCTGGAGGCTTTGATGATGGCAACGATCTTTCCGGTGGCGATGCGCTCGCGGCGGCGGGCGATGGTCTTGGGCGGCTTTCTGCTTTTCGCCGTGGCCGGCCTGGTCCGCGCGGAGAACCCGACCCCCTATCCGGGCACGCAGACGGTCTCCTCCCCGCATTCGTTCGACGTCCTGGTCCAGCGCCTGGAGCGCGCGATCGCCGACCGCAAGATGGGCCTGGTCGCCCAGGCGAGTGCGAGCAAGGGCGCCGCGGGGCGCGGGGTGAAGATCCCCGGCAACGCCGTGCTCATGGTGTTCCGCAACGACTTCGCAGTGCGCATGCTGGAGGCGAGCGTGGCGGCCGGCATCGAGGCGCCGTTGCGGCTGTACGTGACGGAGAACGCGGACGGCACCGCGCGCGTCACCTACCGCAGCCCGGGCGCGACCTTCGCGCCCTACGGCAACGGCAAGCTCGACGCGCTCGCCCGCGAGCTCGATCCGATCCTCAAAGGGATCGTCGCCGATGCCGTCGCCAAGTGAGGCGCTGCGGGCGGCGCCGGTCCGGCGGCCGGGCCAGCGCGGCGTGCTCGTCTTCGCCCTGCTCGTGCTCGCGGGGCTCGCCGCCGGGCTCGCCCGGCACGACCCGCGCATGGCGGCGCTGCTGCTGCTCGGCGCGGCCCTGGGCCTCACCCTCTATCACGCCGCGTTCGGCTTCACCGCCGCCTACCGCCGGCTGATCACCGCCCGCGACACGCGCGGGGTCGAGGCCCAGCTCCTCATGCTCGGCGTGGCGACGCTGCTCTTCGCGCCGGTGCTGGCGGCCGGCTCCGCCTTCGGCCGCGAGGTGGCCGGCGCGCTCGCCCCGGCAGGCTGGCAGGTGGCGGCCGGAGCCTTCGTCTTCGGCATCGGCATGCAGCTCGGCAACGGCTGCGGCTCGGGCACCCTGTATGCCCTGGGCGGCGGCAGCACGCGCATGCTGGCCACGCTCGCGGCCTTCCTCGCCGGCTCGTTCTGGGCGAGCCTGCACATGGGCTGGTGGCAGGCGCTGCCCGCGTGGGCGCCGATCGCCCTCGGCGAGGCGTTCGGCTGGCCGCTGGGTGTCGCGCTGCAGCTGGCATTTCTCCTCCTCCTGTGGGCAGGCCTGAGGCGGTGGGGCGGGGCGGCGCCGGACCGTCCGGCGCCGGCGATGGACTGGCGCCGCGTCCTGAGCGGCCCCTGGCCCCTGATCGCCGGTGGCCTCGCGCTGGCCGGGCTCAATTTCCTCACCCTGTTGATTGCCGGCCACCCCTGGACGATCACCTGGGCATTCACGCTGTGGGGCGCGAAGATCGCGGTCCTCCTCGGCTGGGATCCGAGCGCCAGCGACTTCTGGCAGGGGGGTTTCCAACGCGCGGCATTGGAGGGCGGCGTCCTGGACGACGTCACCTCGGTGATGGACATCGGACTGATCGTGGGGGCGCTGTGTGCGGCGGCCCTGGCCGGCCGCTTCGCCCCTCTCTGGCGGATCCCGCCACGCTCGCTCGCCGCAGCGCTCATCGGCGGCCTGCTGATGGGCTATGGGGCGCGCATCGCTTTCGGCTGCAACATCGGTGCGTTCTTCTCGGGGGTCGCCTCGACAAGCCTGCACGGCTGGCTGTGGATCGCCGCGGCGCTGCCCGGCACCTGGATCGGCATCCGCTTGCGGCCCGTCTTCGGCTTGTCGCCGGGCTGAGGGGCCGGGTGGCGCCGGCTGGAGCATCGCCCCGGCCATCGGACAAGGACCCATTCGTGACCATTTCGCCGCCGGACCCGGTTCCCTCCCGCATCCCGGCCGCCCGCCGTCATCCGCGCGCGTTCCGGCTCCGGGTGGGGGCGACGATCGCCGCCTGGCTGGTGCTCGCTGCCGTCGCCCTGCGCCAGATCAACGCGCTCGATTTCGGTCCCGTGGGCCTGCCCGCGACCGTCGCGATCCGCTTCGCGGTGGAGAGCGTGGTGTTTACGGTTCTCACCTACGCCGCGATCCGCAGCCTGCCCCTGGGCCGCAAACCCGGCCTGCGGGGGACCGCCGCGCTCGGGCTGTGGATCGCCCTCATCGTGTTGAGCGACTGCCTGTCGCGCCTCGAGTACGGTGCCCTGGAGACGATGCTGGCGGAGCTGCGCGCCGCGATGGGGCTCGGCGGCCTCGTTCTCGGCGTCGTCGCCTACATGCTGGCGCTGGCGCTGCCCTTCGTGCCCGGCGTCGAGATCGGCCTGTTGGTGATGATGCTGTTCGGGACGCCCGGGGCGGTGGCGGTCTACCTGGCCACGATCGCCGGTCTCGGCCTGGCCTTTGCCGTCGGGCGGCTGATTCCCGCGCGCATCGTCGCGCGGCTGTTGGCGCGGCTGGGCGTGGCCATGCCCGACGAGCCGCTCGAGGTGGCCGTGCGCCGCACGGTGGCCGGCGGCCCCGCGGGAACGGGCCTGTGGTCGCAGCTCGCGGCGCGGCTGGTGAGGTATCGCTACCTGACCCTGGCGGTCGCCTTCAACCTGCCGGGCAATTCCGTGCTCGGCGGGGGGGGCGGCATCGCCCTGCTGTGCGGGGCGAGCCGGCAGTTCGAGTGGTACTGGTTCGTGCTCACGGTGGTGGTGGCCACCGCACCGGTGCCGGTGCTGGTGGTCGTCGGCGGGCTGGACGTTCACGACCTGGTGCACCTGCACGATTTCATGCAGAACATGTTGGCAAGACTCCTCGGGTGACGGTGAGCCGCGGCGCCCTGCGGCGAGCTCTCCCGCGACGGCGGTGGTGGCGCTAATGCGCCATCATGCGCAGGGCGACGATGCCCAGGCCGAAGCCGCCGATGACGAGCCCATAGACCAGGCCGCGCGCGAAGGCGTCCGCGACGCCGTTGGCGGCGAGTGTCACGACGATGGTCGCCATGGCGCTCCACTCGGTCAGCGCCTCGCCCTCCAGCACGGTGAGCAGGGCAAGGACGATGATCGAGCCGTTCACCAGCTTCTGGACCTTGAAGCTCTTCGCCTCCGCGCTGCCGGTCGGCATGGCCGGATCCTCCCCTTGAACGGCGCTCATCGGGCGACCGCCATCGTCGGGCGCGCCTTTGCGGGCATCAGGTCCTGTCGCGATTCGTACAGCACATAGCCGGAGCGCTCGGCATCGTGCAGCGCCCGGAGGAGCGCCTGCCGGCCCTTGCCGATGCCGGGGTCGCGTAGCGTCGCGCGGTAGAACTCGGCGTAGAAGGCGTCGGGTTCGACGCGGATGCGCACCGCGAGCCGGGCCGCCCGGGCGGCGAGCGGCCGATCGTAGCCGTAGCGACGCAGCTCGTCGGGCAGGATGCGCGTGTCGGCGCGTTCGACGCTGAGATCGAGGCTCACGTCGCGCGCGATCAGGTGGCGCTCGACGGTGTCCGGGATCGGCGCACCGCTCTCGTCGGCCTGGCCGATCTCGACGATGACATGGGGCGTGACATAGGTCGGGAAGGCGTGTCCGACACCGTGGTTGGCAATGCGCAGCTCGGCCTTGATGCGGCCGCCGCTGACGGCGGGCGCCGAGGTCTCGATGGCGAGCCCCGCCTTCACCATCTCCGGGTCGTGGATGCCACGCCACAGGTGGCGGCGGTCGGGCATGTGGCAGGACTGGCAGGAGCGGTTGTCGCGGGCGTGGCGGCTTGCGCGCCATTCCTCGTAGGTGTTCTCGAGCAGCTTGCCCTCGAGGGCGAAGCCGTCGGGCTCGAACTGGTGGCAGGCGGCGCAAAAGCGCGAGTCCTCGAAGGCGGCGCTCGCCTCCCAGCCGCCGTGGGGCAGGGCGTCGCCCGCGGCGGGGGTGCCGCCGTCGCGGCGCGGCGGGCCGAGGCGGCGGTGCCCGCGCAAGTGGCAGCCGGCGCAGGTGAGGCCGTGGGCATGGGAGGCGCCGTCGGCGCGCGGTGCCACGGCGCCCGGGGCGGCGGCGAGGGTGCGCTGCAGCGCCTCGGCCTGCTCGGCGAGCGGCGCATGGCAGCGCAGGCAGGCTTGATGTTCGTCGACGGCATCGGCGTCCATCTCCTGCAGTTGCCCGACCAGGCCCGGGCCCATCGCCCGGCTGTGCAGGCTGGTTTGCCAGTCCTCGAACTGGCGTGGGTGGCAGGTGCCGCAGGCGGCGGGGGCGAGCGACACCTCCTGCGGGCCGAAGCCGGTCGGCGCCTCACCCTGGGGGGCGAGCGGCCGCTGCCAGTGACGTTCGAGAAAGGCGGCGGGATCGCCCGCCGGTGCCGCCGCCGGAGGAGGGGAAGTTCCCGCTTCGGGGCCGCAGGCGACGAGCACGAGCATCAGTCCGAGGAACGACAGCCCCCTCGCGGTCGCCCCGGCGCCCCCCCTCCCGATCGGCATGACGGCTTACTTCTTCGCCGCGCAGGGATTGGCCGCCTTGGCCGCGCAGGGATTCTTGGCTGCGCACGGATTCGCCGCGCACGGGTTGGCGGCCTTTGCGGCGCACGGGTTGGCGGCCTTCTTCTTGGCCTTGGCCGCGCACGGGTTGGCGGCGCAGGGATTCTTGGCCGCGCACGGGTTCATGGTCTTCGCGGCGCACGGGTTGGCCGCGCAAGGGTTGGCCGCGGACACCGGCAGCGCCAGGGCGGCGGCGGTGAGCGCCACGAGTCCGAGGGACAGGGTCTTGCGGGAAGGGGTTTGCATGGAAATTCCTTTCAGTCGGGTAAAGAGTGGGGTTTGCTTTCGGGGCGCAGGCAAGGCGTCCCGCTGTTTCAGTCGTAGCCGAAGGCGGATTCCTTACACCGAATTGCGGGATGGCCTTCCGCACCGGGCGCCGCGGGTGCGTCCGGTTCGTCGAGCGCCGCCATCAGCGCCTTCGGCGAGATCGGCAGGTAGCCGGTGATGTCGAGCGCACGGTCCTCGAACACGTCCGCGCCGGAGTGCTCGCGCTGCCATGCCTCGGTGGCCTGCGGGTAATCGATGGGGGCGCTGCCGGCCGGCATCCCGCCCGCGCGCAGGAAAAGGTGGAAGTGCCCGTGCTCGGCATCGATGCCGCGATGGGCGTGGTAGTAGTACTGACCGTGGGTCTCGGCGTCGAAGACGTCGTCGCGCGGGTAGTGCTCGAGCTCGATGAAGTCGCCTTGTCCGCGCAGGATCTCCCCTACGACGTTGAGGCCACCCTTCTTGAGGACGCGGTGGCACTCGCGGATTTCCGCGCCGGCGGCGCGCATGGAGGCCCGCAGCTCGGCGGGCAGGGATGTCAGGTCGAGATCCATTTCGTGGTGTCGGCGTGCGCTGGTTGCTGACGATGCTCGGCCGCCACCCCGGCGGCGGCGTTGGCTCCGCCGCCGGGGTGGGAAGTCGTGCTGCCTAACGGGCCGCGCAGGGGTTCTTGGCGGCGCAGGGGTTTTTCGGCGCGCACGGATTCTTCGCCGCGCACGGATTCTTCGCGGCGCACGGATTGGCCGCCGCGGCGCCGGGCTTGAACCCTTTCTGCACCTCGCCGACGTAGGCGACGAGCGCGGCCAGCTCCTTGGACTGCCACGGCAGCGGCTTGGCGGCCATCGGCTTGACCATGCACAGCTGGACCATCTCGTCGAGATGAATCTGCTTCAGGCCGGCGTCGGCCTTGGCCATCGCGACCGCGTGCGGGTAGGGCTGGGCGAAGGTGGGCTGATAGGCGTTGTTGCCTTGATGGCAGCTGTCGCACGACGTGCCGTTGGTGCTCAAGCGGGTGTCCTTGAACAGGCGCTCGCCTTCGGCGACGAGGGCGGCCTTGTCGCCGCGGTAGGGCTTGTAGCCGGCCGGACGCACGACGTCCTTCGGATTCAGCTTGGCCCCGGCTGCGCAGGGATTCTTTGCAGCGCAGGGGTTTTTCGCCGCACATGGGTTTTTCGCGGCGCACGGATTCGCCGCGCACGGATTCGCCGCGCACGGATTGCCGGCCCTCGGCGCACACGGATTTTTCGGTGCGCAGGGGTTGGCGAGCGCGGGCCCGCCGAGCGCAGCGGCCAGCAGGCCGGTGGAGATCATCGTGGCGAGGCGTGCGCTGTGGGGCATGGCGTGGCGGTTCATGAGCTTCTCCCGGGTGGTATCGACGTTATCGAGGCGGCGTCCGCTGCCTCGTACTGCGGTGCTTTGTCGGATGCCGCGGCCATTTCCTTACACCGAGGTCAAACAAATCGCACCGGCAGGAACGGGCCGGTTCGGGCGGCGGCCCGACTGGGCGGTTCCTTCAACGCCTCGCCCGGCCGGGAGCTAGCCGCTGACGCCGGCGACGTAGGCCGCGGTCAGTCGATGCGCGGGCGCGTCGAACAGCTTGCGCGACTGGCCGAACTCGATCAGCTTGCCTACCCGCTCGGTCATCCAGAAAAAGGCGGCGTAGTTGGCGATGCGGCGCGCCTGGGCGAGGTTGTGGGTGACGATGACGATGGTGTGGCGGCCGGCGAGGCCGCGGACGAGATCCTCCACCACCGCCGAGGCGAGCGGATCGAGCGCGCTGCAGGGCTCGTCCATGAGCAGCACGTCCGGTTCCAGCACCAGCGCGCGGGCGATGCACAGGCGCTGCTGCTGGCCGCCGGACAGCCCCAGGGCGGGGGCGTCCAGGCGGTCGCGTACCTCGTCCCACAGGCCGACGCCGCGCAGCGCCGTTTCGATGCGGCCCTCCCGCTCGTCGCGGCGCCCCACGCCGTGCTCTTTCAGCGGCATGTCGAGGTTGCGGCGGATCGACAGCGGAAACGGGTTCGGGCGCTGGAAGATCATGCCGATGCGCCGGCGCAAGTCGAGCGTATCGACGGCCGCACCGAGCACGTTTACCCCGTCGAGGTGCACCTCGCCGCGCACCCGGCAGCCCGGGACGAGGTCGGTGAGGCGATTGAGCGCCAACAGGAAGCTGGTCTTGCCGCAACCCGAGGGACCGATGAGGGCGGTGATGCAGCCGCGCGGGATGTCGAGGCCGACCTCGGCGAGCACCGGCCGGTCACCATAGGCGACCGAGAGGCCGCGGATCTCCAGATGCGGGCGCGGCACGCAGCAGGGCGTGCCCTCGGTGACGTCGCCGAGCGTGTAGGGGGCGCAGCCGGACACCGGCCGTGGGGGAGCGGAAGGGGCGGCATGGTTCATGAGGTGACGATCCTCCGGCCCAGCCAGCGCTCGGCGAGCTGCGCGGCCAGGCTGTTGATGACGAAAAGGAGGGCGATCAGCACCAGCGCCGAGGCGTAGGCGTTGCCGTCGCCGCCGGTGACGTTCATCGACAGGTCGTAGATGTGCACCGCCAGTGCGCGCCCGGAGTCCATGAGCGAGCCGGGCAGGCGGTCCACGTAGCCGCTGGTGAAGATCAGCGCGGCAGTTTCGGCCATCGCCCGGCCGATGCCCAGCATCAACCCGGCGGAAAGGGCCGGCGCGGCGGCGGGCAGGATGACGTGCCACAGCGCGCTGGCGCGGCTGAGCCCGAGCGCCGCGGCGCCGCGGCGCCCGGCCGCGGGCCCCGCGGCGAGCCCCATCTCGGCGCTGCGGATTGG
>Ga0214472_10006624_pt1 | contig 12139 bp, 18 predicted proteins | sample RVTome_6_FD_207662 | JGI IMG/M metagenome (GOLD analysis project Ga0214472, IMG submission 207662) | Soil microbial communities from uranium-contaminated site in the Upper Colorado River Basin, Wyoming, United States - RVT140D175 | ecosystem: Environmental > Terrestrial > Soil > Contaminated >...
GGCCAAAGGCGGCGCCGTGGTCGCCATCGCCCAGACCCTGCAGATCCCCGTGCGCTACGTGGGCGTGGGCGAATCACCCGAGGACCTCCAGCCCTTCGACCCCCACGCCTTCGCCTCCGCCCTGTTCTCGTGACCCCGTCTGCCCCACTGTCCTTTCTCCTGTCCCCCCTGCCCCCCTGCTCCTCTGCTCCTCTACACCCACGCTGATGGCCCCCTGCCCCTCTTTGCGGTTGACGCTGCCCAAGGGCGTGATACGATTCGCCCCGAACCACGGCCCGGCGTTTGCAGTCCAATGGGCGTCAGACACACTCTATGATCGGACAAATCGAAGAGATCCTTGGCGCCTTGAACCGTGCCGATGTCCGGTACCTTGTGGTGGGCGGCGTTGCCGTTGTGTTGCATGGACACCTTCGGACCACTGCCGATCTGGACCTGGTCATTCAGCTCCAACGCGAGAACGTTCTCAGGGCCATGCGCGCGTTGGGCGAGCTGGAGTACCGGCCTCGCGCCCCCGTCCCGGCCGACGCGTTCGCGGATTCGGAGCTTCGCCAGCAGTGGATCCAGGAGAAAGGGCTCGCGGTCTTCTCGCTCTGGAGTCCAGCGCATCCAACGCTGGAGATTGACGTTCTGGTCTCCGAGCCGTTCGACTTTGACACAGTGTATTCCCGCGCTCTCCGGGTCCCCTTGGAGAAGGCCGAGGTGACTGTCATCGCCCTTGACGACCTGATCATACTCAAGAGGCAGGTAGGTCGCCCAAGAGACCTGGAGGATGTCACCGCCCTGGAATCCCTACGGGAGGCGGAGGGAAAGGGTGAATGAGGTGAGTGCCGATGGCTGATGGGAAGCAATCAGACAACCGGACAGGTCCGGGGGCATTCGACCGCGGCTTCGAGGGCCATAGCCGCCGTCAGGCAAGGCTCGGCCTCAAGCTGACTCCGGCCGAACGGCTAAGATGGCTGGAGCAGACCATGGAGGAACTGAGGGGGTTACTGGGGCGCGCCCGGCAGGGTCGTCCCATCAAGCCGAAAACCGACTGACCGCCCGGACCCGCCTCAGAATCGGTGGAGCCTCGCCGATGACTCCCAGCGCTTTGCCCCCCACGCCTTCGCTCTATTCGCCTGACTCGTCCACCCTCGGCGGTTCGACATTCGACATTCGGTGTTCGATATTCGAGATTGGATTCGTTCCTCCGCACCACTCTCCTCACCGGAGGTCGCCATGCGATCAGCTTCTCCCCGCGTCGTCACCGTCACCGGGGGTGCCCAGGGGATAGGAAAGGGCATCACGCGCTACCTGCTGGAGCGTGGTCACCAAGTAATCATCGCGGACGTGGATGCCGATGCCGGCCAGGAGACGCGGGAGGAGTACCAAGCCATCGGCCAAGTTACCTTCATCGAAACCGACGTCTCGAACGAAGAATCGGTCCAGCGGTGCGTGCAGTGTGTGGTAAAGGCGCACAAGAGAATCGACGTACTCATTAACAATGCCGGCCTCGCGCGGCCCCCTCGGGAGCCCGTTGAAGCTCTAAGCCTGGAGGTCTGGAACCGATACCTCGCCACCAACCTGACCGGCTGTTTCCTGATGGCCAAGCACTGTGTCCCGCACCTGCGCCAGGCGCGCGGGGCGATCGTCAATATCGCGTCCACCCGGGCCATCCAATCCGAGCCGCACACCGAGGCCTACTCGGCAACCAAGGGCGGCATCGTCGCCCTAACCCACGCCCTCGCCGTGAGCCTCGGCCCCGAGATCCGCGTCAACTGCATCAGTCCGGGCTGGATTGCGGTGAGCGAGTGGAAGAAGCGGAGTCAGCGAAAAGCCGCCGACCTCAGGCCGGAGGATCACGCCCAGCACCCGGCCGGGCGGGTGGGCACCCCAGGGGACGTTGCGGCCCTGGTGGCTTTCCTGATTTCCGACGAGGCCGGCTACCTCACCGGCCAGAACTTCGTGGTGGACGGCGGGATGACCAAGAAGATGATCTACGTGGAGTGAGTCGTGTCTCGGCTCACGGCCACCCACGCCAAGGCGTGGGTACCCGGCTCTCCGCTCTCAGTCCAACGTTTTCCCTTGACTGGAAGCCCGGCGCTGCTGCTCAACGCGCTGGCGCAAGTCCCGCACAAATTCAGATGGCTGCCTGTTCTGCTGCTCCCAGGCTGCTTGCCCTTGTGCCCGCCAGCGAGCCAGATAGGAATCTACCCTCTCTTGATGGGACAGGTAGTATGTGATCGTGGCATGGACCTGCTCCAAGGAGAGGGTGGGATATCGGAGGACAATCTCCTCCGGGCTAACCCCCTCCTGGTAATCCCGGAGCAAGAATTCAATTCCGACCCGGCTGCCTTTGATGCGCATGTCATCGGGACCCAGGATTTCAAGGTACCCTTCTAACTCCATAGCCATCCTCGCTTTCAGTCGTCCCTCCAATTTCGTAACACGCTGTTCCCCAGAGTCAAGCCTTGGATGTCACCCTCGGCTTTGACAGCGGACACTTTCTCGTTTGACAGCCCCCAATGCACTGCTTATCATCACCGCATGGACACCGTTACGTCTTATCCTGCCATCACCCGCGTGATCACCCTGGCGAAGAGCGATCCTGAGATTCTCGCGGTACTGCTTTTCGGGAGCCAGGCCCGGGGTGATGCGTCCCCAAAATCCGATTTTGACCTCTGCCTCGTGCTGGTGCCTGGATCAACCTCCGGTCTCGCCATTGCCCAGAAACGGCTGGTGTACCTCGCGGAGGCCGACCTCGACATCGCTGTTTTCCAGCAGCTCCCCCTCCACATGCGGAGCCGCGTTCTCAAGGAAGGCGCCGTCCTCTTCGTCCGTGACGAGGATGCCTTGTACGCCCTCGCTACGCGCACCGCACGGGCCTTCAACGATTTCAAGCACATCCATCTCGAATATCTCGACCAGGTCGCGCGTGATTGACCGGGAACGGATTCTCGCCAAGCTCGATGAGCTGGAGGGGTACTTGGGCGAGCTACGCTCCATCGCCCCCGACCGGTTCGAGGAGTACCGGCGGATCGAGAAGAAGCGAGCGTGCGAACGGCTGCTACAGCTCTTGGTCGAAACGAGCATTGACACCTGTGCATTGCTGGTGGCCGGACTCCGCCTCGGCCTGCCCGGAGACGAGGACGACCTGTTCGAGAAACTGGCCCGGCAGGCTGTGATCTCACAACCTGTGGCGAGCACCCTCAAACGCATGAAAGGTCTTCGCAATCTTCTGGTCCACGAGTACTGGCGGATCAATGATGAAATCGTGTTCGACACAGTGCGCCAGCGCCTGGGGGATTTCGACGTCTTCAAGCGCGAAATTCTCTCCTATCTTCGGAAGCCAATTCCGTAAGATCCGCCCTGGGAACATTACGAGACGTTTCGGCCCTGATGGCTTTGCTGATCTCCGAGGAAGCCGGCTTCATCACAGGTCAGAACTTCGTGTCCGCATTCCGCACTCCACATTCCGCACTCGGCACGGAGCTGCCCGGTGCCCGCTGCCTCCTGCGCTTACCGCTCTGCGCTTTGCTCTTTGCGCCCCTAGTTGACCACTCGACCAATTGACTTCTCGACACGTCCGAGCTGCCAGCTGCAATCTGCCAGCTTCCGTATACGGCTCTCGGCTCTCCACTCTCGCTCCCACCGTTTTCCCTTGACTCGAAGCCCGGCATTCGCATACAAAGGCCTCGCCCGTCTGGAGAGCGAGATGGCGAGCCCGGCAGAGAACCCCAAGGCAGTTTGTGGAGAGGCCTCCCGGCACACCTGCAAAGCCTCCCCTGTCCACTACAACCTCGACCGCCCGAAATGCTTCGTTCCCACGGGTCATCACGCCGGCGACCGCTGGCCCCACGCCCCCCATTACTTGAGAACTTGCTTCAGAACCAACGTCCCCCAATACGTGTCTCCTATTGGAGAATCACGATGCGTCTATCGGGAACCCTCGTCACGGCCACGATCGGTCTTGTCTTAGCAGCTTGTGGGTTGATCAGGCCGAAGCCAGCCGACATACTCGCCGCCGAGTTCGGCCCAAAGCCTACGCAAGAGGAGGTGCTGTCCAGTGTTAAGGCCCACATGTCCAGGTTGCTGTTTGACCCATATAGTGCAGTCTATGAGTGCGGGACGGCCCGGAAGGCTTGGGTAAACCTGGTCGGCAAGATTCACTATGGCTGGGCAGCCTTCTGCGAGATCAACGCGAAGAACCGGTTCGGTGGCTATGTCGGCGCGAGGCCGTACGGCTTCATGATCAACTACGGGAGGGTCACATTGGACGGATGGGCAAATCTGGAGTTCGTGGATTGACCCATAACTACCCGCTGGACCGGACGGCATGCGCCGCCGCCGGTGAGACTTACGGCCCCTTCTCTCTGCCCATTCCCAATTTCACGAGGCCCCTCCCTGTCCGGCGGTCCTTTCCCAAGCCCCTTTCCCCAGCCCCTCATTTCGCATACAATCCACATGGCCGTCAGGCCAGCGGTTCAGTTCGACCGGTTTCACTCGGCGGGCCCGCCTCCGCGGTCGTGGGTCTGTTCTCCGGGCGGCCCGCCGGATAAGAGCTTATTCGTTAGCTGCCGAGAGGGCACTCGTGCCTCGTCGCACCAACAGGTTCCAACGCCTCGTGTATCTTATTCAGCACCAGCTTGCTGACGGCGCAACGGTGACCGAATCGAAGCTGCTCCCCGACGTGCGTTCGGGGCGGGCCGTCGAGGTCGACATCGTGGTTGAGGGAACGATCGGGGATGTTCGTGTTGTTATCGGCATCGAGTGCACGTCTGGGAAACGTCCGGCAACGGTCGAGTGGGTCAACGAGATGGCGGGGAAACACGCGGACTTGCCAGTGGACAAAACTGTGTTGGTTTCCCAATCAGGGTTTACGGCTGAGGGTCTCGCCAAAGCTGCGAAACTCGGGATTGAAGCACTTCCGCTCGTGGAGGCCGAGAGTAGAAACTGGGCGGGCTGGTTATACAACCTAGATGCGCTTCGCTTCGCAGGTTTCACGCTAAGCCTCGAGCAAGTCTCAGCTACGGTTGTAGCGGCTGGCAACGTCCCTGTGGAAAACCCGGTGCAGCCCGACGCGCTTGTTCAGGAGCCTGGGTCCGAGAAGCCGCGCTCCCTCAAGGAGTACGTTCACGGCATCCTTCGCAACGACCGCGTCTTTCTTCGAGTAACCCGATTGTGGTTGAAACTCAATGCCCCGGACCGTCCGACGTCGTTCAGGTTTCAGGTCACGTGGGACTGTCCATCTGGGACAACGATTCAGGCCACCTCTGCCGAGGCGCTATGCTTGACCAAGCTAATCCTAGGGGTTCGCGCAGAAGTCCGGGACGCACCGCTATTGGCTCGAGTGTCGAGATTTCGGGAGCGAAACGTCGTTCACGCCGAAGTACCTGACGTCCTCAGCGAGGAGGGTAAGTCAGACGTCATCGTGACATTGTTCGAGAAGGATGGCGCATTTGAGAAGGGCGCCGCTCTCGTTGCCAAGCCAGGCTCGACCGAAACGAGAGTCATCACAATGAATTTCCCACCGCCTGAGGAGGACAGCTAACATGGCGATCGAGAGGACCGCTTCGCATCGTCGCTGCGCGCCGCCGCTCGCGGTCCCTCATCGGCGGCGTTAGGTGGCACTAAGAAATATGCCCTGGGAAGTTCAGCTCACTGGCGACCCCACCGATCTTCGAATGCTCACCGATGCCTTCACGGGCGGAGAGGTCCAAGTTGCCCAGCCCGGTCAAGAGTGCGTGCTCCGGTCCTCCCAATTCGAGCTTCTAGATTCGGCCGCCTCTGTACGCGAGTGTGCCATCGAGCTCGTGACCGCGCTGTCCGGTTCCGCCCGGCTGGTGCTCGGTGCACGACAGGCAATTGGAGTGGGTGCCGTGTATCGGGTCCGTCCAGATGGCAAACGCGATATCACCGTGCTGGTTGGACAAGCCCTTTCACACGAGCGGGCCCTGCCGATAACAGTGGTCCATGGTACACAGATCTACAGACCGGCTGACCCCATCTCGATGTGGCTTCCGCTGGTCGCGCAAGACCCCGTCGTCGCCAAAGCCCTGCGCCTGCGCGATGCTGACGACCTTGACTGGGTTGATCTGTACCGGCTTTACGAAGTGATTGAGAACGACGTGGGTCATTTGATGCATCGACTCGGTTGGGCTAGCCGGAATGAGCTTAACCGCTTCGCTCGCACCGCGAACAGCGTTGCTGCGGCAGGCGACAAGGCGAGGCATGGCGTGGAACGAAACGATCCGCCGCCCAACCCCATGTCTCTTGCGCATGCCCGGGAGCTAATTGATCGGATCATGAGGGCCTGGCTGGAATGGAAGGCAAGTCATCACGATCGGGGGAGTGCCGCCTAACAAGCGGCGACGGTGGGACGCCGCGGGCTGGGGCCGCTCGCGCGGCCCATCCCGCGGCTGGAGCCGCCTCGTGTTCCGGCAAGCTCGCTTGCATGCGCGCCTGCCGGTCAGCCGCCGCCCCGTTCGGCAGACAGTGGGGTAATCGGGGGCGCGTGTGGAACGACGCGATGGCCTAACCCAACTCCCTGACCGGGCAGAGTTCGATGCGCATCTCGCCTCCGCGTTCGACGAGGCCGCCCGAACTCAGGAGCCGCTTTCCGTTGTAATGGCTGATGTTGACCACTTCAAGAAGGTCAATGACAGCCATGGCCATCAGACGGGCGACGCGATCCTTCGGGAAGTCGCGGAAAGGCTTGCGCGTGTGGCTCACCGAAAGGGTGAAGTGTTTCGCTACGGTGGCGAGGAGATCACCTTCGTACTGCCCAACCACACTGCCGCAGAGGCCGCGATAGTCGCGGAGCGCGCGAGACGTAGCGTGGAATCGACACCAATCCAGGGCATTGCCGTTTCGATCAGCTTCGGCGTGGCCTCTTATATGGAGCACGCGGGCAGCCCCAATGACCTCGTTGCGGCAGCCGACAAAGCACTCTATGACGCCAAGCACCGGGGCCGCAATCTAGTCCGTATTTTCGGCGAACCGGAGCCAGCCCAGGCAGGGCCTCGGGAGCCAGACCGAAAGGCCCCGGAGCCGGGCGCGCTGTCGGACGATCAGAAGAGCGATCTTCGGAAGCGGCACCTTCGAGGCGAGAGAATCAGGTGTCCGAAGGACGGTGCTTACCTTGAGGTACATGACGCCACGACGTTCGGCTCAATCGGACGCTGTTTTCTCGTCCTGTGTCCCGACTGCGGTCTGGAGGCCCAGCTCGGAAACCGATGAACGAGGCGGGGGTGCTGCCGAACATCCCGCTGCAGCCGATGAGCGGCCTGCGCGGACCGAGTTGATTTGAAACTATGCTGAGCGCCGCTCGTGGCTGAGCGGCCGGTCGTTAGACAGCACCAGAGAGATTGATTACAGGTCGAGATGCCCATATTTCGTGGCAACGTCGGCAACCTCCTTCAGCACTGGGTGTTCTGTGAGCTTCTCGAGGTCTACGGGTCTCATGCTGACCGACTCGATTTTGTCGATGCCTATTCCATGGCTCCACTGGCCGACGAGCGACCGAAGCTGGATGCCACGGCGCATCTCTTCGACTGTGTCCGCGAACGACTGCCGGGGGAGCAGACGGCGTACGAGCGGGCCTGGTACAAGCTCGCGCCTTGTAGCGGACAGTATCCGAACAGCGCTGCCTTTCTCGCGGTCACTTGGCCCGGCCGCTACTCAATGCTACTTTGCGAGTCTGAGCCAACGACGCTTCAACAACTGAAAGCGTGGGAACGTCAGGCGGAGTCTGTACACAATTGCGTAGGAGTAGAGATTGCGGCCGGAGACTGGCGTACTAGATTTCGTCATGGCCTATCTGTTTCTGGCGGCGTCATTCTCTTGTCCTTCGACCCGTACATGTTCGACCGGCACGGTCCCGGTCGGAACCCTGGAAACATGGATCCGGCCGACCTCGATCTGCTCGGGGCGACGGTCGAGTCGATTGAAGCCGGCGTTCTTGTGCAGCTTTCGACCTACAGCGCCAACAATGACAATCCCCAATCGGCCGTGACTGAGGTTGTATCCTCGCGTCTTGCGCGCGTCGGGCTTCAGTTGCTGGCCGCCGTGCGCGCCGACGGCAACATGATGTCGCTAGTTCTGGGGCGCAACATCGAGACCGCAGTGAGCATTTGCGCGCTGCCGGGGCGATTCGACTCATGGTTGGCTCGGGCGAAGGCGGAATGCCAACGAGCAACAAGCGGTGCCGTCTAACACGGCTTGCAGCCGACGGCGGCCGGCGCCACCATGAGCCGCCGTAAAGGGGAACGTAGGTTCTAAAGCAACTTTTCCACACGCCCGCCAGAGAGGATGAGGTGAAGCCCTGCTGTGGCAGGCAAGGCAGGATGCGCCGGGAACCCTCCACCATCTTACGGCCCCTCCTCTTTGCCCACCCCCGATCTCTCGTAACCCCTCCCTGTCAGGCGGTCGTTTCCCAAGCCCCTTCCCCAGGTTCCTCATTTCGGATACAATCCCCATCGCCCCGAGGCCGGCGATCCAGTTAAACGCGTTTTTGCCCGGCGGGCCCACCCCCGGGGTCGCAAGCCTGTTCTCCGGGCGGCCCGCCGGATAATAGGTTATTCGTTAGGCGCCATCACGCGTTATGAGCACCACCGGTCAACTCATTTTGATTCACTTCTGCACGGGGTTCTTGGTCTGGTTTTGTGTAGCCACGATTCGTGGGCACATGGCAGACAAGACATACGATGCGAGGATGTCCACACCGTTCCGCCGACTTCTGATGCGCGGCCGACTGGCTGACCGAGCGGTCTGGATTCGCCAGCAGAGGCTGCTTGCGTGGTTCGGTCTCGTGCTCGGTTTGTTCGTTTACGTAGCAGTAATGATCAAGATATTGTCATGAAGTAGTAAAAAGCCACCGGACACCTTTTGGACGCTAACTGCCTGAATTCCCTGGGGTGGCTTTTCACTTCTTCGGCACCGGGATATGCGGTGAGGACCGGATAAATCCCTACCCTCTGACGGGGGCACTCCTCGCCTCAGTCCACCGGGTGACCATGCCCTGCGCCACGCTCTTGCGTCGCACCACCGTGTGCCGGCTGGGGATCCTGCCTCTCCTCGTCGCGGTCACTGCCGTCCCTGGCTGCGGTCAGGCCGGTCTCGAATTCTTTCCCGCGACGTATGACCGAGAGGCGTATGCCAAGCAGCCTGATCGGTACGACCGAATCACTCTCCCTCCCGGAGCCCCAGAGCATGAGGCCTTTGTCGCGCGCGTTCCGCCCCTGATGAGCATTCCCCTTGCGGATGTGCAGTCGGTATCCGCACGGAGGTGGCAAAGCGCGCCAGAACTTGAGGGCCTGCGACAAGAGCTCTTACGCCAACACCCCGAACGGCGAGTGCCTTCAGACATAGTTCACGAGGACTTCAATGTCATATTCACCCTCACCGAACACGGCGCGAAGGTCTTATGGGAGTTCGTACGCAATCATCAGGGCGAGCTGCTGGACTTGAAGTTCGAAGGACAGCATCTAACGTTAGTGAGTGTCCGTGAGCCTGCAAGTGAAGCGGAGAGGGATCTCATCATCGGCCCTATCCCAAAGAGCGCGGTCGATCAATTACGGACGAAGTATCCGCAGCTGAAGATGGAATGAGTTGTGGTTGGAGGGACCCGGCCGTTTTTGCGCCGTTAACGGGGGACGTTCGTTCAAAAGCAACTTCTGGACAGACAGCCCGGAGAAGCTGAGCGGAGGTTATTCCGCGGCAGAAGTGGCGGGATGCTGCCCACCCCCGATTTCACGATGCCCCTCCCTGTCCGGCAGTCGTTTCCCAAGCCCCTTTCCCCGGTCCCACTGTTCGGATACAATCCCCATCGTCCTCGGGCCAGCGGTTCAGTGTAACTCGTTTTATCCGGCGGGCCCGCCTCCGCTGGCCGGTTAGCCGCCCCGTCAGGTCACGTTTCGGCCATCTGAGGATAGCCCATGACTTCAGCGGAAGATCTCATTGCGGCGCTGGAGCGGGCTCCGGGCATCGTGATCCCTCTGGTCCACCAGGCCAGTCCGGCGATTCTGAAACGTCGCCCACCCTCCGGAAAGTGGTGTATCCACGAGCATGCTTGCCATCTCGCCCAAGTTCACGCGCTGTTTTTCGAGCGCCTCGATCTGATACTGGCGGAAGAGAACCCGCCGATCAAATCGTACGAGCCCGGACGGGATGATCCGGAGGACGCGTTGCTGCATGTCAGCCTGGAGGATGCCTTGCGCCGGTTCAAGGCGGATCGTGACCGGCTTGTCGGAAGGCTTCGCCAGCTCAGGCCCAAGGATTGGACGAGAACGGCCCGGCATGACGAGTACAATTCGTATTCGGTGTTCACGATGTTCAGGCACCTCGCGCTCCACGACTATTTCCACGCGTACCGGATCGAGGAGCTACTTCTTCGCAAGGATTGGCCGGCTCCCTCTTCAATCCCCGAGGCCGGCTGAGGGCCGCGGCTCATCCCGCGGCTAGAGCCGTCTGCCCCGTCGGCGAGCAAGCTCGCCTCCTGGGCCGCGGCTCACCCGCCGCCCCGATGGAACTTGAGCAAGGAACGAGACATTCTGAAAACTGACCGGGGAGTATTGCAATGAAGATCAAGCAACAAGTCATCGAATCAGGGGGTGGCCCAGACTACGCTTGGACAAATGATCATATCTTCGTGAAAACAACATGTGATCATGCAGATGGACGGGTAACAGTGGTAGAAGACACACTCAAACCCGGATTCCATCTTGCGCATCACTACCACAAGAAAATGACGGAAATATTCTACATCCTTGACGGACAGGTCACCTTCAATTTCAACGATGAAACGGTCGTCGCATCGCGCGGGATGACCATCAATATTCCACCACATGTTATCCATGAAGTCATAAGCAAGGAAGGGGCACGACTCATCACGGTGTTCAGTCCTGGTGGGTTTGACGAATACCTCGAGGAACTGGCGGCTATGACTGAAGAGCAATTCGCAGATGGAGTGCTCATGCGGACGTTGACTGAGAAGTACGACACCTGGATGTGTGAGTAAATGGGGAACGTAGGTTCTCAAGCAACTTTTCCAACCACCAGAGAGGATGAGGTGAAGCCCCGCTGCGGCACGCGAGACGGAATGTTGCCCAGCCCCGATGTTCCGAGACCCTTCTCTTTCCGCTAATCGTAACCCCCTTTCCCCGGTCCCTTTGTTCGGATACAATCCCCATAGCTCTCAACCCAGCGGTTCGGTTCAACTGGTTTTCCCCGGCAGGCCCGCCGGATAAAAGCTTATTCATTATACCGCTCTACAGCATGTGATCCTCAGCACTGGAGGCCGACATGTCTATTCGACCCGTGAAGCGGCTCGTCCATGCCAAGCCGACCCTCGAAGGCGCGGGCGTGCACCTGCGCCGCGCGTTCGGATTCGGCAACACCTCCGACTTCGACCCGTTCCTCCTGCTCGACGACTTCCGCAATGACATCCCGGCGAATTACCTGGCCGGCTTCCCGTGGCATCCCCACCGCGGCATTGAAACGATCACGTACGTCCTCGCGGGTACGGTGGAGCACGGCGACAGCATGGGGAACCGCGGCGCCATCGCCGCCGGCGACATCCAGTGGATGACGGCAGGGAGGGGAATCATCCACCAGGAGATGCCCAAGGGCGACCAGTCGGGCAGGATGCATGGCTTCCAATTGTGGGCGAACCTCCCGTCGGCGCTCAAAATGACGGCGCCCCGGTATCAGGAGGTGAAGGCGGCCGAGATCCCGGAGATCACCGATGACGACGGCACCCGGGCTCGGGTCGTCTGTGGAACCTTCTGGGGGAGGACCGGCCCCGTGGACGGGATCGCGGCCGACCCGGTCTACATCGACGTGTCGGTGCCGCCGGGCAAGCGAAAGACCCTCCCGGTCGAGACGACCCGCCAGGCCTTCGCGTACGTCTTCGCGGGGGCGGGAAAATTCTGCAACGCGTCTGGACCCCTCGCCGTGCCGACTGAAGGGGTCGGCTGGGCGGATACGGCGCCCCCGAAAGAGGCGGAGAACCGCTCCCTCGTGCTCTTCGACCGCGGCGACGAGGTCTCGGTGCAAGCGGGAGACGAGGGCATCCGCTTCCTCCTGGTCTCCGGGAAGCCACTCCAGGAGCCGGTGGCGTGGTACGGCCCCATCGTGATGAACACGCAGGAGCAGCTCCAGC
>Ga0214472_10006625_pt1 | contig 12139 bp, 8 predicted proteins | sample RVTome_6_FD_207662 | JGI IMG/M metagenome (GOLD analysis project Ga0214472, IMG submission 207662) | Soil microbial communities from uranium-contaminated site in the Upper Colorado River Basin, Wyoming, United States - RVT140D175 | ecosystem: Environmental > Terrestrial > Soil > Contaminated >...
TACAACGATCGAGGATAACAATCTGATTTCATTGGCAAACATGTTTTTTCAGCGCCTCCCCCCAGGCAATCGTCCCAAAATTAAGCTTTAGGGAGGTTGCTATAGCGAATGGGGAGATAGATGGCTGAATGTCTACTGGCCTGTGGGAGGGTTGCACCATCGTTGCGTATTGTGCCGCACTTTCTCTTGGAGAATCAAGTCGATCCGCCCATGCAATTTAACCCTTTAACCAGGAATCCTTTCTGGAAGCCCCGGCGTTTAGGCCTAGAGGCAGGAAAGGTTGCCCCAACGAGGCAAGAATCTTGACTCAGTCAAGTTATACAACGCCTTCAAACGGTTGTCCCAAAGCTACTCCGCCACGGAGCGGGCCGCGATGTTCCATGACACCGCCGTGCGGGTGTATCGCATCGACACCTAAGACCATCACACCTTCTGACGGTTCGCCTCCAGCCAGCCGTCGACGAGGACCACAGTTTCGTCGACGACGTCCGACTGCATGCCGTGCTGCGCCGCGATCTTCTGCACCAGGCGGTCGACCCGTTCGATGTACGGCGCACCTCCAGCCAGCGCCCTGGCCGCGGACGAGGGGTTGCGGAGCGACCGCGCGGCGTTGGCGTACTTCTCAAAAGGCACCAGGTCTTCTCGTTTGGCCCCTAGCGCCATGGACAGGGTGACGACCCAGTCATACACCGCCTCGCTGGCGTTGAGATCGGCGTGGACCGCCGCCTCGATCGACTGCATGCCGTCTTTCTGCACGCACCGATAATTGCCGGCCATGAGCATGCTCCACTTTGCCAGCGGCACGAAGACCGAGTCGTGGACCCGCAGTTTGACAGGCAGATCGATCTGGCGGCCATCTAAATCAAAGCGCAGATTGGCAATATCGGTTTCCAGATCACGGAGGATACCGGTGTGGGCATCGGCGTCGAAGTGAGCGGCTTTGAAGTTCGTTGGCAGGCCCACCTGAAGCACGTTGACCTTTTCATCGGGTGGTCGGAATGCCTGGGGATCAGGGCTGCACAGGGTCATCAGGGACGGATCAAAAGGGTCCCACACCGAGGCGTCGGTGTAGCAGTCGGTCAGGGCCTCGGCATCGATACCGGGAATCCGCTTCAGGTAAGTCAGGGGCGGCATGTTCATAATCGACATGCAGGGGATTTTCGCTTCAGCGACTCGAGCGAGAAGATCGCGGACCTCGGGAGCGCGGTACTGCGGCTCCTGCATGGCCAACCCGACGAGGTCGTAGTCGGCGGGGTGCACCTCACCGGTGCCGCCAGCGGAAACGTCGCCGGGCATGGTTTTGGTGTTGAGATCGACAAGCCCGTCGACGTCTCGGCTGGGCAATCGCACGCGGGCGCCTTCGGCGTTGATCAAGGCCGCCTCTTCCGGCAGGCAGACGAGCTTGACCGTGTGGCCGGCTAAGGCCAATTTGGCGCCAAGCAATGAGCCGTACGAGGCGCCGAGAATCAGAATTTTGTAGGTTGCCATATGACTTCTCCCAGGCAGGAATGCCGCATCAGATGTCTTCATGAGAGTCCTTTAGCCTTATTTTACCCAGGGTACTCCTTCACACCCATTGACGCAAGCTCTCGACCTAGAGATGCGCGTTGAATTGTCTACCGCCATCTCGCTATGATGCGCCTATTGCAAACATCGCCTAATCGATTCAGGTCAGTGGTCTCAAACCCGTACGAGAGCTAGGCGCCATGTCTTGCTAAGAAGCCAGGAGGCAAGGATGACACGTCCTATATCCTGTGCCGGACGGAGGGCGTCGCGCTGATCCGCATCTGGCCGCTCGACGATATGGCCGAGCAGACGGATAATCTGCAACAGATCGGCAGTTACGGCGCCGGCGATGGGCAGTTTGTCTGGCCGGTGCAGCTCATTGCGAACGCGGCGGGCGATCTGTTCGTCAGCGATGAGGCGACCCACCGCATTACCCGGTTCAGCCCGGAAGGCGACTTCATTGCCAAGTGGGGCATTGCAGGGGAAGCCGACGGTGAGTTTGACGGGCCGACGGGTATTGCCTTTGATCCCGATGGCAGTCTCGTGGTGGTCGATTTCAAGAATCACAGAATCCAAACCTACACACCCGAAGGCAAATACCTGGGTGGGTTCGGTGCCCACGGTGCAGAACCGGGTCAGTTTGATCTGCCCTGGGGCGTCCATGTGGATGAGTTGGGAGACCTCTATGTCGCCGACTGGGGCAACCATCGGTTGCAGATTTTCTCCAGTGACGGCGAGGTCAAAAATGTGGTCGGCAGCAAGGGCGCCGATGCCGGTGAGTTCGACCGACCCACCGGCATCGCGGTCGACGCGCACGGCGACATCTACGTGGCGGACTGGGGCAACAACCGCGTCCAGATGTGCAATGCCGAGGGGCACTACCTCTGGAGTTTTAGGGGCAATGCCACCCTGTCGCGAGTGGCCCGGACCTATATGCTGACGAACGCCGTCCCCAACCGCTTGCGCGAAGCAGGTCGGTTGGAGCAGGAGCAGTATCTGCGGCGGCCCCGCTCGGTCAGGATTGACGACGCGTTCCGGCTATGCATCGCCGATTACGAATCGTACCGCATTCAGGTCTACCAGAAGGACGTCATCGAGTTGGACGAGACGCAGTTTGCGGCGCCGCTTCGCAACCCGACGCTGGAAGTGACATAAGGCAAAGCGTTGACATACTCCCAAGCCTGAAGGCTTGGGATTCTGGCTTCAATCAGTGGTTGCTTGCAAGCAAGTCTGACACCACCTAAGCACAATGGTCGATGCCCCGACCATGGAGATACGGCAAGCCGCATCTCGCGCTTCGATTGGTTCTCTCTTAGTGGTTCAACTTTTACGCAAGGGCCTACCCCTTGCAACCGCCTAGCTGAAGTATCAAAGAGCCGTACTCGGTGACGCTCCGGGTTTTTACGCCTCGTGAGCCAAAGCCGAGCGAATTGATTGGTACTATATATGGAAGTATAATCCATGTCAATCACTTTTAAGCTTGACAGAGTTGTTATTGAACGGGCTAAAGCCCATCGGCAAAGCGCCGTAATGCCCAAGCCTTAAGGCTTGGGCATTACGGCGCAATTTCTGTAAGGCTCGGGTGAGAAGATCCCTGCTTGACATGGGCGAATACCACAATGTTATAATGAGTGCCAATTATTGGCGTGCTTAGATCGAGGAGAAGGACACATGGCAGATACAGACAAAGATATCGCTTTGATGGCTCATTTGATGCGGCGCGCCGGATTCGGAGCCCAGCATCAGGAGTTAGAAGCCCGAGCAGAGAAGGGGTACACGGCAACGGTGGAAGAGCTGCTGCATCCCGAGGACCATTCGAATGGGATGGACCTGGATCTGGCGGAACGGTATTTCATCGAATGGAGTCATTTCAACAGGGGCGTACCGGAATATTTTGCATTTCGCTTGATCAACTCCAAGAACCAGTTGGAGGAGAAGATGGTGCTCTTCTGGCACGGTGTCTTGTGTAGCACGCACGGCAAGTTGAATAACTATGCCACGCTGTATGATCAGATAGAGCTGTTCCGCAGCTTTGGCTTGGGCAGCTTCAAGGACGTGCTGATCGAGATTTCCAGAAATCCCGCCATGGTCTATTTTCTGGATAATTGTCTCAGCCACAAAGGCGCGATCAACGAGAACTACGGCCGGGAGCTGTTGGAGCTGTTCTCCATGGGCGTGGGCATGGATGGCGCCTTCAACTACACTGAGGACGACGTCAAAGAATGCTCCCGGGCCTTTACCGGGTGGACGATTGCCAACAATGTGCCGTCGCAGCCCTATGGCCTCTATGCGGCGCAGTTCAGGTATAACCCGGACGACCATGATGAAGGCGAAAAGACGTTCCTGGGTCACACCGGCAATTTCGACGGTGAGGACATCATCGACATCATTTGCAAGCAGCCGGCCGCGGCCCGGTTCCTCTCGCGTCATCTGTACAATTACTTTGTCGCCGACGACGCGCAGGTGCCGGCCTGGATGGACACCCCACCCCAGGACCCGGATACCATCAAGATGCTGGAAGACGAGTACTTCCGCTCCGGTTACAACATCCGTTCGATGCTGCGCGTCCTGTTCCTGTCCGACGCTTTCAAGAACGCCCGCTTTGCCAAGATCAAGGGGCCGGTGGAAGCGGTGGTCGGCACGATGCGGCTGATTGGCGATTGGACCACTCCCAAGCCTGGCTTTGAGCCCATCTTCGACGAGATGAAGCACATGGGGCAGGAACTCTTGAACCCGCCTTCCGTCGAAGGCTGGCATACGGGCAAGGAGTGGATCGATGGCGGCACGCTGGTGCAGCGCATCAACTTCACCGCCGACCGCGTGGGTGATCTCAGCTATCCGGGGATCCAAGAGATTGTGAAAACGCTGGCTTCCGAAGGGCCCACCATTGCCGCTGAGGCTCTGGTGGACGGTTGCCTGCGGTTGTTGGGTCACTACGAATTAGCTGATGAGACCCGCCGCATGCTGGTGGAACAGGCTAGCGAGCATGGTGAATTGCGCACGGATACGGAGGCATTCTCTCGGCAAGTGTGCCAGATGCTGCAGATGATCGTCGCCACCAAGGAATATCTGTACGTGTAGCCGGAGTTCGATATATGGGATCTGCCCATCAGGAGGCGTATCCTCTAAACCCCATCTTTGTAGGGAGCGAATAATGTCCGCTAATAAAAAAGACCCTGTGTTGGTGATCCTTCAGATGTCCGGTGCCTACGACGCCCTGAACACCTTCATCCCCTATAGCGATCCGATGTATATGGAGTACCGTCCGGTCTTGAAAGTAGAGCCGGAGGATGTCCTGGCGGTCAATGACGAGGTCGGGTTCCACCCGTCCATGGCGCCGCTCAAGGGCCTGTACGACGAGGGGAAAGTGGCCGTCCTGCAGGGAATTGGCTATCCCAATCCCATCCGTTCCCACTTCCGCTCCATGGATATCTGGCACACTGCTGAGCCCGATAAAGTGATCACAGAAGGCTGGCTGGGCAAGGCCATCCGGGATCTCGATCCCCACCATGAGAACGTCCTGACCGCCGTGAACTTCGGGCGTGGCCTCCCCAGGGCCCTGGCGGCGCCTGGCGTGTCGGTGGCCTCGGTAGGGAAGTTAGAGACCTACGGGGTGTTGACGGGTATTCAGGGCGAAGATCAGAGGGCGCAAGCGCTCGATATCTTCGCCAAAACGTACTCGCCCCTGATCGGCACCGGCGCTGTGAATGACTATCTGTCGCAGACCGGCCTGGATGCCTTGAAAGGGGCCGATATCCTCACCAGCGCGCCGCAAAAGTATGCGTCTACTGTAGAGTATGGCCGCGATCCCTTTGCGCAATGGCTCAAGAATATCGCCCAGGTCCATCTGGCGGGCTTCGGCACCCGGGTGCTCTATACCAGTCTGAATCCCGGCACCTTCGACACCCACGCCAACGAGAACACCATGCTCCCCAAACTGTGGGGCGAGGTGACCAATGCCGTCAGCGCCTTCTACCAGGATCTGAAGGAACACGACGCCAGCGAAGAAGTGGTGATGCTGCTCTTTACCGAGTTTGGCCGCCGGGTGCAGGAAAATGGCTCGGGAACCGACCACGGCTCGGGGGGGGTGGCCTTTGTCGTCGGCGACGCGGTCAATGGTGGCCTGTACGGCGAGTATCCCTCCCTGGAGTACGGCAAGTTAGATGAAGGCGACCTCCAGTGGAACAACGACTTCCGCTGTACCTATGCCACTTTGCTGGAGCAGTGGATGGGCCTGGATGCCAACGCCATCCTCGGGGGCTCCTACGAACAATTTGACATGATCAAGTGACGACACCACCCGGCAGCACCTCGCTGCCGGAGTTGAGGCCGTTGGTGAGTCGGATACCTTTGTTGTGAGGAAACTATGGTTGCTCAGACTGTACCTATCACATTCCAGTATAGCCATACGATTGGACGGCAAGAGACCCGGGGAGGCGACGGCTTCTTCTATCCGGTGGCGATCGCTCGGGGCGAAGGCGACCGCTTGTACGTGCTCAGCCGCGGCACGGAGACCCCGGTGTTTTTTCCCTGCAAGCGGGTCACCATTTGCACGATAGATGAAGAATTGGTCGGGGAGTTCGGTGAAAAAATTCCCCCTGAGGAGGCGAATTATTCAGCCCCGGATAGGAAGTTTTTCTGGCCCACCTCTGTAGCGCTCGACAGCCAGGGCAACGCCTATGTGGCCGACGAGTGGCTCAACCGCATCTCTATCTTTACCAAAGATGGGGACTGGATCGGCAAATGGGGAACGCCGGGCGATGGCGATGGCGAATTCAACCGCCCCGCCGGGCTCGCCTTTGATGCGAACGACAACCTCTATATGGTGGACAGCATGAACCATCGGGTTCAGGTCTTTACCAAAGAGGGAAAATTTTTGTCCAAGTGGGGCAGCCAGGGCAGCGGTGACGGCGAGTTCAATGCCCCCTGGGGCATCACGATTGATCGCCATGGCGATGTGTACGTGGCCGATTGGCGCAACGATCGCATTCAAAAATTTGCCCCGGATGGCAGTTTCTTGATGGCCTTCGGCGCTTCCGGACAGGGTGATGGGGAGTTCAATCGGCCCACCGGCGTGGCGGTGGACAAAGACGGCATTATTTACGTCACCGACTACAAGAACGACCGCCTTCAGGTGTTCGATGCCGATGGCGACTTTATCACCAAACTTACCGGTGAAGCCACGCTGTCCAAGTGGGGACGGGAACGTTTGGAGCTCAATTCGCACATGATCAGAGGACGGGAGAGGGCGCAGGGACTGGTGGAGCGTGAAAAAGCGTTCCAGGGACCTATCGCGGTCACCGTCGATGATGACAATCGGATCTTTGTGGTGGAGACGGCCCGCCACCGCCTCCAGGTGTTTCGCAAGCAGTCTGGCCTGTTCTATGGGGATCCCCTGTAAGAAACCCGCATCGTAAGCGAAGCTGATCTGCGGTGCAGCCTCGTGCTGCAGATCAGCTTCGTACATTCTTATTTTACCCCGATTCCTCTTCGCAATCAGAACCTTCTCTCCGTCTTAACAAAATGTTCATTGAACATGAGAAAAGCTTTAAAAATCAAAGTTCCTTATAAATCATGGAATGATCAGTTATACCATTTGCATGTGGAAAATTCATGAAGCCCGTAGGCAGGCGAGTTGATCCCGATGAGGAAGCCACCGACTGGAGAGCCGTGTGCGGGAGAATCGCACGCCCGGTGCGGAGGTCGGGGAGGGGCAACGCTTCCCGATCCCTATCCACTATAGAGGGTACCACTTTAAGTGGGTACCCGAATTATCCGCAGCGGTTGGGTGTGCGACCGTGAGGTTGACACGCATCTTCAATGAGCTGATACTCAGTCTCTCCATCTGGCGTGGGCTGCGATCAAGGCGATTTCGCAGTCAAGAGCCAGTCGAGCTGGGGAATTCCGCGCCAAGGATGTCCGGCAAACTTGCTGGAAAGACACTTGTGTAGGGCAGGGATAGGACAGATGCTTCGCGACACGGGAGCGCATACACCTGAAGGGGAGGTGAATCGTGGCAGGACCATGTACAGGCCTAACCGTCCTGGATTTCTCATTGGGGATGCCAGGAGCCATCTGCACCTTGGTCATGGCCGACTACGGGGCCGAGGTGATCAAGGTGGAACCTCCCGGCGGCGATCCTTTCCGTTTTCATCCCGCCTGGATTTCATGGAACCGCGGGAAAAAAGGCATTGTGCTGGATCTCAGCACGACAGAAGGCCGCGAGCAAGCCATCAGCCTCGCCGGCGAGGCTGATGTGCTGGTAGAGTCCTTCCGCCCCGGGGATATGGCGGACTGGGGATTGGCGTATGACACCCTGTCGCCACTTTACCCGCGGCTGGTCTACTGCTCCATCACGGGCTTTGGGCAAAAGGGCCCGCTCCGCCGGGTAAAAGGGTACGAGGGTGTCGTGGCGGCCAAGGCAGGCCGAATGCTCAACTTGCAGGGACAGCCCAACCGGGATGGCCCGGTGTACTCGGCGGTGTACACGGGCAGCTGGCACGCTAGCCAGGCGGCGGTGCGCGGCATCATTGGGGCCCTCCGCGTGCGGGATCTATGCGGGCGTGGGCAGTGGGTCCAGACTAGCATCGTCCAGAACCTGGCCTCTCCCCACGACAACAACGTCGGTGACGGTGGACTGGTAAATATGCAACTCCGGCGCATGGACCCGGAGCGCTTTCCCTTGAGACCCCGCGGCCGCGGCCTCTCCTCCATCGGCTACATTCCCGTGCGGACCAAGGACGGCACATGGCTCCAGCACGCCAATCAGAGGGTCCCACACATCCAGGGCCATCTCAAAGCCATTGGCCTTGGGCACCTGCTCGAGGATGAGCGGTTCAAGAATGTTCCCGCCATCAGCACGGAGAACCGAGAGCTTCTGCGCCGGGAGATACTGAAGAAGCAATTGGAGAAAACCGCCGGCGAGTGGATGGAGATTTATCTCCAGGACGGCAACATCGCCGCTGAGCCCTATCGTCACTGCATCCAGGCTATGGATCATCCTGCGGTGCTCTCCAACGGTACTGTGGTCACGATCAATGATCCTCGCGTGGGCCCTATGCGCACTGTGGCCCCGCTGGTGGATTTCAAGGACACCCCGGGAGCGCCAAGCGGACCCGCCCCTGATGTGGGACAGCACCACGCCGACGTGCTGGGACGCCTGCTGCCGCAGGCCGTGGCCGCAAGCGGTGGCTTGCCTGCGGCCAATAGTGCCAACGTGCCAGCCCACCCCCTGGCAGGGGTCACCATCCTGGACCTGGCGACCATCCAGGCCGGACCCTACGGTGCCGCCCTTTTGGCTGACTTTGGCGCGCGGGTCATCAAGATCGACGCCACCGATAGGCGATTGGATGAGGGGCGGCGCTCCTCAGCACAGGCTATGGCCGAACCACGGACCTACGCTGGCAAGGAATGCATTCAGGTCGATCTGCAGACCCCTGAGGGCAAAGAGATCGTCCACAAGCTCATCGCCAAGGCCGATGTGCTCTCGCACAACTATCGCCTAGGCGTTCCGGAGCGTCTCCAGGTCGATTGGGAGACCTGCCGAAAGATCAATCCCCGCCTGGTCCACGTCTGGATGGGAACCTATGGCGAAAACGGGTTGCACGCGCGCCGGCCGGGCGCCCACCCCATTCCCGGCGCCGTCATGGGGGGCGCCATGCGGCAGATGGGCCGGGGCATGCCGCCGTCTCAGGAACAGGTCATGGATATCGAGGCAATCGTGGAGGCGACCCGCTGGCTCATGAAGTCCAACTGGGGACCGGACCAAAACACCTCCCCGGTTGTGGCCACGGGCATCATGCTCGCCCTCCGCGCCCGGGACCTCACCGGTAAGGGCCAGCCCGTCCACGTCACGATGCTCAACGCCAATGCCTGGACCAATGCCGATGAGTATTACGACCACGCAAATCGCCCTCCCCTTGCGATGCCCGACGCAGAGATCCATGGCCTCCATGCCCTGTACCGTCTCTACCGCTGCCGACTCGGGTGGGTGTTCCTGGGGTGTCTGTTCCAGGACGAGTGGGAGACATTCTGCCGCACCGTGCAACGGGAAGACCTCCTGGCCGATCGCCGCTTCTCGACTCGAGAGGCGAGGCAGGCCAATGACGAGGCGCTGATCACCGAGATTTCGGGAATCTTCGCCGGGCGCAACGCTGCCGAGTGGGAAGCGTTGCTCATCAAAGCAGACATCGGCTGTGTCCGGGCCGACGAAGCTTTGGAGGGAGCGTTTTATGCGGACCATCCCCACGCCAAGGCGAATGCGCTGAGCGTTGAGGTGGAGCATCCGTGTGTCGGCAAGTACCTCCGTTACGGCGGGTTGGTCGAATTCTCCCTGACCCCTGGACGCTACCGCACTGCCACCCAAGTCGCCCAGCACACCAGGCCCCTGCTGCGGGAGATCGGGTACGACGACCCGCAAATCGAGGACTTGGGAAGGCGGGGAATCGTCCAGTGGGCGGATCCCTCGGTGAGTGGGGAGCCGTAAGCCTGGCCACGCAGTGTCGTCACGATGCAATGGGAGATAAATATCCTTGACCCGTCGCCGTACGCTGCACATAATGCGTGCTAAATGGTGTCGTTAATGGTGACGCGCAGTGTGCAAGATTCCACAAGAGGGAAGACCTATGTCAACGATCCCAGGCCTGGAGAGACCCATCCCGGTTCCCAACGATCTGACCGTGCCCTTCTGGGACGCCTGTAACGAGCAACGGTTGGTCTTGCAGAATTGCACTGCCTGCCAGAGGCTGCATTATCCACCCACCCAGCGGTGCGACAAGTGTGGCTCGGACGACAATCTGGAGTGGAAAGAGGTGCAAGGCAAGGGCCACATAGACGTGTACTTCGTGATACGCGACTCTCGTATCCGGGGCTTCCGATCGGCGCAGCCCATCAACTTTGCGGTGATCACCTTGGACGAGGACCCGGGCGTCAACTTCTTGTCCAACCTGCCGGGTACCGCGCCGGGAGAGGTCCCCGTTGGGGCCCCTGTGGAGCTGGTATTTGAGCAGACGAGTACCGGACAGATGGTCCCCGAGTGGCGGGTGCTAGACTAGCCCACTCGGATCCTACGGAAACGGTGAACCGCACAGAGGGCATAAGGGAGCTGAGATGGTGAGTGACACGAGTTGGATGAGAAATCGCGAAGGTATGGGAATCTGGGATCACCGCGGCAAGGTCGCCGTCGTCGGTTGGGGTCAGTCCCATATGGACCGGCGCTGGGACGGTGTGACCCTGGACCGGAGCTGCGGCGGCTTGAGCAAGGAGGCGTGCCTGAAGGCGATTGCAGATGCGGGCCTGTCGCTGGACGACATTGATGGGCTGATCACCAGCCTGGAGACCCGCGCGGAGCAGACCTGGGCGCCTCGGCCTTATTTCGCCCCGCCCTACGACACCGAAGACGGCCTGACCAAGGCTTCAGCGGCGTGGATCCAGAGGGAGTTGGGGTTCAAGAACGTCAAGTATCTCAAATCCGATGCGCCTTACATCGGCCCGATGATGGGCCTGGCCGCTCAGGCCGTCGGTGACGGTTTATGCGAGACCGCCCTGGTATGGTACCCGATGGTCAATCTCGAAGGCCGGTACGGGCACAACAATCCCCAGAATATCAATCAGGAGGCCCCCGGCAATAGTGCTTTCACCCTGCCGTGGGGTTATCAGAGCGGCGCGATGTTCAACAATCTCGTCATCTTCCTGCAGTACTGCAAAAAATACGGCAAGTCCCATGACGGGCTGGCCCCGCTGTGTTTAAATTTGCGCCGAAACGGCCTGAGGACCCCCTGGGGGTACTACGCTCTGCACGAGCCCTATCCGCTCACCCTTGAGGATTATGTGAACGGGCGCGTGATCGAGGAACCGCTGGTGATCTATGATTGTGACCGACCCGTCAATACGTGCGCGGCCTTCATCTTCACCACTGCTGAGCGGGCCAAGGACCTGCGGCAAAAGCCGGTCTACGTCCTTAATCATGCCCAGAACAATGGTAGAGGCCGGAGCACCATGGCAACTCTGGAGGAGCATCAGGAGGCGGTTGCTAGCCTGGCACGGAAGATGTGGGAGGGATCTGGGCTAGGTCCTGCGGATGTTGACATCTTCAACCCGTACGACGGCTATCTCACGTTCACGCAGCAGTTCCTCGAGGGCTTCCAGTGGCATGGTGTCAAGCTGGGAGAGGCCCACGACTTTTATGCCGACGACATCAGGGTCGAAGGTCCGCATCCCTTTCTTTCAAGTGGTGGCAATAACGGCACGGGGCGCAACCGTGCCGTCCTCTACTCTGATAGCATTGAGCAGCTGCGGGGGACAGCGGGTCCACGGCAGGTGACGGTGCGGGCTGAAACGGCCCTCGCGGGCTGCAATACGCCCGATAGTTGCGGCTTCATCATGTTGAGCAAGTACCCGAGTTGACATACTCCCACGGGCAGAACCCTGCGGGATTCTGCACTCAGTCAAGTGTAAAAGTAATTGACTCGCAATCCCTTCCGCGTATAATGGCCTCCAGCAATCAGTGTACAAACTCGCCAAGGGCACGAACCTTCGGGGGATACGGCTATGGGCGAGCGCCAATAAGGCCGCTTGGTCGCCGATATATTGGGGCTGCTGTAAACCAGCCTCGTGGTCCGTGGTTGTCGTGTGC
>Ga0214472_10006626_pt1 | contig 12138 bp, 10 predicted proteins | sample RVTome_6_FD_207662 | JGI IMG/M metagenome (GOLD analysis project Ga0214472, IMG submission 207662) | Soil microbial communities from uranium-contaminated site in the Upper Colorado River Basin, Wyoming, United States - RVT140D175 | ecosystem: Environmental > Terrestrial > Soil > Contaminated >...
GGGCTCGCCTCCGGGTGGCCCTGGAAGCAGAAAGCGGGCACGTCGGTGCGCGCGAGGCCCTGCAGGCTGCCGTCGAAGAGCGATACGTGGGTCGCGCGCAGGTTGGCCGGCAGGGTGTCGGGATCGACCGCGAAGCCGTGGTTCTGGCTGGTGATCAGCACCTGGCCGGAATCGAGATCCTTCACCGGGTGGTTGGCGCCGTGATGGCCGAACTTCATCTTGATCGTCTTCGCCCCGGAGGCGAGGGCCATCAGCTGGTGCCCCAGGCAGATCCCGAAGGTCGGAATGCCGCGCGCGAGAAACTCGCGAATCGCGGCGATGGCGTAGTCGCAGGGCTCGGGGTCGCCCGGGCCGTTCGACAGGAAGATGCCGTCGGGGTTGAGCGTGAGCACTTCCGCGGCGGACGTCTGGGCCGGCACCACGGTGAGCCGGCAGCCGCGCGAGGCGAGCATGCGCAGGATGTTGCGCTTGACGCCGTAGTCGTAGGCCACGACATGGAAACGCGCATCCTGCTGCGCGCCATAGCCGTTACCCAGCGCCCACTCGCTTTCGGTCCAGGCGAAGGCTTCCGGCGCACTCACCACCTTGGCGAGATCCATGCCGGCCAAGCCCGGGAACGCGCGTGCCTGCGCCACCGCCGCCTCGGCATTGAGCGCGGCACCGTCGGCGGCGGTCACGATGCAGCCGGCCTGGGCACCCTTTTCGCGCAGGATGCGGGTGAGCTTGCGGGTATCGAGACCGGCGATGGCCACCACGTTCTCGGCGCGCAGGTAAGCGTCCAGCGTCTGGGCCATGCGGAAGTTCGACGGCAGGATGGGCAGGTCGCGGATCACCAGGCCGGCGGCGTGCACGCGGGCGGCCTCGACGTCCTCGCGATTGATGCCGGTGTTGCCGATATGGGGATAGGTCAGCGTCACGATCTGGCGGCAGTAGCTCGGGTCGGTGAGGATTTCCTGGTAACCCGACATGGAGGTGTTGAACACCACCTCGCCAACCGTGCTGCCGACCGCTCCGATGCCCTTGCCGAAAAAGACCGTCCCGTCGGCAAGCGCTAGTAGGGCGGGCGGGGAAGCAATCACGACAAACTCCTGAATTCGGCCAAAAAAGACGGGGGGTAAAGGCCTTGTGGGCCCGCCCATATGTGAAAAAACGGGACGAGCCGACCGGCCAATCCCGCTATCAAAGGCTTGAGATTATAGCGTTTCCTGCCATTCGAGGCAACGCCGGGTCCCGCCGGACGGATCACACTGGCCGCTCAGCGGCCATTGACGGATTTGCGCAGCACGCTGGCGAGGGTGCCCATTTCGGCGAGCAAACGCGTGAGCGGTTCGCCGGCGGCGGCGGGCTCGCCCGCCCGCGCTCGCCGTTCGACTTCGGCCGCCGCCTCGGCCGCACGTCCCGCGAAGAACACCCCCACCGCCCCCTTCACCGCATGCGCCGCAACCGCCAGGCGGGTGAGGTTGCGCTCGGCGCCGGCCCTGCGCAGGTCCTCGAGCGTGGCGCCCAGGTCGCGGAAAAAGATCTGCAGCAGCTGCTGCACCGCCTCCTCGTCGCCGTCGAGCAGTTCGCGGGTCTGGGCCAGATCGTCCACCGCCGCGCCGCCGGCCGCCTCGAGCAGGGTCAGATGACCCGCCCCGCTGTCCTCTCCGTACCGGGCGCCCCGTGCGCGGGCGCGCTCGATGGCGGCGAGCAGCTCGCGCGGCCGCACCGGTTTGGCAACGTAATCATCCATCCCAGCGTCCAGGCACTGGGCCCGATCGCTCGCCGCGGCATGCGCGGTCATGGCCACGATGGGGGTGGCCTGCCATCCGTCCGAAGACATCCAGCTGCGCCGCGCCTCGAGCCCCCGGATCGCCCGGGTCGCCTCGATGCCTCCCATGACCGGCATCTGAACATCCATCAGGATGAGATCGAAGCGGTGCGCCTCGAACAGCGCGAGCGCCTCGTTGCCGTCGCCCGCCACCATGACGCGGTGCCCGGCCCGCTCGAGCATGCGGACCGCCACCGTCTGGTTCACCGGATTGTCCTCGACCAGCAACACTTCCAGCTTCGGTCGCTCGGCCGGCTCCGCCGCCAGCATTTCGGTCAGCGTCAGGGTCGGATCGAAGGGCGCCAGTTCGTCCCGCGCGCCGCTCGCTGCACCGCTTTGCGCGTGCCGCAAGGCGCCGATCAGATCGTCCGCCGAGAACGGCTTGACCAGACACGAAGCCAATCCGGTGCGGTGACAGCGTGCCGCGTCCTCGCGCCGCGCATGGCTTGCCGTCATCATCACGATGCGGTCGAGCCAGGGCGACGCTTCGGCAAAACGCTCGGCCAGCGCGTAGCCGCCGGGGGCCGCCATGGCCGCATCCAGCAGGACGAAGTCGAACGGATCACGGCCATCGCTCGCGGCCTCGAGCAGGTCGAGCGCCGCGTCGCCGTCGGCGGCAAGCAGCGGGCGCAGGCCGCACGCGCCGAGCCGGGCGCACAGGTGGCGGCCAAACCGCGCGGTATCCTCGACCACCAGCACGCGCGCGCCGGCAAGTGCCGCGACCGGGAGCGGGCGCGCCTCGGCGACCGCCTGCAGACCCACCGTGAACCGGAAGATGCTGCCCTCGCCGGGCCGGCTCTCGACTTGCAGGCTGCCGTCCATGAGCGTCACCAGATGCCGGCAGATCGCTAGCCCGAGGCCGGTCCCGCCGTACTTCCGGGTGGTGCTGCTGTCGGCCTGGGTGAAGGGCGAGAAAATCGCCTCCAGCTGCTCGGGCGAGATGCCGACGCCCGTGTCGCGCACGGCGATCTCCAGCACGAGTTCGGTCCCCTGGCGGCTCGCCACGGCAGCGCTCACCTCCACTTCGCCGGCGTGCGTGAACTTGATCGCGTTCCCCAGCAGGTTGAGCAGCACCTGCCGCAGCCGCCCCGGGTCGCCCCGCAGCACCGCCGGCACGTCCGCCTCGAGCGCCCAGAACAGTTCCAGCCCCTGCTGATGGGCGCTCAGCGCAACCGATCTGGTCACCTCCGCGAGCAGCGTCGCGGGCGAGAAGTCGATGCATTCGAGGGTGAGCTTGCCCGCCTCGATCTTGGAGAAATCGAGGATGTCGTTGAGGATGGTGAGCAGCGCATCGGCCGAGGACTTGATCGTCTGCAGGCAGTCGCGATGTTCGGACGCCAGCCCGGAATCGAGCAGCAACTCCGTCATCCCGATGATGCCGTTCATCGGGGTGCGGATCTCGTGACTCATGTTGGCGAGAAATTCGCTCTTGGCCCGGCTGGCCGCCTCGGCGGCATCGCGCGCCTGTATCAGGTCGAGTTCTCCGCGCTTGCGCTCGGTGGTGTCGCGATAGATGCCGACGAGGCGCCCCCAGTGTCCGTCGGCCTGCCGCGCGCTCGCGCGCCCCTGCGCCTGCAGCCATTTCCAGCTGCCGTCGCGCGCGCGCATGCGGAACTCGCACTCGAAGGCGGGCAGATCGCCGCGCAGGTGCGCCCTGAGCAGGGTCTGCATGCCGCTGCGGTCGTCCTCGTGGACGAGGCCCAGCGCGTCGCCGATCCGGGCCTCCGGATAGCCGAACAAGGTGCGCCCGTGCTCGTCGAGCACCATCGCGCCGGTGGCCAGATCGAGATCCCACCACCCTGTTTCGGTATTGGCCAGCGCCAGCGCGAGGCGTTCACGGGTGGCCGCAAGCTCGCGCACCGCCTGGTCGCGCTCCTCGCGCAGGGCCGCCAGTTCGCACTGCAGCGCGACCGGATCACCGGCCGCGCGCGGGAGCGAACCGGCCTCGTCGATCATGATTTCAACGCAGGCCAAGCACGTCCTGCATGTCGAACAGGCCGCTCGATCGCCCCGCCAGAAAATGCCCGGCACGCAGGGCGCCCAGCGCGTAGGGCATGCGGCTGCCCGATTTGTGGGTGATCTCGATGCGCTCGCCGATGCCGGCGAAGAGCACCGTGTGGTCGCCCACCACGTCACCGCCGCGAATGGTGGAAAAGCCGATCGTCTCGTCGCGCCGCTCGCCGGTGACGCCTTCCCGCCCATAGACGGCGCAGGTTTCGAGGTCGCGCCCGAGTTCGCGCGCGACCACCTCGCCCATGCGCAGCGCAGTACCGGAGGGCGCGTCCACCTTGAACCGGTGGTGTGCCTCGATGATCTCGACGTCGTAGCCCTGGTTGAGGATGCGCGCGGCCACTTCGAGCAGGCGAAACACGGCATTGACCCCGACCGCCATGTTCGGCGCGAACACGACGGGAATGGTTTGCGCCGCCTCGGCAATGGTCTCCTTCTCGCGTGCCGAGAAGCCGGTGGTGCCGATAACCATGGATTTGCCCAGCTCGCGTGCGAGGGCCAGATGGGCGAGCGTGCCTTCGGGGCGCGTGAAATCGATCACGCAATCGGCCGCGGCGATCGCGGCGCGCGCATCGTCGGTGATGGCCACGCCGCACGGGCTGCCGAGCAACTCGCCCGCGTCGCGCCCCACGAAGCCGGCGCCCGGCCGATCAAAGGCCGCCGCCAGGATGGCCGCGGGGTCGTTCAGGGCGGCCTCGATCAACATCCGCCCCATGCGGCCGGATACGCCGGCCACCGCAACACGCAATGACGTCATTGTTTCCATTCCTCCAGGTGGTGCACCGTCGGGCGCGCCGCGCAGGGCGTGCGCCGGCGGGCCGGTCAGTCCTTGGCGGCCGGCGCCGTGATCTCGATGACCCGGCTGCGGGCAGCCCCCTGCGTGGCCGCCTCGCCTTGCGGATCGCCCGCCTGGATGTCGCCCGCCACGCGATCGAGCTTGTCACCGTCGAAAAAGACGCTGATCGCGCGCTGCTGCGGCTCGCCGCGGCCAGGCCGGAACAGGTAGACGTAGTCCCAACGATCGGTGCGGAAGGTGTCGACCACCAGCGGGGTGCCGAGCACGAATCGCACCTGCTCGCGAGTCATGCCGCGCTTCAACTGCGCGACCATTTCCTGGTCTACGTAATTGCCCTGGCGCACATCGATCCGGTAGGGATTGACGCGGCTCGCGAGATTGTCGAAGGAGCAGCCGGCCAGCAGGCCGACGATGGCGAAGAACGCCGGAATCATTAGTGCACGCATGAGGAGATTTCTTGGTCGGTGGCGCCTGAAAGCGTATCGTTCTCAAGCTAGGGCAAAAAATATATCATATGCAGCCGCCAGCCACGTTGCATCGGCTCGCAGGCGACCCCAAGGGGCGACCATGTCAGAGAATTCACAGAACCTCAAGAGTATCGGCCTGAAGGCCACCTACCCCCGTCTGAAGATCCTCGATCTGTTCCAGACCGCGGAGGTCCGTCACCTCACCGCAGAGGACGTGTACCGCCTGCTGATGGCGGAGGGCATGGACATCGGGCTGGCGACGGTGTATCGGGTACTTACCCAGTTCGAGCAGGCCGGCCTGCTCGAACGGCACTACTTCGAGTCGGGCAAGGCGGTATTCGAACTCAAGGAAGGCGGCCACCACGACCACCTGGTGTGCATCCAGTGCGGCAAGGTCGAGGAATTTTTCGACGCGGAGATCGAACGCCGCCAGAATCGCATCGCCGAGGAACGCGGCTTCAAGGTCCATGAGCATGCGCTCTATCTCTACGCGGACTGCCTGAGGAAGGACTGTCCGAACCGCAAGCGCGACCACTGAGCCGCGCGGGGCAGGGGCGCGTCGGGCGCGGGTCGCTCAGCCCCCGCCGCCCGCCTCGACGCCGAGCATTTCGGCCGCGTGGCGGCGCGTCGTATCGGTGATGTTCACGCCGCCCAGCATGCGCGCGATCTCCGTGATGCGGCCCTCGCCGTCGAGCGCCGCGACGGTGCTCACGACGTCCGCGCCACGATGGGACTTGGCGATATTCCACTGCCAGTCGGCGCACGCTGCCACCTGCGGCAGGTGCGTCACGCACAGGACCTGGCGCTCGCGCCCGAGCCGGTGCAGGAGCTTGCCCACGATCTCGGCAACCCGGCCGCCGATGCCGACATCCACCTCATCGAAGATCAGCGTGGGGGTAGCGGAATCGCGGCTGGTCATGACCTGGATCGCCAGGCCGATGCGCGACAGCTCGCCGCCCGAAGCGACCTTGGCGAGGGCACGCAGCGGCTGATTGGGGTTGGCCGCGACGCGAAACTCCACCGTCTCCAGGCCATGCACCGTCCCGGACGGGCATGCCTCGAGCGCCGCCGCGAAGCTGCCGCCGGCCATGGCGAGCGTCTGCATCGCCTCCGTGATCTCGCGCGACAGCGCCTCGGCCGCCGGGCGGCGAGCCGCCGACAGGCGCTCGGCTGCGGCCTGGTAGTCGGCCCGCGCACGCGCTTCCTGCTCGGCGAGGCGCACCGGATCGGCGCGCGCCACCAGGTCGTCGAGGCGCGCGGACCACTGCCGATGCAGGTCGGGGAGTGCGTCGGGCGCCACCCGATACTTGCGCGCGAGGTCGGTCACCTGCGCGATGCGCCGCTCGATCTCCGCCAGGCGCTGGGGATCGAGATCGAGCCGGTCGCGATAGCGGCGCAGCGCGTGCAGCGCCTCGTCGGCCTGGATGCCGGCGCCGGCGAGGAGGTCCCGCACGTCGGCCAGCGCCGGGTCGATGTCCGCCATGGCGTCGACACGCACGTTGATGTGCTGCAGGCGCGAGGTGATGCCGAGATCGCCCTCGCCCAGCACGCCCAGCGCCTCGTCGGCGCCTTCGATCAGGCCGGCCGCGTGTGCGAGCCGCGCGTGCTCGGCATCGAGCTCGGCCCAGGCCCCGGGCTCGAACGCGAGGTCGTCCAGTTCCCGGATCTGCCAGGCGAGAAGTTCGCGCTCGCGCGCCGAGGCGGCCGCGTCCTGATCGGCCGCCAGCCGTAGCTCCACCAGCCGCTGCCAGGCGCGAAAGTGCCCCGCGACCTCGGCCGCCAGCGCGCCGGCGCCGGCGTGGGCATCGACCAGCGCGCGTTGCGCGTCGGCCTTGAGGAGCGCGTGATGGGCATGCTGGCCGTGGATGTCGGCGAGCCATTCGCCGGCCTCGCGCAGTTGCGTCTGCGTCGCCGGTACGCCGTTGATCCAGCCACGCGAGCGCCCGCCAGCCTCCACCACCCGGCGCAGAATCACCATGCCCTCGTCGGCCGGCAGGTCCTGTTCGGCAAGCCAGGCACCGAGCGGGCTCGCCGCGGGCAGGTCGAATTCGGCCGCGATGTCGGCCTTGTCGCGCCCGGCGCGCACCGCGGCGGCATCGGCGCGCCCGCCCAGGGCCAGCCCGAGCGCGTCGAGCAGGATGGACTTGCCCGCGCCGGTCTCGCCGGTGAGCGTTCCGAAGCCCGCCTCGAACTCGAGTTCGAGGCGGTCCACAATCACGAAATCTCGTATGGTCAGGCGACGCAGCATGCTCGGGTCGGGCTTGGAAAAGGCGTGGTGGTCACGGGTGGCGCGGCGCCGCGCTCCAGTGGAGCTTCTCGCGCAGCATGGCAAAGTAGCTGTAGCCCTGCGGGTGCAACAGGCGAATCGCATTGGGCGAGCGGGTCACCCGCACGGTATCGCCGGCGCGCGCGTCGAAACGCGTCTGGCCATCGAAATGCACGCGTGCGTCATGCGGCGGAAGGAGTGCGATCTCGATCCGGCAGGTGTCCGGCAAGGTCACCGGACGCGCGGTGAGCGCATGCGGGCACAAGGGCACCAGCGCGATCCCGCCCACCGACGGATGCAGGATCGGGCCGTTGGCGGACAACGCATAGGCGGTGGAGCCGGTCGGCGTGGACAGGATCATCCCGTCCGAACGCTGGGTGTAGACGTACTCCCCGTCGATCGACAGGTCGAACTCGATCATGCGTCCCAGCTCGCCCTTGTTCACCACCACGTCATTGAGCGCCAGGGTGCGGAACACGCGATGCCCGCCGCGCACCACCTCGGCCTCGAGCATGAAGCGCGCCTCCTCGGCGTAGCGCCCGTCGAGGATCTCGCCCAGGCGCGTGGGCGCCTCGTCGTGACTGATGTCGGTGAGGAAGCCGAGCCGCCCCTGGTTGATGCCGACCAGCGGCACCCCATGCTCGGCCAGTCGGCGCGCGGTGTTGAGCATGGTGCCGTCGCCGCCGAGCACGACCGCCAGGTCGGCCTGGCTGCCGATCTCTTCATAGGTGGCGAGCGCGAACTCGCCGCCGATGCCGATGGAACTTGCGGTGCCCTGCTCGATCCACACGGTGAGCCCGCGCTCGCGCAGGAAGGCGCCGATACGCAGCACCGCCTCGGCGACGTCGGGACTCTGGTACTTGCCGATCAGGGCAACGGTACGAAAGGTTCGGCTCATGGCGCCGATTAAACCACATTCGCGTATGAGCTTGGCAGCGCCGCCGGCCTTTGCCGGAGCATGCTTGAGTAAGCCCGACAGCTGTTAGAATCAGGGCAATAGTCCGCCTCGACCATGAGACAGCTCGACCCCCGCTCCCAATTCCTGCTCAAGACGCTGATCGAACGCTACATCGTGGAAGGTCAGCCGGTGGGCTCGCGGGCGCTTTCGCGTTATTCCGGGTTGGAGCTGTCGCCCGCCACGGTGCGCAACGTGATGAGCGACCTGGAGGAAATGGGCTTCATCAGCAGCCCGCACACGTCGGCCGGGCGCATCCCGACCGCGCTCGGCTACCGATTCTTCGTCGATTCGCTGCTCACGGTGCAGCCGCTCGAACGGTCGCGCGTGCGCGAACTGAAGGGCCAGCTGCAGGCCGATCAGCCGCAGCGGCTGATGAGCTCCGCGTCGCACCTGTTGTCGGAACTCACGCAGTTCGCGGGGGTGGTGATGGCGCCGCGCCGCGAGGCGGTCAAGATCCGCCAGATCGAGTTCATCAGCCTGTCCGAGACACGCATCCTGTTGATCATCGTGACCAGCGCGGGCGACGTGCAGAACCGCATCCTGCCGACCCGGCGCGCCTACTCCCCGAGCGAGCTGAGCGAGGCCGCGAACTATCTCACCGCGCACTTTGCCGGGCTCAATTTCCAGGAGATTCGCGAACGCGTCAAGGCCGAGCTGCAGCAGTTGAGCAGCGACATGAGCGAACTCATGACCGCCGCGGTCGAGGCCGGCACCGCCGCCGTGCAGGAGAGCGAAGTGAATTGCGTGCTCTCGGGCGAGACCAACCTGCTCGACTCGGAAGACCTGTCGTCCAACATGGCGCGCCTGCGCGAGTTGTTCCGGCTGTTCGAACAGCGCACGGGGCTGATGCAACTGCTCGACCTGTCGAACCAGGCGCAGGGCGTACAGATCTTCATCGGCCATGAGTCGGGCATGACCCAGCTCGACGGCTGCAGCGTCATCACCGCCGGCTACGAAATCAATGGCAAAGTGGTGGGCTCGGTGGGCGTGATCGGCCCGACCCGCATGGCCTACGACCGGGTGATTCCCATCGTGGACATCACTGCGCGCCTGCTGTCGAACGCGCTGTCCCACAATAACTGAGCGCTTCGCGCCGCCACCCGAAAGGACCCGCATGGCCCGCTACCGGCCCGAACCCGCCTACGCGCACGGCGCCGCCGCCCGCACCGGCATTCTGCTGGTCAACCTGGGCACGCCCGCGGCGCCAACCGCCGCGGCGCTGCGCCCCTATCTCAAGCAGTTCCTGTCCGACCCCCGCGTGGTGGAGATCCCGCGCCTGGTGTGGTGGCCGATCCTCAACGGCATCATCCTCAACACGCGCCCGAGGAAATCTGCCGAAAAGTACGCCAGCATCTGGACCGACGAGGGTTCGCCGCTCAAGATGCACACCGAGAAGCAGGCGAAGCTGCTGGCCGGCTATCTCGGCGAGGGCGGCACGGACGGGGTCGAAGTCGCATGGGCAATGCGCTACGGCGCGCCCTCGGTGCCCGCTGCGCTCGAGCGGCTGAAGGCCGCCGGGTGCGCGCGCATCCTGGTCGTGCCGCTGTATCCGCAGTACGCCGCCAGCACCACCGCGAGCGTCATGGACGAGGTGGCGCGCTGCCTGCTCCAGTGGCGCAACCTGCCCGAGCTTCGCTACGTGCGCAGTTTCGCCGATGATCCCGGCTACATCGCCGCGCTCGCCACAAGCGTGCGCGAGCACTGGATGAAGCACGGCGCCGGCGACCTGCTGGTGATGAGCTTTCACGGCCTGCCGCGGCGCTCGCTCGCGCTGGGCGACCCCTATCACTGCGAATGCCACGTCACCGCACGCCTGCTCGCCGACGCGCTCGAACTGCCGCCCGAACGCTGGCAGCTCACCTTCCAGTCGCGTTTCGGCCGCGCCGAGTGGCTCAAGCCCTACACCCAGCCCACGCTGGAGGCGCTGGCGCGCAAGGGGGTCGGGCGCGTCGAGGTGATCTGCCCGGGCTTCGTCGCCGACTGCGTGGAAACGCTGGAGGAGATCGCCCTCGAGTGCAAGACCGCGTTCCTGGGCGCCGGCGGCCAGGCCTTCCGTTACATCCCCTGCCTCAACGAGCGCCACGACTGGCTCGCCGCACTCACCGATCTCACCCGCAGCCATCTCGGCAACTGGCTGGATCTGCCGGCGGTGCCGGAAGACGAGCTCGCGGCGGCGCGCGAACGCGCGTGCGCGGCGGGCGCGGAGCGCTGAGACCATGGACCCTCGCCTGAAAATCGCCCTGCAGTGGCTGCTCAACGCGATCGCCCTGATGCTGCTGCCCGAGCTGATCACCGGCCTGCGTGTGGACAGCTACCTCGCGGCGCTCGTCACGGCCCTGCTGCTGGGGCTCATCAATGCGCTGATCCGCCCCATACTCATCTTCATCACCTTGCCCATCACCCTGCTCTCGCTGGGCCTGTTCACCCTGGTAATCAATGCGCTGCTGTTCTGGGCGGTGGCAAGCCTGGTGGGCGGCGTGCACGTGGCGGATTTCTGGACGGCGTTCTGGAGCGCCCTGCTCTACAGTCTGCTCACCTGGCTGGTCAGCATCGCCCTGGCGGACCGCGCCGAGCGCCGCGTGCATTTCGAGGTCCATCGCCGTAAATAGTCGGGCCGGCGGACAGCCTTGAATCCACCGCATGGCGTCACCATGTGGGAGGCACCCTTCACTTTCGGGAGCCCTCCCATGGCCGATGCCCTCCACGTCGTGTGTCCGCACTGCGATGCGGTCAATCGCGTTCCCGCCGAGCGCCTTTCCCAAGGCGGAAACTGCGGTCGATGCAAGCAGCCGTTGTTCGCGCGACAGCCGGTCGAGCTGGACGTCGCGCGCTTCGCGGTCCATACCGGGCGCAGCGATCTGCCCCTGGTGGTCGATTTCTGGGCACCGTGGTGCGGCCCGTGCAAGTTGATGGCCCCCGCCTTTGCCGCCGCTGCCGCGCACATCGAACCGCGCGCGCGGCTGGCCAAAGTCGACACCGAGGCGCACCCCGTGCTGGCCAGCCGGTTCGCCATCCGCAGCATTCCGACGCTGGTCGTGTTCCGCGCGGGACGCGAGATCGCGCGCCAGTCCGGTGCGATGGATGCGGCGGGGCTGGAGCGCTGGGTCAGCGCGCATTTATAAGCGCGTCGGAAGGCGCAGCCATGCCGAATCGGTGAATGTGGAGTTTCGCGCCGCTGGTGCGCGACTGAAGGATCCGTTGGGGATGCGCGCGAACGGCAGCTACCTGCGCGAGGATGGCAGCGCCGGGACCGTCCGCCAGGTCAGCCTGAAGGTGTAACGGACGCCAGCGGCGGCGCGTCAGTCGTCGACGAGCTGCAGGTCGAGCCCGCCGGTGGCGGTGAAATCGCCCCGCACCGCGGCCTCGCCGTGCTTGGCGAGTTCGCGCGCGGCGGCCCCCAGGCGCCTGGCCACCACCGTCGATAGCAGGGTGCGGAACAGTTCGCGCACCTCGTCGCTGGCCAGTGCCAGCGCCGACGGATTGATCTCCAGGTAGGTGGTGGCCACGACCGTCACCACCGTGGTGAGATGGCGATGGTCGAGGCTGTCCAGCCAGGCCAGCTCACCGAAGAATTCACCCGGCCCGTAGCGGGCCACGCGGCGCCCGTCGACCGAGATTTCGACCTCGCCCTCGAGCACGATGCCGAAGCGCTGATCCGCGTCGCGTTCGCGCATCAGCGTCGTGTGCTCGTCGGCCTTGCGCCAGGCCGAAATGCGTAGCAGCTCCCACACTTCGATGTCGTCGAACTCGGTGAACGCCCGCAGCTTGCGCAGCATCGTGAAGCGACTCGTGTCCGGCGCCACGTAGCGGTCATCGACGATCTTGTAACGC
>Ga0214472_10006629_pt1 | contig 12135 bp, 9 predicted proteins | sample RVTome_6_FD_207662 | JGI IMG/M metagenome (GOLD analysis project Ga0214472, IMG submission 207662) | Soil microbial communities from uranium-contaminated site in the Upper Colorado River Basin, Wyoming, United States - RVT140D175 | ecosystem: Environmental > Terrestrial > Soil > Contaminated >...
GACGACTCCGGTGTCACTCGTTGGACTTCTGGTTTCGCCTGATTCCGCGGAGGTTCAGGGTGGTGCCACGCTTCAGTTCTCCGCCACGGGGATCTACTCCAATGGTGGGACGGGCACACCGACCGTCTCCTGGTCGGCGACGGGTGGGAGTATTAGCTTGCCTGGGCTTTATACAGCGGGCGCTTTGGCGGGAACGTTCCAAGTGGTGGCGACGAGTGGGAGTGTCGCCGATACGGTCGAGATCGACGTGAACGGTGCTCAGCTCACCGGGTTCCATCTCGCCCCCGACTCCGCCGTGTTGAATGTTGGTGGCTCCAGGCAGTTCAGTGCGTCGGCAACTTGGTCTGACGGGCAGGCGCATCCCATCTCGGTTACCTACACCGCAACTGGAGGATCTATCACAGTGGGTGGTCTCTACACTGGTGGTAACACTCTCGGGAAGTTCCTCGTCGTGGCATCATGTGCCTGCGGAGCGGCGGACAGTGCGCAGGTCGAGCTTGTCAGCGCCCCACCCCCATCACTCACGACACTTGTCGTTACACCTGAGAGCACTTCGGCAACGGTAGGGCAGTCAGTTCAGTTCCAAGCAAACGGATCGTGGAGTGACGGGTCATCCGGGCCCTTGTCAGTGACCTGGTCGACGACTGGTGGAGTCATCGATTCTGTCGGGACCTACACCCCTGCCGGTGCTGGGACGTACCTCGTGATCGCCCTGTCTCAGGCGGGCTCGCTCGCGGACACTAGCGTTGTCATTGCCACTAGCCCACCCCAGGGCATAGGTGTACCCGAACTGCCGAGGGTCTTCCTCTCGACCGGGTATTCTCCCCCCACTGGACAGGTAATCAACGTGTCCGTGGGCGGAAATCTGCAATCCGCTCTCAACGGCGCCTCGTGTGGGGATGAGATCCAGTTAGCCGCAGGGGCGACCTATACCGGTAATTATCTCCTCCCTGCCAGGCAGTGTGGTTCGAATCCGATCCATCTTCGGACGGCCGGAATGCTCCCACCCGCTGGAGTACGAGTTGATCCCGGGGCTGCAACTAGCTTCGCGAAGATCTTCAGTCCTAACGCTGACGCAGCACTGAAGGCTGCAAAAGGGGCGGTAGGCTACAGGATCATCGCGATAGAAGTCTCGGCATCTCCCACGGCATCCATCAACTACGGCCTTCTGAGGATTGGTGAGGGCACCGAGACGACGATTAACGATCTCCCGGGCCACGTAGTAATCGACCGAGTCTATGTTCATGGCCATCCGACTCTTCAGCTCTCCCGATGCATTACACTAAACGGCGTTTCGACGGCCGTGATTGACTCACATCTCTCCGAGTGCCATGGCAAGGGTTTCGACAACCAAGCCATAGCGGGATGGCAGGGAGCTGGACCATTCAAGATCGTGAATAACTACCTGGAGGGGGCAGGCCAGAACATCATGTTCGGTGGTTCAGATCCACGCATCCAAGGGCTCACACCGTCAGACATCGAAATCCGGAACAACTATCTTTTCAAGCCCTTGGCGTGGCAGCAGGGTAGCGTGTGGTCTGTGAAGAACCTTCTCGAGTTCAAGCACGCGCAGCGAGTTATCCTAGAGGGCAACATATTCGAGAACCACTGGGTTGAGTCGCAAAGCGGACCAGCCATTCTCCTCTATTCGACGGCACAGCAAGGTTCTGCCACATGGTCGGTCGTTCAGGACGTCACCTTCAGACATAACATAGTCAAGAACGTACCAGGGGTCTTCAATTTTGCCACGGGCGTCGTTGGGCAACCCCTACAGAGGATCCTAGTGGAGGACAACCTCTTCCTCGATGTAGGACCTACCTCGCTCGGTGGGGTTGGGAGGATGTTCCAGATTCAGGGTAACACGAGGAACATCACGATTCGCAACAATACTTCAGTGTTCTTTTCGGGTAGTGCCACGAGGAACTCTGCATTGATGTTCGGCGGAACGTCTGCGGGTTTTGTCGCTGAAAACAACATCCTAGAAGGAGGGTCCTACGGCATCATCGGCTCCGGGACTGCGCCCGGCTCAAGCACACTAGACCACTTTGCTTCAGATGGGATCTTTCGTCGCAATGTGGTGACAGGTGTTGCCTCCCAGCGGTTCCCGGTGGACAACTTCTATCCATCTTCGGTGGGAGGTGTTGGGTTTAGTTCGCTTTCAGGGGGAGACTACAGTCTTTCCTCTGCGAGCCCCTATAAGCTGCGTGGCACTGATGGGCGAGACCCTGGCGTGAATTGGACCCTACTACTACAGAAGACGGCTGGTGTTGGGAGGTGAGCAGGACGCTGTGCGGCGGAGAAGTGTGAGAATCGGCATTTGTCTTGGTTCGACGGGAGTGGGAGGGTCTGAGCTGAATGCGCTAAGGACAGTGCAGAACCTGGTGCGGGATCCAGGGTTCGACGTGTCAGTGTACTGCATGGGGAATGGCCCTCTTACGACTCGGCTTCAGGACACGGGTGCCCGTCTGTTTTGCTTGGATGTGCGAGGCCTGTGGGGTCGGTCTGCTCTAAAGGCCGGAGTCAGTTTTTTGCGCGATGCCAAGGCCCGCAATATTGAGGTGATCCACACGCAGGATGTTTATGGCAATGTGTTCTTCGTGCCATGGGCACGGGTCGCACGGATTCCAGTCGTCATAACCAGTCGTCGCTGGCAGAAATACTCTCCGCGCCGGGGTATTGCCCAGGCCGACCGGGTCGCAAGTTGGCTTGCACACCGAACCACCGCAAACAGTGAGGTGGTCGCCAAGAGCCTCCGGTCAGAATACCGGCTCCCCCGTAGGCGCGTCGTAGTTTTCCCAAACTCTCTTTCGCCCGAGATGTTCAACAGAGAAGGTAGGGTGGGGTTAAGAATGGCCCTCGGTGCCGAAGGCATTCCAGCTGATGCAACAATTGTGGGTTCTGTGGCTCGACTCCGCCCCGTGAAGGACTTGCAGACCCTTATTCGTGCTACGGCTCACCTCTCCCCAAGGTGGCCTGATCTGCATGTGGTAATTGTGGGCGACGGACCAGAGAAGGAGAATCTCAGCGAACTGACTCAGGAGCTGGGGTTGGAATCGGTCGTGCATCTGGTGGGTGAAAGGCCGAACATTCCGAATCCAAATCTGGCCTTTTCGGTTGCGGTACTTACTTCACTCAGTGAAGGATCACCGAACGTATTGCTCGAAGCTATGGCTGTCGGTGTGCCAGTTGTTGCAACGCGCGTTGGTGGTAGCGAACTCCTGGTGAGTCAGAGCCGGGCCGGGCTGCTTGTTGAGCCCGGAGATCATGTTGCTGTGGCCGCCGCCCTGGAGCGGTTCTTGAGTGACCGGGAACTCGCCAGTCAGTATGGGCAGGCCGGACGCGACTATGCCAAGACACACCATGGTGAACGGGAAACTATGGAAGGACTGAAGCTGTGGTATCGACAGCTTCTTTGTGACAAGAGGGGAACCCCTTCAACTGACCTCAGTCCGGTCGGGGAGGGTCTGCCGAGGCCTCCTCAGCACCCATGATCCGAATCACTCGAGCTGGCACACCGCCCATTACGGCGTAGGGTGGAACGTCAGTGATGACCACTGCATTTGCGCCGATTACCGCCTGCCTACCAACTCTTATTGGCCCCAGTATGCGGGCCCCTGGCCCAATGTACACGCCGTTCCCGATGACAGGCATGCCGTGCCGTAGCCCACCCGCTGAATCAGGGCGGCCACGCCCTCCGACGGTACATCCTTGGCCAATGATGACATCGCTACCAATCACGGAACCGTCGCCAATCACGATTCCAAGGCCGGCATGTGCGCAATAGGAGCCTCTTCCAATCTGTGCCCCCGGTTCTATCGCAGACCCGAACATCAGGACCGTCAGTCGATAGAAGACGGTAGGGAGCAGAGGGACACGATGCACATGTGCCCAGTGAGCAACGCGATGGAGCGAAACTGCGTTCACGGAATGGTCACAAGTGGGTGCAAGGAACTCTTAGTGCAGACGAGATGTCCTTCCGCGGCCGTCAAGGCGTCAGAGAATCCTACACGAAGTCCTGTTTCTAAGTGCTGCAGGTGGTCGTAGCCGGCCTGCCTCAGCTGCTCCAAGACGAGCCGTGCATTGTCTATCTTGAGTTGGCGGGTTTCACCATGCATCTCGATGTAGAGTACCGGTGAGTACTGCGAGAGTGTCCGCTGGGCACCAATAAGTACGGAAGCCTCCAGCCCTTCTACATCGATCTTCATCAGATCCGGCGGAGGCAACTTGCCCGTCGATATCTCTCTATCAATCGTAATGCATGCCACATTGACAACTGACAGACTCTCTGTCTCTGGAAGTCCTCGTCCGATGTGACTATCAGCCGAGGCGCCACCGGGCATCCTACTGTCCATGGATAGCGGAACTGTGCCTTCGGTGCTGCCTACTGCAAGAGGGAGGACGTGGACATTCTCGATGGAATTCAGTGCCAAATTCTCTCTGAGCCGTGCGAGGTTGCGTGGATGGGGTTCGAAGGCAAAAACGTCCTTGCAGCGAACCGAGAAATACATTGTCAGGAGGCCTTCGAAAGCACCGATGTCATAGACCGTGAGGTCCTCGAGTGGATACGTGCGCCAAAAGCCTAGTTCTTGGGTCTCTGTCATAGACGATATCAGCCAGGACGGAAGAAACCCGAGTCCACCTCTCCTCTTCATACCCGTCAGCAGGCCGTGGCGCACCGTGTAGGTCATATTACCAAACATATTCTGACTAACCCATGCGACAATTTTGTGACGGAACCTGTAGTGAGCTACTGGCTCGTTACGAGTGATGCTCACCATGCGATGCCTATGTGAGGTACGGGGTGGGGCAAAGTTCGCAAACCCCCGCTGAGATCGATCAGGACATGGGAGTCTACACAATTAGCGCCCGCAATAATGTAGTCCGAAGACGAGTTACCGATGATGAGCACCCTGGAGGCATTGGTCACCTCCTTGATAGATCCGCGCATCAGGGACCAGATGTGTGGGATTTCTCTTTCCACGTAGGACCTGTTCGCTCCCATCGTGCTTGACTCAGTCACATCAGCATCGAATATCGAGAGAGTCATGCCCTTCCCAAGTAGGCTCTCCACCAGCGCCACAATAGGCGATTCTCTGAGGTCATCGGTTCCGGCCTTGAAGCTCATCCCCAGGATACCGATCTGTGGGTGACCCGTGGCCATCACGAGGTCGAAGGCTCGTTCGATCTGTTTCTTGTTGCTCTCCAGGGTGGCCCGCAGAATGGGTACCTCCACGTCATGTTGTTGAGCAGCATATACCGTGGCTCGAAGGTCCTTTGGTAGACAGGAGCCGCCGAATGCGAACCCAGGCTTCAGGTAATAGGGCGCAATATTGAGCTTCCGGTCCTCGCAGAAGATCCGCATCACCTCGTGGCTGTCCACCCCCATGGCCTTACAGATGTTCCCGATCTCATTAGCAAAACCTACCTTGAGGCCGTGAAAGCAATTGCAAGCGTACTTGACCATTTCCGCCACCCTGACCTCGGTTGTAAAGACTGGAGCCGTGATGTCGGAATACAAGTCCACTATCGTTTTCGCGGAAGCTGGGTCGTCTGTCCCGATCAGGGTGAACGGTGGCTCGAAGAAATCCTGGATCGAGGTTCCCTCACGGAGGAATTCGGGATTGGAATAGACGCTAAACCCTTCCCCCAGCTTCTTGCCCGAAGTTCGCTCCAGAGCCGGGACCACGACCGAGTGAATGGTTCCTGGCAGTACCGTGGAACGGATGACCACGACGTGGTGCCCCCCCGCTTTGTTCCGCAACGCCTCACCCACCTGTTCGCAAACCCGCCTAACGTAGCTCAGGTCCAGACTGTTGTTCGGCTGGCTTGGCGTACCTACGCAGACAAGGCTGATGGTACTGGCGTGAACGGCCTCGGTCGCATCCGTGGTGGCACGGAGTCGTTCTGCGGCGCGCATCTCTGCCACGAGTTCCGCGATCCCCTCTTCGAGGATGGTCGGTTTGCCGGCATTGACCAGGTCCACCTTGGTCTGGTTGAGGTCTACACCGACAACCGAGTGACCTTCCCTGGCAAAACATGCTGCGGAAACACAACCAACATACCCAAGCCCAAAAACGCTGATTTCACTCATTGAGAGTTGATTTCCCCCGGGACCACAGAAGACGTTGTTGGAATGAAGATCACAGGACACGTCGATCGCAAACCTAACTGCCTTGGCGACTCCACAGTAGGTAACCGTGGAATCGTACTTCGCCAGGCAGCCGTCAGAAACGAGGTAACAAGCATGCGTTCATGGTCCGCTGTCCCAGGACACTGTCCGAGGCTACCCTTCGTGGGGCATCGAACCGAGCAGGTAGCGACCCAAACCGAGCGGACTTTCACCGCCTAGTCCGTCCTTGGAGGACGAAGCGTGAGCCAGATCAACTATCTCCCGGAGTGGCCGGATGGAAAGGAATTCGCATTCTCCATCATTGACGACCCTGATAGCCAGTGGCTCTCCGATAGCCGGACGGTCTACGCCTTCCTCGAAGATCATGGATTTCGAACGACCAAGGCCATCTGGCCCGTTCGGAGGGATAGTGATCCAACAGCGCACGGCGAAACGTGTGACAATCCGGCCTATGTTGAGTTTTGCCTGGCCCTGAAGAGCAAGGGCTTTGAACTCGCACTTCACAATGTGTCATACGAGACCTCATCGCGTGCTGAGACAGTTAGGGGTCTTGACATCTTCCGGAAACTGATCGGTCAAGACCCAGTCGTCATGGCTAATCATTACAACAGCCTCGAGGCTGTCTATTGGGGCAGCTCGCGCCTTAATGGGCTGAACCGACTCGCCTATAACCTAATTACCGGTTACAAGAATCATCATCGCTGGCACGGGCACGAACCCAAACACCCCCTCTTCTGGGGTGACCTTTGCAAGAGCCGGATCAAGTATGTACGGAACTTTGTTTTCCACGAAATCAATACTCTCAGAGCATGCCCTTTCCTGCCTTACTATGATCCAAAGCGGCCCTTTGTTCAAAGTTGGTTCGCAGGTTCTGATGGGTCAGATGTGAGGGCTGCGAAAAGACTCCTATCACCAAAGAACCTGGATCGATTGCAGAACGAGGGAGGACTCTGCATTCTCTATTGTCACCTCGGACATGGGTTTGTGCAGGAAGGTCACGTCGAACGCGAGTGGGCAAAGTCGATGGAGCGGCTGTCAAAGATGAACGGATGGTATGTACCGGTAGGGACAGTACTCGACTTCATCGCGGGGCGGTCTGGTATAAGCACGATCGATGACAGGCAGAGAAGTCGGCTCGAGCGTCGGTGGCTCAGACAGAAATTGTGGCACGGAACCTCGTGAAGGAGAGGCATTCGTAATGCGCTTTGTTCGAGCATCTCCGGAATGGGGGGCGGCGGCGGGGAGATTCAATCAGCGTCTTGACGACGGAAAGGCAAAGTCTCCGATAAGGCTACCATCCGTTTTCTCCGAACAGCGGTCACCGGAGGGCTCTCGTAGATTTCGACGCGAGTGGTGGCTGGTAGTGGATGGCGCAGAGGTGCGTGGGGGCGTGCTTTTGCAGTTGCAGCCATGTGAGATTGACGGCCGGAGGTCCATTGTTGCGAATGCCCAGTCTCCGATCTCGGAAGGACTCGTTTCTAGCGAGTTTGCCGCAGTAGGAGTCCTGCTAATCAAAGAGCTTCTGAAGCTGCACCCCCAGACCTACGCCGTGGGAATGGGATCCACCGGGAACCCTCTGCCCCGACTTCTCGCTGCGATGCGGTGGCAGGTGTTCGAAGTACCATTTCTCTTCTACCCACTCAACGTCCGACGCTTTCTGCTCAAACTCCCCAAGTTTCGTGCCCGTGGGGCTATTCGGTGGCTTACGACCATTGCAGCCGTTTCAGGACTTGCGCCAATCACGATCACAGCCGGGAGGCATGTCTGGAAGCGATGGCAAAGACATGAGAGATTGAGTGAAACGGCCTGCCAGCAGGTCTTTTCGTGGGAGCCCTGGGTTGATCTCGTATGGGCCGGGAGGCGCAAGGAGGCGTTCGGGGTCAGGCGGACGACCTCGGTGTTAGATAGGTTGCTCCCCCTCAATGATGGTCGCGTGCTCGGTTTTCGCGTGGATAGAGATGGTTCCCCGGTCGGGTGGCTTGGGATCATTGTGACCCAGATGGCAGGAAATCAGCACTTTGGTGATCTGAAGCTGGGTACCGTGGTCGACTGTCTGTCCATTTCCGGTGCGGAAGCACTGACTGCAAATAAAGCCATTGGAGCTATGAAGTCTCTAGGGGTGGATCTTGGTATTGTGAATCATAGCTCGCCTGAATGGACGGAGGCCTTTACCTCAGTTGGGTTTTTTCGAGGCTCGTCGAATTATGTGGCTGCTCTCTCTCCTGCCTTGATTAGAGACCCGGAATCAGTGCGAATTACCCGGGCGGACGGTGACGGACGCATTCACCTGTAGTTCGAAATTTTCACACGGTCGGAGCTTCGGGAGAGAGGATGTATCGTTCCAAGGCCGCAAAGGAAACTAGGGATACTACTCTCTCCGGTGGGATGGAAATACCAAACTCTTCCTCCACAACTGCGAGCAGGATTGCTTGCGCTATGGAGTCCCACGCTGGGAGGGATCCGCTTGACGCGCCCGTGATTTCTTTGGTGGAGGCGCCTGGGAAGACAACTTGGAAGCAACCAACTAGGCGGGTATGGACATCGGACATTATTGCGATGCAACCCATCGTATGGAATGGACCGCTTCTCCCAACCATTGGAGGGTTGCCTCGGCCTCGAGAGTGACTCCACCCTCGGCCGCAGGGCTTCCTGCCACCGTCGAAAGGAACTCAAGCGCGGGCCCGTTCTTGTCTGTTTCAAGAGCTTCAACGAGGACTCGCCCTACCTTTAGGCGTTCGAAGAGGGTCCGCAAGGTGTGATGTTCGATGCGACGAGAAAACGCCCTGCAACTCAAGACCCAGGTATCAACTACAGCTTGGCTCGGTTCAACTTGACCCGACAGGACGCTGATCTTTCCCAGGGGTCCGAACTTGTCTTCGTAGGAAACCACCCAGAGGAACCGGGTTGGGTCCCCGAGCCGGGACGTCCACTGGCTGGGGGAGTACCGAGTCCCATTGAGGTTGAACTGGTTCGTCTTGTTGACGAGTTCGAGAATTCTCGGATCACGGTTCGAGGTTCCCTCGGTGATACTGATTTGTCCCCTGACTGTTCCAAGGAACCCTCCGGTCGGGTCAACTCCTTTCTCCGCTTCAGAACGCGCAGTTGAGCGACGAATACTTGATAGCCGGAGATGATCCTCCTCGGTCACTACTTCCTTGGAGAACATCCTCCGGAGCTTCGAGATCAATTGCTCGATCCCTTCTGCATCACCGGAGGGGAAAAGCTCACAGGCGACCTGGGGATAGTGGTGTGCGACTTCAGCAAGTTCCAAGGGGCTGTCGTCCACGAAGGCAACACTTTCTGGTCCAATATTCCACGTTGAAAGAATATCACGAATCGCTTCAGATTTTTGTCGCCAACTTGCCACGACAGGGAATAGTCGCTCGGTGGGCACCAGTAGATCTTCACGACCTAGCACTCTCGAAACGACGCGAGGGTCGTTCTTGCTCGCAACACCTATTAGCACACCAGTCTGAGAGAGGGCAGCAAGGAACTGCTGGAAGCGCGCATGAGAATGGTGTCCTTGAGCAAGATCCCATGAGACGTTGTCGGGCCCAATTTCCCCGGCGATGCCACTCCACATGGTGTTGTCCAGGTCGACAACAAGACCCTTGAGAGGAGTGGGAGGTTGCAGCAGCGTCGCCAGGGCCTCGGTAAGGGCGTCAGTGTGACTGAGAGTGTAGGGAAAACCAGTGCGCAGGTGGACGGCGGCGTCGAAACGTGTGGTCATCGGCGAAATGCGTGCCAGGTGAGAAGGGGATACCAAGGCCACCTGGGCTGAAATGAGCGAGGCGGCTGCGGCCGCGACCCGAGCGTCAAGTTCCGCTTCCAAGCTGGATGCCCGCCAAGGGGGAGAAACGGACACATCGGGGAAGGGGAGCGTTGGGAACGCGACGGCGAGTTGGAGACCAGTCTTGGCCAGACCGTTAATTGCCTGGACCAGTTGTGCCAGTCGCCATGTTGCGTGGGCGAGTATGTCTGTTGACATGTCCGAAGACCATCGGACGGAGGCCCGGATGTCCAGACGCGGGTCGAGGTCCGCCCATTCGACAAGCACGACAATCATGGTGACCGGCGCCTCCGAGGCTACTCTTAGCCCCGTCAGAAGGTCACCGTAAGGTCCGGTGGAAATGTCTGTGAATTGCTGCACCTGGCCCTGCGCGAGGTGGGCCCTCAGAAACGGAAGACAATGAAGTGGAGTGAATCCGCAGGCGAGAAAACCCCTCGTGCGTGGTTGAGAGGAGGTAGAGATCCGTGCACAGGTGGCTAGGGCCTCAGTAAGCTTCATCGATAACCTGCTTGTAAAGCGTCGAATTGGCGACGAGAGAAAGTCGGCCAAAACCCGTCATCCGGCATCGCGATAGGGGAACAGCCGATTCTCCTTTCTCGAGGTATCCGCCACAACGGAGGTTAGCATTTTATCCCTGACGAATAGCGATTCGAAAGGTGGCTGACACGAGGGGTCTCAGCATCCAGCTGGCTCGAATCGCTTCAAAGTGGCGGATCGACAGATGTTGAGGAAAGCCAGTGTCACACGGTCCCAGCCAAATCGTTCACGCACGTGATGTGCTGCTGCTTCCGCAATCCGGGTAGCTCGGTCTTCATCAAGAAGCAGCCTAGCGCATGCGTTCGCCAACCCGACTGGATCGTCAGCAATCAGCAGATGCTCCCCGGGGCGGACGGTCAACCCCTCTACGCCGATTGTTGTGGAAATCACAGGACATTCCATTGCCATTGCCTCATAGATCTTGAGACGCGTCCCCCCCCCCACCCTTAGCGGCACCACGGCGGCGCTCGCCCGGGCCAGCCATGGTCGTACGTCCGGAACCCGCCCCGTGACGATGATATCGTCGTGATCATCAGTTAGGGCGATCAGCCGAGCTGTTGGAGATCTCCCAACGACAGAAAGCCGGATGCCTGGTACCTTATGCCTGAGCAGCGGCATGACATGCTCGGTGAAAAAGAGAATGCCGTCCTCATTTGGCATCCAGTCCATCGACCCGGTAAACAACAAGTGTCTCTCTTCGCGCGGTCCATGGCCCTCGGGTCGGAAGTAATCGATGTCAACACCGGTGGGGATAGCGATCGAAGTCTCCACCCCATAGGTCCTCCGGAAGTGGGCGGCGTCCTGATTCGACACCGCTGCCACAACGCTGAACCGGAGGCAGGCATCCCGCTCGAATCGCTGTATCCTTCGCCACTGTAGCCCGAAATACCACCGCTGCAACGGGTTCCTGGCCACCTCGGTATGTCGTCGCCAAATCTCCGCCTCGACGTTGTGTTGGAAGAGCACCGAGGGAACCTGAAGATCCTCCGGGATGTTCACCGCAGGTGGCAGGAAGTCACAGACAATCACGTCAAAGTCGCGCTCGGCGAGTAGGGTGGTCAGTCGGTCCTCGAACGCCGGCGACCGATATCTGGCAATGGCGTAGGGGAGCGGTGAGATCAGATTCGCTGCAAGGGCAGCGTAGAAGGCAAAAGACCCCCGTGGCGGAGGGTGGAAAGGCACCCTCACGAGGTCGGTACAGTACTCTCGGGAAAGTTCCACCGCGTTCAGGGCGGCAGTGCCATCGTCGAGGGTGAGGTAGGTTATCTCGTGTTCCCTCGAAAGCACACGGAGCATCTGGTATGTCCGAATCCGGCCGCCTTTGTCCACAGGGTGGAGGAGTTCCGTTTTGAGCCAGAGAATCCTCATGAGCGCTTGCCGATGGAGCGCGTCTGGAGTCGGACGGCCTCCGGCGGTTCACGGTCCAAGAACACCCGTTGCCATATCTCGAAGTTGAGCAGAGCCCAGAGCTGTTCGTCGTGACCGGGCTCACCGGAACGGTGGGCGCTGACGAGTCGCCGTGTGGTTTCAGGTTCGAAGATGCCACGAGCACGGCTGCGTGGACCCAACACGAATTCATCGAGCAAGTGCCCGAACTCACCCCGGAACCAGGCCCCAACCGGGACGGGGAATCCCATCTTCTTCCGTGCCAGGATCGGAGCCGGCAGCACACCCTTCA
>Ga0214472_10006630_pt1 | contig 12135 bp, 8 predicted proteins | sample RVTome_6_FD_207662 | JGI IMG/M metagenome (GOLD analysis project Ga0214472, IMG submission 207662) | Soil microbial communities from uranium-contaminated site in the Upper Colorado River Basin, Wyoming, United States - RVT140D175 | ecosystem: Environmental > Terrestrial > Soil > Contaminated >...
TAGTCATTGGTGTCGCCGTTAAGCGTGATGTCGATTCCCTCGGACAGGAACGCCCCAAAGCTCTGTCCGGCCGAACCGGTCAGATGAATGTTGATCGTGCCCGAAGGCAGACCAACCTCTCCGTACTTCCTGGCGATTTTCCCGCTGAGCATGGCGCCAACGGTGCGATTGGAGTTGCGGATCGGGAGGTCGATATCCACTGGCAGTTTGTGCTCCAGCGCGGGCTGGGCCAATTCAATCAGCTGGTGGTCCAGAGCCCGGTCAAGACCGTGGTCCTGTTCTTCGGTGCAGTGGGTGGCCGCTTCGCCGGACCCCTGGGGCAGGCAGAGCAACCGGGAAAGGTCAACCCCCCGGGCTTTCCAGTGATCGGTGGCCGGACGGCTGTCCAGCAAGTCCACCCGGCCGATCAACTCACCCACCGAGCGGAAGCCCAGTTCCGCCATGATTTCCCGCAGTTCCTCGGCCACGAAGGTGAAGTAGTTCACCAGATGCTCGGGCTTGCCGGCGAATCTCTCCCGCAGTACCGGGTCCTGGGTGGCAATACCCACTGAGCAGGTGTTCAGGTGACATTTACGTAACATAATGCAGCCACTGACCACCAGCGCTGCCGTGGCGATGCCGAACTCCTCGGCTCCCAGCATGGCGGCTACGGCGACGTCGCGGCCGGTCTTTAGCTGACCGTCGGTCTGCACTACGATGCGGCTCCGCAGGCCGTTGGCCACCAGCACCTGTTGCGTTTCAGCCACTCCCAGCTCCCAGGGTAGTCCGGCGTACTTGATCGAGGACTCGGGGGACGCTCCCGTGCCGCCGTCGTGTCCGCTGATCAGCACCACATCGCCGTGTCCTTTGGACACGCCCGCGGCGATGGTGCCGACCCCGACTTCCGATACCAGCTTGACATGGATGCGGGCGTCCGGGTTGACGTTTTTCAGGTCGTGGATTAGCTGGGCCAGGTCTTCAATGGAATAGATGTCGTGGTGGGGCGGGGGCGAAATCAGTTCCACGCCGGGGGTGGTACGCCGCACCCATCCAATGTAGTCGTCAACTTTGTGCCCGGGCAGCTGTCCGCCTTCGCCGGGCTTGGAACCCTGGGCCATTTTAATTTGCAGGTCGGTGGCATTGACCAGATAGTTGGCCGTGACGCCAAACCGCCCCGAAGCAACCTGTTTAATGGCACTGCTGCGGGAGTCGCCGTTGGCGTCGGGGGTATAGCGATGGTAGTCCTCGCCGCCCTCTCCGGTATTGCTGCGCGCGCCAATGCGGTTCATGGCGATGGCCAGGGTCTCGTGGGCTTCCCGGCTGATGGACCCCAGGGATACCGCACCGGTGGCAAACCGCTTTACTATCTCCGATGCTGGTTCAACTTCCTCGATGGGAACGGGGCTGCGCCCGGTCTTGAAATCCAGCAGGCCCCGCAGCGTTGCCATCTTCTTGCTCTGGTCGTTGGATATTTTGGCGAACTCCCGGTAAGTCTTCCAACTGTTGGTTTGAGCGGCAAACTGGAGCTTGGCGATGGCGTCCGGGTGCCACTGGTGGTGCTCCCCCTCCCGACGCCACTGGTAAAAGCCACCCATGTCCAGGTCGCGTTCACCGGCAACGGGGTCGGCCGAAAAAGCCTTGCGATGCCGTTGCCGGGCTTCTTCCTCGATGATGTCCAGGCCAATCCCAGCCACCCGGGAAGGTGTCCAGGTGAAGTACCGGTCGATGACTTCCTGGTTCACGCCCAGGGCCTCAAAAATCTGGGCGCCCCGGTAGCTTTGCACCGTGGAGATGCCCATTTTAGACATGACCTTGACCAGACCCTTGACGTTAGCCTTGATGAAGTTGGTCTGAGCATGGTCAGGACTGGTCCCGTTCAGCTCGCCCATCTCGGACATCTGCCGGACGGTTTCCAGGGCCAGATATGGATTGACCGCACCGGCGCCGTAGCCCACCAACAGCGCGAAATGATGGACCTCCCGCGGTTCGCCCGATTCTACCACCAGCCCAACCTTAGTGCGGGTGCCCTGGCGTATCAGGTGATGGTGGACTGCCCCGGTGGCCAGCAAGCTGGGTATGGGTGCATGCTGGGAGTCCACGCCCCGGTCGGAGAGGATCAGGATGGCGTAGCCGTCCGAAATGGCTTGAGATGCTTCGTCGCAGAGGCGGTCCAGCGCGATCTTCATCGAGCCGGCGGGGGCTGGTACGGAGCCGGCGGGGGCTGGTACGGAGCCGGCGGGGGCTGGTACGGAGCCGGCGGGGGCTGGTACGGAGCCGGCGGGGGCTGGTACGGAGCCGGCCCCGGCTCCCACATCAAAAAGGGTGGAAAGGGTAATGGCTTTAAGCCCATCCAGGTTGTTCTGACGTATCTGCTCCAGTTCCCGGCTGGTGATGATCGGGGATTTCAGCTTCAACTGGCGGCAGTGCTGGGAGGTTTCCTCGAACAGGTTTTGCTCGCGCCCGATAAAGGCTTCGGTGGAGGTAACCAACTCTTCCCGAATCGCATCCAGGGGCGGATTGGTCACCTGGGCAAAAAGCTGCTTGAAATAGTTGAACAGCAACTGGTTCTGGTCGGACAGCACCGCCAGGGCCGCATCGTTGCCCATCGACCCCACCGCCTCGTAGCCGTTGGCGGCCATGGGGGTGGTAATCATCCGCAGTTCTTCGATGTTATATCCAAAGGCCTGGTGCTGCCGGGCCAGGTCGGGGCTGTTCCCGTTGACGCTGGTGGGGGCTGGGAGGTCTTCCAGGGCGACCCGGTTCTCCTTCAGCCACCGGCCATAGGGCTGGCGGTTGGACAGAGTGTGCTTGAGTTCCTCGTCCCCGATGATACGGCCTTCATCCAGGCTGACCAGGAACATCCGGCCCGGCTGCAGGCGGCCTTTCTCCTTGATACTGGCGGTAGGCAGGTCCAACACTCCGGTCTCCGAAGCCATTACCAGTTTGTCATCGTGGGTGAGGGTGTAGCGGAAGGGCCGGAGGCCGTTACGGTCCAGCACGGCGCAAATTTCGTGGCCGTTGGCGGCTAACATCATGGCTGGGCCGTCCCAGGGCTCCATCAGGCAGGAATGGTACTCGTAAAAGTCCCTCTTTTCCGGGGACATGGCCTCGTTCTGGCCCCACGCTTCGGGAATCATCATCAGCATGGAGTGGCTCAAGTCCCGGCCCGTCATTAGCAGCAACTCGAGAGCATTATCGAAGCAGGCGGTATCGCTGGCCCCGGGACTCATCACCGGGGAAATCTTCCTGATATCCTCGCCAAATTCTTTCGACTCGAACAGGGCCTCTCGGGCGTGCATCCAGTTTACGTTGCCCCGGACGGTGTTGATTTCACCGTTGTGGGCCAGATACCGGTAAGGGTGGGCCAGCTTCCAGTGGCCCAGGGTATTGGTGCTGAACCGGGAGTGCACCAGAGCGAAGGCGCTGACCAGGTCCGGGTCCGCCAGGTCCAGGTAAAACCCGGTGACCTGGTGGGACATCAGCAGGCCTTTGTAGACCAGAGTGTTGCGGGAAAGGCTGCAAATGTAAAAGTAGTCGGCTTCGACCTCGGAGAGCCCGCATTCAGAGAGGGAATTCTCGATGACCTTGCGGGCCACGTAGAGCTTGCGGTCTAGCTGGGACTGCCCCTGGCTGGTTCCCTGGCCGACAAAAACCTGCTTGATGCTGGGCATTACGCTGCGAGAGTCGCGCCCCAGTTTGGCCGGGTCCAGGGGCACTTCGCGCCAGCCCAGCAGTTCCAGTCCTTCGTCCTGAATCACCTTTTGGATGAAATGCTCACATTTGATGCGAGCTTCGGGCTGAGGAGGCAAAAATACCACGCCAGCGCCATAGGCGCCCGGCTGGGGCAGATCGATGCCCAGGGGAGGACATACCTTCTGAAAGAACCGGTGCGGCATCTGAATCAGTATGCCAGCGCCATCTCCGGTTTCCGGATCGCAGCTGCAGGCGCCCCGATGGCCCAGGTTGACCAGCACTTCCAGCGACTCATCGATGATCTGGTGCGACTTGATGCCCTTGATGTTGGCTACCATTCCCACGCCGCAGCTATCGTGCTCCGTTGCCGGGGAATATAGGCCGCGCTGGGCTAAATCTTTCAGAGCGTGCTGTGGGTTCATTGGCGAGACTCCCAGCCTGATAATTGTGCTCGGCGCCGGTTTGCAGATATGGGAACAGGAATGGTCCGCTACCTTCACTAGAGGGTCAGTAACCAGACGCCAGGCCGAGAACACGGACGATTGTTAAATATATCACAATATCCGATCAGGAATGATTATTATACACGCAAGCTACTGGTATGAGTAGTCCTTCGGATGAGGGGGGCAGCAGTGCTTTGTAAACACTGTGTTACAGTTTGCCGGGCGGATGAATGTTAGCGAGCCCGCAGTTGAGACGCCGCGGGCCTGCCGAACCGCGGGAGGGTATTGCCTGGACCGGCCCGGGCCCAGGGATTCGGGAAAACTAGGCTAGTAATCACCTCCGGGGTCCTGCTCCATGGCCTGGCTCACTTCCTCCAGTTCGGACACTGGCGCCTGGAAACTCAACTTCACGGTGTTGCTCTCCACGCTTAACTCCAGCTTTTCCAACAGGTATTGGACGCTGGCGTCCGATGAAAAGGAAGTCGCAAAATTGATGAGTCCGCTCAGGGAGTTCCCCATTCCGGTGGCCGCGTCGGCGTTTACGAAGTCCAACCTGGTCTCTACCCGCAGGTCCTGACCGATTTTGTCGATCAGAACGGCCATCACCGTGATGTCGTGCAGCGAGCCCATCGCCGGTATCATGCCGAATCCTTGATCGCCTCCCATCGAGTCTGCCACGCCGGCCAGGGTTTCAGGAGGGATTGTTGCCGCCAAGCTAACCAGGGGGGTGCCCAGGTCATTGAAGGCGTCGTAGAGCGGCCCGCTGATCCCGGCCAGGTTTCCTTGCTGGAGATCAATCACATCCTGGACCGCCAGGAGGGTTCCCATCACGGTGGTATTGCGGTCCAGGACGGCGAATGCGGGCTCCTTCTCCTCAGATTCTGCGATGTGGACCTGGACCCCCTGGTACTCCACGGTAGACACCGCAATTTCACCGCTGGCGCTCAATGCTGCAATCAGCAGTTGCTCGTTGACCGGACCATGGGCGATGACCCCAAAATATTCGTCATTTCGGGTTACGTCGCTGAACAACTTCACCGTGGTAAACCTGCGAAAGTCGATGCCCGTTTCGAGCTGGGCTTTGGCCAGTAATTCGTCCAGGCTTTGGGGTTTGTCCGGGCCTTTCGGTGCCATTTGATACAGCGATTGGATGTCGGCGTCCTCCATGATTCGGGAGACCTGTATTTGAGCGATCAGATTGGCATTGGCCGGGACCAGGTTGGTGGCTTCGGTGCTTGGGTCGGGGCCGCCGCACGAAACCAGCAACCAGGCGATTATCAACAGAAGAGCGAGACCTGGACCCTGTTTCATCAGGACCTCCCAAAAAACTGAGTAACATACACCTGAGTATAGTGTAACACTACTCAAATGTTCGCCGAGGGGCTCTGGAAATCGTAAATGCGAGATTTACTGGACAGGGGTATTCCCAGGGGATTTATCAACACCCAGCTTCGTTGACCGCAGCCGGGGGGTGGCATATACTCGCATACACATAGTCCGTACGCATTAGCCGCCCAATGGTGGAGGACCAGCGCTGAATCCTACAGAAACAGCCCAGTTGATTGTGGAAGTGGCCTCGGAGGAACTGGCCGAGGACATTGTCATGCTGGACCTGCGCCAGATCGCCTCATTCGCGGACTACTTTGTGGTGATGACCGCCCAGTCCACCCGGCAGATTGAAGCCCTGGAAGAAGCCATCACCAGCGCGCTGAAAGAAGCCGGTGTGGGGCGCTTTCACCGGGAGGGCGCCCAGGGTTCGGGCTGGGTATTGTTGGATTTCAGCAATGTCATCGTCCACATATTCGGTCCGGAAGAGCGCGAATTCTACGCCCTGGAACGCCTCTGGCACCAGGCCCCGCAGGTGGTCAGGGTTCAGTAATCCAGGGGTCGGTGCTACGCTGGTAGCTGAGGATTTCCCCAGGCGGGAAAAACAGGCCCAGTTCCCGCTGGGCTGACCCTGGGCCGTCAGAGCCATGGACGATGTTGCGCCCGATGTTGACCCCCAGGTCTCCCCGGATCGTGCCGGGCGCTGATTCCACCGGGTTGGTGGCCCCCATTGTCTGACGGGCCAGACCGATGGCGTTTTCCCCCTCCCAGGCCATTGCCACGATGGGTCCCGAAGTTATGAAGCTAACCAGGCCCGGGAAAAAGGGCCGGTTAACGTGCTCGCCGTAGTGCCGTCTGGCCAGCGATTCCTCCACCCGCATCAGTTTCATCGCCACTAACTTCAGTCCCCGACGCTCCAGCCGGGAGATGACTTCTCCAACCAGTCCCCGCTGTACCCCGTCCGGCTTTACCAGGACCAGTGTTTGTTCCATGACGCCTTCCCGTTCCTCCATTAAGTAAGCCAATAAATAAATAAGCCAGTAAATGAGCCAGTGGCCAGGCCTGTCCTATCCTAGCCTTGGTCGGCCCAAGGATCAAGGGCCAGGGCAATCGCATTTTACCTCGTAGAGTGTCACCCGTCACACCGGCGGAAGCCGGTGTCCAGCAGGGTGCTGAACAAGGGGAGTCCAGAGGGGCGAAGTCCCTCTGGCAGGGGCCTGGGGGTGTCCCCCAGCTACAATTTCTACCCCCTTCCTGGTCAGGAAGGGGGTAGGGGGATGGTCGAAAAGGATTTTTCAGCAACCTGCTAACGGGGCCGACACCATAAATGCCAGGGATCTGATGAGATTTTGATCTCATTCAGGCCAAATGTCCGCTGGTTTTTGGTAATAAATTAGAGCATTTCAGTCCTTTTTTCGATATAATTAGCCGATATCAAGGCTGTTTCAATAAGTTGAACATCCAGCGGAATATGGGTAGGATGGTCTGGCATCAATGCTCCGAGTGATCCGTTAATTCGCAGATACTCCTCCGGAATTCTCCGGCCTCCCCCGAGTATTCGTGGCGCCCGAGCCTTAACTGGCAACTTGCATCGATTTTTAACTTTGTCACGGCATTCCCCAGGAGGAACGGCAGGTCGCCCGAGGTGAACTACAAACAGGAGGTACAACCAGTTATGCGAAACGTATTGAGGTCAAAGATTCACCGGGCTTATGTAACCGATGCCAACACCGACTACATTGGCAGCGTCATTATTGATCGCGAGTTGATGGAGAAAGTTGACCTCTGGGCCTTTGAGAAGGTCCTGATCTGTAATGTGACCAACGGGAACCGGTGGGAGACCTACGCCTTGCCCGGAGACCGGGGTTCTGGGACGGTGTCGGTGCAGGGCGCCGGAGCCCAGCTGTGCCGGAAAGATGATTGTTTGATTATCCTGTCCTTTGAGGTTAGTGACACGCCCATCAAGCCCAAAATGATTCTGGTGGACCGAAAGAACCATTTTATAGAATATATTGAAGGTGCGATGTATGAGGATCCGGTACACTGAACAGGACACCGAAGCCTTTTATGATGCTGAGGACGCGCTGTATCGTTCCTTCTGGGACAGCCAGGGCAGCCTGCACTGGGGCTGGTTCGATCAAGAAACCGGCCAAAAGACCGGCGAAGACTTTCTCGACGCCTGCGCCAACCTCAACCGGGTTATGGCCCGTAAGGCGGGCATCGGCAGCAGTTCCCGAGTTCTCGACCTGGGGTGCGGCAACGGCAATACCGCGGCCTGGCTGAGCCGCAGCACCGGGTGCCGGGTGACCGGAATTGACCTGAGCGGAGTGCGGGTGGAAAACGCCCGGTCGGCCGCCCGGGAGCTTCCCCCGGAAATCGGGGCGTTGCTGGAGTTCCGAAAGGCCTCGGCGACCAGTCTGCCTTTTGACGATCATTCCTTTACCCATGTCTGGAGTCAGGCCACTATCTACCATGTCCCGGAAAAACTGCAGGCCCTGGCCCAGGCCTACCGGACACTGGAACCCGATGGGTTATTCGTTTTTGACGATTTGATCAAGCCCAGGCCCGACATCAGTGCAGCCGCTCACCAGTACGTCTACCAGCGGTTGCTGTTTGATACGCCCTTTAGCTTCGCCAGCTATCAGGACGCGCTGAAAGGAGTTGGTTTCCAGGTCCTGGAGGCTCATGACCTGTCCCAACACTTGAAGCAAAGCTATCAGTGTTTGGGCCGAATGGCCCTGGACCGGAGTGAGGGCGAAGCTGACCGGTTTCAGCAGCTTTCCTTCGCTTATCAGCAAATGGTGAAGGCCATTGAGCAGCGGGAGTTGGGCTGGGCCATGTATCTGTGTCGAAAGTAGCCGTAAGACCTGCCAGGGGAGTTGGTGATGGATCGCCAGAACCGGGTGCAATGGGTCTACTCCTCCCGCGACAATCAGGAACTGGCCGAGCGTTACGACCAGTGGGCCCGGGACTATGACCGGGACCTGGAGCGCGACTTCCAGTGGCTCGGCCCGCAGCGTGCCGCCGAGGTTCTTGCCAGGTATGTGTCAAGGGACGGCCGAATCCTGGACGCGGGCGCCGGCACCGGGCTGGTCGGGAAGTGTCTGGCGGAAATGGGGTACCGCCGGATCATTGCCATGGACATGTCCGGCGGAATGTTGGCGGAAGCCCGGAAAAAGAAGGTCTACCGGGAGTTCCACCAGATGGTGATGGGCAGCGTTCTTGGCTTTGACTCCGGTTGTTTCGATGGGGTAATCAGTGTCGGGGTGCTGACGGTGGGGCATGCCCCGGCCGGTTCCCTGGACGAGTTGGTGCGTATCACCCGGCCCGGGGGTTATGTGATATTCAGCCTGCGGCCAGACGTTTACGAATCGGCTGGGTTCAAGGAAAAGCAGTCGGAGCTGGAATCCGCCGGCAAATGGAAGCTGGTCGAGGCCAGCGAAAGGTTTCAGCCCTTGCCCCGGGGCGAGCCAGAAGTCCTGCACCAGGTGTGGGTATACCAGGTTGCCCTCTGACCGGCCGTTCTTCCGATGCCGCCGGTCGGGTTATCGGACCCGCTATTTTTCGCCATCAGTTTTTCACCGCTAATTTTTCGCCAGGAGATGACCCATGGGTGCGACCAGGACGCTGGCCCAGTTTATTGTCGATACCAGTTACGACCGGCTGCCCGCTCCCGTGGTAGCCGCCGCCAAGATCGCGATTCTCGATGGGGTGGCCAACATGTTGGCCGGCTCCACCCAGGAGTTAGCCAGCATAATCGGCCGGTACGTCCAGCAGTGCGGTGGAACGCCCCAGGCCAGCGTTATCGGCTGGGGATTCCAGACCAACGCGCCATCGGCGGCATTCGCCAACGGTGTTTTCGGCCATTGCCTGGACTACGAAATCCAGGGTTTCCCGCCGACTCATGGGACATCGTCGTGTCTGCCCGCGGCGCTGGCCCTGGGGGAAATGCGCAAGGTTTCGGGCAAGACCATCATCGAGGCATACACCCTGGGTTGGGAGATACAGGGGAGACTTCGGGCGGCCTCGGCGGCGGCCTCGAATCCGGCCTTTCATCCGCCGGGGATGGTTGGCCCGCTGGGGGGAGCCGCTGCCAGCGCCCGGGTCCTGGGGCTGGACACCCTTCAGACGCAGATGGCCCTGGGTATCGCCGCTTCCCGCACCGGCGGCCTGACGGCCAACACCGGCACGATGGTCAAGTCCACCCATCCGGGCAATGCCGCCCGCATGGGGGCTGAAGCGGGTATATTAGCCGAAATGGGTTACACCAGCAGTGATGATGTGCTGGAGGCGGCCAACGGCTACGCCGCCGCCCTGTTCCGGGGTAATCTGGACTGGGACATTCTGACGCAGCATCTGGGCAGCCCCTACCGGCTGGTGGACCCGGGCTTCGACATCAAAAGGTATCCGGCCCAGGTATATATGCAGAATCCCATCGAAGCGGTGCTGAATCTCCGGCAGAAGAACCACCTCACGCCGGAAATGGTCGAAGATCTGACCATCCACCGCCAGGGGCGGGGCCATTCCGGACCGGTACCGCAAAGCGGCCTGGACGGGAAATTCAGCGTCGAATATTGCGCTGCGGTAGCCTTGCTGGACGGCCGAGTGGTTATCGACAGCTTCACCGACCAGCGGCGTTTCTCCCCGGACCTGGAACGGATGCTGGGCAAGGTCCACGTTGACCCGGTAGAACTGGAACCGGGTGTGGTCAGGGTAACCGCCAGGTTGACTGACGGCCGGACGGTCAGCGAAGAGTGTCGCGGGTTCCGGGGTTCTGCGGGAAATCCCATGAGCCAGGACGAGCGGATGGACAAGGTATGGGACTGCATCGGGCGGGCGCTCCCCCGGGGGGAAGCCCAACAGGTGATTGATCTGGTGGAAGGCCTGGAAAACCTGGCGGATATATCCAGTCTGATGCAAATAATGGGCCGGAAGTCGCTGGCCAGAGCCTAACCGGGCGCCAGGCGAGACCCGGGCCGGCCGGAGGGGCCAGCAGCACCGGGGCGTGTGTTAAAATGTCCATCGGCTAACCGCGCCACGGGCGCAAGCGGGGTAATGTCCTTTACCCGGTCGCTTACCCGGTAACTTTTTCCGGTTAGCCGCAAAGGGCCGTTAGCTCAGCTGGCAGAGCACCGGACTTTTAATCCGGTTGTCGTGGGTTCGACCCCCACACGGCCCACCAATTTTGAGCACGAAATCAAGGCTCCTGGTGGAGGCCCGGGGGCTTTTCTTTGCGATTTTGTTGACATTCTGGTGACAACGATGCGTTGCTCGGACCCTTGCAAGATGCAACTGCCCATTCCCTGCTCCCCGGACGATAAGTCTTTCGGATGATTCCTTGGCTAGCTGTCCAAAAATCGATGCCACCTTGCTTGATCTATACCACGAAAAATAGGAGAAGCATGGAACCAGGGTGAAGAGGAGTGGTTTTTGTTTCTCGCGTGCCTCTTTCGGCCGCCATGAGGGCCGCAGCGCTAATCTCGATTTGCTCCCGTCAACACGGCCATCGTGAAAAATCATCCTGAATTCTTGGGCTATTTGACGGATAAGTAACGAGAACAGGGAATCGGCCGATGATAAGAATAGCGGTCCAGTATTCGAATCGCAAAAGTACAACGTCTGGGCCTACTATCCAGAGGAGGTAGGAGACTATGAAAAATAGCCTGATTTCCATCAGAGGGATGGACGGTTCTGGACAGCCACTGGCGATTGTTGGAGCGGGGACGGCCCAGACCAATCGCCAGTGGGACCTGGTGCGTCATCTTCAGGAGGCGAGTTGTTTGGACCGGTGCCAGTTCATCATGAGCTACGATATCAATCAGTCCACCGTTAACCGCATAGGCCGGGACACCCGGCGGCGCAAGGTCACTTCCAAGGTGGTCCTCCCATCCTTCGTACCGGTGGACGACGGCTTCTTGCGGAACCCTCATGGATACCAGAAATACGCGGGGCTCTTCGACCAGGACCAGGACAAGATGGTAGAGCAGGCCCGGAAGCGTTCCGATGAGGTTGGGTCCGACCCCCAGGTCATTATTGTTTTCCTGGGCTTCGGTGGGCACTCGCTGTTGGGCCTGCGTCTCTTCGGGAAAATCACAAAGGCGTTCCCCGATAGCACAGTATTCCCGGCGGTGCTAATACCCCAGGAGCCGATCCTGGAGGAGGCCATGCGCCGGGAGATTTGGTCGGCCTGCGATGAAGCTCTAGCAGGACACCAGGCCCTGATCACTGAGAACGGAATCGGAGACCCTCGTCAGAAGGACCACCAACTTGCGGTGGCCCTGGCGGCCATGGAGGCTGCGGGGAAGTCCTATCCGCAAAACGGAATGTTGTCAGATTTCATGGCCAGCCGTGGCCGCCAGGGCGGCGGGTGGTTCGGCGTTAGCGTGGCCAGCCGTCTAATGCCAACGGTGAAGAACTGGAGGTTGTTCCCGCCGGGACGGGAGGAGCGGGTACCGAAAGACCAGGTTCTGAAACTGTCCTGGTTGGTGCGAAACACTATTTGGGTCAACCTGGAAGATCAGGCCCAATTGGCGCAACACGAGAGCCCGGACCACCGGGTGATGCAGGACATGACGGTGACCCTACCCCTGGAGGAAGAGGCGGTCATGGAGGAAGTCAAGGAGAGCTCTCTGGCCCAGGTGAAGGCTGAAGGGATATTTCAGCAGTATCACCAACTGACCATCGCCTTTGCCAG
>Ga0214472_10006631_pt1 | contig 12132 bp, 7 predicted proteins | sample RVTome_6_FD_207662 | JGI IMG/M metagenome (GOLD analysis project Ga0214472, IMG submission 207662) | Soil microbial communities from uranium-contaminated site in the Upper Colorado River Basin, Wyoming, United States - RVT140D175 | ecosystem: Environmental > Terrestrial > Soil > Contaminated >...
TCTACTGAGAGCTTTATATCCGCTATACTGCACCCCGTACCTCAAGGTCAGCATAAAATGAGGTTTGTCTGTATATCTAATCGATAAAACAAAAAGGAAATAAATGAACAGAGATGGAAATGCGCTTTTCACTTTGCCGATATACAACGTCAGCAACGTATCACTTGAATAATGTCTGAGCGGTTACTATTTTCTTTGAGCATGCGTCCAATCAGTCCAACCCATGTTCTTGCCATACCTAATGGGGCCCCCCTTCCAGAAGTGTGTTTCATAAAAGTAATCCACTAGTGGCATTTGCCATGTATCATCACCGGCGGCAGGAAATGCTGCTATAGTATAAAGCCATTGATAGGCGCGTAATAATGCTTTGTTGCTCCAGTTAAAGGGGTCATAACCTGCACGATGTAGAATGGCCGCCTGTACAATCGCACCCTGTAAACCCTCGTATACGTAGTTCTCTTTTGGAGGTGGCCAGGTAAATTTCCCTGAGCGGCGCTGATCGTCAGGTATCACACCACTGATGTCATGCCCCTCTTTTTTACATCCCATAGGGTTAATACCTACAGGCGTATCCGGATGACACTGCCATGAAAGCGAGCCATACTGGAACTCGGCATATGCCGAGCGGTCCCCTAGCCAACCACGAAAAACCTCGGCTGCACGTTGAAGATCGGCGGTATCACCCAAGTATACATCAATAGCCACCCGACTTGCCCCTGCATGGGTACCCCAGTTGTTGGGCCGGGCCTCATGTGTTGAAATCAGTGTTTTTCGCGACAGCCTAGCGACTCGTACTTGGCGGAGCCAGTTGCGGAAGGTCAGGTCCTGATCAGGTGGGAGCCCCACCAAATCTGCTGCAATCACATAAGCTGCAAGCTCGCGGCCGAGCGCGAGCGTTTCGCCCCCTTTTTCAGTACCTATAGCGGCCATAATCTGCGAGATAGCCTCGGTACGCAGCCGGCCAAAATCAAAAGTCTGACATGGGGAATGGCTAGGCGTAAGAGCGCAACGCGTATACACTAGCGCTTTAGCCAGAATATAAATATTGTTAGCTTGGGTCTTGTCGCTCAAATTTGGCTTGCCAGCGGGAGCGAAGGCTTGAATCTGGAGAGATTCCCATGCTGGTCCCGCCATAGGCAGAACCGCCAACTCGTCTGGACTGATCCAAATATGGGCTTTTGGATCGTATGCAAAGCCGTTTTCTATGGATGAGACAAACAAAAATGACAAATAAAATAATAAAATAGAAATCTCAATATTTTTCGTCATCTATGCACCATAAGTCTTACAAGAATATATTAGGCATAAGCATGAAGCTTTATGTTGTGAGCTCTGCCATCAAGTCAGCATCCATCTACTTCGTATAAACAGAATTTGTTTTGAAGACTCATGCTGCGTTTGCCAGTGAAAGGCCAGTTCTCACGCCCCCAACATAGATGTTCACAGGCGGGGGACGGGGGGTGCATGCAGAGACAGCCATCGGCTCGGCACCTTGAGAAGTGGGGTGGCTAAGATATTGCGGTTGTTCAGGTTAAGGCTCTCATCAGATATTGTCATATGAATATTTGCGTCTCTATAAAACGACAGTATGCCCACCCATAATATCCCATATGCAATGAGCTGAGCCGCCTAACTAGCGTGTTAGATATACGCGCCAACATGCTGTCGTCAAAAAGCGTCACTCGACGAGCAAAAATCGTTTAAATTGGTGATCATTCTGGAATTATTGTCTTTCGCAACCCCCATGTTCGTACTTGGTCACCAAAGTCTTCTATAAACCTGACAAAGTTAAGTTTTCTCTTTATGATAGAATAATCATTCATATATCAATATGTTGTAGAAAAATAAGTGTGAGGTATACATGTGTGCTGTGAACTTAATCATCGAGTAAGAGACATGATGGCATTATTCTTGCTTAGCGTCATGCACTAGATAACACCAAGATCATACTCATTTTGCCGCTTACTGCCCGGATCATTTCTATCCGTTACACATGACCTCTATGTCCTAAAGGAGAGCTTCCAACGGTGAGTCTAGACCTATATTTGCTTTTGCATGTATGCAATGGTTTGGTTCGGTTGATCTTCAGAAGCATGTAAGTATCTCTTTCTGAGGTCTGCAAATTAACCTAGTCTGATCTAGACAAAATTCTACAATTTTTTTAGCATGATCCCGCTGGATCATGCTATCACATTACTGGAGAGGAGATTTAAAATGTTGATCAACTCCATGTTGATGCCCCGACTATGGTCTTTCACCAACTTATCGTTTGGTAAAGTCATAAGTAAAGGCAAGAAGCATAGCGTGATCTGCTGTATGTTACTTGCTGTGGTATGGAGCTTTGCTAGTATCCTAAGCCCTGGTGTAGCCTCCGCCACAGTACGTGCCACAGAGCCGTTCGATCCCCGACGTATACCGATTGAACTCCAAGCATGGTGGTTACCCAATTTCGGACATATCCATGCTGCTGCTCGCCTGCCGCTCGGCCAGGTCGTATCGGGCACCCTGAAATTTGATGTCCGTATTGTCATTCACAATAATCCGAGCCACCTAACCAGCCTGAGTATCAGAGACGAGGGTTCCAGAGTATTCGACGCTCGGATCGACAAGGACTGTCCCTACGATGGTAGCGAGGCCGCCACCTGTGTTTTTAACGTACCCGTCTCGATCGATACGACCAAACTCAAAGACGGGTGGCGAGAGCTGCGCATTCGAGCCAAAACGACGACACTCGACGACAACACTTATTTTAACTCGAGCGGTATTCCCATCAACGTCCAAAACGGCGGCTCTGACAGCAACTACAATCGCTATTGTGGCAACACTTCGCTGATTGGCAGAGGCTGGTATGAGGGCTTCGATTACACCAATGCCATCATTGAGTGCGTACCGCTAGAGCCCGTCTCCGGTGAACATACCTTCCGGGTCCGTGCGCAAAAGTCAAGCGGCCATCTGACCGTCGCCTTAGACAAAACCCACTTCATTCCCGCCGTCGGACCATGGCCGAAGCAACCCGCTTCACAAGGTCAAATTCTGTTCGACCAGGATGGTAATTTTCAGAAATTTTTCCCGGTTAAAGTCGATACCACCAAGCTGTCCGATGGCTGGCATTCTTTGGCCGTGACCTCCACAGGTTCCGACGGAGCTGAGTCGGAGTGCTCATACTGTGACGGTGAGATCAACCACCCAGCGGGCGTGGCTAAAATCTGGTTTTATGTAAACAACGCCGGGACAAACCTAGCGCTGGCTGTCGAGAACCAGTCGCCCAGCGTTGACGCCGGCCCTGACCAAACGATTCCGCTGGGAAGTGAGGCTACTCTACAAGGTACGGTACAAGATGACGGTTTGCCCGACCTGCCGGACGACGTAACGATGGCCTGGAGCAAGTCAAGTGGACCGGGTACAGTCACTTTTGCTGATGACTCGGCTGTCAATACGACTGCGAGTTTTTCACAGGTGGGCACCTATGAGCTAGCCTTGATGGCTGATGATGGTGATCTGATAGATGCCGATGAAGTCACTATTACCGTCACCGATGATGACGTCACATCCACACCAAGCGATTGCACACCAAAACACTCGAAGCGGAGGGCCCACAAATGTCGATAGTGGGACAACTGCAAACAGTTTCAAAGGGGAAGGGCATTTCCCCTCAACACTTGTACGAGAGCAGTATCTCGGCCAAAGCACAACCTAGAAAGGTCGTCATAGATGGTATGTTCTCTAGTGATGTAGATTGGGCCGTGATAGGGCTTGAGATTCGCTACGCAGAGTATCGACCTATTTGGTCTTGCACTGTTGCATAATGTACCATGCCATTGGCCCAAAAATCTGGCAGGATGTTCCCTTCACACCCTATTGTGGAGGGAGCATTTCTCCACTATGCTGAGCCCCAGTTTTGTTTCAAGAAGCTTAGCTACCTCCATGCAATTTTCGACTTAAATATTGTTTTAACTCAAAAAAGGAAGGGAGAAAATCATCCCATCTATTGATATCATACCTCGTCTGATGTTGAAAAAAATTCATGAATTGAAACAATACACGGCACTTATCACGATATCTCATATGTGGAGCGCTATTTCTATTGCTCAATAACATAACAAGAGCGATGAAATCTCCAAGCAGCCATCTGCTTCTCACCCCAACCGTGTAATTGGAGACGTTATCGAGCGATTGACCCACCGAGAGTTTGTAGAGCAGCCAAGGGAAATCGACACCTGCATCAATCGCCAGTTGCAGAGAGCCCCAAAACCTGGCGTTCACCTCCATGAGGTAGGGGGTACCATCTTGCGCAACCTTGAATTCAATCATGGCAACGCCGTGCCATTGCATGTAATCCAAAAGACGTCGACCCATATTATAGAGTTGTGGATCCAAGGGAATGCTTTCGCTCAGAACACTCACACCACCCGAAGGCGGTTTTTCGCGTAAGCGCTGATGTGAAAAAAAAACAATGGGCTGCGCGTGATTGTAGAGTGCAAAAAGCCCTTGCCCTCGCCCACGGATATATTCTTGTAGCAGGAAAGGACATCGATTAAAATAAGGATATTCTTTTACTAACGATTTTAGATGCTGCGCAGAAGTAGCATACTTTACAGATGTATTTGTCCATGTTCCCTCTAGCAAGACGCGAGAACGGTATGGCTTTAGCACCATGGGGAATTGTAGCTCAGAATATAAGTTGTTTAGATCATCAGATGCGTTGATGAAATATGTTTTCGGAATATTTATCTTTAATTTATTTGCTAATTGGCATAAAGCCATTTTATCAGTTAAGGCCTCATACTTCTCAAAGTCGACATATGGAATGTTAATTCCTAAAAGCTTGTCTCTATTTTTAAGTAAGAGATGTGTTGTCATATCGCTTATAGGGAGAATAGTCGCTATGCCACGATTCATAGACTCTTGACGGATATTTTCAATGAATTCTTCTGTGCAAGCATAAGGTGATGTATACACGAATGATTCTTGACAGTATTTTGATGATGCTGAAAGGGTACGAGGGATTTCATCAGCAACTACAACATGTATTTTTTTTGAACCTAGAGATCGTGTAGCTGCAAGGGCAGCACGGTGATTTGCATCAAGGATGAGGATCTTCGACATGATGAGCATCCTTCTGGCACAATTGGAGTAAAGCAAGCGTATTTTTATGTAAATTAAAGTCCTGCAAAACTGTCTCTCTTCCCGCTCGTCCTAGCTGCGTTCGTAACACTTCGTCATCTCTTAAAATCTGCAATGTATCAGCCAGGGCGTTGGCGTCGCGCGGCGGCACTAACAAACCGTTGCGACCGGACTCCACCAGCTCTGGGATACTCGCCATATCGCTTGAGATGACGGGGACAGCGCACGCCATCGCCTCCATTAGTGAAACGGGGATCCCTTCGCGTTTACCGTTCGACGTGGGCACAGAGGCCAACACTACCACGTCAGCTTGTTTCAGCATAGCCACGACTCCAGCCCGTGGCAGACCGCCATGAATCTGCACCTGATGCTGTAGGGCTCCTTGCTGGATCTGCGCTTCGAGCGCACGACGACGTGGCCCGTCTCCAACCAGATGACAGCTGACTTCAATGCCTCTGTCACGGAGTATGCGGCAAGCCTCGATTAGGTAGGTATGGCCTTTAACCTCTTCGAACGATCCGACGCACAGGATGCGAAATGGCTTTCCGGTGCAGTGCTTGCGATGAGAGACAAAGACGGTCGGATCAATACCACAATGAATAATGTGGATTTTATCACTCATTTCCTCTCCACATTCTTGTACCATAAGTGCTTTATTATAAGCCGAAACAGTGATGGTAAAAGCTGCTGTTGCAATTTTTCTATCCAACATGCGTCGGTCGACATGTAAATCAGAACCGTGGGCTACGAAACTGAATGGAATGCCCGTTAGGCGATAGATGATTAGACCGGCTAAAGCAGGATGCGTAGCAAAATGGGCGTGCACATGGGTGATACCAGCACGCCTCATCTCGTATGCAAAACATACTGTTTTCGGTAAAATGCCTAGCGCACCAATGAAAAAATTAATGCTGCCCCATGTCCCGCGAAGCGCTTCCATCCAGACGCGCATATAAGCGCGGGGGCTATGACGGATGAAATACCAATTAGCGTAAAGGATGGACCAAGAAAGGAAGCTGTGAAAGTGAGCGCGTTTGACCATGGCTTCGGCTTCAGGATGTGTGACGCTTTGGTGTGTACGTAGCAAGGGATAGACCTCAACAGACACACCGAGCTTTTCGAGCGCCAGTATTTCGTAGAGGATGAAGGTTTCGGTCAGCTTAGGGAAACGCGACATGATGTAGGCGATCTTTGGTACTGAAGCGGTGCTCATCATATACTTGACTCGTTCTTTGCAAATTCTATAATAATATTGCCTGAATATCTTGCTTCGAGTTAACCATTCATGTTCAAGTCTGTCTAGCAAGTGTAACATCTGGTTTTTTCTGACATCGCCATCGATCGAGCAAAGTCCCCAAGTGCGTAAGTCGCAGGCGAAATATGGGCAACGACGTACGCCGAGTGAGATTGGTGCGGCCCAGACGCAAGAGAGCGTGTGATGCCGAGCTGGTTAAGGGCAGACCGTTTTCTGTTGCGAATGCCATGGCAAAACCAGCTTCCTTTAAGAGCGTAACGACCCGGTCATCATGTATCCCGCTGGGATAACAGAAAATGGGAAGCGTATGCCCAATCTCTCGCTGCAAATCATCCTGTGAACCTGTAATTTCTTGCATTATTTCTTCAGAAGTGAGCCGAGTTAAAATCGCATGCGTTCGTGAGTGCGCCGCTAGCGTTACGCCTTCACAGGCCAAGCCTCGCAGTTCATCCCAACCTAAAACGCTCTGCTGCTTGACTGGGGAAACTTCCAGAATAGCACTGATATTACTGACCCTATCTATGACTGCGCCATGGGGCTGAGATTTAAGATAGTCTTGCAGGCGTCGCAGGCTGTCAGCGCGTTGCTCTGTGCTCGTGAGAGGCAGATCTCCTAACGGCGGATGGGATAGGACCGTATGTTTTGTCTGCATCACCGAATGGTAAAGATTGTCCCACCAAAATGTCTGATGCGGTTGGGAGGGAAAGGCCGTCGGGACGAAAAGGGTTACTGGGAGTTGATAGCGCTTCAGGATAGGCCAGGCGATGGTTCCAAAATCAATATAGGCATCGTCGAAAGTCAGTAACACTGCACGCTTAGGAAGTTTCACACCTGTGAACACAGCGTGGAAGAAACTCTGTAATGATATCACATCATAATGCTGGGCTAAATATCGCATTTGCCGATCAAAAACGACAGGCAAGGCGCTAATCAGGCGAGGGTTTAGGGCCGGTGTATCACTTGGCTCTGCGATACGGTGATAAGTTAATATATGCAGCATATCCTACCTCTCTGCATGCAGTCGTAAAGTTCTTCGCCTTTAAGTAGAATGACCTACGGTCGTGGGCATTCTGCACACGTTGCCACCTTGCTTTTATCGGGTTCGAGGAATAAATATATGACCTCGGGATCCGCCACGAGAGCCGCGCAGAACGACAAAAGATTGGCATGATAGAGTATTAGAAAAATGCCTTGCAACACTCGGTAGAGTTTAGAATTCTCTAAAACCTTAGTCCATAGAACCGCGGGCCCGTACCAATTGATTATTCTGATGCTGAACCCTTATATGGCACATGCACTGTTATAAAAAATTCGGCCCAAAAATGGCGTTTTTAGACACCCCAAGACTTGCAGCCAGTCAGGGGGCAAGTGATTGCAACGGCAGGCATTACAATTATGGATAGGCTATTCACAGGACCCTCAGACATTACCGTGGACGGTACGTTCAGCTCCAGTTTGGATTGGTCGGTTATAGCTATCGAACTTCGATAAGATAAGAGACCACATGATATGTGGTCTCTCATCTTAAACTTGGGCTTCTAAAACACCGTTTTTGAGCTGAATTCTTTGACCGGTTTTTGGACCCGGCCATATCAGCCGCTAGCGCCGATTTTCACTGGACTTAGCAGCCTCCGGATAGACCCAAAAACCGGTCAAGACAAATTGGCGATTTAGATACCCCAATCTTAAACGAGGAAATTCCACATATAATGTTTTGAATTGTCACACTCAACGTTGTACTCGCATAGACATCCACATCACCGTATCAAACGAGCAAGTGATGTGGGGATGAGCGTCAGTTCGGAACCTGTTGATCAATTTTCTCTCTTGAGCTCTAAGCCAATGACCGCCCAGTCCACTATACTACTGAATAATCCATCGACCTGCACTGTGGAGGCCGACGGCACGGTCTGGTCTTCCGTCCCGACCCCTGAAGTATTACCGCTCGATCCTGCCGCTATCTCCAACCGTTCCGTATACCCAACCCCAGGCTCATGTGACTTATTGCGCATCGATGCCGCCCCATACACTACGGAACCCGGCATCGTGGTCGTGAGGTTGAGCGTATAAGCCGCACTATCCGTACCTCCAGAACACGCCCCATTGATACCGTTGGTATTGCCCGACACCACCGTCCCAAATGGCGACGTGGGATCCACCCCAGAATACCGAGACACCCCAATGACCCCACTGTTAACACTTCTGTCAAAGGTTGCAGTGACTGCCTGAGTCTCACTCGGTGTCCCCTGACCCGACCACACCTCGATCCCCGTCTGTCCACGGCCACCACATCGGGCTGTGACCTGCGTCCAGACGAGACCGAGCCCCGTGATTGAGGTCACGGACCGAAGCGGGCGGCTAGCGATAGCCGCTAAATAGAAATTGCCGCTCACCGCCACCACTGGGCTAGATGTCGTCACACTGCTCGTTCCTGTAGAGCCACCGGTTTGGACCCCTTCGAAGTTCACACTGGCGCCCGGGATGGTGACGTTAAAAGCCTCTGCACTGGTCCCTACACCACTAGGCGAGGTCACACTCAGGGTCCCCGTCGTGGTCTCGGCCGCCACCGTGGCGCTGAGCTGGGTCGCGGAGGTCACCGTGAAGCTACTAGCCGCCGTCCCATTGAAGGCGACGTCCGTGGCGCCGTTGAAGCCACTGCCGCTCAGGGTCACGACGGTGCCCACCGGACCACTCGTGGGTGTAAAGCTCGTGATGGTCGTCGCCGCGGTCACCGTAAAAGCCGCTGCACTGGTGCCGACACCACTGGGCGAGGTCACACTAATGGTCCCCGTCGTGGTCCCGTCCGCCACCGTGGCACTAAGCTGGGTCGCGGAGGTCACCGTGAAGCTACTGGCCGGTGTCCCATTGAAGGCGACGTCCGTGGCGCCGTTGAAGCCACTGCCGCTCAGGGTCACGACGGTGCCCACCGGACCACTCGTGGGTGTAAAGCTCGTGATGGTCGTTGCCGCGGTCACTGTAAAAGCCGCTGCACTGGTGCCGACACCACTGGGCGAGGTCACACTAATGGTCCCCGTCGTGGTCCCGGCCGCCACCGTGGCGCTGAGCTGAGTGGCGGAGGTCACTGTGAAGCTACTGGCCGGTGTCCCATTGAAGGCGACGTCCGTGGCGCCGTTGAAGCCACTGCCGCTCAGGGTCACGACGGTGCCCACCGGACCACTCGTGGGTGTAAAGCTCGTGATGTTGGGCAAATTACTGGACGATTCTGCCCGAATTTCCAGTCCAATGACCGCCCAGTCCACCGTACTACTGAATAATCCATCGACCTGCACTGTGGAGGCTGACGGCACGATCTGGTCTTCCGTCGCGACCGCTGAAGTACTCCCGCCCGATCCCGCCGCTATCTCCAACTGTTCCGTATACCCAACCCCAGGCTCATGTGACTTATTGCGCATCGATGCAGCCCCATACACTACGGAACCCGGCATCGTGGTCGTGAGGTTGAACGTATAAGCCGCACTATCCGTACCTCCGGAACACGCTCCATTGATACCGTTGGTATTGCCCGACACCACCGTCCCAAACGGCGAGGTGGGATCCACCCCAGAATACCGAGACACCCCAATGACCCCACTGTTAACACTACTGTCAAAGGTTGCAGTGACTGCCTGAGTCCCACTCGGGATCCCCTGGCCCGACCACACCTCGATCCCCGTCTGCCCACGGCCACCACATCGGGCTGTGACCTGCGTCCAGACGAGACCGAGCCCCGTGATTGAGGTCACGGACCGAAGCGGGCGGCTAGCGATGGCCGCCAAATAGAGATTGCCGCTCACCGCCACCACTGGGCTAGATGTCGTCACACTGCTCGCGCTGGTCACACCGCCCGTCTCCGTCCCCTCAAACACCACCTCCGGAGGCAGACTCTCCACTCCAGTGCCACTCAACGCCACTTGCGTGGGGTTTTCGTCGGGATCATTACTACTCACCGTCAACGACGCATTGTACGGTCCCGTCGTCACTGGGCGAAACTCCACCACCACATTCCGGATCGCGTCGGGATCCAGCATAAACGCACCGCCCCCACTCTCGATCGTAAAGGCGTCTGCGTCAACACCTCCCAGATCCGTCGCTGTGACGTCCAACAGAGCGCTGCCGCTATTGAATACATCAAAACTAAATTCCGCAAACGTCCCCACTATCACATTCCCATAGTTGTAGGCCCCCGGAATCACGGCAATGTCTGGAGCAGGTGAACCCTGCGCAATCGCAATCTGGTTGTGATAGTACCGACTACTACCAGTTGCCAATGCAGCAAGCCCAGAAAGACTGTCGACATTCTGCTTGGTCGATGTAACGTCATTAGGACTTGCAGAAGAGCCTTCAATGAAGGGATTTCCAGCCTCTATACCCGTAAACTGCGGGTTGTCTAAATCCGAATCTTTGTAAGCAATAAGATCTGGACTATTAGCTGGATCTATGTTTGCAAATACATATAATTTTCGATTGCTTTGGTCAACTAAAAGTGTAGGACGCGTTGGATTGTCGAAATTGCTGTTACCTGCCCACACCGTGTGAGATGTCCAATTGGTGCAACTGCTATTGGCACAAACCAGCAACATGATTCTCGGTGGCGCTTCGGAAGTTTTGATGGCGGCAAAAACGAATCCTGCTGGGTCACTATTAGGTAATGCCTGGAGCTTGATATGATCATCAGCCGATTTATTACCAGCACCATCAAAAGCCACGATACTGTTTGACCAGCCCTGGTGGGGAAGAGACGTATCAGCATGGACGGCAAAGTATATTTTATCACTGCTTTGATTACTCCACATCACCCCGATCTTGCCATTAAAGGCAATCACTGACGACAGATCGTCATTATTAACATTGACATTGCCCACAGGGAGCACAAACGGCCCATTCTCTGAATCCCAGTCGGTATCACTCGTGCCACTATGATTTACATAAATTTGTTGGTCCTTGGCATAAGTCACCCACAAACGATCCGTGGAGTCCTTCGCAATGACTAAGGCCTCTGACGTCGCGTCATTAACCTCTACAGGAAATCCATTGTCCAGCGCGTACGTTTGATTTGTTGAGTTATATGTATAGCGGTACAGTTCCCCGCGTTGACCGACTGGAGTAAAAGACCCTGAGGCATTGCTAAAAATATGGGATACGACATATAGCTTTTGGTTCACAGTATCCCAGAGCACATCGACCTTCGAATCGTTCCGGTCATCTACTGCCGATCCAGTATCCATCCAAGTTTGCGTACTCGGATCGAGCCAGAAAATGTGATAGGCATTGCCTGAGTTGCTCCATAAAACCCCCCACCAGAAGCCATGATTAAACCACAATTTACTTTCTGGTTTTTCCCCGGACGGATGGGAGTTTCCACCCGTACCCGAAGGATAACCGAAATCCTCAAATCCATGGGTTAGCGGTAGTGCCAGGGCATGTGGTGAGAACCAAAATGCAAAGATACAAGCAACAACAAGAAATGTAGCAGACCGCCATCTGAGAGTCATTTGTCGAAACTGCATGAGATGCTATCTCCATCTATTAAATAATCTTTTTGGTCGAAAATTTTACAAAGACTATTACGATATAGATACTTAGGATTATTTTTTTAGTCTTTTCATAAAAAAGAAGAAGTAGTGATTCTTAAATGTTGCTCGAATTTCGAATCCACGCTCGTAAATCCCTATAAAACAAGTAATTAATAGATCAAACACCTTGCGAGGCCGGAAATTACTGGCTTTCATAAGAGGATCATTGTTTTATAAGGA
>Ga0214472_10006634_pt1 | contig 12129 bp, 9 predicted proteins | sample RVTome_6_FD_207662 | JGI IMG/M metagenome (GOLD analysis project Ga0214472, IMG submission 207662) | Soil microbial communities from uranium-contaminated site in the Upper Colorado River Basin, Wyoming, United States - RVT140D175 | ecosystem: Environmental > Terrestrial > Soil > Contaminated >...
CTTCACGAGAGCCCGGATCGAAGAAATCTCCACCGGCAAGATCCTGGACATCCTCGCCAAAGGAAACATCGCGATCGTCGCCGGGTTCCAGGGCGTGACGTCCGACCAGGAGATCACGACCCTCGGCCGGGGAGGGTCCGATCTCACCGCCACGGCGCTGGCGGCGGCTCTCAAGGTGCCGGTTTGCGAGATCTACACGGACGTCGACGGTGTCTTCACCGCCGATCCCCGATTGGTGCCCGAGGCGCGGCTGCTACCGTGGATCAGTTACGAGGAAATGTTGGAGTACGCCGCTTCGGGCTCCCAGGTCCTCCATCCTCGCTCGGTGGAGGTGGCCAGTCGCTTCGGCGTTCCACTCCAGGTGCGTTCCGCGTTTCACGACCGTCCCGGGACCACGGTGGTCAAGGAGGAAGAGTTGGAGAAAGTAGCGATAACCGGTGTCACCGGAGATCCCAAGATTGCTCGTCTCGCGCTGACGAAGGTCAAGGATGTTCCCGGCGTGGCCGCCAAAATATCCACTGCCCTGGCCGATATCGGGGTCAACATCCGCCTTATTATCCAGGGGATCCGACACGAGGATTCGACGAACGACGTATCGCTCATCGTGGGTGAGGAGGACGCCGAGCGGTCCGCCGAGCTGTTGCGAAAAGTTGCCGCCGAGGTCGGCTCGACCGAGGTACTGGTCGACGCCAACGTAGCCAAAGTCTCCATCATCGGCTCCGGCATCGCCAGCACCCCCGGCGTCGCGGGTCGCATGTTCCAAGCGTTGGCGCGAGAGGGAATCAACATCGAGCTCATCAGCAGCTCGGAAGTCCGCATCGCCTGCGTCATCGCGCGCGACCGGCTTGCCGACGCGGTGCGGGCCATTCACCGCGAGTTCGATCTCTCCAACCTCGAGAGGAAGCGCGTTGCCGACCCAGCCTGAGAACCCGCGACGGCTCCGTGTCGCGGTAGCCGGGCTGGGAACGGTCGGTCGCGCGGTGATCCGACTCCTACAGGACGATAGCGCCCGTTTGCATCGGCAAATAGGAACCGAGTTGGATCTGACGACGGTCTTCGATCGCAGCCATAAGACGAAGGAGGTCTCCTGGCTGCCGCCGACCACCCGGCTCACCGACTCCGTCGAAGAGTTTCTCGCAAGCCCGGCTGACATCGTCGTCGAGCTCATCGGCGGAGAGCAGCCCGCCGACCGGATCCTACGTGAAGGCCTCGGCCGGAAACGGGCGGTCGTGACGGCAAACAAGCAGTTGATGGCGGCCCATGGAGCTTCCTACCTGAAGCTCGCCGAGACCAACCGGGCCTATCTAGGCTTCGAAGGCTCGGTGGCCGGCGGCATTCCCATACTCCGCACGCTCCGTCGGTCTCTCCTCGCCGATCGCATCGTCTCCATCCGCGGCATACTGAACGGGACCTGCAATTTCATCCTCTCCGAGATGGCCGAAAGCCGGAGGGAGCAGGCGGAGGTTCTCGCGCAAGCCCAGGCGCTCGGTTTTGCCGAGGCCGACCCGATGCTCGACGTCTCGGGTCGGGATACCGCGGACAAGCTCGTCATCCTCGCCGCCCTGGCCTTCGGCCGCTGGGCCCGACCGGACCAGTTGGCGGTGCGTGGCATTACGGAGCTGGACCGCGTGGATTTCCTCTACGCCAAGCGGCTGGGTGCGACCCTACGCATGCTGGGTGTGGCGCAACGAAGGGACGGACCGATATCGATGTGGGTCAGTCCTTGCCTGGTCGATGACCGCTTGACGTTGTCGAAGATATCGGGAGTCGTGAACGCCGTCGAAATCACCGGGGCGCGCCTCGGCGCAACGCTCTTCAGCGGGCCCGGCGCCGGCGGCAATCCGACCGCGGTGTCGGTCGTGGGCGACATCTTGAACGCCGCGCGCTGGTCGCAGGGCGAGACCGTGTTTACCGCACCTCGGGCCGAAGACCCGGGCTCCTCGGCCGATGCGCAGGACTACGCGCCGCGTGAGCGCCTTCCCTTTTACCTCCGTTTCTTCGTCGAGGACCGTCCGGGAATCATTGCCCGTCTCGCTCAGATCCTGGCCAACCACGAGATCAACATCGATTCCGTACTGCAAGAGAGTTGGACCGAGCGCGAACGGTTGCCTTTCGTCATCTCGGTCGACCCCACTCTTCATGCCACCATCGAAATGGCGGTGGCGGAAATGAACGCCCTCGATTTCGTTCTAACTCCTACCGTCGTCCTCCCGATCCTCCGGAACTAACTCCGTATTAGTGCCGTGGGGCCCCACCCCCACGGCTTGCGCTGTCGTCGGCGAATTCGCGCCGGGCTCGCTCCGCTCGCGCAGGCTGACTCGTTTTTCAGCAGCCTGCGGGCTCAGCGGAGTTGGAATCTCATCGTCCCTCCGGCGTAACGAATGGAGAGCTCCGATCCGGTGCGCGCGAACGTGGTCGCGCTACCGAGCGCGGTCTGAAACTGATGATCCAACGAGCCGGACGGACAAGCTGCGCGCGTGCAGGCGAGTAGACCCAGCTTGATCGAGTCACCGTCGACCTCATAGGACCCACTGCAGCTATTGCAGTCGACTTGCGCGTGAACGCTTCCGCCCGCCTCGAAGCTGAGCGTGAAGGTTTGCGCATCGGGCACATCCTGCACGCTCCCGTTGTCCAACTGGAAGGCCTCCAGGTCCCAAACGCCTTCCACCTCGGATAAATCAGGCGTCGACGTCGCACTGTCACAAGCCGACATCAGCGAAGCCGCCAACAGGATAATCAGGTTGTTCCTCTTCATCAGATTCTCTCCCTTTCGTGCCAAGGTTGTCTCCCCTCGAGGGGGCGGTGAATATCGCAACTCACTCACTGGAGCCGCGTGACGCGGTCGATTCGGCCGTCTTTCATGTGAATCGTCCTCATGGAATAGGCCGCCGCGTCTGGGTCATGCGTGATCATCACGATCGTCTGCCCGAGCTCCTGATTCAACTTCTTGAGCATGCCCAGCACGAGCTCCGAGCTCGACGAATCCAGATTTCCGGTGGGCTCATCGGCCAGGACGATTGCCGGGCGGTTGATGACCGCGCGTGCGAGAGCGACTCTCTGCTGCTCGCCCCCCGAGAGCTCACGGGGTTTGCGCGCGCTCTTTCCCTCGAGACCGAGAAGCCTCAACAACTCCGCGCGAAGGGCCGCGTTTCCGGCATGCCGCGGACTTCCCCCGTTGTGGATTCTCTCGGCAAGCCTGAGATTTTCCTCGACGCTCAGTGTTGGAAAGAGATTGAACCGCTGGAAAACGAACCCAATATCCCGCCGCCTCAGCTCGGTCCTTCGCGAGTCGTTCAAAGACGTCATCTCCTCTCCGCGAACGAAGATCTTCCCTCCGGTGGGAGACAGAAGCCCCCCGATGATGTGGAGGAGCGTCGACTTTCCCGACCCCGAGCTTCCGGTGATGGATAGGAACTCTCCCTCGAGAACCTCCAAGTCGACGCCTCGCAGCGCGGGCACGGTGACGCTTCCCATCCGGTAGCTCATTTCGAGCCCGATGGCCTCGAGGACGGGCCGTTGGCTCTCGATGGCAGTCGACGTTGGCCTGTCGGCCGCCATCGCCGCTGGAATCTCGAGCTGAGCCGGTCTACTCATGAGAAAGCGCCTCCACCGCGTCCTGCTTCGCCGCTTGCAGCGAGGGATAAAGGGCCCCCAACGCTCCGCTCAGTAGCACCACCCACCCCGCTTTGATGGCCGCGAGGGGATCGAGCTTCACGATCAACTGCGTCCAATGGGAAATAGACGCCCCCACCGCCAACGAAAGGACAAGACCCACTACGATTCCGAGCGTGCTGATGGTCAGCGCTTCCTTCTCGATGATGGTCACGATGAAGCGGCGCGACGCGCCCAACGATTTCAGTATTCCGATCTCGCGGGTTCGGGCCGAGACCGCGGTGTACATCGCGAGAAGAACCACCAAGCCGCTGATCGCCGTGGCGAGCCCCATCACGACGTCCAGAAAGACGTTGAGGCTGGGCATGCCCTTCGCGACGAAAGAGGGGATGTCCCTGGTGTAGATGATCTGATTTCCCGGAAAGGCCTCGTCCACTCGCGCCGCGACGGCTTCTTGCACTTCGGGCGATGAAGTCTTGATCAACACCGAAGAGCACTTCCCCTCGGTGCCGAGCAGCTCCTGTAGAGAAGCGAGAGGAAGCTTGATCCGTGCGCCGACTTCCGGCTCGAATATGCCCACCACCGTGAAACGGCGGCCAAAGAGCTCGAGGCTCGAGCCGACGCTCGCTCCGCCGTCCGCCGCACGCTGGCGATCGATCACAATCTCACGATCGCTTACCGGCGCCCGTCCCTCGACGACCCTCATTCCGGTGATCGCCGCATAACTCTCGTACCCGGACCTGGGCTCGAACTCGATCCCCTCGACGAGCTCGAAGCCGAGCCCGCCCGCGCCGCTACGAACGTAGCGACCTACCGGGGTCGTCGCTCGGACGCCATCGAGCTGCGCCAGGGCCCCTGCATACGCGACGGGTAGCGACAAGGGCGTCGTCGTGAGGCCGGCTCCCAGGCTGCCCGGTGGTTGGAAGAGAAGCTCCGCACCCAGTGCGCCCTCGCGCTCGGCGGTGCTGCCCAGCATGCCGCGAACGAGCCCCGACGTCACGACGATGAGAACGATTCCGATCGCCACGCCAAAGACGCTCGCCGCCGCTCTCGTTGGGCGGTCGGCGATGTTGGCCAGAACCAATGGATCCATTCGGTGCCCTCCTGCCACACGTTCGCTCGCAGGCTGCTTATTGCAACTCGTGTTCCATCCATTCGAGTGTTTGCGAAGAGAATCGCGATCCCAAGCCAATCCCCTGATTTTGTGAGGGTTCCCTCGTCAGTACAGAAGGAAAGACCCGCAAGAGCGCGTCACCCGGGGTGAACGTCCTAACCGAAAGGATAGGACACTATCCGTGCGGCGAGAACTGCGAGCCGCTGCCTGTGCTTGAATGGAATGGGCTAGTGAAGATAGGGCGTCACGAACAAAAGAGGGGTGGCGCCCGACCGCGCCACCCCCGTGATTACCGCGACATCCTCAAGACGCGACGCCAAAGGGCTCCCGGCCGGAGACCGATCCGCACGCGATCACCGCGATGACTCAGCCATCGGGGCCACGACAGGATGGGTTTGCGTCCCGACGCCTTCGATGGTGCAGACCGCCGTGTCGCCCGCTCTCATCCAGCGCGGCTCGGCACGCTCGATGTTGGTACCCGCTGGGCTTCCGCCAGAGATGAGATCTCCCGGATGGAGAGTCAGGATGTTCGACGCGTAGTGCAGGAGCTCGTAGATGTTGTGAGACATCCGGTTGGTGTTCGAATCCTGCATCACCTGGCCGTTCAGGGTGAAGGTCTGCCTGACGTTCATCGGATTCGGGAGGAACTCCTTCGGAACGATGAAGGGCCCTAGAGGGGCGAAGGTGTCATGGTTCTTCCCGACCAGCCAATCGGAGCCTCCCATCTTGCGGTCCCCTCGGCCGCCGCGATCCGATACGTCGATCTGGACCGTGTAGCCAAAGATGTAGTCCGAGGCGCGATCGATGGGGACGTGGCTCGCCGTCTTTCCGATGACGATGTTGAACTCGCACTCGAAGTCGATGCGTTCGCGGCCGAGCGGCATGCGGATCGGATCGTTGGGTCCGATGACCACGGTGGGAGACTTGAGGAACAAGTAAGGATTCTCGCGCTTATCACCTGGTTCGCGCTCCCAGATTCCCGGAGCGGCGTCGGCTGGTGGAGCCTGCTCGGTGGCGGCGGTCCCCGCTCGTTGCTGTTGGGCTGCGATCCCCTGCTCGTGCTCTACGTAGTTCCCACCTCCATTGAGGATCAGGGAGGGTCGCACCGGAGGGAGGACCTTCAGATCCGCGATCGCGTAGACGTAGGAAGGGGCATTGGAAGCCGCCGCCACGTCGCTCGCGATGGCGGACAATCGGCCCCTGAGCTCGGTCTCATACCGAGCGATGAGCTCCTTCATGTCGCCAGGCATGGCAATCTTCGGCGCCGCGGCATTGCGGCTTTCGAGCGCGGCGTTGGCCGGCGCGAGGTCGATGACCTGAGAGTCACCCAACACGATACCGAGAAACTCCTGACCGTTGCGCTCGAAGGTCCCGAGCTTGAACGGTTGCGCACCGGACTGCGCGCGCACAGGATAAGACGCTGAGAGAATGGACACGAGTCCTATAGCGATGGATAGAGGTCGCATAACTCCTTCCTTTCCGCCGACCTTGGTTTCCAGATTCTACTCGATGGCGCGACCCTGAGTCGACTGGCCATTGGGGGATAGAAGCCGGCCCGATGTAAAGGGAGGCTCCAGGGGGCCGGCCCTCTCAAAGCGGACGCTGGCGGACACCCCCGTGCCTTCGCTTCGCGACTCACCTTCGGCTCGCGCTGCGCTCGCGGTGAAGGCTCCGAACACCGTGACCGCCAGCGCTAGTCCCGCGACCACGTCGAGGGCATAGTGGAAACGCCCGTAGACGGTAGCGAGGACCAAGCCCCCCACAATCGGCAGCAGCGCAAACGCGAGCCGGCGCTCGCGGCCCCAGAGAACGAGAAGGACGACCGTTGCCACCGATACATGTGAGCTCGGAAAGGCCCCGCCACGCGCGCCGCCCCGCCCCGCCATGAAGTGAACCAAGTCATAGAAAAAGTGACCCTCGAAAGGCGCGCCCAGCGGCGGGAACAGGTAGAACGGACTATCCACGGGGAATAGCGCGAAGAAGAGATAGCTCGCGGTCAACGTCACCGAGACCAGAAACACGAGCTCGTGAAACTTGGCCCTCTCCCCGGTGAAATACCAGTAACTCCCGATGGTGGGAACCAAGAGCAAGTACGCGAAGTAGCAGAAATGCAAGTACTCGGAGAGCGGTATCCACGGCAGGAGCCCGCTCAGATACAGGCTTGGGTGCCCACCGAACCAGTCCACTTCCAGACTCTGTAGGACGTCGGTGAGTCCCCAGTTTCCGAAACCGGCGGCCAGGACCTCGACCTCTTTGAAGAGCAAGGGCAGGAGTATGACGGGATACCAATCCCGAAAGAACTGGAGTGCTCCAGAAAGCTTGTTCGGTAGAAGCGACAGACCGGTGATGACAGCACTCATTGCAACATGGGCGAGCATCCAGAGCTCCCACCGCGGGACTCGATCGTGAAACGCCGCCAACAAGAGCGCCGTCGTTAGGAGGTAACCAGCGATGAGGAAGTCGGTGCGGCTTCTAAGGGGTTGGGTGCCGCTTCGTGATGCCATACCCGCCGGCTCGGTGAACCGCTGTAGAATACCATGTCGAGCCGCAGGCCAACCGGCTACCTATCCACGATTCGACCATCGGGGGATCATGTCCAGAGGATTGAAGCCCGTCCGTGTGACCTATCGGATGGTCACCACGTTCGCGATGGTCGTCGCGGTCTCGCTTTCCGCCGAGAGCTACGACAGCGATCCTCCGATAGAGGAAGTCGCAAAGAACGACTTCAACGTCAGTACGTCTCTGGGTTGGAAACGTGGTGTTTGGCTGGCCTAGACGCGAAGGACCACGTCCATGGGCGCTTCTGGACGGGGCCGTGATCGGCTACACGATTCTTACCGCTCTTCTGGTCGTCGCTTGCTATCGAAACATCGCCGAACCGTTACCCATCCTCGTGCTTCACGCCGTGGTGGTCTTGTTGGTACTCATCCTTCCTCCGCGGGGAGCCCGCTGGGAAACGGCCACCGACGACCCGCTGTGGCGATACATTCTGAGAGGAGGCGCCCGGTTTCTTCGCTACTCCTACCCACTGCTGCTGGTGATCCTCTATTTCGAGGAAGTCCAGCAAACCGTGAACGCGCTGGCGCCGTCTGCACCTTACTGGTTCGAGCCGAAGCTCTATGCCGCCGACCGGTGGCTCTTCGGGGAGCTTCCAGCACTCATCATGTCGAGCTGGGTGGGTCTACCCCAAGACGAGATCTTCCATGCCTTCTACTTTTCGTACTACCTCATCGTCATCGGCGGAGTGATCCTCGCGTGGTTCGGCCCGAAGGGAACGACCCGTCAGCCTGGTCCGGGGTTCGAGACCGCCATCACCTCCACGATGATCGCGTTCTTTCTCAGCTTTGTGTGGTATCCCTGGTTGCCAGCGCGCGGCCCCTGGGAGAATCCGGAGCTGATGGCGGGCCTTCCCGCCTTCCAAGGAGTCGTCTTCACTCCCCTCATCGAGTGGATCATCGAGAGAGGGGCGGTCTCGGGAGGCTGTTTTCCCAGCTCCCATGTCGCGGGAAGCTGGGGTATGGTGCTGGGCCTGATGGCTCACCACCGGCAGGCACCGCTAGTTCTCGGGTTCTTCTCCTTGGGGATGAGCGCGGCTTGCATCTATACGAGGTACCATCACGGCGTCGACGTGCCGGCGGGTCTGTTGGCCGGTGTGGTCGGCGCCTGGATCGCGAGAACACTCACCCACCGCCCGACACGATCGGCCTCCGAGTCGTGAGCGGAGAAGGGAGAGCTCGATGAGTCGGAAGCCCATCGATAGAGACGCCTCGCTGCGGGAGCATTTGGTGAAGCTCCTGACCGGTGCGCAGGCGCACGTGGACTTCGAAACGGCAGTCGCGAACCTCCCGCCAGAGCTTCAAGGGAGAAAGCCGCGCGAGGTGCCTCATTCCCCGTGGCAGCTCCTCGAGCACTTGAGGATCGCCCAATGGGACATCTTGGAATTCAGCAGGAACCCGGGCCATGTGTCGCCGAAGTGGCCCGAAGGTTACTGGCCAATGGATGAGGCCCCGGCCGAGGAGGGATCCTGGGAGCGAAGCCTCGCCGCTTTCCGCTCCGACCTCGAGGCCTTCCGGAAGTTGGTCGAGGACCCGGCCACCGATCTCTACGCCCCGATCCCGGGTGGGACCGGGCAGACCGTTCTTCGCGAGGCCATGCTAATCGCCGATCACAACGCTTACCATGTCGGGCAGCTCGTCCTCGTCCGGCAGCTTCTGCAGTCCTGGTGAGCCGCGGGACGCGATCGCACCGCCAGATAAGGTCTTTCAGAACAATCACTTGACGAAAGCGCTGGAACGTGTTATAAACATGAGTGATGCCTCTTTATGAATACGAATGCCAAGAGTGCGGCCATCGGTTCGAAATGCTGCAAAGAGTGGCCGACTCGCCGCTCAAGGTCTGCGTGAAGTGCGAGGGCAAAGTGGATCGGCTCTTATCGTCCCCCGCGATCCAATTCAAAGGATCCGGTTGGTACATCACGGATTATGCCCGCAAGGGGCAGTCCACCTCGACCCCAAGCTCGGAAACAACCTCAGAAAAGAGCTCGGGGAGCACTTCTAAAACAGCCCAATCTGAAAAGAACCGCTCTGAGAGCGGCCCCGCGGCAAGTGCTTCGAGCACATCCAAAGAATAAGACTAAGCCAACCTAGTCTTCTGGTCCCCTGGGAAAGCCCTTCCGGTGGACCCCTCCGTTCAGACGGTCACTAGACGGTTCGCGCGCACTTAAGGATCGACACCCTCGCGCCAGCGAGCGATACTGAGCCGCTTCACTGACTCTTCGCCGAGCCATGGACTCCTCGAAAGACACGCCTATCGTCCAGCGATGGTGGACCCTCCCCGAGCTCCGCTGGCTCACGGCCGCGTCACTTCTCGCGGTAAGTCTCGGCTATCTGGCCCGACCAACGATGGTCCTCTCGCCTGGGTCGGGAGTGCTGAGTGCGCTGAGCGTTCGTGATTTCCATGGCGCCGAAGGCACGTATCGCTGGACGCGAGACCGGAGCTCGCTGATCTTTCCTGACCCGGGACCCGGTCTGGAGGTTCGGGTCGAGGCCGAGGTCTCCGGCTTTCGACCCCGCGGTGAGTCGTTTCCAATCGTCGTCGTTCAAGCGGGCGGTGCGTCCGTCCGAACGCAACTAGCCCGGGGTGTGGAGACGATCGTAGTCGACGCGGTGACCGAGGGCTGGTGGAAGTCCGATCTCGAGGTTCAGTTTCTGTCGGAAACGTTCACGCCGGGTGAGTCGGATCGCCGTGCCCTGGGGGTTCGCGTTCACGCCGTGAGATTGAGACCCCTCGCATCCGGTCTCTGGCCTCCGGGGCTCCCACCGGCTCGCCAGCTCGTTACCACGACCTTCGGTCTGCTCCTTCTCTTCGGCCTCCTCATCCGCGCCGGGCAGCCCCGTCGACGCGCTTTCTACGTCGGTCTACTGGTGGCGCTGGCGTGGGCATTCGCTTTCGCGTTCGCCCGACCTCACGCGGCTCTCTCGTCGCCGGCGATGTTTTGGACACTGGCGCTGGTAACGGCAGCCCACGTCTTTCTCCCGAACGCCACGCGATTCTGTGTCGACTCGATCTCGGAGGCTGTGCACGCTGCAGGCCGAGGGGTTCGTCTTGCCTGGGGTAAACCGGCCGCGGGTCTGGTCCTGCTCGGCCTCATCGGAGTCACCGCGTCCTATCTGGCGCGACCATTGCTCCAAATCAACATCGGCTCCGGCGAGGAAGTGCTCGTCGCCACTCAGTTCGCCGGCTTCGATCAAATCGAGGGCGTGAAGTTTCGCCGGGCCCTGCCCGGCGCCGCGATGGACCTTCGAGACTTCGGCGGCGGCAGCGACTGGACGATCGCCATCACGGCTCAGGTCGTCGGTCCCTCCCGATCGCTGGAGCTCGCGCGTGCCGGAAAAGAAGGTCTAGCCGCCACATTGGGACTTTCGTGGAGTCGACACACGATGATCGCTCATGCACCTTGGGGTTGGCGCTCCGGGTTGGAGCTCTTGTTTCCCTCCGCCTCCTACCCCCTCGACTTGCGGGTCGCCCAAGTTCAGATCGATCGCGGACGGAGCCTTCCCTCGGTGAGGGCTGCCATGCTGGTTGCCGGAACCGTGTTGCTCTTCTTCGCGGCTTGCGGTGCGACGGGCCTGAGCGCACCAGCGTGCGCCGCTCTTGCGGCTTCGCTGCTCGTCGCCCAGCTTGTGGCCCTGACCGCGGCGCCAGTTTCCGTCATCCCATTTCTTCCCTTCTTCTTGGGTGCGACGGCCGCCGGGTTCGCGTTCGCGGCCTTGGCCACGGGCGCGCTCCGAGCTCTCTCCCAGCGCGAATGGATACCCCCCCTGGCTCCCGCAGCCATCGCTGCTTCGGCCGTCGGATTCATGGCCTGGCTTACCGCCACGCTCTTCCCTCTGTACCAGGGTGGTCACTTCGTCTTCCACTCCTCGATCGCGGAAGAAATCTGGCAGGGACGGTTCTTGACCTTCTATCTGCCCTCGGCCGACAACATGCTGGGCGTCCAGAAACAGTGGGGCAATCTGGTGATACCTCACTCCTGCCTCTACCACACGCTCGTTTCCCCGCTGGCCATGTTCCCTCGTGGATGGTTTTACGCCCTGGAGAAAACAGTCCTGGCGTCCATGCTAGCGACCATGTCAGTGGCGGCCGCGATCCTGGCAAGTCGCTTGGCAGGCGCTCGAGCGGGCGCCCTCGCCGCGATCGTCGCCGTGACCAGCGTCCCCACATTCCAACTCCTCGAGCTCGGGCACCTCATGACCATCTTTGGGTGTTGGGCGGCTACCATGGCCCTCACGTTCTTGATCCTCCGCCTCGAGAAGTTGCACGAGCGAGCTACCTGGTGGGGCGCCACGGCCCTCCTCACGGTCTGTTTTCTTTCCTACACCGCGTCGTTGCTGTTTGCCGCGACCGTCGTTGCGCTGGCGGTGCCGATTCTTTACCGCGCCGCCCCCCAGCAGGCGAAGGCGCTGGCGTTGGCCTTTGCCGCCGCCTCGGCGGCCGCCTTCTTCCTTTATTACATTCACTGGACGGTACCCTTCCTTCAAAAGTCACTGCCCCAGATCCTGGCTAGCGCCGGCTCCAAGGCCGAGGGTCCCACGCTCTGGAGCCGGATTGCCGGCGAGCCACGAAAGCTCGCCTATACGTACGGCGCTGCAGCTCTACCCCTCGCGGGTCTGGCCGGCTTGGGTCTTCTGCCCCGATCGCGGGAGCGCGCCCTTCTTGTCCTCTGGGCCGGCGCCCTTATCCTGTTCAGTGGCATGGACTTGTTCTTCAACCTTCTCCTCAAACACCACTACTTCGTCATCGCTCCGGTGAGTGTCGGTCTGGGCGTTCTCGGCGCGTGGCTGGCGTCAAAAAGGCTCGCCGGCCGGGTGCTCGTCCTCCTTTTTCTCGTCTCTATGATAATA
>Ga0214472_10006635_pt1 | contig 12128 bp, 12 predicted proteins | sample RVTome_6_FD_207662 | JGI IMG/M metagenome (GOLD analysis project Ga0214472, IMG submission 207662) | Soil microbial communities from uranium-contaminated site in the Upper Colorado River Basin, Wyoming, United States - RVT140D175 | ecosystem: Environmental > Terrestrial > Soil > Contaminated >...
AGACCCGCCGGGTCTACCTGACCGCATCCGAGGCGGGTGGCCGCCCGTTCATCAGGGTCTCCATAGGCCAGACCCACACCGAGCAGCGCCACGTCGACGCCCTCTGGGAGCTGATCGACGACCTGGCCTAGATCGTGCGCGATCGGCTCCTGCCCTTCGCCATTCGCCATTCGCCATTCGCTGGCTCTACGCCTCCTGGAAGACCGCCAGGATGTTGCCCTCGGTGTCCTTGAACCAGCCGCCCTTGCTGCCGTCCGGCATGGTCATGACCCCGTCCACCGTCTTGAAGTCGCCGAAGTCGTAGTCCTCGAAGGTGACACCACGGCCCTTCAGATCGTCCATGGCGGCATCGATGTCGTCCACGGCGAACGAAACCGCCGTGGCCTGGTTCGTGCCTGCGAAGGTCGAGGGGTACACGAGGATTCGCGAGTCGCCCGACTCGTAGTACACGCTGCCGTCGGGCTGGGAGCCGGCCTCGACGAACCCGAGCTTCTCGTAGAACTTCTTGGCTCGCTCGATGTCCGAGGCCGGGAGTGTGGCGTAGGGAGTGAAGTCACTGAGCATGGGATGGACCCCCTTCGTGGAGTGTGCTCAGCCCCAGACTACGCGCGACGATGGGCACATGACAACGGAACCCCGCACCGCGGTCGCCGACCACGGGCTGGTCGCCGACGCCTCGGCCCACCTCGCATCCGAGGTGGCGATGCACCTCCCGTTCGAGGCACTCGGGCCGTTCAAGACGGCGCTCAAGCGGTTCTTCTCCGCCGGGCCGTGGACCGACCAGGATGCCCGCGACCTCTCCGACCTCGTGACCCCGCATCTCTCACAGGGCTGGTGGGAGCACGACCTCGGCCACGGCCTCACACTCGCCCATGGGATCGCCGACGGCGCCTATCGCATCGAGGTGCGCGGCGAGACGGCAGAGCGGGCGCCCTCGGTCTTCGACCGCGCCTTCTCGGGGCCGGTCGTCCCCCGCCAGACCCCGCACCCGCTCAAGGTGAGGTTCGACGTGGGTGGGACGCCCGCCCCGGGAGTGTGGCACCGTCGTGGCGAGGAGATCGACGACGACCGCGTCGCCGCCCTCATGGAGGACCCCGACGTCACGGACGTGATGGTGGCCGGGGATTTCGTGACCGTGGGGCTGGCGCGGTCGGCGTCGTGGGAGGAGCGTCTCGAGGGGATCCTGGGTCGCGTCACGGACCTGTTCTGGACGGGAGCGGAGCAGGCGGCCGCGGAGCGCACCCGGGAGCAGTTGCTCGAAGAGGCGGGGCGCCTGTCGGTCGCCGAGATCCGGCCCGAGGACCTGCATCTCATGGATCCCGAGCGGCCCGAGCACCGCGCCCTGCTGATCGCCGCCCTCGACGCCGCCGACGCCCGCAGCCGCCGGGCCGCGGTCGTGACGCTGGCGATGTCTGGCGATCCGGCGATGGCCAAAACAGCGATCGTGACCGGGTACGCCGACCGGGCGCTCATCGTGCGACGGGCGGCGGTGGATGCCGCCGCCGATCTGGAGGACGAGGAGTACCGCCCGCTGTTCGACGAGGCGGCCGTCCACGACCCCGACCCGTGGACCCGCTGGAAGGCGATCACCGCCATCGCCGACATCGGCGCCGGGGAGAGCATCGACGCATTGGCACTGGCGGCGGTCGACGAGGAGTTCCGCGTCAGGTTCGAGGCCGAGCAGGTGCTGCGCCAAGCGAACGGCGAATAGCGAAGACGCGCAACCCTCCCCCGTGGCAACGGGGGAGGGTTGCGCGAAGCGAGGCGGAGGGGGGAGATCAGACCCACACCGGGAGCGAGCGACACGTCGTTCCCTCCCGGCGTTCCGCACGCTCCCCCTCCGACCCGGCCTGCGGGCCGGCCCACCTTCCCCACGGCCGTGGTGGAGGGTTCTCACCCGGCGAAGAACGCCGGCAGGGTGGCGTCGTGGCCGAGGGCGAACAGCACACCGACCACGAGGCTCACGACGGCGGTGAGGGCTCCGAGCCCCAGTTGCCAGGCGCGGCGACGCCCTGCCTCGCGGAACCCGTATGCCGAGCCGATCGTGATCGCCGTGTTCGAGGCGAACAGACCCACCAGGAAGGTCACGAGCACCACCATGCCGGCGGCGACCCCGCCCGCCTGGGCGGCGGCCAGAAAGGTCACCACCTGGGTCGGGGTCTCGGCGCCGATGCCGTGCAGCATCCCCACACCGATCGAGGTGCGATCCCCTACGTCGGCGCCGTGGGTGTGCGGGTGGGAGTGGACGCGCCCCGCACCAGCGGCATCGTGGTCCGAGTCGTGGTGGACATCGTCGAAGGCGGCGTGCGGGTGGTCGTGGGTGACTTCTTCCGAGCGGCCGAAACGCGCCGCCAGGCGTTTGACCCCGCGGATCGCCAGCATCCAGCGGCTCTCCATGCGGAACCCGTCGCGATGCACCCACAGCGACCACAGCACGTAGAGCCCGAGCAGGATGAGCGTCCAGCCCACGATGCGGCCGAACAGCGCATCCATCCAGTCGGGGAGGCTGCGCCCGGCGACGATCGCCACGGTCCCGACCGCCAGCACCACCGCTCCGTGCCCCAGGGCGTACAGGATGCCGAGCCGCACCCCCTGGCGCGGCGACTCCTGCGTCGCAGACAGGTCGGTGATGGCGGCGATGTGATCCCAGTCCACCCCGTGCCGCAACCCGAGGAGGAACGACGAGACCAGGAGGCCGGCGCCGAGACCGGTCGCGATGAGCATTGTGGAAGGCTAGGCCAGAGCCGAACTGCAGCGAGCGGCCCGACAAGACGAATTGCGAATTGCGATGTGCTACTTGACGCACCCACGCACGGAGGTCGCGAAAAGTGTTGAGAAACAACGCGTTTAGCGTTCGTGTCAGTGGGAATGTAGAGAATCCCTACAGATTCGTACCCTCATGAGGTACAGTTATCCACGGCCACCGAGAGAGCGCGAAACTCATGCCTGACGGAAAGCGGGACGATCAGGTGTCGCCGTCCGAATCACACCCTCGTGATTACGACGAGCGGACTAGCCTCCACCCACTCTCGACAGAGGAAGCCTTGCGCGCGCTCTTGGCGGTCAAGGTTCCGTCCGACGAGGCCGATCCAAGCCCTGAGGACGACGAGCAGGTTTCAAGATCACTGGCACCCGAAAGGGAGGCTATGTGAGGGAGCAGGTGACTGACGGGAGCGACTTTCACCAGCCTTCGGGCTGAGAGCACCCGTCGTGCCCAGTAGGCAACGAACGGCACACCAGGTCAACTTGCCAGCCGATCAGTGAGGGGCGACCCATTGGGTCGCCCCTCACTCTTGGCGGAGGGAGTGGGATTCGAACCCACGGAACGTCTTTCACAACGCTCAGCGGCTTGAAAGACCGCTACCTTCGACCACTCGGTTGCATCCCTCCGGGCCTTCAATTCTTGGTCTGCTGGTACCGCAGCCGCCTTCCTCCTGCCTGTTGGATGGTGCGCCAGGTGCGCTGCCCGTCGGTGAGGTCGCGAGTCGAGTAGCGGTAGTCGAACTCGGCGAGGTAGCGGGGAAGGTGGCGGCGGGTGACGTGGTGGTGGGTGCCGTCGATGCTGCGCTTCAACTGCGAGAAGAACCCCTCGACGGTGTTGGTGGTGACGGCTCCGCGGCCGTACTCGCCCTGGGCATGGTTCACAGTCTCGTGCTGTGCAAAGCCCTGCCCCGGCTTCCGATAGGCCGCGTACTCGTCGGTGACCAGGGTGGCTTCCGGTTCCACATTGTCTGCGAGCACCTTGCCGAGATCGTCGCCGGTGACTCGCTCCATGACCTGGCTGCGGGCCTCACCGTCGCGGCTCACGAGGGTGGACACGGCGGTCTTGTGTGAATCGGGTCCGGGCCGGCCGCGGCGGCTGCCGCGGCGCTTCCCGCCGATATAGGTCTCGTCGGCCTCGATGGTTCCGGTGAGCATCCCGGCGAGCGGGTCGCGCTTCATGGCCTCTCGGATACGGTGGGCCATGAACCATGCGGTCTTGAGGGCGACACCGAGTTGGCGGTGGAGCTCATGGGCCGACACGCCGTTCTTCCCGGCACACATCATGTGAGTGGCGAGCAGCCACTTGGAGAGTGGCACATGGCTGCGCTCAAAGATCGTCCCGACGAGGCAAGAGAACTGCTTGCGACACGAGGCGCACTTCCAGAGGCGGCGGGGGCTGATCTCGCTTGACTTCTTCGGGCGGTTCTTGAGGCGGTAGGACTTATCGTCGCTGCCGCAGTGCGGGCAGACAGGGCCGTCCGGCCAGCGGATCGACTCGACGAGTTCCCAGGCGGCGTGCTCGTCGGAGAAATGCTTGGCGAGTGTGGCGAGGTTCAGGTTCTCGGTGGTTTCCATGTATTCAAGGTACAGGTTGGGTGTGTCATGTTTTGCCCAACCGGAGGCACCTTGACGGGAACCACACGCGTGGTATTCTCACGTCAGCAACACCCCTTCGGGGGCAGATCAATAGGTTGTCCAAGCACCCCCACGGCTCCACCCGTGGGGGTCACTACATGGGGAACCCCGGCCACGAATCACATGAGTGTGATGATCGTGACATGCTTGTGATTCCCCTCGGACCGAAGGTTAGCAATCGCGCGTCAGGACTGCCAGCGATATCCACAGAGCAGGAGCGGTCGCGTGGGGTGCGTCAAGTAGCACATCGCCTTGCGAATTGCGCACCCGCGAGCGGTCATCCACGCGCCCGGTCACTCCTGACACCGTTCTCGCAGCCCAGGGCGGGGCTGGACCCGCACGCGAACGCAGTGGCACCCGATGCGCAATTCCCAATTCGCCACCAACCGCGCAGCCGCGATCCCGCCGACCGCCTCCGCCCGGCCACGGCGCGAGTACGCGCCTACCTGAAATACTCCAGCAACTGCCGGACCATGAACGCCGTCGCCCCCCACAGGATCCCTTCGGGAAACTCGTAGAACCACATGGTCCGGCCCGCCCAGTCCTGGGTGACCCAGTGGCCGTCGTCGAGCAGCTCGTCGATGGTGGGCTCGATGATCGCCTCCACCTCGTCGGGCTGCGGGACGAGCCGCTCGGGGCGCTCCACCCTGGCGACCACCGGGATGATGAGCATCTCGGCCGACCGGGTGTGGACCGGCTCGAGCCCGCCGAGCACCTCGACGTTCTCGGGCGGGAGTGCCACCTCCTCATGGGCCTCCCGCATGGCCGTCTCGACCGGGCCATCGTCCCCGGGTTCGATCATCCCGCCCGGGAACACGACGTCGCCGGGGTGGGTGCGCATGCCGTCGGGCCGCTTGGTCATGATGAGCCGCAGCGTCCCGCCCCACTCGTAGAAGGGCACCAGCACGGCGGCCCTCATGGCCGGTGGGGTGGGCACGGGCGGCAGGGCGGCCAGCGGCGCCCAGGGGTCGGACATGAGGCGATGGTACGGAAGAGAGCGAATGGCGAATGGCGAATGGCGACCCTTGACCGTCGTCGGCAGGCCGTAGGCTTTCGGGAATGTCCCGGCTCTCCACTCGCCGACGGGTCACACCGCGTCTGACGCTGCGGCCGTTCCGGCGGCGCGACGTCGACGAGTTGGTGGAGGCGGTGGCGGCGTCGCTTCCCCAGTTGGCGCAATGGCTGCCCTGGGCGCACGCCGGATACGACAAGGGCGAGGCGCTCCGTTTCGTGCGTGACAGCGCCGCCGCCTGGGCCGAGGGCCGTGCGTTCGACTTCGCCATCCGCTTCACCGAGGACGACACCGCGCACCTCGGGAACATCAGCGTGTGGCCGACCTCGCGCCGCGAGCGCAGCGGCGAGATCGGCTACTGGGTCCGCTCGGACATGATGGGCAAGGGCATCGCCACCGAGGCGGCGGCCCGAGTCGCCCAGGTGGGCTTCGAGGAGCTGGGCCTCCACCGCATCACCCTCCGCATCGCCGTCGGCAACCGCCCCAGCGAGCGCGTCGCCGAGAAGCTCGGCTTCGTCGAGGAGGGCCTCCTCCGCAAGGAGGTGCTGGTGCGCGGGGAGTGGCTGGACCACACGTTGTGGGGGATGTTGGAGGAGGAGTTCCGGGCGTTGCGCGCTGGATATCGCGAGAGCGGTCTGCTGGTTCCTGCCGACTGAATCACGTCCACGGCTCGAATTGCGAATTGCGCACCGGTCGGACCTGGTCTCGTCCACGCGCAAGGACCCAACTGGCGCGGCTGGGTCACGAGCAGCCCAGAGGAATTGGGAATTGGGCACCCGCCAGACCTCATCCCACCAATGCGCAACGACCCGCCGGCGCGGCTGGGTCACGAGCAGCCCAGAGGAATTGGGAATTGGGCACCCGCGGAACCCTGTCTCGCCAATACGCAACGACCCGCCGGCGCGGCTGGGTCACGAGCAGCACAGCTCAGAGGAATTGGGAATTGGGCACCCGTTGGACCGTGTCTCGCCAAGGCGCAAGGACCCGCCGGCGCGGCTGGATCACGAGCAGCTCAGAGGAAAGTGGGCACCCGCGGGACCCTGTCTCGCCAATACGCAACGACCCGCCGGCGCGGCTGGAACCTCGACGCGCGAGCACCGACATCCGGTGCGCAATTCTCAATTCGCCGCCAACCGCCAAGGGGCGATCCCGGCGACCGCACCCACCCGCCCCACCGTCCGGTCAGCGACACGCGCGCAGAGCCACACAACAACCGACACCCCGGTGCGCAATTCTCAATTCGCCGCCAACCGCGCAGTCGCGATCCCGGCGACCGCACCCATCCGCTCCACCGTCTGGTCAGCGAGACCACGCAAGAGGGGCGACCCGCGAAGGGCCGCCCCTCCCTGCGTCTGACGCGAACCGCCTAGAAGTCCATGTCGCCGCCGCCGGGCATGGCGGGGGCGTGGTTCTTGTCCTCGGGCTTCTCGGCGATGAGGGCCTCGGTCGTGATCAGCATGGCTGCGATCGAGGCGGCGTTCTGGACGGTGCTCCGGGTCACCTTGGCGGGGTCGGCGATGCCGGCCTTCACCAGGTCCTCGAAGTTGCCGGTGGCGGCGTTGAAGCCCTCCCGGCCCTCCATCTCACGCACACGCTCGACGATCACGCCGCCCTCGTAGCCGGCGTTGAACGCGATCTGGCGGAGCGGCTCCTCGAGCGCCCGGCGCACGATGCCGCGGCCGGTCTTCTCGTCGGGAGTGCCGCCCTTCATCTTGTCGACCGCGCCCTGGGCGCGGATCAGAGCCACGCCGCCGCCGGGCACGATGCCCTCCTCGACGGCTGCACGGGTCGCCTGGATGGCGTCCTCGATGCGGTGCTTCTTCTCCTTGAGCTCGACCTCGGTGGCGGCGCCGACCTTGATGACGGCAACGCCCCCGGCGAGCTTGGCGAGGCGCTCGGACAGCTTCTCGCGGTCCCAGTCGGAGTCGCTGTTCTCGATCTCGCGACGGATCTGCTTGATCCGGGACTCGACGTCGCTGCGGGTGCCGTCGCCCTCGACGACCGTGGTGTCGTCCTTGGTGACCACGACCTTGCGGGCCTTGCCCAGCATGTCGACGGTCACGTTCTCCAGCTTCAGGCCGACCTCCTCGCTGATGACGGTCGCACCCGTGAGGATCGCGATGTCCTGCAGCATGGCCTTGCGGCGCTCACCGAACCCGGGGGCCTTGACGGCCACCGAGGCGAAGGTGCCGCGGATCTTGTTGACCACGAGGGTGGCGAGGGCCTCACCCTCGACGTCCTCGGCGATCACGACCATCGGCTTGCCGGCCTGCATCACCTTCTCGAGGACGGGGAGCAGGTCGTGCACCGCCGTGATCTTCTGGTTGGCCACGAGGATGTACGGATCCTCGAGCACGGCCTCCTGGCGATCGGCGTCGGTGATGAAGTAGGGGGAGATGTAGCCCTTGTCGAACTGCATGCCCTCGGTGAACTCGAGCTCGATGCCGAAGGTCTGGCTGTCCTCGACGGTGATGACACCCTCGTTGCCGACCTTCTTCATGGCCTCGGCGAGCCTCTCGCCCACCAACGAATCGGCAGCGGAGTTGGACGCCACGAAGGCGATCTTCTCGCTGTCGGTCGGCTTGATGGCCTCGGCGCTCTCCAGGATCGACTCGACCACCTTGGTCACGGCGTCGGCCATGCCGCGGCGCAGCTCCATCGGGTTGGCGCCGGCGGCGACGTTGCGCAGGCCCTCGCGCACCATGGCCTGGGCCAGCACGGTCGCCGTGGTGGTGCCGTCACCGGCCACGTCGTTGGTCTTGGTCGCCACCTCCTTGGCAAGCTGGGCGCCCATGTTCTCCCACGGGTCCTCCAGCTCGATCTCCTTGGCGATGGTGTAGCCGTCGTTCGTGATGGTGGGGGCGCCCCACTTCTTCTCGAGTACCACGTTGCGGCCCTTGGGGCCGAGCGTGACCTTGATCACGTTGGCGAGCTTGTCGACGCCCGCCTCGAGGCCGCGGCGAGCCTCCTCGTTGAACGAAAGATTCTTCGGTGCCATTGGCTGAACTTCCTCCTAGCGGATGACGGCGAGCACGTCGCGCGAAGAGAGGATGAGGTACTCATCGCCCTCGAACTTCACCTCGGTGCCGCCGTACTTTGAGTAGACGACGGTGTCGCCGACCTCGATGTCCATGGGGATGCGCTCCCCGTCCTGGAAGTCCCCGGGCCCTACGGCGAGTACTTCGCCGAGCTGGGGCTTCTCCTTGGCGGTGTCGGGGATCACGAGGCCGCTGGGTGTCGTCTGCTGGTCATCGTCCTTGGACTTGACGACCACTCGGTCGCCGAGAGGCTGAAGCCTCAGCCCCTTCTTGGTTGCAGTCTTTGCTGCCATCGACGGTATCCCTCCTGGGTCTGGCACTCGTCGCTTGCGACTGCCAATGTTAGCAATCCCTGTGGTGGAGTGCTAGTCGAGGCGAGGGAATCTCAGTCGATGCCTATCAGATTTTATGATTGGTGACCTGTGGGTGGGTCGGGGCGGTCAGACCGCCCACCCCGAGCACGAGGACGAGCGTCCCGAGCGGGATGAGCAGGCCGCCCGACGCCTCGCCGAGCCACATGGCTGCGGCGCCGACGAGCACGAACCCGGACCCGACGACGACGCCGAGCCACGCCGCCACCCGGTCGGCGCGATCGTCTTCCATCCCCGAGTCGACGAGCAGCGCCGCCAGGATCCGGCCCCCGTCGAGAGGTGCGCCCGGGAGCAGGTTGAACCCGGCCACGGCGATGTTGACGAGGGCGACCAGTCCGGCGACGTGCGATGCGCCCCACGCCTCGGGAGCCGCCCAGGCGAGGGCCCCGAGTGCGCCGGCGGTGCCGAGCGAGGCGACCGGGCCCGCTCCGGCGACGGCGACGCGCCGCATCGGCACCGCCTCGTCGAGGCGAATCTCGGAGAACCCCCCGAACAGGAAGACGCTGAGCCCGGCCACCTCGAGGTCGTAGCGGCGGGCCGCCACCACGTGCCCCGCCTCGTGGGCGATCACCGAGCCCAGCAGCGCCGCCGACCCGAGGGCGCCGACCAGCCACCGGGCGGCGGTGGGCCCCAGGTCTCCCGGGATCCCGAGGAACAGCACGACCGCCATGAAGGGCAGCAGGAACAGCCACGACGCACCGATCCGCAGCGGAACCCCGGCGACACGGCCGGCGGGGAAGGTCATCCTCGGTTTCCTCCCCCGGAGGGGGAGGTGGCACGAAGTGCCGGAGGGGGCGCACCCTCCACGCCCGAGAGATCGCACCCGGCGCACCAGATCGAGCGCCCCCCTCCCCCCTTCGGTGACCCGACGCTCCCGGCCGCGTTCGACATCCCCCGCCCCCGCGCTTCGCTCGGCACCTCCCCCGTCGCCACGGGGGAGGGTCCGAAGACCTCCCTCACCCCAGCCTCATCGAGGCGTCGATCTCGGCGTCGGGCGGGGTGATCTCCCCGCGGCCCAGGCGGAACGCCGCGGCGGCGGCGATCATCGCCCCGTTGTCGGTCGCCATCATGGGTGACGGCAGGTGCACCTTCACGCCGCGCCGCTCCCCCTCCTCGGTGAGGCGCCCCCGCAGCCGGCGGTTGGCGAGGACCCCGCCGCCCCCGGCGATGGCCGCGGCCCCGGTCTCCTCCACGGCGTTGAACGTCTTGGTGGCGAGCACGTCGACGATCGCCTCCTGGATCGAGGCAGCGAGGTCGGCCATGGCGGGGAGGTCGCCCGCCTCGTGGTGCTCCCGCACGTAGGTGACGACCGCCGTCTTCAGGCCCGAGAACGAGAAGTCGAAGGGCCGGTCGGGCAGGGCCCGCGGGAAGTCGACCGCCGCCGGATCGCCACCCTCGGAAGCGGCGTCGATCGCCGGACCGCCCGGATATCCCAGGCCGAGGAAGCGGGCGAGCTTGTCGAACGCCTCGCCGGCGGAGTCGTCGATGGTGGCCCCGATCGTCTCGTAGTCGCCCCAGTCGCGCATGTGGACGATCTGGCTGTGACCGCCCGAGGCGAGCAGCACGACGGCGGGCGGCTCGTAGTCGGGGTGCTCGAACCGGGGGGCGAAGAGGTGCCCTTCCATGTGATCGACGCCGAGGAACGGCTTGCCCAGCGCCCAGGCAAACGCCTTGCCGTAGGAGAAGCCGACCATCAGGCACCCGGCCAGGCCGGGCCCTTGCGTGGCGGCGATGGCGTCGAGGTCCATCGGGTGCACCCCGGCCTCGCGCAGCGCCTCGTGGGTGAGCGAGCGGATGGACTCGACGTGGGCGCGTGCCGCCACCTCGGGGACCACGCCGCCGAAGCGGGCGTGCTCGTCCACCTGCGACGACAGCATGTTCGCCAGCACCTCGGAGCCGCGCACGACGGCCACGGCGGTCTCGTCACACGAGGTCTCGATGCCCAGGATGAGGGACGCGCTCACGCCACGGCCTCCCGGATGGCGGCGATGCGGTCCCGATATGCCCGCTCGGTGATGTCCAGCGCCCACATCACGAGCGCATCCTCATCGGGGTAGTAGCGGGGCCGGAGCCCGACCGGCTCGAAACCGAAGCGGTGATAGAGGCGCCGGGCGGGTCGGTTGGAGGGCCGCACCTCGAGCGTCAGATGCCGGGCACCGGCCTCGAGGGCGGCGTCGACGAGGGCGAGCATGATCCGGGTGCCGATGCCGCGGGTGCGGCGGTCGGCCGCCACCGCCACGGTCATCACGTGGGCATCGCCGTCGATCACCAAGATCCCGCCGTACCCCACGAGATCGCCGCCCTCCTCGACGACGAGGTAGGTGCGGTTGTCGGCGGCGAGCTCCTCGTCGAAGAAGGCACGCGGCCACGGCGCCGTGAAGGTGGCGACCTCCAGGGTGTGCACGGCGCCGACGTCGGCGGGTGTCATGGGCCGGAGTGCGAGGGAGGTCACGACCACGGGCCCTCCGAGCGGTAGTCGGTCCAGTTGATGCGCACGTCGGGCTCGCGCATGTAGGCGGGCCGCACCTCGCTGGAGGCGGGGACCTCGTCGCGTTCGGCCCTGCCCCGCGCCACCTGGGCGGCTGCGCCGGCGTCGGGATGACGGGGACGGCCGGTCTTCACGCCGTTGAGGCCGCGCAGCGTCTCGTCGGGGAGCGACGCCCAGTCGCCGACCACGAGGATCTCGGACGGGTCGCTCTGCAGCATCGCCCTGAAGCCCTGGGGCGACACCAGCTCCACCCGCCCGTCGCGCACCACGCCGCCCGGGACCGGCTGATACGGGCACACGGCGAACTCGCCGCGGCGGACGTCCACCACCGACCAGATGCGGCGGTGGCCGGTGGCGGCGCGGAGGGCCACGACGTCGATGGAGGACACCGGCACCAGCGGGGCGCCGATGGCGGCGGCGATTGCCTGCGCCGTGGCGAGGCCGGTCCGGATGCCGCTGAAGAGCCCCGGGCCCACGTCGACGGCGACGGCGTCCACGTCGCCCGGTGTCCAGCCGGCCTGCGAGAAGCAGAACTCGAGGGCGCCCACCAAGAACCCGACGTGCCCCCGCCGGTCCACCCGCCGGGCCGAGGCCACCACCTGGTCCTCCTCAGAGAGCGCCACCGAGGACGCCGCCGTGGCGGTCTCGATGGCGAGCACCCTCATGTCAGCACCTCGGCGAGGGGGCGGTCCACCCACGAGCCGCGCGGGGCCAGGAGGATGCTGCGGGCGCCGTCCTTCTCGACGTCGAAACGGACCAACAGATGGTCGTCGGGGAACACCTTCTCGGCGGCGTCGCCCCACTCCACGATGAGGGCGCCC
>Ga0214472_10006636_pt1 | contig 12128 bp, 24 predicted proteins | sample RVTome_6_FD_207662 | JGI IMG/M metagenome (GOLD analysis project Ga0214472, IMG submission 207662) | Soil microbial communities from uranium-contaminated site in the Upper Colorado River Basin, Wyoming, United States - RVT140D175 | ecosystem: Environmental > Terrestrial > Soil > Contaminated >...
CGGATAAGAAGGACGGGCTCAACTGGAGGGAGATCGAGGCGGAAGGGAAACGTCGGCGCGAGCAGGAGGAGGCCGGAAGACAGCGACTCCTAGCCAAGAAGGCACTTCAGCTATGATGATGACGAAATTCCACGACTACATCCTCTCCGGGAACGACAGGATCACGATCCGCTGCAAGTCGAAGAACCTGAGCCTGATCGCGTGGTGCGACCAGAAACTGATTGCTTCGATCCCTCGGGAGGGTACCTGCACGGTCAAGTGCATCTGCGGGTCGCGCTACGAAGTCCGACCTCCGGAAAAGGACGGCGACGAGATCGTGGTGATGGCCCAGGTCACGTAACCGGAGGAGTTATGGCGCTCGCCTGCAAAATCTGTATTGCCGAGAAGGGCCTCCGTGGGTCCGAAATCGCCTCGCTTCCGAAGACCGAGGAGGAACTCTTCGACCATATCGAAACCGTCCATCACCGGCCGGTCGTCCGAGAAGGCGAAGCTCCGAAGGAGGCGATGGAGAGGTTCCTCAAGAAGCATCCGGAGGCGGCAAGCTGCCAGGAGTGCATCGAGGCCGGTGCTCCTTGGATCGGGAGCGCTTCGTGAAGCTCTACGAAGGCAAGCGTCTCGGCGGAACCCCGTCCGTGACCGTGGACGAGCGGTCGATCGACCCCTGCACGGACATCAAGAACCACAGCCCGAGCGGCCTCGAATGGGGCTATACCGGTTCCGGTTGTGCTCAAACCGCACTGGCCATCGTCTCGGATCATCTGGAGATTAAGGCCGCGTCCTGCACGTGCGGCAACATCAAGTTCGCCAAGCGCTTTGAGGTCCATCACGAGATCGAGTGCGAGATGGGGAGACGCCTGGAGATCCTCTTCAGGACGTACCAGCGCTTCAAGGAGCTTTTCGTCGCCAGATTTGCAGACAAAGGATGGACTCTCCGAGAGGAGGAGGTCCGCCTGTGCCTCCTTGAGCTTGAGAACGAGCAGAAGGTGCGGGAGAGGTTGAAGGGGAAATGAAAAAGCGCGAACTGAAGGTGGAATGCCCGTCCTGCGAGAAGAAGGTGGACCGGGTGGACGGAGAATACGCCCGGCACAACACACGAGGGAATCTGTGCCTCCTGTCGAAGCGCGAGATCGTCGGGGAGAAGAGAAGGCAATGAGGACAGGGCTCGCGTCACTCAAGGAGATCGAGACTCCCGAAGGTCGGAAGAAGATGCAGGATTGGCTCGTCATGACGCCTAAGGGGAAGGCGAGGATCGTAGCGGTCTCCCCTAACGGAGCCAAGGATGAATGGGCCGTCACCGTCTTCGGCGATTTCGGTTTCGCTGAGCCCGCGCACCAGACGTTCAATGCCGTCGAACTGTGGCTTGTGAAAATGGCGTGATTCCTGTAAGGGAGTGATTCACATGTACGAGAGCAGGGGCGTCTATCCGTGCAAGATCCTGGTTTCTGCCCAGAAGGGCTTCGCCTACCTCGTGGAGGCGCCGAAGGAGGTTACCGAAGGCGTGGACGGTCTCCTCCTGGAGGACAACGACTTCCGGAACATCCCGGAGAAGCCTGGGGTCTACCTCTGCCGGGTCGAGTTCTTCTTCCAGCAGGGGTATTCCGAGGGCTATCAGGCCGATGGGGAGAGCGAGTGGTACTACGAGATCATCTCGGCCGTGCCCCAGGAGGCGCTCGCGATCGAGGCGAGGCTCAAGGAACTTGAGAAGCGTCACGAGGCCGACACGAAGAAGCTCGCCGACGAGGCCGAGCGGAATAACATCCTCCAGGCATCGCTTGCGACCGCCAAAGAGCGTTGCCTGGCCGTGACGAAGTGGTTCAAGGAGATCCTGAAGACGCGCCCGGATCTCCCTCCCGGCTTCGTACCTCAACTGACCGAGCAGATCCACGTCCTGTCGGCAGTTCTCTCTGACGAGCACGGCTGGTCGCGGTACTACAAGTCCGAGTTCGACGACATGGAGCGCCACTCTCTCGAATACGACTACCGTCAGATCGCCAAGAAAATCCTTGGCATGGAGATCAAGGATGGGGAGTACGTGCCCACCTGGCAGATCGTGGGGAACCTGGAGCACCGAATGAAGCTCCTTACGGCCGTGCTGGAAGCCGCCAAGGCCGTCCGGGATGCCTACCAAAAGTTTCCCATGGAGGCGGTCAAGCATCATATCGGCTGCGACTTGGCGCCAGCCATCGAAACGTTCGAGGCTGCCTTCGAGCAGAAGGAGGTCGCATGAGCAAGCCCCAGCGCGACTTCTCCATCTATCCAGTCCGGCAATGCAATTCGCTTCACACGTGCGCCCTCTGCACGCTCGACATCCGGATGGACGAGGAATACCACGACGGGGGTTACAGCAGGAGGGCGCACGTTACGTGCGTCCAGGACCACGAACGACGCGCCAAGGTAGCGGAGGGGAAAGAATGAGCTACGTCACGGCGGGCATGAAGGACGCCCTCAAGAACCACGTCCTGGAGGAGGTTCCGGCCGGGGGCGAGTTCAGGGCGTTCTACCTCAAGGAGCCTGGCCATGGCCGGATGAACTCAACCCTCTTCATCTTCACCCCGGAAGGGATCGTCATCATGGGCGACCTCTGTCCCGGTGGGCCGAAGAACCAGGGTTCGATCAGCGACTTCAACTATGGACTCGGCTGGTTCTCCCGGCCGCAGGGAGAATGGTACCTCTGCTCGAAGTTCCTCCGTAAGGTGTGGCAGAGCGAGGCCGCCCTTGAGTGGGTTCAAGACCATATCAAGGCGATCGAGAAGGGCGAGGAAGCGGGCGATATCGAGGAGTTCCGTGAGATCGAGAGCGACCTCCAGTACCAGAATCTCGACGCCGGGCATTTCCACGACGCTCTCGAAACCGCCGGGTACGACATCGACGGCGAACTACCTGGGGAAGACTTCCCGAGGAACACGGCCGGGTGGCTCTGCGCGCTCCAGCAGAAGTTCGCCGAGCTTTACCAGGCGAAGTACGCGGTGCCCGTGGCCGCCCAGGGGAACGCGACCGGCCCGTGAGCAGAAAAATGGACTGTCCGATCGACTGGCTCAAGCCTGACGGCCTCTGGAGAGATCCGCAGGGGCGCGTCCTCTGCTCCTACTGCAAGTCGCCGATCATGCTGCCCTACACAATCTGCCCGGACTGCAAGAGCCCGTATTCCCAGAAGCAGATGGATGCGTACGCCGTCTGGGACAAGGAGAACCGCGCGAAGTTCGAGGCGGCGTACCAGGAGAACTTGAAGAAGGCCGGAACGTCCTCGGAGGGAACCCCGTGAACAACATCATCCAGCCCGTGACGTCGGACGGCCTGGTCGGCTTCGACGAGTTCGGCCAGCTTTGCGCCTGGGAGCAGGATGGCGAGTTCAGGCGCGGATGGCATCTGCACGACGTTCGCCAGAAGACCTGCATTATCTGCGGCAGGAAGTGGGACCTGACTTCTGAGTCCCTCAAGGACCAGGTTTTCCTCCAGGAAAAGGAAGCATGGGTCCACCAGTCGTGCCACAAGCGCTATCTTGCGCTGTCCGAATTCTACTTCTGGTACGGGGCCGTCTGCGGCGCCCGCATCCGGTATCACGGTCTCGAAGAGATCCCGAACGAGTACCGCGGCGGCTGGAACCTTCCGTGGTACCGAGCGAAGCTTTGTGACCGGCATGCCTCGCTCAAGCTTGGCACCAGGAAGCACGTCTACCACATGGAGATCGAGCTTTCCGGAGATCCCCGGTACGACCGAGAGAAGGCGAAGGCATTTCTCGAAAGGGAGGACGTCACCAAGAAGGAAGGCGTCGGAGGGCTCTACCTGCACGCCCACTCGAAAGAGAAGGCGAAGGAATACCTGAAGGCGTTCGCGGAGATCCTGGGGCTTCCAGACCCGGGGAAATGACAGCGATGGGAGCACGCTGCCGTCATAGGGAGATGATCCACTGCCAGGTCTGTGGTACGACAAGCTACGGGCGCGGGACCTATACCGAATGCCCGACCTGCGCCGAACGGGCGGGACGGAAGGCCCTTAATCTCGATTGCCCGCACCACGATGACAAGCCGGACCCGTACTGCTGGACGCGCCAGACGAACCATTGCTCCTGCTGCAAGCGGACGATGATGCCCTGGGAAGTGATGTACCAGTACATGCCGATCGCTTCCAAAGAGAACGGTTGGGGGCCGGTCTGGTGTGCGGCATGCGGGCCGCAAAATCATCTTTCGGACTGGGAGCGCTTCAATGTGGACCCGGCGGTTCCGAACGTCAAGGAGGCCGTATGAAGGTCAAGATCTGGCAACTCGAAGGCGAGAAGACCGTCCGGCTGGAGCTTGTAGCGGAGGGGCAGGAAGACAAGGACATGCTCAAGCTGCTCTATGACCGCATGCACAAGGAGCACCCTAGAATGCTCTACGAAAGCTGCTCTCCAGACGGCAACGGTGGGGTGACCGAGGTCGCGCTTGAAACTACTGCAAGGTGAGGTGTAGACCATGACGCCGATGAAGAGTGTGACGTGAAGGACGAAGTAAAGGCTAAGGCCGTCGATTTGCTTGCAGCAAAAGAGCGGGATCGGCATTTGAAGCGGCACATTGAAATGGAGCGGCTGTTCGGGGTTGATTTCCTTCCTATTTCAAAAGGCGCACTACGCGCCAAACCGGAATTGAAAGGGGGCTCGGAACAGCATAAGGATTCCCCATGAACGACACAGACCGGAAGCCCGACAACATAGCCCTCCTCGACATGGACGGCACCGTTTGTGATTGGCACAACCGCCTGGAGCGGGATCTTCAGGATCTCCTGGGTCCGGACCGGAATCGTCTTCCGGCCGAGACGCTGACCAAGATCGAGCACCTCATCCGGCGCCAAACGGGCTGGTACCTGAACCTGGAGCCCATCCCTCTCGGTTTCATGATCGCCGAGACGCTCCGGGATATCGGCTTCACCATCATGGTGGCCACAAAGGCGACGCCGAAGGCCACGAACGCCTGGTCCGAGAAGGTGGCTTGGTGTATGAAGCACCTTCCGTACGCCCAGGTGACGGTCTCCGAGGACAAGACGCTCCTCTACGGGAAGCTTCTGGTGGACGACTACCAGAAGTTCGCGGACCCGTGGCTTCAGAGGCGCCCGCGGGGATACGTCATCCTTCCAGATCAGCCCTGGAACCAGGGCTACGAGCACCCCCGTGTGAAGCGCGTCCGGACTGTCGAGGACGTGGAGGCACTCCGGCCATTCCTGGTCGAGATCTATAACCGATAGGGGAACTCATGGCAAAGAAGAAGCGGCGCACAACCAAGAAGAAGAAGGCTGCGTTCCGGAAGGAGCTTGAGAAGCAGAAGCTCCTGACCAAGATGGCGAAGAACACCTCCGTCTGCCGGGTCTGCCAGAAGCCCTGCATCCCACCGTTCGCCATGCACCAGGAATGCGCCTACAAGGCGTTCTACGAGGACATGCTCCAAATCTTCATGAAGTATTTTCCCTGGATGCTCATGGGGGCCGCGATGCCCATCGGCGCCGGGCTCATCGCCAGGCTGGCCAAGGAGAAAAACGCGAAGCCGAAGAAGGGCCGTCCAAAGAAGAAGCGGTAGCAGAGCATGAACTGGATCGACCGGCTCCTCCTGCGGATCTTCAACTTCTTCGTCATCACGAACCAGGTTGGCGACCCGTACATGTTCCGGTACAAACTCTTCCGCCTGCCGTTCTTTAAGGTCTACCTGCACCACATCCTCCGGAGCGACGAAGACGAAGAACTGCACGATCATCCCTGGGGATTTGTCTCCATCATCCTCTGGCGCGGTTATGTGGAGGTACTTCCTGGCGGCGCCCACACCGTTCGACCGGGCAGCATCATCCGGCACAAAGCCACCGATAGCCACCGGCTGATCCTCAAGCATCCGGCCTGGACGCTGGTCTTCGTGACAGGCAGGAAGCGGATCTGGGGGTTCTACGCGAAAGAGGGATGGACGTCCTACATGGACTTCTTTGACCGGAAGTACGGCGTGGGCAACTGGACTACGTTCTAGGAGGATAACAATGAGGTACATCCTGCTTAGAGTTCTTTTCGGCTGGCTGGCGCGTCTAGGATGCTGGATAAACAATGTGATTGGCCGCGCTGAGGAGCAATATCTCCGGAAGACCGCGCTCCCGCCGGGGACGCCTGTCACCCCGCTCTGCGATTGCCACCCTGGGCAGACGTGGTACGTCGAGGAGTATTGCCTGTCGGGGAACGACTACAACCTCGTTCCAAGCTGGCCTCCGCCTCCTCGTTTTGGTCGGAGGCACGACATAGACGATATGCACATTGAGCGCAAGAAAGTGGTAGCGCGGAAGGGCGCAGCCCCATGAGTAACGGGCATCCACAATGCAAGCGGTGTGGTGGAACCTACACGATGAACGGTTCTCCGTGCTCCTGCACTGAAGAGCCCTTCTTCTCACGCATCCAGCGTGGCGACATCAAAGCGTGTCCCGCCTGCGGGTCGGCGCTTCAAAAGCTTGGTGTCGGCTCAATCATGGAATGCTCGAACGCGGCGTGTTGTTGGAATGACGAGCTTGCAGACTTCGAGAGGATGGGGTGGTACAACCCTTCTCCGGGTTGGAAGGCGTAGGATGCTATGCTCTGGGACCCGTTCGATCATCCGGAGGTGAAGGTGCGCCACTTTCTTGATTTTGAATTCATCGAAGACGGACGTACCATTGATCCGATCTCGCTCGGGATCGTCTCTGAGGATAACCGCGAGTTCTACGCGGAGTTCCCGTTCGAGCCCACGAAGGCGAACGACTGGGTGAAGAAGAACGTGATTCCCCACCTTCAAGGACCGCCCTACGTGAAGCCTGCCAGGATGGTGAAGGACGACATCCTCAGGTTCATCGGCCCTGAGAAACCGGAGTTTTGGACCTATTATGGGAGCTACGATTGGGTGGCCTTCTGCCAGATCTTCGGCCGGATGATTGACCTACCAAAGCATTTCCCAATGTATATCCGCGACATCAAGCAGATGGCAGACGATCTAGGGAATCCGAAGCTCCCGGAGCAGGGCAAGGGTGAACATCATGCGCTCGCCGACGCGCGGTGGAACCTCCAGGCATGGCGCTTCCTTCAGGATCTCAAGGCCACGAAAGCGAGGTGACCGATGCGGATCGAACCCGCGGACTTCTTCCCGTGCCCCCTGTGCGCCTGCCTCATGCAGGACTTCTTCTGCCCCTCGTGCAAGGCGATCACCGTCCTTCCCTGGATCGAGGCACTGCAACCGTAGCTCGGCGATCGACCCGCGATTGTTCTTGACTCGACTCTTCACATCTGTTATCGTTTGTGCAGATGAACCTGGAAGAGGAAGTGCAGGCGCTCAAGGCCATCCGAGATCTCGGCCGTCAGGCGATCTACAAGTATCCCGGCCAGGCGTACCACGTCCACGACAACGTCCACACGAAGGCCGCTGAAATCAGCCTCGACGTCCTCTCCGCGCTCCAGAAGGACGGATTGATCCAACTCGTCGGCGCGGATCTCTGGTCGATCACCCATCGCGGCGTCGCGACACTCGATCAATTCGACGGAGCAAAGCGATGAGCTACGGCATACTCGCCACGGACGGCTACAAGTTCTCGATGGCGGAAGTCGGCTGGCCGCTGCGGACGGAGACGTTCTACTACACCCACCGGCGAGGCGGGGCGCAGTACCTTCCGGTGGACGTGGCGAGCTTCATCCATTCGCTCCTTCCGGCCTTTGCCGTCGATCGACTGCCCAGCAGCAAGGATTACGAATTCCTTCACGGGAACGAGTACGAAGTCGGGCCTGGATATCGGGCCGCCATGCTTCGGACGGACAAGATCGTCGTCAAGGCTCTTCCGAAGGGCTCGATCTTCTACGATCGGGAGCCCGTCTTCTCCGTGACCGGCCCATCCGCGCTCGTCTCCTGGCTTGAGCCTCTCGTTCTTCAGTTGCACTATAGAATTCAAGTTGCAACTTGGGCGCGCAAGGGCACCCTGAATTCGGAAGTCGCGGTCGTCACGTGCCCGGACCAAGCGGAGATCGTCCGGGAGACGCTGGACGCGGTCGGCATGAAGGCGCCTCAGATTCTAGTCGATATGGACGGCTATCACGACCGGGTCCTTCAGACGGTCCAAGGGCTCGTCAAAATCGTGAAGGACCCGGCCCGGCTCTTCGAGGTCGGCCTTCGCTCGGCCACCTGCATGCAGCAGCACGAGATCGCGCTCACCGCCTGCAAGAAGGCCGGAGTGACGCGGACGAGCAACGTCTACCTGGCCGAGAAGCTCGGCATGACGCCCGTGGGAACGATGGGCCACGAGCACGTCCAGCGCTACGGGTCCGACGAGGCCGCCTTCCGGGCTATGCGGGACCGGCGGCCGTATCGGTCAAGCTACCTTCTCGACACCTACGACACGTACCTCTCGGGCATTCCGGCGGCGCTGAAGCTCATGGAGGAGGAACCCGACCGCCAGGACTCCATGCGGTACGACTCCGGGGACAAGCTGTCCCAGTACCTCTTCGCCATCGGAATGGCCAAGGCGCGCGGCCTGGAGCCCATTCACATCATCGAAGACGGCCTCCGGGATGACGACACGATCGCCTTCGAGAACGCCCGGCTCCAGGTCGGCTGGAAGCCGGAGAAGCAGGTCTACGGGTACGGCGGCTATATCGTCTCGCAGCCGGGATTCGGGGTCCTGACCCGCGACAAGGTCCAGGCCGTCTGGAAGCTCTGCCAGACCGGCCCCTATCCGACCATGAAGTTCGGGAGCGAGACCAAGGCTGGAAAGGAAAGCTTGCCGGGCCGTCCGGTGGTCTTCAGTCGGACGTCGGCGAAAGGGCCGATCGGGATCATCGGACAGGAAGGCGAGGAATGCCCGGATGGGTACCAGTTGCTTACCGGGTTCTATTCTGGTCTCAGTCGAGGAGCCACTTCAATCGGCACGCTTCAGGATCATGAATTCCAGATCGCCCTCTCGAATGGGACAAAGGCTCTCCGTCACAGGCTGATGGAGGATCTCCGCGGCATGAAGGTGGGGCTCCTGTGAAGCCACTGACGGAACAATTCGAGGTCGCGGGCGGGTCCGTGGCGGGCCGGGACCACCGGCATTCGCTCCGGAACTCCCAGGACGCCTACCACTGCGACGCGCGGCGCGGGGTGATCGCGGCGGTCGTCTGCGACGGCTGCGGAAGCGGAGAGCACAGCGAGGTCGGCGCTCAGATCGGCGCCCGCCTTGCCGTCGAGGAGATCCTTCGGAACTACCACCGCGACCCCTTTGACTTCGGTTTCGCGTCCGGGGCGAACGGGATCGACAGCGCGCTTGCCCGTGTCCAGAGGAGTATCCTGGCGAAGATCCAGCTACTCGCGGACGCGATGGGCAGCAGCTTCACGGAGAACATCGGCGAATACTTCCTCTTCACCTTGGTCGGGGCGATCGTGACGGAGACGGGCACGTTCATCTTCTCGTGCGGGGACGGGATCTTCAGCCTGAACGGAGACGTGACGCGCCTGACGTCAAAGGATAATCGTCCGGACTACATCTCCTACGGCCTCGTGGAGTCCGGCATCGGGGCGCCGAAGCTCTCCGTCCAGGTTTTCCAGCCCACCGTTGAGGTTTCGTCCCTCCTCATCGGAACGGACGGCTGCGAGGCTCTTCTCGATGCCGTTGACACAAAGATCCCCGGCAAGGAAGACAAGGTCGGCCCGATCAACCAGTTCTGGAGCTACGATCGGTACTTCAAGAACCCGTTTGCGGTGGGCCACCGCCTGAACTTGATCAACCGGGACATGGCCCGCTACGACCCCGAGAAGAAGGTGATGATCGAGGAGCACGGACCGCTCCGCGACGACACCACGTTCATCGTGATCCGGAGGAAGAAAGCGTGAGCACGTTCGAAAAAGACAGGAAGGTTGTAGACCTTGCGACCAAGGCCACTCTGGCTTTCCGAATCCTCCGTATCACGCAGCGGGATCTGAACACCATCACTTCCGAAGTGGGATGGGAGGCGAGCTTCAAGGAGTACCAGGCGGGTAAAGGAGAAGACCCTCAGATCATCCGGCGGGTCAGGATCAAGGCGTACGACGCGGCGGACACGGAATTCTGGGATGCGATCCTCGAACTCAACAAGGAAATCGGATAGCGCGGAGACATGACGATGGCTGGAGAGACGATGCTTTGTCCGATCTGCGCCTATCCGATACCTCCAGCCGGGGAGACGTCCGTCGATTACGGATCGCCTGGCATCTTCCTGCGCCTCCACGGCATAGCTCCGGCCATCCAGCGCTTTCTCCCGATCTGCCCGCGCTGCATGGCAAACCTGGAAGCCATGCTTTCCACGGACAAGGGGCGGCAGACTCTGGACGAACTTCTGCAATCGGCGCTCCGGGACAGCCTCGTGGCGACCGGGTACTTCGAGCGCGGCAAGAAATAGGAGATAGCCATGAACGAAGCCCTCAAGCGCATCCTGGACGACGCAGTCCAGCGCATCACGGATTCCGAGAAGAAGGCCCGCGACGCCGCTGCGCAGGCCAAGAAGGATCTTCAGGCTGTCGCCGACTTCGCCGAGAGTCTTCCGCACCGCATCCTCGACACGATGTCCGTCTTTGGAGTGACGGAGTTCAACTGGGACGACAAGCGGCCCTGGCAGCCCGGATACGGTTACGCGGAACTCCATATCGGCTGCCAGGCCCAGAAGTTGGGCGGTGGCTTCAATACGCCACTCACGGGCAAGTACCGCGCGATCGTGATCCTCCAGAGAATGGAGTAGCGTGGACGTCTACATCGACGACAAGCGGGTCCGGCTCGACCCCGCCCAAGCGGTAGGCAAGGGCGGCGAGGCCGACATCTTCAAGATCGCCCCCGATCTCGTGGTCAAGGTCTACAAGCAGCCTGACCACCCCGACGTCGCCGGGAACAAGTTCGAGATGGACGCCGCGAAGCTCCGCCTCGACACCCACCAGAAGAAGCTCCGGCGCTTCCCGCAGGGCCTTCCGGACCGCGTCGTGCGGCCCATCGACTTCGCAACCGACAAGAATGGCGCGAAGATCCTGGGCTACACCATGCGGTTCGTGTCCGGCGCCGAGGTTCTTCTCCGGTACTCCGAGCGGACGTACCGGCAGAACCTGATCGACAACAACTCCGTCGCCCGCATCTTCCAGGATCTCCACAAGACCGTGGAAGGCGTCCACCACGCGGACGTGGTGATCGGGGACTTCAACGACCTTAACATCATGGTCCGCGGAGAAGAGGCGTACCTGATCGACGCCGACTCCATGCAGTTCGAAGATTTCCTCTGCATGGTCTATACCGAGCGGTTCGTGGACCCGCTTCTCTGCGACCGGAAGGAGAAGCGTCCGGTCCTGGCGAAGCCGCACAGCAAGGACTCCGACTGGTACGCCTACAACGTGATGCTCTTCAGGAGCCTGCTCTACTGCGATCCCTACGGGGGCGTCTACAAGCCCGCCGGGAAGACGAACGTCTTGCACACGGAGCGGCCCCTCAAGAGGATCACGGTCTTCCACAAGGACGTGAAGTACCCGAAGCCGTCGATCCCCTACATCATGCTACCGGACAAGATGCTCCATCACTTCCATCTCACCTTCGAGAAGGACGAGCGGACGGAGTTCCCCGTCCAGCTTCTTCAGGACTTCCGGTGGACGACCTGCGTGGACTGCAAGACCGAGCACGGCCGGGACGTCTGCCCGGCCTGCAAGCGCACGGCGCCCGCGGCCGTGAAACAGGTCGTTCAGGTGAGGGGCAAAGTGACTTCGACCCGCATCTTCAGGACCGATGGGCGCATCCTCTACGCCACCGTCCAGGGCGGCGCCCTGAAGTGGCTCTACGAGGACCCGCGGGATCTCCGCCGGGAAGACGAAAGCCTCGTCATTGCGGAGAACGCGGCGATCAAGATGCGCTACCGGATCTCCGGACCTCGCTCGATCCTGGGGAATAAGACGGCTCTCGCGGTCATGTCGCCCGGAGGGAAGCAGGAGATTCTCTATACGGACCTCTACGGCAACATGCCCGTCTTCGATGCCAACGAGAGACGCATCTACTGGACTCAAAGCGGCGTCCTCATGCGGGAAGGCGAGTACGGCCCCGAGCGGATCGGCGACGTCCTCCAGAACCAGACGCTCTTCTGGGCGGGCTCGAAGTTCGGCTTCGGCTTCTACCGGGCCGGGGACCTC
>Ga0214472_10006637_pt1 | contig 12128 bp, 11 predicted proteins | sample RVTome_6_FD_207662 | JGI IMG/M metagenome (GOLD analysis project Ga0214472, IMG submission 207662) | Soil microbial communities from uranium-contaminated site in the Upper Colorado River Basin, Wyoming, United States - RVT140D175 | ecosystem: Environmental > Terrestrial > Soil > Contaminated >...
CAATATTCCCCAGGATGAAAAATGGCAGGCCATGCTGCTCCGGCAGAGCGTGGCAACCTATATCAAGCTCTCGGCCGGCGCGGTTGACCAGGGAAAAACCGATCTGGTGATCTGGCCGGAGACCGCCTTTCCCTATTTCCCCGCCGAACACCCGATATTTCAGGAGGTGGTTGAGAATCTGCTGGAACCTCACGGTGTCTTTCTGCTGAGCGGGGCGCCGCACCGTGAGCCGGACCAGGGGGGCCGGGGGATGCGCTATTTTAACAGCGCTTTTCTTTTTGCCCCCGGGGGCACCATCGTCGGCCGATACGACAAGCAGCACCTGGTTCCTTTCGGTGAATATATCCCCTTCCGGAAACTTTTCTCCTTTGCCTCGCCGCTGGTTGAAACCCTGGGCGATTTCACGCCCGGACAGAGCCACGCCCCGCTGCCGGGTCTTAACAACCGCATCGGGGTGCTGATCTGCTTTGAAAGCATCTTCCCTGAACTGTCCCGGAAAATGGCGGCAAACGGGGCAACCATCCTGGCCAACCTTACCAATGATGCCTGGTTCGGCAAGTCCAATGCCCCCTGGCAGCATCTTTCCATGTCGGTTCTCCGGGCGGTGGAGACCCGGAGGTCACTGGCAAGGGCCGCCAATACCGGCTTCAGCTGCTTTATCGATCCCCTGGGCAGGATCAGCGGTCAGACCGGCCTGTTTGAAACCCGATCTCTCACGGCACGTCTTCCCCTCTTTTCAGAAACTACTTTCTATGTTAAGTATGGCCACCTGTTTCTCTTGAGCTGTCTGCTGGTGCTGTTGGGAGAAATCCTGAGGAACCAGGTTTTTTTCAGGCAAGGACTTGAAAAATCCCGGCAGAATGAAAATATTGATGATCAGGAACATTAAACCATAATTTGAGGAGTTATCCACCATGTCCGCAGAACTGAAGCAAACCATTCAGGACCTCAAAACCCGCCTCTCCGCCCTCAAGGAGCATCTTTGAATTAGATCAGAAGATTGAAAGATTAAAAGAGCTCGATCAGCTCACCCTCAACCCCAGCTTCTGGAATGATACCGACCGGGCCCAAAAGATCCAGAAGGAACAGGGTTCTCTCCAGAATGTCATTGAAGGATGGCAGCATTACCGGAAAACCCTGGAAGAGGCCGAACTCCTTCTTGAGCTGGCCATGGGCGAAAAAGATGCCGCGGCCGAGCGGGAAGTTGCCCAGATTCTCGAGCATCTCTCCGACCAGGTGGGCACCGCTGAACTGGAATGCATGTTTAAAGGCGAGCATGACGCCAATAATGCCATGCTCACTATTCATGCCGGCGCCGGCGGCACCGAAGCCCAGGACTGGTCCGATATTCTGATGCGGCTCTACCTCCGCTGGGCGGAGGACCATGAATTTTCCACCGACATTCTGGATTATCTTCCCGGGGATGAGGCCGGCATCAAAAGCGTCACCATTCTGATCAAGGGTCACAACGCCTATGGACTGCTGCGTTCCGAAATGGGCATCCACCGCCTGGTCCGGATCTCTCCCTTCGATGCCGGGGGAAGACGCCATACCTCCTTTGCCTCGGTCTTCAATTTCCCCGAACTGGATGACACCATCGTGGTTGATATCAACGAAAAGGATCTCCGGATCGATACCTTCAGGGCCAGCGGCGCCGGTGGGCAGCACGTCAACAAGACCAGCTCCGCTATCCGCATCACCCATCTGCCCACCAATACCGTGGTCCAGTGCCAGAACGAACGGTCCCAGCACCGGAACAAGGACATGGCGATGAAGATGCTGAGGGCCCGCCTTTATGAACGGGAAAGAAAGGCCAAGGAAGAACAGAAGCAGGAACTGCATGGCGAGAAGAAGGAAATCGCCTGGGGCAGCCAGATCCGCTCCTACATTCTCCAGCCGTATCGTCTGGTCAAGGACCACCGTACCGGGCAGGAAACCGGCAACGTGGACAGTGTGCTGGACGGCCACATCGACCCGTTCATCAAGGCCTACCTGCTCTGGCAGAATTAGGGTTCGTTTGATCGGCCCGGCAATGATCAAAAGTTTTGCATAAAACTTAAAACTTAACACTTAAAACTGTATCCCCTTGACTCAATGCGCAAAATGCGGTGCCTGCACCACGGTCTGTCCGCTCTATCAGGTGACCGGCCGGGAGTACATGGCAGCGCGGGGAAAAATACACCTGCTTCGGAAACTCCCGCCGGCAAAGGCCTCGGCCGCTTACGCTGAAATCCTCTCCCAATGCCTGCTCTGCGGCGCCTGCGCCGATGCCTGTCCCCGGGGGATCGATCCGGCGGCCCTGATCATCGAAGCTCGGGCTGAAATGTCCCGCTCGGCGGGAAAACATTTCTTCCTTCGTCATCTGACCCGGAAAATTCTTGCCTCTCCGCTGCTGCTTAAGGGGGTAACCTCCGGGCTGCCCCTGCTTCAACACCTGCCCGGGGACAGCGGCCTGCGATTGCGGCTGGGTCTCGACGCCTCGGCGGAGGCGCTTCCTGCCCCCCCGCCCAATAGACCGCATCCCGAAAAAACCGCGGCAACCGGAACAGAAGAGGTGAATCTTTTTGCCGGCTGTTTTGCCCGATACCTTGAACCGCGAATAATTGCGGCAAACCAGCGGTTGCTCGAAAAAATCGGCCGAAGCGCTGCTCTTCCGGAAGAGCAGCAATGCTGCGGCCTGGCCGCCTGTTCGGCAGGTGATCTCGACACCGCGAAAAAAGTTGCCCGCCAAAATATTTCCGCCTTCACCGCCAACAGCTCACCCATTCTGACGACCTGCGCCTCCTGCTATAAACACCTCTCTTCCTATCCGGAGCTTTTCAAAGATGACCCCCACTGGCAGGCGCAGGCAAAAAGATTTGCCGGCCGGCTGCTGGAATTTTCCTCATTCTTTTCCGCCCAGCCGCAGCTGCAGAAATTTTTTGAAGGGCCTCCTCCCGCCGGGCCGGCTAAAAAAGTTCTCTACCATGACCCCTGCCATCTGCGTTTCGGCCCGGGCGTTACCCTGCCGCCGCGACAGCTGTTGGCGCTGATACCTTCGGTGCAGCTGGTCGAGCTGCCCCATGGACCGCAATGCTGCGGACATGGAGGACTCTTTCACCTGGGCCAGCCCGAGCTTTCCCGGCAAATACTCACCAGGCTCATCGACGAAAGCAGGCTCACCGGGGCCGAGATTGTCACCTCGACCTGCAGCGGCTGCATCATGCACTGGCGCCAGGGACTGCATCTCCTGGAGACACGAACCGTGGTGGTCAAACACCTCGCCATCCTGCTCGCCGAAGCCCTTGGCGAATCTGCCGATCCGGTCCGGAAAGATTCCTGAACCAGTACCGCTGAAACCGGCCCCCGTTCAGGAGATTGGCCGGGACTTCACGACTGCTTGCGGAAAATATCCTAATCAGTATAATAGCCTCCAGGCATGGTAAACTTTTCTCAGAAGGTGCAGAAAACGGCTCTTACCTCTGCCTGCCGAATTTTTTCTCGCCCGCCGGCAGAAGGCGGATCGCCACGACATCTCAAACGAAGGAAGGGAAAGAATGAAACTGTTCACCGCAATCGTTACCTGCTGCCTGATCATGGCATTTCATGCCCCGACCACCAAGGCAGCCGTCGACTGGGAAGTGGAAAATACCTTTCAGACCGAAAATCCTCCTCTGGATGTGGCAGGGTCCCTTGACGGCAAACGAACTTTCGTCCTGACGGAAGGAGGAAAACTCCTGATCTTTTCCAGTACCGGCAAGCCCGGCGAAACCATGGAGGTTGACCCATCCATGGATCGGCTTGACGTATCCGGCCTTGCCCCGGCAAACTATCAGGACAAAATCTATCTCAGCAGCAGCAAGACCGGAAAAGTGCAGGTCATCGCCGTGGATTTCTCCGCGGATATCGACACTGCTGGCTCACCCTTCCTCGGAACCGTCGACGCCCCGGTTGAAATCGTTGAATTCAGCGATTTTGAATGCCCCTTCTGCAAGACCGCCGACCAACTGCTGGCAGACGTCCTGCTTGAGTACCCGAAAAAGGTGAAGATCGTTTTCAAACACTTTCCGCTGGCCATTCACAAAAATGCCAAGGCAGCGGCGATGGCGTCAATGGCCGCCCACCAGCAGGGAAAATTCTGGCAGTACCATGACCTGCTTTTCGAAAATTCCAAGGCCCTGCGCTACGACAAATTCATCGCCTTTGCCAATGAATTGCAGCTCGATATGACCCGGTTCAACAACGACCTGGTCAGTGCCGGGATCGGGCAGAAGCTCGAAAAAGATATCAAGGACGGACAGGACGCAGGGGTCACCGGCACTCCGGCAATTTTCATCAACGGCCGTCAGTTGAAAAAACGGGATAGCGAACATATCAAAAAAATGATAGAGGAAGAACTGGCCAAGACCAATAAATCCGGTTCTCCAGCAAAATGATCCGGCAAAGGCAAGAACGGTGACCAGACCGAACAGAGAAATACGTCGAAGAACCGCGCCGCGCCGCCGCCAAAGCCAGCTTGATTAATGAACGGAAAAAGGCGTCCCGCTGATTTGCCGGCCAGGAGCGATGAATTGACCAAACGCGAACTGAACCTTGTTGACAATGAGATGGCCAAAGTTCTCTACGGCGATCTCAACAAAAATCTGGCCACCATTGAAGAATCCACCGGGGTCAAGATTCAGGTCCGGGGAACCGCCCTTTCCATTTCCGGTCTCAAACACGAAGTTGAGCTGGCGGGCTCGGTGCTTGACAAACTCCAGGAGCTGATCAAGGCCGGCTACCCGGTCTATCCCTCCGACGTCGCCTATGCCCTGCGGGTTCTGGAGTCGGCCCCCTCCGCCAATCTCAAGGAGATCTTTCTGGACAAGGTCTATATCACCGCCGAGCAGAAGGTGGTCTCCCCAAAAAGCATCAACCAGAAGCATTATATCGACAGCATCAGGCACAACGATATCGTTTTCGGCATTGGCCCGGCCGGGACCGGAAAAACCTATCTGGCCGTGGCCATGGCCGTCTCGGCCTTTGTCAGCAAACAGGTCCGGTCAATTATTCTGGCCAGGCCGGCGGTTGAAGCCGGCGAAAGGCTCGGCTTCCTGCCGGGGGACATGGCCCAGAAGATCAACCCATACCTCCGTCCCCTGCACGACGCCCTCAACGACATGCTCGGCCGGGAAAAGGCGGCAGATCTCATTGAACAGGGATTCATTGAAATTGCTCCCCTTGCCTTCATGCGGGGCCGCACCCTGAGCAACGCCTTCGTCATCCTCGATGAAGCGCAGAATACGACCCATGAGCAGATGAAAATGTTTCTCACCCGACTGGGATTCAATTCCAAGGCGGTGGTCACCGGCGATATCACCCAGATCGATCTGCCCGGCGACAAGCAATCGGGCCTGATTGAGGCTGCCCGGATACTGAAAGACCTCAAGGGAATCTCTTTCAATTTTTTCACCGACGTCGATGTGGTGCGCCACAGGCTGGTCCAGATGGTGATCAAGGCCTATGAGTTGCAGGAGAGCCGGAAAAAGTCCAGCCATCAAGAGGCCAGACCGGCCCGCTGGAAAAAATAGCAACCCCATTAAAATATATGCCGGCACTTCTATCCTGTGAAATAACCAATCCGCCGGTCTGCCTGCCTCTGATTGCCCAAAGGGCGGAAATTCTCCTCAGGCTGCAAGACCACCCGGAGAGCGAACTCAGCATCCTGCTGGTTGACGACCGGCATATGGCCCGGCTCAATGAAAGTTACCGGAAGAAGAAAGGCGCCACCAATGTGCTGGCCTTTGCCATGCAGGAGGCGGAAGAGTTTCCCGTCGCCCCGGTGATCCTCGGCGATATCGTTATTTCTCTCGACACCGCCGCGGATGAAGCAAGAAGGGACGGAACCACCCTGCACCGCCGGGTGACCAAGCTGCTGATCCACGGACTGCTGCACCTCCTGGGGTATGATCATGAACAATCAGAGGCAGCGGCGATAGTCATGGCGGAAAAGGAAGAAAAACTTTTCCAGCAACTGGAGCTTGAAGAAAGGAGAGGAAAGATGATACATCTGGCCGTCAATGTTGACCATGTGGCAACCCTCAGGCAGGCGCGCGGCATCGAAGACCCTGATCCGGTAACCGCCGCCGCCATCTGCGAACTCGCCGGAGCCCAGGGGATCGTCGTGCACCTCCGGGAAGACCGCCGTCATATCCAGGACCGCGATGTCCATCTTCTCCGGCAGACGGTAAAAACCAAACTGAACCTGGAAATGGCGGCCTCCCCGGAGATTATTGCCATTGCCCTGGAGTTGAAACCGGACATGATCACCCTGGTGCCGGAAAAAAGGCTGGAGCTCACCACCGAGGGCGGGCTCAACGTCACCGGCCAGAAAAAAAAGCTGGCCGAGGTGGTTTCCACCATGAACAAGGCGGGGATTCCGGTCAGCCTGTTCATCGATCCCGACTCCCGGCAGATCAAGGCGGCCAAGGAGATCGGCGCAACTTTCGTTGAAATCCACACGGGACGCTACTGCGATGCCCGGACCGATAAGGATCGGGAAACGGAATATGTTCTCATCGCCGCTGCCGCCGAGGAGGCCTTTGAATCGGGGCTCCGGGTCAATGCCGGTCATGGCCTCAATTACACCAACACCCAGCGGATTGCCGCCCTGGAAACCATCGAAGAGCTGAGCATCGGACACGCCGTCATGGCCCGCGCCATCATGGTTGGGCTTGACCGGGCGGTCAGGGAAATGCACGCCCTGATTCTGAAGGCTAGGGGTTAAGGACTTAGGACTGAGGACTGAGGTGTAGGTTGGGGTAAGCTTTGCGAACCCCAACATATAATGCCCGCCGGAGCTGTTGGGGTTCATTGCATTCACCCCAACCTACGCGGCTGCTTGACAAGCCTTCTCATCGAAGATTTAAGATCAACGGTGAAAGTTGACGAAATCGCAAACAGCAAAAAATTGCCCCAACAGCACAGAGACGCAAAAGAAAATATGCTCAACAAGTCGACCTTCCCGCAGAAAGTAAGCGCCCTTCTGGTTTACGGCCGGCCGCCGCTGGTTTTCTTTGCCATGGTCTGCGCCATTGCGGTCATGTGGGCCCCCCATGCCCTCTTTTATGTGACCGGGGTCATGCTGCTCTTTGTCTCCATGAGTTTCGACATTGCCGGCGGCTGGTTCACCGCCCGCTACCCGACCACCAATATGACCCTGGCAAAACTTGCCGATCGGACCATGGACAAGGTGGTCTATTCCATCATTTTCCCCCTGGTTTCAGTGGGCATGATGTGGCGGCTCGCCTGGGCTCCCCCGGGGCAGACGAGAGCCATGACCATCCACGCGATCCTGGTGCTTCTCCTGACCATCTCCGTGCTGGTGCGGGACAATTTCACCCAGTTCATCCGAAGCTGCGTCTTTCCCCCCCGGGACCAGGAGCCGGAGACCAGGGAGTTCATGCGGCTGCGCACCACCGCGGCCGCACCGGTGGGGGTTCTTCTATACATCCATGCCTTTTATCCCGCCGCCGCCGAAACCTCCATGTGGATCCAACCCATTTCCTGGCTTGCCGAGCTGCCCCTGCGTTTCTATTTCATCATCGAAATCCTGCTGCTCATCATCACCTTCGGCTCGATTGCCGTCCATTGCCGAAAATACGGCTCCCTCTGCCTTGATGAGGTCTGTTCGGACGATGACCGGCTCCGAAGGAAAATTCTTGCCTTTTTTCCCAACGCCTTGACGGTTATCAATGCCCTGATGGGGATCCTGGCGGTTTTTTTCGCTTACCAGGGACTCACCCGGCAGGCCTTTCTCTTCCTGATCGGGGCCGCCATCTTTGACAAACTTGACGGAGCCCTGGCCCGTAAGCTGCGGCTGGTGGAGCCGCAGCCCAAAACGGAAAAGGGCCGCCCCGTCTCCCTGGGCGGAATCCTGGACGATATTGCCGACTCCATCAGTTTCTGTCTTGCCCCGGCACTGATCTTTTATCTGACCCATGCAGCTGCGCCTGATCCGGCATTCCCGAAGAGCTGGCTCGCCGCCGCTGCCGCAACCTATTTTGGCATGGGGGTTCTGCGCCTCATCTATTTCACCCTGGACCGTTCCCCCATACCGGGTTTTTTCAAAGGCATGCCCACGCCGGCGGCAGCCCTGCTGGTGGTGGCGCCGACCCTCATTTTTGTCCAGACCGTGGGAACGGCTCCCGAAGCTGCCCGCTTCTGGCAGATGTTTTCCCTGGCCATCATGTTCATCACCTCCCTGACCATGAATCTGTACCGGGTACACTACATCCATCTCGGCCGCTTCATGGAGAGAAAACCTTGGTTCGGGCGGGTGATCTTCCTGCTGGTGCTGTTTTTTGTCTTTACCCCCTATTTCGGCTACTTCTCCCTGACCTGCCTCCTGCTCTATCTGCTGTCGCCTCTCCGGACCCGAAAGCTGGAACCCCGGGAGGACTGTGAGGACTGAGGACTGAGGACTGAGGACTGAGGACTGAGGATCTTAACGCCGGGGGCACCGAGGCGCAAAGGAAAAATGTAACTATCCAGCAGTTGCAGGTCTTAGGCGTTGGGGTTCGCCTTCGGCTCACCACCAACCTACGAAGTCGACCACTCAACCACTTGACCATTTAACCAACCAACCATGCCTTACAAGGAGATCTTGGTGCCGATCTTCCGCATCTGCATGCCATGAATCAGCGAGGCCCCTCCCCTGATTGCCGTCACCACATGAAGCGCTTCGGTCATTTCCGCCAGATTGGAGCCTTTTTCCAGGCAGGTCCGGCTGTATGCTTCTATACAGTACGGACACTGAACCGCATGGGCAACAGCCAGGGCGATGAGGGACTTCTCCCTCTCGGTCAGCTCACCTTCCGCAAAAACGGCATTGTAATACTCAAAAAACTTGTTAGCCAGTTCCGGGGCTTCCCGGCCGATTTCGCTAAATTTTTTCAGATCTTCGGGATCATAATAATGCGTAGTCATAATAAAGAAGCTCCTTTACCAGTTTCCCCGGGACATTCTCCTTGCCCCGGTTATGGTCAACCCAGGATGCGGTCCAGAATTTCATTGTTTCTCTTCCACCACGCCTCGCTCTTCCCGGGTCATCTTGCGCACGAAAATCTGCCGGGAGGGCTTGTCAAAATAGGCGACAGCCTGTTCCTCTTCGGCGGTCATGGTTCTCATGGCGCTGCCGATCTTGATGGTTACCCCCGGATAGAGCTTGCCATAAACGTAAACGCTTTCATCCACCATCTTCTCCAGTTCCTCTTCGAGCAGCTTGTGCTGCTCCGTCAGGTCGTTTACTTTGTCCATGGCCTTGGGCATGGCGGTCTGGCACTTCTTCAGAAATAGCTCCTTGTCTTCCGGGAGCTTGCCGCCCTCGTCCTTTTTCATCTTTTCCAGGGCGCTGATATTCTTGATCAGCTCATTCATCCGTTCGGACCATAACTGCAGTTCCACATCGAGCTTCTGCCGCCGCTCCTGCATCGACGGGACGATCCCCACGCTGACATCGGTGACGATCTCCGCCTCGGAACCCAGATCCTTCACATGCAGGGAACCGGCGACGATAAACCTGCCGCCGATAATGGTTCCCTTCCCCTGCAGGGCCTTGAGGTCTTTTCCGACCCGGGCCCTCCCCTGGACAATGAAATCCCTGACAATGAGTTCTCCGGCGGTTTCAAGCACCGGTCCGTTTTCGGCAAATTCGACGGTGAGATCTCCCTTTGAACGCAGCACCGTTTCCTCGCCGATCACCGGGCCTATAACCTCCAGCGCCCCGCCGGCCATGACATTCCCGTTGTTGACCCCCCGCTGAATCACGATGTCGCCGCGGCACTTGATGCTGAAGCCGGGAAGGACCTCTCCCTGGATGACCAGTTTCTCCCCGCCGAAGGCAATATTGCCCACGGTAAGGTCCACATCTCCGGACACCATATGCTCGCCAAAGACCGAAGGCTTCCCCTCCGCCATGACAAACTTTCCGTCCCGGTTGGAATAAATCTTGGTCTCATCGTCGGAAATACGGACCCCCTTGCCGAATTTGAGCTTCCGGTCTTTGCCGGGCTTGGAAGGGAGCTCGTTGCCGAAAATATCCTTCCCGGGAATTCCCTGGGTAGGCGGGATCTTTTCCACCAGCAGCCGGTCTTTGGTGACGTTGACGATATTTCCCAGCTCCCGGTAATCCACCTCGTCCTTGTCAGGATCTTTTCGTTTAGGAACATGGACCACCGCGGGCTTGACATGCAGCTTGACCTTGGAATTTTCCCCCGGTTCCGGAGGCTTGCCCTTGGCAACACAGATACCGCCGCCGGTAAGCATCTCCGGCTCCGGCAGGATGCCGGAGACCACGCCGAACTGCTGAAGCTCATGGGAAAGGTTGTTCAGATCAAGCTCGATTCCGGCTTTGGCATCCTTGGGCACGACCACCGCCTGCAGCCGGTCCCGGGAAGCCCTCAGCAGAAAGTGCCCCTCCTGTATCTCCGCCCCTCCTTTGAAAAGCTGTTCACTCACCATAGTAGGTCACCTGTCTTCCATCCGCGTATTTCAACACTGGTTCGCCATGTTCCCGCCTGATCGCCACGACAATAACGTCGCCCCCCGGTTTTTTGAATCCAGCCGGTTTTTGCCGGTAATGACCCGCCAATCCCGCCACCTTTTTTTCCAATATGAAAAAGTGAAATATTTGATGGTCTCGTAAAAAGTCGTTGTATAACCAGGTCCACACAAAATCATCATGTTACAACGCAATAACCGTCGGCTGAGCGGCTTTTTGCGAAGCTGACAAATATTTTATACATATTTCATTGAATAATTCCATCCTGAAATCCCGATTCCCCGGCACAATTAAAGTTTTGACACCTTTCGTCGATATATTATATAAAGGCCCCAGGAAATCTTTTTAGGGGCCGTTACGAAATAACCATTACATTTTTGCCCAGTTCGTTACGGCCCCTTATGCCGAATGCAGCATTTCAATGTGATGGTTATTTATTTACAACGGCTTACCAGGGACGGTGAACTCAATGAGCCTCAGAGAAGCGGTACGCGTGTTAATGCAAAGTCCATTCTACTTTCGGTTTGAAGTGGCCGAGCGCATGAGATTGGTGAAGGAACTTCGCCGCCTGGTGGCATGAACTGACACCCGCAGACCCAAAAAAAAACATCCTCCTTCCCGTTCCGGGAATAATCCACGACCTGACATCCTGCAGCACTGCTGAACTAGATTAGTGCCCGTCCGGAAACAGCCCTTTCGCCCGATGGCGGCGCTGCCACTTTTTTTCGCTTCGCGCTGGATTGTTACTATTTTATTGGCATTGACTTTCCAATTGGTTTATAGGTCAGGATGCTTTTCAGGCTTACGGGCTTAACGAATAACGAATCAAAAAAAGGAGCAGAACATGAACATTTTGATTTTCGGACCGAACGGCAGTGGAAAAGGAACCCAGGGCGCCATTGTTCAAAAAAAATATGCTACAGCGCACATCGAATCCGGTGCCATCTTCCGCAAGAATATCGGCGGCGGCACAGAACTTGGCAAGAAAGCCAAGGAATATATCGATCGGGGCGATCTGGTTCCGGACGACATCACCATACCCATGATCCTGAACCGCCTGCAGGAAAACGACTGCAAGAAAGGCTGGCTTCTGGACGGTTTCCCCCGCAACAAGGTCCAGGCTGAAACCCTTGCCAAGGCCTTGAAAGATGCGGGCATCGCCCTGGATTACGTCATCGAGATCGTCCTGCCCCGCGATATTGCCAAGCTCCGCATCACCGGCCGCCGCCTCTGCGCCAACGACAACAACCACCCGAATCACATCGCCTTTGATGCCATCAAACCCGTGGAAAAAGACGGCAAGCTCGTCTGCCGGGTCTGCGGCGGCGCACTTTCGAGCCGTGCCGATGATCAGGACGACGTGGCCATCGACAAGCGCCACAATATCTACTACGACGACAACACCGGCACCATGGCGGCAGTCAACTTTTTCAAAGGCCTGGGCGGCAACACCAAGGTTCTTTCCGTGGACGGCAGACCCTCCATCAAAGAGGTCACCGACGAAATCATGGCAAAGCTCGCCTGAACGGATTTTTATTCCTCCTCGATAAAAAGGTCAAAGGCGGGGCAACCTGCCTTTGACCTTTTTTGTTCGCCCGGGCAGCAGTGT
>Ga0214472_10006638_pt1 | contig 12128 bp, 11 predicted proteins | sample RVTome_6_FD_207662 | JGI IMG/M metagenome (GOLD analysis project Ga0214472, IMG submission 207662) | Soil microbial communities from uranium-contaminated site in the Upper Colorado River Basin, Wyoming, United States - RVT140D175 | ecosystem: Environmental > Terrestrial > Soil > Contaminated >...
CAGACCCGCCTGATTCTGCTGCAAAAGACCATGGTCGTCGTCGAAGGGGTGGCGCGCACGCTGGATCCGGAACTCGATATGTGGGCGACGGCCGAACCGGTGATTGCAGACTGGATGATGCGGCGCATCGGCCCGGCCGGCCGCCTGCAGGAGGCCGGCCGCGGGCTGGAGGCGATCGCGCGGCTCCTTGGCGAGGCGCCGGCCCTGGCCGAGCGTGCCGAGCGGATGTCGCGCGAGCTGGACCGCATGTCCGCCACGGGATTGCGGCTCGATCCGCAGACTGTAAAGGATCTGGCCCGTGCCCAGGCGCAGCTGTCCCCGTTCTACAAGATCGGGTTCTGGCTCCTGGCCATCGTCCTGACGCTGGTGCTGATTCTGGGAACAGACGGGATCGGATGACGCAGAAAACCCGTCAAGGGTGCCAAATCGCCGGATTGCGCCCGGTTTTCAGGGATGACTATTCACGGTTGTATTTTCGGTTTGTCTTGCAAGAATTAATCTGATTGAATAAAAAGCTCTTCATAATGGTGTAACAAACAGAGTAATACGCGACGAATGTCCATGAACCTAGTTACGGCGCAAACCGATCTCACAAAGCCCGTTGCCAAGCGCAATGTGTCGCCGGAATCGATCCTGGCGGTGACCCGCAGGATTATCGAAGAACAGGGCTTGTCCGGCGCTCAGGCGCGGCCGATCGCCGAAGCCGCGGGATGTTCCGTCGGCACGCTTTACAATGTCTTCGACAGTCTCGACACGCTGATTCTGCGGGTCAATGCCGAGACCATGAGTGAGTTGTGCATGCAGGTTCGCCAGGTTTTGGACCGGTCGCTCCGCGCCGCGCCGGCACCGGTCGAGCACATCGTCGCGCTGGCCGGCGCCTATTTGGATTTTGCACAAGCCAATACGTTGCGCTGGTCCGCGGTTTTCGAATTCCGCCGGGCGTCCCATGCGCAGATGCCGGCTTGGTATGACGAACAGATCGTCGGTCTGTTCGCCCTGGTCGAGGAATCGATCGCCGGGCTTCCCGGTCTGAAGGACGAAGCGCAGCGTGCGGAAACCGCACGGGCGCTTTGGGCCTCGATCCATGGCATGGTGGCGATGGCCTTCGCGGGCCGCATCGCGCCGATCGATCCGTCGAATGTGCGCCGCCACCTGGAAGGCATCCTGCGCGCCGTATGGGCTGGTATCGCCGCCGAATCAGCACCGCGCGGCGCCTGACTCTGAGCGGCGCCGGGTCCTTGCGCGCAAACCCTTGCGGCCGGACGGTTTGCGTCATAATTTGAATCCGCGCTCCGGTTTCGCAAAAACCCGCCACCCCGTGCCCGCCGCTTCGTGTGCGCCGCTCCGCGCCCCATATGCGGGCGAGCCTTTTCCGAAAGACCGCGTCAGACCCGCTATGGAAAGTGAATACGCAATCATCGGCGGCGGCGTTGTCGGCCTGTCCGTCGCCTTCGGGCTGATCGGTCTGGGGCGCCGGGTTGCTGTGTTCGACGAAGGCGATGGTGCATTTCGCGCCTCGCGCGGAAATTTCGGCCTGGTCTGGGTCCAGTCCAAGGGGCTCGACCAGCCGGCCTATGCGCGGTGGAGCCGCAAATCGGCGGCGGCCTGGAAGCCCTTCGCCGATGAGCTTTTCCGCGAAACCGGCATCGATCCGGCCCTGCGCCAGGATGGCGGCTACTCGATCCATATGAGCGAAGCCGCGCTTGCGGCCACCCTTGCAGATTACGAGCGCCTGCAAAGCCGCCTGGGCGGCGAGCGTCCCTTCGACGTGCTCGGCCACAATGCGCTGAAACGCGAAGAGCCGCATATCGGTCCGAAAGTCGCCGGTGCGATTCTGCACCACCAGGACGGGCACGTGAACCCGCTGAAAGTGTTGCGCGCGCTGGCTGGGGCGGTGCGCCGCAAGGGCGCCGGGGTCCGGGTGAACAGCGCAATCCGCTCCGTGCGCCCGGGCCGCGGCGGCTTCGAGATCGAGAGCGTCGACGGCACCGTACATTTTGCCGAAAAAGTGGTTCTGTGCGCCGGTCTCGGTGCGCCGGCGCTTGCCGGCGCGCTGGGCTTCAAAGCGCCGGTCCGCCCGCAGCAGGGCCAGGTGTTGATCACCGAGAAAATCGACCGCTTCATGAACCGGCCGACGGATTGCATCCGGCAGGTGGACGAAGGCGGCATCCAGATCGGCGCCTCCAAGCGCGAGGTCGGGCTGGACGACCGGGAAACCCTGGCCACCACGGCGCAATTGGCCCGGGACGCCGTCGATGTCTTTCCGGCTCTGGCGCGCGTCAATCTGGTGCGCAGCTGGGCCGCCCTGCGCATCATGTCGCCGGACGGCATCCCGATTTATCAGCAATCCAAAACCCATCCCGGCGCCTTTTTCGTCACCTGTCACAGCGGCATCACTCTGGCGGCGGCCCATGCGCGGTTCCTGCCGCTGTGGATCACCGGTGACGAGCAGGCGCCCGATCTGTCAGTTTTCAGCGAGGCGCGTTTCGATGTTCGAGCGGCTTGATCCTTCCGGCGGCCGGCCGGTCGTGTTTTCCTTTGACGGAGCCCGGGTAACGGGCCGGCAGGGCGAATCGCTGGCCGCGGCCCTGTTGGCCGAAGGGTTCGCCGTTCTGCGCCACACGCCGGTTTCGGCGCAGCCGCGCGGAGCCTTTTGCATGATGGGCGCCTGTTTCGAATGCCTCGTTGAAATTGACGGCCGGACGGTGCAGGCCTGCATGGTTGCGGTGCGGGACGGTCTGGTGGTCAACCGGCTGGGACCGCTCGCGGACCGCGCGCCCGGAGACAATTCATGACGCGGGCCGATATCGTGATCGTCGGCGCCGGTCCGGCCGGCATGGCCGCCGCCTCAGTGGCCGCCGATCTCGGCGCCGATGTGCTGGTCCTCGACGAACAGGCCGGACCGGGCGGCCAGATCTACCGCTCGATCGAATTCAGCGATGCATTGCGCGCCGGGATTCTGGGCGAGGATTATGCGGCCGGGGGCATTCTCGCCCGGGAATTTGCCGGCAAATCCGTACGCTTCGAGCGTGCGGCCACGGTCTGGCGCGTCGATCCGGATGGAGTAATCGCCTATTCGCGCGCCAACCGCGCCCATCGGGTCCGGGCCGGCCATGTCATTCTGGCGACCGGCGCCCAGGAACGGCCGGTGCCGCTTCCCGGCTGGACCCTGCCCGGAATCATGACCGCGGGCGCCGCCCAGATCATGCTGAAATCCGCCGCCATCGCGCCGCGGGATGCGGTGCTGGCAGGCTCCGGTCCACTGCTTTACCTGCTTGCCGATCAATTGATCCGCGCCGGCGTTCCGCCCCGGGCGCTGATCGAAACCCAGACCGTGCGAAATCATCTGGCCGCGGCGCGGCATCTGCCGGGCGCAGTTGTCGGTTGGCGGGCGATTGCAAAGGGCATGGCGCTGTTGCGGGGGATCCGCGCCGCCGGTGTCGAACGCTTCACCGCCTGCCGCGAGATCCGGCTGATCGGTGAGGAAAGCGCGACCGGCGATGCACGCGTTGCCGGTATCGCCTTCGTCTGCGGGACCGTCGAGCGCCGCATCGCCTGTTCGACGGTTCTGCTGCATCAGGGCGTCGTGCCGAACACGCAGATCACACGGTCGCTGCGTCTCGATCATGTTTGGGACGATGCGCAACGCTGCTTTCGCCCGGTGCTCGACGCCTGGGGGGCCTCGTCGAATCCGCGGATCAGCGTGGCCGGCGACGGGGCGTCGATCGGCGGGGCGAAAGCCGCCGAAGCGGCCGGCCGTCTGGCGGCCTTGGACGCCGCCTTGCGCATCGGAGTGATCGACCGGGACCGCCGCGACCGCGGCGCCGGTCCCTTGCAAAGGCTGCGCGGGCGCGAATTGGCCGTGCGGCCGTTTCTCGATGCCCTGTACGCGCCGCCGCTGCAGATCCTGCAACCGGTGGACGAGACGATCGTCTGCCGCTGCGAGGAGGTGACCGCCGGGGCCATTCGCGGTTATGCGAAACTGGGTTGCGTCGGGCCGAACCAGACAAAGGCTTTCGGCCGCTGCGGCATGGGACCCTGCCAGGGCCGCTTTTGCGGCCTGACCGTCACCGAAATCCTGGCGATGGAAACCGGCTTGCCGCACGGGCAGGTCGGCGCCTATCGTATTCGCGCCCCGATCAAGCCGGTCACTCTCGGCGAAATCGCCAGCCTCGCCGGCGAGGATGAAACCGATGCCGCCGGGACGCCGCCGCAAAACGCGGCAACCTGATCGCCCGCGCGGCGATCACGTGACATGGTCATTCCGGTTTGCGCACCCGGCGCATGGTGATGTTGATGCGCCCACCGGCGGACAGGAGGTCCGAGGTTCCGGCAAAAATCCTGTCGATGCCGTGATGGGCGAGGCGCGCCGGCCCGGCGAGCACAAAGGCGTCGCCGGAGGCCAGCCGGACGGACCGGGTCTTGCCGCCGCGCTCGACGCCGCCGATGCGGAACCGCGCCGAATCGCCGAGCGAAAGCGATATCACCGGCGCGCTGAAATCCTCTTCGTCTTCGTCCCGGTGCAGCCCCAGCCGGGCGGTCGGGTCGTAAAAATTGATCAGAGCCGCTTCCGGCGGCGCTGCGTCCGGCGCCAGATCGCGCCAGATTTCAACGAGGGAGTCCGGCATTGGCGGCCAGGCCTGGCCGGTGACAGGGTGGGTGTCCTGATAGCGATAGCCGCCGCTCTTGTCCGAGACCCAGCCGAGCGCGCCGCAATTGGTCATCTGTACCGAAAACGCCTTGCCGGTGCGCGGCATGGCGGGCCTGTAGAGCGGCGCGCTGCGTACCGCCAGGCGGATTTCCGCCAGAAGCTGCGCCTGCCGGTCCGGTTCCAGATAGCCGGGATAGTGGCGGGCGCCGGGAACGACCTCGTAGGCGGTTTCCTGGAAAAGCATTCGGACATTGGCCTTTCTGTCGAGGATTGGTCCCCTCTGCGGGCAAACCGATGATCCCGCGCCGAATTTACGCGTAAGCGACAGGGAGTCCACCCGAATTGCCATCCGATTGGAAAGACTACCGCGGTTCTGCGTTTGCCGCTTCGCCCGGCAAGGCGGGCCTGTGCCTCGTCGGTTCCGCCCGTCTCGCCGCCGTTGACCGCCTCGTGTCTTGCTCCCGCCCGGGCAAATGGTTCATAACCGTTTGCGCCGCAGGGCGGGATCGGGCGGTTCGGTTCATAGGAAGCGCGGATCCGGGCCTGCGGCAGCAAAAATGGGAGAAAATAAATGGCCGGACCGCTTACCGGAGTGCGCGTCGTCGATTTCACCGCGATGATTTCAGGACCGCTGGCGACGATGACCCTGGCCGATCAGGGCGCCGATGTCATCAAGGTCGAAGCGCCGAACGGCGGCGACCATGCGCGCCATGTCGCAACCCGCCGCGGCGGGTTTTCCGCCTCTTTCATCAACAACAACCGCAACAAGCGGTCGGTGGTTCTGGACCTGAAGCAGGAAGCCGGTCTCGAGGCGGCGCGCCGGCTGATCAAGGATGCCGATGTGCTGGTGCAGAATTTCCGGCCCGGCGTCATGCAGCGTATCGGCCTCGGCGAAGCGGCGGTTCGGGCTTTGAATCCGGCGATCGTCTATGTATCGATCACCGGCTTCGGCTTCGAAGGCCCCTATGCGCAAAAACCGGTCTTCGACCCCCTGATCCAGGCCGTCTCCGGCCTGACCACCGTCCAGGCCGGATCCGACGAAGAGCGGCCGCGTCTGGTGCGCACGATTCTGCCCGACAAATTGACGGCGATCCAGGCGTCCCAGGCGATTACCGCCGCGCTGTTCGCCCGCGAGCGCTCCGGTGAAGGCCAGCACGTCACTCTGTCCATGCTCGATACGCTGGTTTCGTTCCTGTGGAGTTCCGACATGACCGGCCACACCTTTATCGGCGACGAGGTGGAGACGGAAAACGCCCAATCCTTCATCGATCTCATTTATGAAACCGCCGACGGCTATATCAGCGTCGCGGTGGTGCGCGACAAGGAATGGGCGGCGCTTGCGCGCCTCACCGGCAATCCCGAATGGATCGACGACGCGCGCTTCAATTCCGCCGCGCAACGCGAAATTTTCAAGGATGACCGCCTGAACGTGACCCAGGCCGCTCTGTATGGCAAGACCACGGCGGAATGGATGAAACTGCTGGAAGAGGCGGACATCCCCTGCGCCCCGGTCCTCACACGGCGGGAAATGATCCGCCATCCGCAGGTGATCGCAAACGGCATCGTGGTGGAGACATGCCACCCCCATGCCGGGCCGTTGCGCCAGACACGGCAACCGGCGAGATTTTCCGCAACCCCACCCGAATACCGCTACGGCGCGCCGAGACTGGGAGAAAACACCCGAGCGGTTCTGAGCGAGATCGGGTACGACGCCGTGGAGATTGCGGCGATGCTCGCCGGCCGGGTGGCCGTCCAGAGCGACGAAGACGCCGAGGCGGCGGAATGATCGACTTTTATTACTGGCCGACGCCGAATGGCTGGAAGGTCGCCATTCTGCTCGAGGAGCTTGGCCTCGCCTACCGGATGATCCCGGTCAATATCGGCAGGGGGGACCAGTTCAAGCCGGAATTCCTCGCCATCAGCCCCAACAACCGCATGCCGGCGATTGTCGATCACGGCGCCTGCGGCGATCCGGTGTCGGTGTTCGAATCCGGCGCCATCATGATCTATCTGGCGGAAAAGACCGGGCGGTTTCTTCCCGCCGACCCGGCCGCAAGGGTCCAAGCGCTCGAATGGCTGTTCTGGCAGACGGGCAATCAGGGGCCGATGGCCGGCCAATTGAGCCATTTCGTCAATTATGCCCCGGGCGACCATCCCTATTCCCGTAAACGCTATGCCGATGAATACGACCGCTGCCTGGGGGTTCTCGACCGGCGGCTCGAAGGCCGCACCTATATCCTGGGCGAAGACTATTCCATCGCCGACATGATCTGCTGGCCCTGGGTGTTGATCGCCAAGCCGCTCGGCCAGTCCCTTGACGGCTTTGCCAATCTGTCGCGCTGGCGCGGCGCGATAAAACAGCGCCCGGCGGTGCAAAGGGCGGTCGATCTCGGCAAGGACCTGCGCCGTTCCGCACCGCCCTCCGAGGCGGAGCGCAGGATATTGTTCGGTCAGACGGGGCGGTCCACCCCGTCCTGAACGATCAGACCGAGCGGGTGATGCCGCCGTCGATGCGGATATTCTGCCCGGTAATGTAGCTGGATTTTTCGCCGGCCAGAAAGGCGATGAGTTCCGAGACTTCCTGAACGTCGCCGTATCGTTGCATGGGAATACGGCTGCGCCGGTCAGCTTTTTCCGGCAGGGAATTGATAAAGCCCGGCAGTACATTGTTCATGCGGATCTTGTCGGGCGCGTAGCGGTCGGCGAACAGTTTCGTAAAGGCGGCGAGGCCGGCCCGGAACACGCCGGAGGTCGGAAACGTCGCTTCCGGCTCGAAGGTGGCGTAGGTCGAGATGTTCACGATGCTTCCGCCGCCCTGGCTTTGCATGATCGGCGTCACCAGGCGCGTCATGCGGATGACGTTCATGAGATAGACGTCCAGGCCCGCGTGCCACTCCTCGTCGGAAATTTCGAGCACCGGGCCTTTCGGCCCGTGCCCGGCGCCGTTCACCACCGCGTCAATTCGCCCGTATCGGTCGACCGTGCCGTCCACCAGCCGCTTCAGGTCGGCTGGCACCAGATTCGAACCGGTAACACCGAAGCCGCCGAGATCCTTGGCGAGTTGCTCTCCTTTGCCGGAAGACGACAGAATTGCGACGCGGTAGCCGTCCTGCGCGAGTTTTTGCGCGGCAGCGGCTCCCATGCCGCTGCCGCCGGCGGTAATCACTGCGACTTTCATGCTCTCTCCTGTTCTGCCGAACGGGTCGGCGCTCGGCGGGATCTTAAACTGCATGGATAGACGTGGGCAAACCGTTGATATCGCCGATCCCATGACCAAATAGAGGGAAGCCGGATCTCGGGCGGTTCTTGGAGGCCCGCATGCATTCGTGCGGGGCCTGGCGGAATAGGCGGCGGCGGGGCTGTCGAAAGGTCGGGACGGCGAAGGCGAATGTTAAACTTTTATGCTATGAAGCGGTTTGAGAAAGCGCGCGTGATCCTGTCACATTCCCCCGCCCGGTTCTTGCGTGTCATGAGCCGACTGCCTATATACTTGCCGAATAAGCACGCTTCGGCGTGCTCCTCATTTTGACAATCTGAAGTTCACATGGGGACCGGCCAGGTCTAAATTGTTCAGTCTTGGCGATTTCCGGATGCTGACCTCGGGTCCGGGCGGTCTGCCTAAAGGAGAGAAAATATGGCAAAGGTCATCGGTATCGACCTCGGCACGACGAATTCGTGCGTCGCCGTCATGGACGGCAGAGATCCGAAAGTTATCGAAAACGCGGAAGGCGCGCGCACGACGCCGTCCATGGTTGCGTTCAGCGACGATGGCGAACGTCTGGTCGGTCAACCTGCCAAGCGCCAGGCCGTGACCAATCCGGAAAACACCCTGTTTGCGGTCAAGCGCCTGATCGGGCGTCGTTTTGAGGACCCGACGGTTGCGAAGGACCAGAAGCTTGTGCCCTTCAGCATTGTGCGCGCCGACAATGGCGATGCCTGGGTTGAGGCGTCCGGCGAAAAATATTCGCCCTCGCAGATTTCCGCCATGGTTCTGCAGAAGATGAAGGAAACGGCGGAAGCCTATCTGGGCTCCGAAGTGACCCAGGCGGTCATCACCGTTCCGGCCTATTTCAATGATGCCCAGCGTCAGGCAACCAAGGATGCCGGCAAGATCGCCGGCCTCGAAGTCCTGCGCATCATCAACGAACCGACTGCTGCGGCGCTTGCCTATGGCCTCGACCGCAAGGACGGCAAGACGATTGCCGTATACGACCTTGGCGGCGGCACCTTCGACGTCTCCGTCCTGGAGATCGGCGACGGCGTGTTCGAAGTGAAATCGACCAATGGCGACACCTTCCTGGGCGGTGAAGATTTCGACATGCGGCTCGTCGATTATCTCGCCGACGAATTCAAGAAGGAACAGGGCATCGACCTGCGCGGCGACAAACTGGCGTTGCAGCGTTTGAAGGAAGCAGCCGAGAAGGCGAAGATCGAATTGTCTTCGGCGCAGCAGACCGAGATCAACCTGCCCTTCATCACGGCCGATGCGTCCGGTCCGAAACACCTGACCATGAAGTTGACCCGGTCGAAATTCGAGGCGCTTGTCGAGGATTTCGTGCAGCGGACCATCGGACCGTGCAAGGCGGCTCTGAAGGATGCCGGCCTGTCGGCCGGTCAAATCGACGAAGTGGTTCTGGTCGGCGGCATGACGCGCATGCCGAAGATCCAGGAAGTGGTGAAGCAGTTCTTCGGCAAGGAACCCCATAAGGGCGTGAATCCGGACGAAGTGGTCGCCATGGGCGCCGCCATTCAGGCCGGCGTGCTGCAGGGCGACGTCAAGGACGTTCTGCTTCTCGACGTAACGCCTTTGTCCCTCGGCATCGAGACTTTGGGCGGGGTGTTTACCCGTTTGATCGACCGGAACACAACGATCCCGGCCCGCAAGAGCCAGGTGTTCTCGACCGCGGACGACAATCAGACCGCCGTGACGATTCGCGTTTTCCAGGGAGAGCGTGAAATGGCCAGCGACAACAAGATCCTTGGCCAGTTCGATCTGATGGGCATCCCGCCGGCACCGCGGGGCATGCCGCAGGTCGAGGTGACTTTCGACATCGACGCCAACGGCATCGTCAACGTCTCGGCCAAGGACAAGGGCACGGGCAAGGAAACCCAGATCCGTATCGCAGCGTCCGGCGGCCTGTCCGAGGAAGACATCGAGAAGATGGTCAAGGACGCCGAACTCAACGCCGACGAGGACAAGAAGCGGCGAGAGCAGGTCGAAGCCAGGAACCAGGCCGAAGCCTTGCTGAACTCCACCGAAAAAACTCTGGCGGAGCATGGCGAGAAGATTTCCGACGCCGACCGCTCGACGATCGAAGCGGCGATGGAGGATCTGAAATCCGCGTTGGAAGGCGGAAAGACGGACGACATCAAGGCCAAGACGGGCATTTTGGCCCAGGCTTCGATGAAGCTCGGCGAAGCCATCTACGCCCAGTCGCAGGACGAAGGCGAAGACGGCGGTCCGGATGAGCCCGCCGCTGAATCCGACGATATCGTCGACGCCGACTTCGAGGAAGTCGACGACGATCATAAAAAGTCGGCGTAAGCGGCCGGACCTGATAGTTGCGGAGCGCTCCATTCCCGGAAGGGTTGGAGCGCTCCAAAACCATCGGGATCGCTCTTCGATCCGGAAATCATAAGAAGGGCTCTCAATGAGCAAACGCGACTTTTATGAGGTGCTGGGTGTTGCGAGAGACGCTGACGACAAGGCACTGAAATCCGCTTATCGCAAAATGGCGATGAAATACCATCCCGACCGCAACCCGAACGACGACGAAGCGGAAGGGAATTTCAAGGAAGTCAACGAAGCCTACGACGCGTTGAAGGATGCGGAAAAACGCGCCGCCTACGATCGATTCGGCCACGCCGCTTTCGAACAGGGCATGGGCCGTGGCGGCGGACCGGGCTTCGGCAACGATTTCTCGTCGACCATGTCGGATATTTTCGACGAATTCTTCGGTGGCGGCGGCGGCGGGCGTGGACGTCGGGGCGCCGACCGGGGGTCCGATCTTCGCTACAATATGGACGTCGATCTCGAAGATGCTTTTGCGGGCAAGACCGTCGAGATCAACGTGCCGACATCCGCCAGTTGCACGACGTGTTCCGGATCCGGCGCCAAGCCGGGAACCAGTCCGAAGGTCTGTTCCGCCTGCGGCGGCGCCGGTCGGGTCCGCGCGACCCAGGGCTTCTTCACCGTCGAGCGCACCTGCATCGCCTGCCAGGGCCGCGGCGAGGTCATCGGCGAACCCTGTTCGGATTGCGCCGGCGCCGGGCGGGTCACCCAGGAACGCACGCTGTCCGTCAACATTCCCGCCGGCATCGAGGACGGCACCCGCATCCGGCTTTCCGGCGAGGGCGAGGCCGGGGTTCGTGGCGGTCCGGCGGGCGATCTTTATATTTTCGTCTCTCTGCGGCCGCATGCGTTTTTTCAGCGCGACGGCGCCGATCTTTTCTTCCGTGCGCCGATATCGCTGACCACAGCCTCGCTGGGCGGTCAGTTCGATGTGCCGACGATGGATGGCGGCAAGACCCGGGTCAAAGTTCCCGAAGGCACGCAGACCGGCAAGCAATTCCGGTTGCGCGGCAAGGGCATGCCGGTGCTTCGCTCCAGCAAAGTGGGCGACATGTACATTCAGGTCGTGGTGGAAACGCCGCGCAACCTGTCCCGGCGGCAACGGGAATTGCTGGAAGAGTTCGATTCCGTTTCCTCAAAGGACAATCATCCGGATTCCTCCGGTTTCTTTGCGAGGGTCAAGGATTTCTTTGAAAACCTAAGTCCTTGAACGCTTGCCCGTGGTAACGCCACAATTCCATGCTAGACTTCGGTCTTTAAAAATCAACAATATAATTGGACGCGTAAAAATGCGAAGTTTGCATCGGGAGAGCGGGCACAGGCTTTTGATCAAGGTCCGTGAAGAAGTCAGGTTTCTCAAAAACTGGGCGGGAAATCCTCTGACCACGGGGGCCGTGGCGCCATCCGGCAAGGCGCTGGCACGGTTGATGGCCAGCTATGTGGAAGCCGATCGCGACGGCAAGGTGCTGGAACTCGGCCCCGGCACCGGGGTCGTGACCCAGGCCATGATCAGAAGCGGCGTTCCGCCGCAGAAAATCGTGTCCATTGAATATAACGGCAATTTCGCCGCGATGATGCGTGAGCGGTTTCCCGACATCACCGTGGTGCAAGGCGACGCCTATGCGATCGCGCCGCAAAACGATATCGGCACAGACCGGCCGCTTGCCTCGATAATTTCAAGCCTGCCGCTGTTTTCGCGCGCGCCGCACGAGCGCAGGCAATTGATCAACCGGGCGCTCGACATGCTTGAGCCCGGCGCTCCTTTTATCCAATTTTCCTATGCGCTGGTGCCGCCGGTCAAGCAGGACGAGGGCGATTTCATCATCGATCGGACGAACTGGGTCGTCATGAACGTTCCGCCCGCGCGCGTCTGGATCTATCGCCGGCCGTCCTGACCCCGCGGCC